>Ga0335394_10001935_pt1 | contig 23297 bp, 20 predicted proteins | sample MAT03_FD_205741 | JGI IMG/M metagenome (GOLD analysis project Ga0335394, IMG submission 205741) | Freshwater microbial communities from Lake Fryxell liftoff mats and glacier meltwater in Antarctica - MAT-03 (spades assembly) (version 2) ...
GCGCTCGGACGCAGTCGCGTCTCCAGGTAGAGCGCGCCGATGACGCCGGCCCCTGGTGATCGGATCGGCACGCACGCCACCGACTGGAGCATGAGCTGATGAACCGACACGAAATCGGCCATGCGCGCATCGTCGCGCGCCGAAGCCGTGACGACCGGCTCGCCGGTGCGGATCACACGGTCGGCGATCGATCGCGAAAAGCGCGTGTGCAGCTCGGCCGAATCGGGGTCGCGGTCGCGCGACGCGTGGATCGACAGATCGCCCGACGCCTCCAGCAGCGGCGACGCCTCCTCGTCGGCTGGCATGCCCTTGGCTTCGCGCCGGCTCTTGAGGATGACGAAGCCGCGCTCGGCATCGAGCAACGCGATGGCGAGATCGGTCACCTTCTCGAGCAGGCTCGGCAAGTCGTAGGTGCCGGAGATCTCGCGATTGATCTCGAGCACGCGGAAGATGCGATCGGCCCCCGATCGCGCGGTCCCCGGCGGCGCGCGAGACGCGGCGTTCACCGGCGCGGCCAGGGTGATCTCGGCCCGCATCGCGCGACGACGCGGATCGTTCCAGTAGACCTCGCGAAGATCGCGCGGCAGGCGCGCTGCGATCTCTTCGAGCACGCCGAGCGCAGCCTCGCGGTCGTTGCGTGCAGCGAGCTGCCGCCCGGCGTCGAGCTCGACGGCGGCGCGAACCTCGAGGGCGCGCCACGCCCACTCCCGCTGCCCCGACTCCTCGGCCGCGCGCAGCGCCGCGTCGAGCGCGGACCGCGCCGCCACGTCGTCGCCGGCCAGGAGCGCGACCCGCCCGCGGGCGAGGCCGAACAGCGGACGGTGCGCGCCGGTCGTGGAGACCGCCGCCTCGGCGCGGTCGATCTCCGCCTGCAGGACCTGCGCGCTTGCCCCGGGAAGCTGCGCGATGAAGAGCACACGCTCGAGGCGCGCCTCGGCAGCGTCGATCGAGCGCCCGATGATCTCGTAGGCCTCGGCGGCGCGCAGGCAGAGATCACCGGCGCGCGGCAGGTCGCCTGACTTGGCAGCGGACTCCGCCTCGAGCGACAGGAGCTGCGCCGCCTGGTGCGGCGGCAGCAGCGCGCGCTCGACGGTCAGCTCGACCAGCGACTGCTGCGCGCGCTCCAGACGACCGAGATAGATGTCGAGGTTGGCGAGGTTGAGCAGCGCCTGCCGCAGCGTCGCAATGCGACCGGAGCGGCGACCCATGTCGACGGCGGCCTCGAGATGCTCGATGGCGCTCGCCAGATCGCCGCGGTTCTTGGCGATCCCGGCGAGGTTCAAGCGCATGGTCGCGACGGTGCCAGCGTCCCCGGCCTGCTCCGCTGCGCCGAGGCCCTCGGCGTAGGCAGCGCTGGCATCGTCGAGCCGATCTTCGCGCTGCAAGGCGAAAGCCAGCGCGCCCAGCGTGACCGACAGGATGCGGCTCTCGCCGACGGCCCGCGCGTGGCGCACGCCGCGCTCGAGGATGTCGCGCGCTTCGTCGTGGCGGGAAGCGTAGCTCCGGGCGAGGCCCCCGATCGCCATCGCCTCGGCCGCGATCGCACGCTCGAAGCGGTCGCGCGGCGGGGCTGTGTCTTCCTGCGGCAGATCGATGCGGTGGAAGCTCTCCTCGGCATGCGACTCCGCGGACGCGTAGTCGCCGCCCCGAAGGTGCGCACGCGCGGCGTGGAGGTGCCACTCTGCGGCGTCGACCCCGCGCAGGCCTTCGATGTCCATCTCGAAGGGCCCCAGCTCGGCGAGCGCGCGCGCCGACTCGCCGCGGTTGGTCAGCAGGCGCGAGCGCGCGATCGCGAACGGCAACGACGTCTCGTCGACGTGACGCTCGAGCAGCTCGGCTGCTTCGTCGAAATGGCCGCGATCGAGCGCGGCGCGGATCGCTCCGATGTCGCCCGGGAGCGCAACGGCGCGCGACGGGGGCGCAACCGAGCCACCTTCCGAGCCGGGTGGCGCCAGGCGATCGACGTCGGAGGCGCCCACGACCGGTCGACCTTCGAGCTTCGCGACGATCGCGCGCACGCGCCCGGGCCAGCCGCGCGACCGCGACACGACATGGATGGCCACACCCTCGGGGAGGGATGGAATGGCGCGACGCACGAGATCGATGGCGACCCGATCGGCCAGCGGCGGCATCGAAAAGACGCGGAAGGTGCGGCCCGGCAGATCGGCGGCGCCTTCACCTGCCGCCACCAGCACGAGCTTCGCGCCCGCCTCGCGCAGGGCGTCGAGCCGCTCGAGCGCCGCCGGGGGGAGGACTTCGGCGTCATCGATCAGCACCACGAGCGATGCGGCGCTTTCGGCGATCACCTCCGGGTCGCGCTGCCCGTGGGCCGCCAGCTCGACGGTGAGCGTGCCGGTCGCGTCGGGCTCGCGCGCTTCGACGAACACGACTTGGAGCCCGGCAGCGCCCAGCGACCACGCGGCACGCCGCAGCAACGTGCTGCGTCCCGACAGTGAGGGACCGACCAGCACGATGCCGCCGCCACGCGGGAGCGACACGATCGAGGCGATGAAGTCCGACGCCGGCTGATCGAGCCCGACGATCGGCCACGCCGAGATCACGCCGCGCTGCGAGGTCGGGGGAATCGAGATGGCCAGGCGCAGCGCGCTGCCCACCTCGTCGACGCTGGGGTAGCGCGCCCCCGGCTCCTCCGCGGTCGCGCGACGAATGAGCGCCTCGAGCGACGCAGCCTCCGGAGCGAGCTCGTCCTTGCCGGCCTCGAAGACGTCGCGGATCGTCGCGCCCAGTGCATAGACCTCGGCGCGCGCCGTGATCGGCGCGCCGCTCAGCAGCTCGGGAGCAGCGAAGCGAGGCGTGAGACCCTGGGCCCGCGCGCCCCCCTCGCGATACGTCGCCGCGAGCCCCAGATCGACCAGCGTGCCCTTGCCGTCGGGACCGACGATGACGTTCGCCGGCTTGATGTCGCCGTGCAGGAGGAGGGCGCGATGCAGGAGGGTCAGCTGGTCCGCAGCGTGGGCGAGCGCCACCAGCGACGCGCGCGAGCTTGCGCCGTTCTTGATCCGATCGGCGAGGCTCTCGCCTTCGACGATCTCGCGGACGAGGTACGGCCGCTTGCCCATCCGACCGAAGCGGACGATGCGCGGGACCCCGAGACCTTCGAGGCCGGAGAGCGCCGCCGCCTCGCGAACCAGCGCCGAAAGCTCGCGCTCGTCGGCGTCGTCGGCGAGGACCTTCATCGCAAGCTCGCGACCGCCGTGGCGGTCGCGCACGCGCCACACCTCGCCACCGCCGCCCTTGCCGAGCGCGGCGATGGCTTCGTAGCGAGGCGGAAACGGAGGCCGCGTCTCGGGAGGCGCCACGATCCCGTCTCAGATCGGCAGGCGGTATCCGGCGCCGAGGCCGAAGAAGAAGCCGGTGATGGAGAACCCGGTGTCGAGGCGCAGCTGGGTGTCCTTGAAGGGCTTGGCGCGGAACGCGATGTGCGGAAGCGACAGGTAGGGAACGATGAACGGCTTGCCTCCGCCGTTCGCCAGGCTCGCCTCGGAGTAGCCCCGGTAGTGGTTGTTGGAGGCGTCGCAGTACGCCTGCCCCTCGTCGTCGACGGCGCCGGGTCGACCCGCACCGGTGCACTCGCCCCACGCGCTCGGGTCGTCGGGGCTCGCCGCGACGGGTTGGTCGGGGTTGTTGCGGTTGAACTTCTTGGGGTACGCCTGCGAGCGAAAGAGATCGCCGAGCACGCCGGCAACGCCGACGTCACCGCCGATGAGGAAGCTGAAGCGCCCTTCCTGATCGATCGGGATGTTCGCCATGATGTCGATGCTGGCGACGAGCAGCTTCATGTCGCTCGACGCCAATTCGAACGCGCGATCCGGGTCGCCCCGTTCCTTGAACAAGAACCCATCCATCGAGTAGTCGGCGTACCCGAGGTGCATGTCGAGCTCGAGCGGGCCGCGGCGATAGGTGAGCTCGGGACCGAACTCGAAGGCGTTCACCGTCGAGCCGCCCTCGACGAACAGGTTGATCATGAACTTGGGAATGATGAAGTTGCGAAAGCGGACGCCCAGGAACCAGTAGCTGTGGTCCTCGAGCTCGCGGATGCCGACGCTCGACGCGGCGAGCGCCTGATCGCTGCTGGTCTCGGCGTTCGGGTCGGTGGTGTCGGTGCCGGGAGGTGCCCCGGGCGGCTCGGTCGGCTTCTTCGCCTCCTGGCACGGCGGCTCCGGCTGGCCAGGCTCGGCTGTCGGGCGCGACTGCCCAGGTGGACAAGGCTGATCCGGAGCCGCGGGCGCTGGCGCGGCTGCCGGGCTGGGCTTGACGGGCGCAGCTGTCGGGTCGTCGAAGACCGTCTTGGTAGGGGGCGCAGCGGGCTCGGTCTGCGCGAGCGCCGCACCTTCGGAAGCGAGCAGCAGCGCCGCCGCGGTGAGACCAATCGCCTGGAGACGACGTGAAGGAAGGGTAAGCATGACCAGTTCTCGCAGGTGAAGACGAGCCAGCTCGCGTGCCGAACAGTGCGCGGCACCTCGGAAGCCCGAAGGGCTCGAGACGACTGACCGGCGGATCATAGACGGCCTTGCCGTGCGGCCCGCACTTCTTGAGACAACCGCCCGGTTTGCGCCGACCTGGCTCCTCGGAGCAAGATGGTGCCAGGCTGCCTTTGCCATGATCTTGAACTCCACCGTGGTCGAGCAGACCATCGACCGCGACACGCGGGGTCGCTTCGCCAAGGAGCTGGTGCTCGTGCGCGCGCCCTCCAGCACCCACGCCGATGGAGTGCCGCTCGCGATGATCCGCAAGCGCAATGCCGACAACGCCGGCGGCACCATCGGGACGGTGGTCCTCCTCCATGGTTACGGCCAAAATCGGTACGCCTGGCACCTTCCGGCCCGCAGCCTCTTCAACCATCTCGCCCATGCGGGCTTCGACGTCTTCAACCTCGAGCTCCGCGGGCACGGCCGCTCGCGTCACCTGGGCGCCCACCCGCCGAACCACGTCACGACCTTCGTCGAGGAGGATGTGCCGGCGGCGATCGAGGAAGTGCAGCGGCTCGCCGGTCCGCGCCCCGTCTTCCTGGTCGGCCACTCGCTGGGCGGGCTCGTGGCGTACGCGTCGGCTGCGAAGCTGCAGGATGCGATTGGCGGCGTCGCGACGCTGGGCAGCCCGTACCAATTCACCCATGGATCGTGGGCTCTTGCGATCCTGGGCAGCGCGATGCTCGCGCTCGATCGACGCGTCTCGTTCGGGCACGGCGGCATCGAGCTCAAGCCCCTCATGGAGTCGGTGCGTCTGCTGCGCAGCTTCATCGAGAGCCCGGCCTTCTTGTTCCCGATCCGCGGCTTCGCGCCGGGAGCGTTGGAGCCGCACGTCTTGGCGCAGCACATGTCGCTGGCGATGGACGTAGGCAGCGTTGCCGTCTTGCGTGGCATGTTCCACTCCGCCGCCGAGGCGCGGCGCGGCGGCCATTGCCTCGGTCAGCTGTCCAACTACGCTGCCGGCTTCGAGTCGCTCGAGGACCTGCCGCTGCTCATCATCTCCGGGACCAAGGACGATCTGGCGCCTCCTGCCTCGGTGATCCCGGCCTACGAGCGCAGCCACTCGCGCGACAAGACCTACCGCACCTTCCCGCGCGGACACCTCGATCTACTGATCGGCCGCGACTCGCCGCAGACCATCTGGCCGCTCCTCGAGTCGTGGCTTTCCCGGCGCGCGCGGCGGCTCGACGCGCGCTCCCCCGCGGCGGCGTGAGCCCGGCTACGATCACACCACGCAACATGTCACTCAAAGACAAGATCCTCGAGACGGGCGTCTCGCTCGCCCAGAATCCCGCGCTCTCCAAGCTGGTCCAGGACGAGCGGTTCATGAAGCTGGTCGTGATGGCGCTCAGCGTTCCCGGCCGAGTCTCGACCTTCAGCGCGGACCAGAAGGAGCGCTTCGCCAAGGAGATGGGCCTGGCCACACACGACGAGGTGCGCGAGCTGCAGCGCCAGGTGCAGGCGCTGGAGGATCAGGTGCGCGATCTGGAGAAGCAACGCTGACGTCGGCGCCGGGCGACCGCCATACCGACGAGCAGCGTTGCGCCCAGGGCCCAGCCGCTGGTCGCCTTGCCATACGCGCCGGGCGATCCGACCGCGCAGCCCCCTTCTTCGGCGGGGGCCGCGGGCTCATCCTCTGGGGCGATGGTGCTGCCGTCGCAGTTGGTGCTGTCGAGTCGACAGTCGAGACCGCACAGCATCTCGCCTTTGCCGAGGTTCTGGCTTTCGCAGGTCGCGCCGCGCAGCTCGTCGCTGTCGCAGGTCTCCGCCGCACCGAGGATGCCGTCGCCGCAGCTACCGCTCGACGATGCGTTATCGGGATCTCCGGGCGCCGAGCTGATGCCGCCCGGATCGGGATTTCCTGTCCGCCAGGTGCCGTCGGGATCGCCAAGCTCCTCGCCGTTGCTCACGCCGTCGCCGTCGGAGTCGCGCGCCGCCAGCTCCGGGCCCCAGTTCACGTGCATCTCGCCCGCGGACGCCCCGTCCACCAGGTAGCTGCGAACGTCGGAGCCGAACGGGTTGAAGATCACCCCGCCGCCGACCTCGTGGCAGGTCTGGCAGCTGCGGGCGCGGCCGTTGGGCACCTCGTCCACGCGAAATGATCTCGCCTCGGCGAGACCGGCAACCGAGGTGACGAAGGCGAAGGAGGAGAAGAGGACTGCCGGACGCACTGCAGCGAAGTCTACTTCGCGGACCCTGACTGCGCCGGCGGCTTCTTTGCGCGTACCCGTTCACGGGCTGCCGAGATTGGTGTCCTTGTCAACAACCTTGCTCTCTCGAGAAATTCACAGGAAGACGGAAGACCGAAGGGCTTGGATTGATGTGCACAACACAGAACCTTCCCGCCTTCCTGTTCAAATTTCCCGCATTTGCAGGTGCTTGTCCCCGTGGCCGTCCCGCAAGGAAAAAAAAAGGCGGGGTTTCCCCCGCCCTTCGTGAAGCCTGCCTCGGCTCGCGCGAGCTACTTGGCGTCGCCGCGGGCGTAGATGCTGGCGACGTAGTCGAGCACGTCGCGCGCCGAGACCTCGTTGTAGCCGAAGTACTTCATCATCCGGCTCTTGATGATGTCGATCTTCTCCTGCGTCTCCTTGTCGATGACGTTGGAGACGAGCGTCTGGAGCTTGATCGAGTCCTTCTGATCTTCGAATAGCTTGAGCTCGAGGGCGCGGCGAAGGCGATCGTTGGTGTGCCAAACGAATCGCTTGCCGTCGACCGCGAGGGCGCCGATGTAGTTCATGATCTCCCGGCGGAAGTCGTCTTTGCGCGACTCCGGGATCTCGATCTTCTCCTCGATGCTGCGCATGAGGCGCTCGTCGGGCTCGACGTCCTGGCCGGTGAAGCGATCCTTGACCTTCTCCTTGAGGGTGAAGGCCTTGATCGCGTCGATGTAGTTCGCGGCAAGCTTCTCGATCGCGTCCTCGTCGGCGCTGATCGCGCGCTGGACCTCGTTCTTGACGAGCTCCTCGTACTCGCGCTTCACGATCGATATCGCCTCGGCGTAGCGCTTGCGCTCATCCTCGTTGGTGATGAGTGAGTGGTGGCGCAGGCCCTTCTCGAGCTCGTTGAGGACCATGAACGGGTTGATCGTCCCCTCGCCCGACTCGTTGACGAGCGCGTTGGAGATCTTGTCCTGCACGTAGCGCGGGCTGATGCCGCTCATGCCTTCGCGCGGCGCCTCCTTGCGCAGCTCTTTGACGGTGTCCTGGGTGTAGCCGGGCAGGACCTTGCCGTCGTAGAGCTTGAGCTTCTGGAGGAGCTGCAAGTTGTGCTTCTTCGGGTCCTCGAGGCGCGTGAGGCACGCCCACATGGCGGCGACCTCGAGGGTGTGGGGGGCGATGTGCTTGCCCTTGATGCGGTCCTTGTTGAAGTCCTTTTCGTAGATGCGGATCTCTTCGGAGACCTTGGTGATGTACGGGATGTCGATCTTGATCGTGCGATCCCGCAAGGCCTCCATGAACTCGTTGTTCAGGAGCTTCTTGTATTCGGCCTCGTTGGTATGGCCGAGGATCAGCTCGTCGATGTCGGTCTGCGCGAACTTCTTCGGCTTGATGCGGTGCTCTTGGGATGCGCCGAGCAAGTCGTAGAGAAACGCGACGTCGAGCTTGAGCAGCTCGATAAACTCGATGATCCCGCGGTTGGCGACGTTGAACTCGCCGTCGAAGTTGAAGGCGCGCGGATCGGAGTCCGAACCGTACTCGGCGATCTTGCGGTAGTTGATGTCGCCGGTGAGCTCGGTCGAGTCCTGGTTCTTCTCGTCTTTGGGCTGGAAGGTGCCGATGCCGACGCGGTTCTTCTCGCTCAGCAGAAGGCGGCGGCAGCGGATGTGGCGATTGACCACCTCCGACCAGTTACCGCGGTACTTGTCGATCAGGCGCGCGAAGATGAAGCGGCTCGCCGGGTCGAGGTCGCCTTCGACCTTGATCTCGACCTGCTTGTTCTCGAGGGCAAGCTCCTTGATGGCCTTGGCCCGCCACTCGAGAGGGATGAGCTTGAGCGGCTCCTCGTGCATCGGGCTGGGGAACCGCTCCGACTCGGTCGCGGGCATCCCGATGTCGGCCAGATCGATCCAGTCGAAGGTGTAGAGCGCGCCGTCGGGCGTGCGCGAGTAGTGCTCGAGACCCTTCTTGAGCATGCGCGCGATGGTCGACTTCGACGAGCCGACCGGTCCGTGCAGGAGGATGACGCGCTTTTCGGGACCGTAGCCCTCGCTTGCCGCCTTCAGGACATGCACGAGGCGCATGAGCGGGATGTCGAGGCCGAAGACCGCATCCTTGCCGCCGTCGATCTCGTCCTTGAAGAAGTTGTACCGGACGAGCTTCTTCTTGTTGTCGGTGTACTCCTCGATCCCGTACCGGATGATCATGTCGTAGACGCGCTGGAACGCGTTGCGCGTCACCTGCGGGCTCTTGCGGACGATCTCGAGGTACTCCTCGAACGAGCCTTCCCACGACAGATCGCGGTAGAGGTCGTAGTCCTGCATCGCCGCGATCTGCGCGACCATCCCGGTGGCTTGGGTCATTCGAGGAACCGTCCTTGTCTTTCGGTGGGGCGGGCAGAATAGCTCACGTCACCGCGATCGTCCTGCGCCAGGCGCGCAGGCAACGGCAAACCGTGGACGCAGGCGGTGACTCAGGCGTCGAGCACCGCGTCGAGCACCTCACGCACGCGGGCCAAGAGCTGCACGGGCCTCAGTGGCTTCTCGAGCAGCGCCGACTCGCGGCGGTCGATGCCTCGATGCACGAGATCGTCCTCGGTCGAGCCGGTGATGAACAGCACGCGAAGCTCCGGGCGCAGCTCGCACAGGCGCCGGGACAGCTCCGGACCGCTCATCGAAGGCATCACGACATCGGTCACGAGGAGCTGGATGGGCCCCGCGTGCTCGGCGAGCGCCAGCGCCTCGGCTCCCCCGCCCGCTTGCAGCACGACGTAGCCACGACCGCTCAGGATTCGCGCCACGACAGCGCGGAGCGCGCAAGACCCATCATTACGAAGGGTCACGGTCCAACGGGCGTCGCCCCGGAGGCGAGCTGCGCGGCGCCCACCACGAAGCTTGCCCACGCGGGCTTCGCCTGGCCGCTGTCATCGCGGACACCGGTCGAGCACCGATAGGCGAGGACGAGCTCCTCCTCCTCGTCGAGGCCGAGGCCTTCGGCAGCGCAGGCCGCGGCTCCGAGATCGTGGAGCCGCGACACCACGACGAGCGGGAACGACTCGCGGCGCGTCGCCAGCGCACCGAAGAGGGCATCGAAGAAGAGCCCTTGCGCTTCGTCGTCGGCACCGACCTCCTCGGAGCTCGGGTAGCCGACCTCGATCAGCGCGACCGGCCGGCCCGGGTCGACGTCGTCGATCGCATCGAGATCGAGCGCGATCGATCCGGGCGAGGGGACGACCGTGCTGTCCGCGACATCGTGAAGGCCAGGGAAGAGCGAGACCATCGTCGCGTTGCCGATCGCGCGAAGATCGGTGGCGGGGACGGTGGTGGAGAGCGCCCCTTCGCGTGACAGACCGATCCCGACCAGCAAGTCCTCCCGGGCAGAGGGGTGGTCGCGAGCGCGCTCCACCGCGTGCGCGAGCAGCGCCTCGAGATCACCGGCATCATCTTCGTGCTCTTCGAGCCAGCGGTCGACACGCGCGCCGATCGCGAGAAACGTCAGGATGGGGCCCAGAGCGTTCATGGCGGCGTCGATCGACTCGTCCATCGCGTCGAACGAGGCTTCGCTCGACCAGGGCTCGCCCCCCAGCGCTTCTGGGCGACCGTCGAGAAGGCCATCCACGACGGCGAGGGTCAGCACGGCAGGACGACAGTCCGGGGAAGGGCAACCTGCGGCAGCCAGCTGCGCGTCCTGGAGAAAAGTCGCCTCGCTGGCGGCCCTCCAGGTCCGCTTGGTCGCGAACACCGATCCGCCGATGGCAAACGTGCTGGCAGCGGCCTCGACCTCTCGGGCGCGTTCCTGGGCAGGGGTCAGCGACTCCCCATCGCGCAGCGGGTTGGCCACGAGGCCGACCCCAACGGGAGGCAAACTGCCACCTTCACCATCGATCCCGCCCGCGCCCCCCTGCCCTGGGCCGCCGCCACCACCGAAGCTCGAGGTCGAGGGTGGCGCGCCGCCGAAACCGCTGGCGATGGTGCTGTCACCGTCCGTAGGAACGGAGATCGGATCGCCACATGCGGGCGCGGCGCCAAGCGCGCAAGCGCATGCCGCGAGGGCGACGAAGAGGGACGAAGGAGCGCGCACTGTCGCCTTCCTTAGGGCTTAATCCGCGCGCTCTCGGGGACCCAGCTCATCGCGCCGGATTCGACGACGCCGGGCCAGGAGTCGACGTAGCGCGAGGGCTCGCCGGGGGCGGAAGCGTCGATCCAGAAGGCCTTGCCGGTGCGTGCGTGGCGCACATCGATGTGGACGAACTTCGAGTTGGGGTAGTAGCCGCACCCGACGTCGGCGAGCTTGCGACAGGCGGTGAGGACCTCCTCGTTGGGGATGCCGTGCACCGACAGATCGAGGGCGCGACCATCGGCGTGGAGGCTGCGGTGGCCACCGCCGGGCTCGTCGCTGGTGCCGTCGTCGAGCCGGCCACCGCCAACCCGCGCCATGGGTCGATAGCCGCTCACCACGTACACCGGACGACGGGGAAAGGCGTCCGCCAGCTGCTGCAGCGCCCAGACCAGGCGCGGGTGGACGACGCGGATGTTGGGGAGCCATTCGCGTCGTGCGGCCCACGCGTCTTCGTGCGGCTGATCGGGCCACGCATCCGGCCGCGGAACCTCGGGAGGCCGCGCGAGGATGGTCAGACGCTCCAACGCGCCTGGCTCCATCGAGCCGTCGCAGCGGACCAGGTCCAGGGCGTCGCGCTCCGAGTCGTAGCGCACGACGGTCACCGGGCGCCGCTGGCAGTGAAAAGAGCGCACCGGCTGGTCGGGAGGCAGTCTGTAGAGGACGTCGAATCCGTCGCTGACGGTGCCGAGCCCGCTCGAGTCGAAGAGGGGTGACGCCGCGCTCCAAGTGCCACGTACGGCGTCGGACCACCCTCGATCGCGCACCTGCGCCGCGACCGACGCAAGCCCCTGTTGCCCGCCCAGGCCGACCAGACCGATCATCTTCGTCCAGGCCTCGGGTGGACCTTCAGCCTGCAGCGCCCTGAGACCGCCCAGCGACTCGGCAGCCGCTTCGGCCTCGGCCGCCGCGTCGTCGCCCGGCGAAAGCATGGGCTCCCATGCATGAGTCCGCCACGGTCGGGTCGCCCAGAGGCCCCAGCGACCGGAGAGGTAGAGCCGCATCGGTCCGAGGCGCTCGATCGACGCGTCGCGGAAGCCGAGCAGCATGGGGAAGACCGGGTTCGTCGGGCCGTCGAGGAGGAACGAGACCTCGCGCGGGGGCTGCGCCACCAGGAGCGACGCCGAAGGACGCGCCAGCGCAGCCTCAGGCGTGGCCATCGGGAGCGACGCGTGCGGCGGGAGCGACTCGAGCGGCGCGGTCGTCGCGGCGTGGGCGAGCCCTGCCGCTGCGCTCGCAGCGATGGCTGCGACGACGGCGAACGGCCGGAGGGACATCCCGCGCATGGCCGCGAAGGGTAGCTGATGGAAGGCCATGCGACACGGGTTCGCGCCGTGCGACACAGGGGAGCAGTGCTACTCGACCTTTTCGACCCGGAAGGCGAGGCTCACGTAGCGCCGATCGGTGCCCTCGGTGCTGTCGCCCTCGAAACAGCGGCGACCGGTCAGGCGCGGGCACGACAGCGCGACCGGCACGGTGGCCGGGCCACGCAGATAGCGGGTCGCGACGCGACCCCCCGGAGCGAAGAGGGGATCGCCCGGGTCGCCGTCGACGTAGGCCGCGCAGCCCAGGTCCGCCAGGATCGACCAGCGCTCCAGATCGAGCTCGGCCTCCGCGTCGACCCGCACCTGGTAGACGCCGGCATCGGGGAGCTCGATGGCGCCCTCCCACTCTGGCGCGACCAAGGAGGAGGACCGCTTGCAGAACTGGCTGCTCGACCCGACCAGCCGCACGGTCGCGCGCAGCGCATCGGCGTCGCGGCTCACCACGCATGACGCGGCGAGAGAGCCTGCGGCGAGATCGATGCGATCCCATTCGTCGTCGGGCGTGTCGTCGGGCTGGCCCACCCGGAACTCGCAGTCCGCGCGCGAAAGCGACGATCAATGCGAGGTCGGCTGACCGGGGACGAGCGACACCATCGGCAAGACGACGCCCAGGCTCGCGTTGCACACGACCTCGATGCCGGGATCGAGCCGCCCGCAGGAGAAGCGTGCCGATCCCGCTCCCGACCCCGCCACCGCCACAGCGCGCGGCTCGCGATCGATGGGCGCGCCATCCTGACAGCCTGCGCACGATAGCGCGAGCGCCGCCCCGACGAGCGAAGCGACCCAGCGCCATCCGGCATCGTGATAGCTTCGCTCGAGATGCGATCGACCCTCGCCATGGCCATCGCGTTGTCGGTGGCGGCGGCGTCGGCGCTCGCCTGCGTCCCCGAGGCGCGGGTCGACTTTTGCGAACGTTGCCCCTCGTCGTGCGCGGCTGGGCGCGACCATTGCGTGGCCGAAGCCGTCGCCGACCTGGGCGGGCTCGTGTCCAACGTGGTGGCGGCCGACGGCGACGTCCTCGCGTGCGTCGGCGCCGGGGTCGTCGATCCGGCACTCGAGGCGCCGAGCACCGGGGATCTCCGCGTCGTGCGGTTCGACGATACCGTCGAAGTACTCTTCGCCTTGTCGCGCGGACAGGGCAGCTGCGCCGGGCTGTCGATCGATCCGAGCGGCCGCGCATGCGTCGGGTCGGCATCCGGACCGGGCGCCGCGACCGTCTGCTTGCGGACGTAGCTGCGGATGGCGTTCGTGGTCACGATCGAGATCCAGTCGTCGAACGAGCGGTCGGGGTGGAGAGCGCCCCACTCTTGCCACTGGCGGAGCGCCCGATGATCGTCGCGGGCGAGCTTCTCCGCGATGCTCGTCGCGACGTCGAGCACCGCGTCCTCGCCGCGACCGAGGAGCGACAGGGCTCGGGTGCGCCTGGCGATCTGCGTCCAAAAGGGCCAGAGCGTCTCGCAGAACACTCGGAAAGCGCCCTCGTCGCCTCGCACCGCGGCATCGGCGAGAACGCGCGCCGCCTCGAGGTCCACCGGGCGATCGACCCGACGACTGCGCGTGCTCCCGGGTACGGACGACATGGCGCGGCGACGTTATCAGCTCGGCTGACGCCCATCTCCATGTAGAAAAGGGCCCGAAGGGGGACAGATTTTTCCATGACGACCACCGCACCCAGCACGCCGGCTCGACCGACCCGCCGCAACGCGCTCACCACCTGGCTCATCCCGATGGTGTGCTTCGTCCTCGCGCCGCCCCTCGGTGGCCTGCTCGGCGAGACGCCGTTCCGATTCGCGCCCACGGCGGCGATCCTCGCCGGCGTCGCCATCACGTACCTGTCGCTCGTCACCATGATCCGCGAGCTCAACGCGGCGGCGGGCAGCTCTCTGGTCCCCTGGCACCTGTTCATACCGCTCTACGGGATCTACTGGGCCGTCGTGCTGGTACCGAAGGAGATGGCAGTGGCCAAGCAGAAGGCAGGCAAAGGCCCACCGCGCGGGCTCGTCGTCTACCTGCTCCTCTTCCTCTACGCGTTCGCGGCGGACCTCAACGATCTGGCCGCCTGAGCTTTACGCGCGAAGGCTCGCCCGCAACCCGTCATGCAACGCCGTGGGCGTTGCATGCGCTGTTGCAGGCAGCCGTGCGGACGCAGAAGAACCAGGATCTCGAGCGAATTTGCGTGGCTCGAGGGTTGCTGTAAAGCTGGTCACGCCGCGGTCGCTGGGCGGCGCGCACCCCGCACGGAGCCCCCATGAAAAACCTCTCTTCGATCTGCATCGTCACGCCGCTCTGCCTCATCGCCGTCCTGTCCACTGCCTGCCAGAAGACGGGCGACGAGGAGGATGGGAGCGGCGGCTCCGCACCGAGCGCGTCTTCGAACAGCTCGAGCCAAGGCTCGGGCGGTGCGACCGGCACCGGCGGCGCCGGCAGCGGCACCGGTGGCAGCGGCGAGGGCGGCGACGCCGCTGGCGGCAACGGTGGCGGCAACGGTGGCGGCTCCACCGGCGATCCGGGGTGGACGCGGCTCACCCTCCTCGAGGGCGAGGCGAGCTTCCACGACAGCGACGACATCGCCGCGGTCTATTTCTCCGATCTCGAGACTGGCTTCGTCGGCACCCGCAGCTCCGACGAGAGCGCGCTCTACAAGGCGACGGCGACCGAGATCACCGACTTCGCCGTGCCCGAGGCCACGCTGACCGATCCGCCGGGCGCGCTCGGCGACTACAGCGTCCGCGCCATCGTCCCCACGTCAGACGGCCTCGTGGTCGCGCTCGACACCAGCGGCGCCATCCTCACCTCCAGCGACAATTTCGAGACGTTCGAGCTCGAGGAATCGGGCATCGACTACGGTATCGCCCCGCTGGAGGCGCTTTTCGAGACCGACGACGGCTTCGTCGCCCTCATCGGATCCGGCGTCGTCGCCACCTCGACCGAGGGGCCCGCGCCGGGCGTGACCTGGACCGAGACCTGGGCGCCCGAGGGCATCCCCACCACGCCCAACCCGTTCCCGGACGAGGGCTGCGCCTACGGCCCCCGCACGCGCATCACCGAGAACCTGAACCAGATCGGCGGCATCTCGCCGGACGGTCAGACGGTCATCTACGTGGGGCGCAGCCAGGACATCGGCGGCGAGCACGTGGTGTGCGTCAGCAACGACGGCGGCGTGTTCTTCGAGCCGCGCGTGCTCGACGTCGGCGAGGAGGCGAGCGCCGTCGGTCCCACCGCCGCGCTGATGGTCTCGGACACCGTGGGCTTCGTCGCGACCAGCGACTTCAGCTCGGGCGCCGGCGGCACCGCCACCATCTGGAAGACGGACGACGCGGGCGCCACCTGGGCCGCGACGACCATCCCCGCGGTGGTGAACGAGAACATCGTGCAGATCGCGACCATCTTCTTCGCTCCGGGCGGCGACGTCGGCTACGCGGCGGGCCAGTACGGCAACGCCGACGGACCGCTGCTGCTGAAGACCACCGACGGCGGAGACACCTGGGTCGAGCCCAGCGGCGTCGGCTCGCTCGCCGCGGCGATGGACGACGCGGGCACCTTCGGCCGCATCTACACCGGCTTCGCCCTCGACGAGGACAACCTCTGGGTCGGCGGTGACGGCGCGGGGCTCTTCTACAGCAACAACGGCGCAGAGGACTGACGTCAGCCCTTCAGGCCGAAGCGCTTCACCCAGCGCTGCACCTGCTGCCTTGCCTTGCCCATCTCGCGCGCCACCTGACTCAGGTTGCCGTCGTGCTCGAGCAGTCGCTTCTCCAATTCCTGCTTGAGCGCGACGTCTCCTTCCTCGAGCGCGGGCGACTCGAAGTCACGCATCCGCGCGGGGAGGTCCTCCGCGCGGATCACGCCTTCTTCACCGAGGACGATCGCGCTGTCGATCGCGTGGCGCAGCTCGCGCACGTTCATTGGGTAGTCGTAGCGAAGCAAGGCAGCTGCCGCGTCGGGCCGTAGCGCGAAGGGCGCCGAGCCGCTGGGTCGAAGGGCTGCGAGGAGCGCGCCGAGATCGGTCAGGCGCTCGCGCAGCGGCGGCACGACGAAGGCGAAGCCAGAAAGGCGCGCGAACAGGTCAACACGAAACTCGCCGCGCGCCACGGCAGCGGAGAGATTCTTGTGAGTCGCCGAGATCACCCTGACGTCCACCTTGACTGGCTCGAACGCGCCCACCGGCGTCACCTCCCCTTCCTGCAATACGCGCAGCAGCGACACTTGCGCGGTCAGCGGCAGATCACCGATCTCATCGAGGAACAGCGTTCCGTTCTGGGCGGCGCGGACGAACCCAACCTCGTCCTTCACGGCCCCCGAGAAGGCGCCCTTCTGATGACCGAAGAGGTGTGCCTCGACGAGGGTTGCCGGCAGGGCCCCGCAATTGACGGCGACCATCTTGCCGGGGCGATGCGAGCGATCGTGCGCCGCTCGCGCCAGGACCTCCTTGCCGGTGCCGGTCTCGCCGAGGAGCATGATCGGCAGCGCAGATCCGGCAACGCGCTCGAGCTTGAAGAGGTCCACCGCGAAGCCGACCGACAGGGTGGTGAACGGCCAGGGCGCAGCGAGTCGAGCACGCTGGGCGAGAACGGCGGCGTCGGGGATGACCGTCGAGAAGGTGTGACCGGTGCGCAAGACCTGCGACCAGCCGAGGTAGCTCGCGTCGACGCGCTCCTCGCTGCCAGCCCCGAGCGCGAACGTCCCGTTGCTCGAGCCGAGGTCCGCGAGCTTACAGGTCGCGCCGAGCTCGATGCGGGCATGCGGCTTCGACATCCGCCGATCCGGCACCGACACGACGAGCTCGTCGCCGACGCGTTCCGCGTGGCGCTCCTTGCCGCGCTGCAAGGAGACCGACCGCACGCCGTCGAGCGATACGACCCACGCCCCGGCGTCGACCCGATCGGCCTCGAGCACGATGGCCAGCACTGGTACGGCGCGCCGCGGCTTCGCGGCGTCGTCCGAGGACAACGTCGACGCCGTGTCGGTCACCGAGTGACCGCGCGACTCCTCCCGGACCGCCATGGCGGCTACCATACCGCTCTCGTCGCCGCGGGCGCGCACGTCGAAGCATCAAGAGGCAAGGCATGATCTACGGGCTCCGGCCTTCGAGGCCATCGCGCACGCCCACTCCGAGGGCGTCGCGCACCGCGACATCAAGCCAGCGAACATCCTCATCGAGGGCATCCTTGCCGGCGTGCGCCACGAGCCGGTGGGAACCGGCGAGGTCACCTTCCCGCCCATACCGATCCCGAATCGACTGTCGCTATCGAAGGGGCCGGAGGTCGCGACCCGGGTGAATGCCATCGGCGGCGACGTCATTCTCGACGACATTGACGTCTCCACCAAGGTCACGATGGTCGGGGTGACGTTCGAGGGCGCGACGGGCTCGCTGATGCTCATCGAGGGCCCCAGCCGGTAGCGAGCCTCACCCTTCGCCGGCCCTTCGCCGGCCCTTCGCCGGCCCTTCGCCGGCCCCTTCGCCGGCCCTTCGCCGGGCCCTTCGCCGGGCGGGGCTCGCACCCGCTGGACGATGAACCGAGTTTCACGAGAACAACGCATTCTCCTTTCCCTCGGACCAGCCTTGCCTGGTCGCACCAAATACCTATTCGCTAGTGCAGTCTGCGGTGCGCGGGCGTGCAGCCCTCGCGGAGACGGGGACGGGGACGGGGTCGAGACCGCGATCAGGCCGCGATCAGGCCGCGATCAGGCCGCGATCAGGCCGCGATCAGGGGAGGGAATGGAGGTCGACACGCAGAACGCCGTGGTCCGAAACTGGACCACGGCGCTCTCGCCTGCAGCACGCAGTTTCAGGTCACGTGATCTCACCGCGGGTCGGCGCCGAGCTCGCTTGGCGAGGAGCTCGCGGACGGTGTCCACGCCGAGCCTACGCGCGCGGCGCGGACCGACGACCCGGGCTCACTTGCCTTTGCAGGATGCGTTGATGGAGTCGAAGTTCGTCTTGATGATGTCGTCGCTCAGCTGCAGCTGCGCCAGCTGAGTCGACTGCTGCTTCTTGGTCAGCTCCAGGTACACCTTGCGACCGGATGCGCAGTCGCCGGCCTTGACGAAACACTTGGGGGCCGTGCCGATGAGCATCGGGGTGCCGGCGGCCGCGAGCGCGTAGTCGTCGTCCCCGGTGGGCTTCACCGTGGGCGAGAGGCGCTTGACGGTCGCGTAGGCTTTCGCGCAGCTCGCCGCGTCCGTCTTCTCGAAGGCGCCCTTGTTGAGGACCTGCGCGGCCTGGAGCAGCTCGTCGCGCGGCGTGAGCTTGCCCTTGCAGTACGTGGTCGCCGCCGTCTCCACCTGGCGATCGATGAGCTCGGGACCGCCGGTCGACGTTCCCTGGATGGCCTTGCGGATGAACTGCTTCCCTGCGTCGCACTGGCCCGCGAGCATGATGCACTGCCCACGCAGCGTGGCCGTCCACGACTTGAAGTTGGTCGACATGCCGGCCGGGCGCGGGTCGAGCTTGTCGTGCTCGTCGAACTCGGCGAGGCATCCCTTGCCGTCGCCGGCCCTCATCTTCACGACGGCAGTGTCGTAGTGCTCGGCGGCCTTCTTCTCCTTGTCGCTGTCGGCCTTCAGCTTTCCCGCGAGGTTCAGCGCGGCGTCGCTCTCCGGCGCCGTGGCGGCGGCCGCATCGGGATTCGCCGAGTCCGAGATCTCGCGCAGCGTCAGGCGGATCGGGACGGTGCAGGTCTGGGATTCCTTCGCCCCGGCTGCGCGGCAGCTGGCGAGAACGCCGCCGCTCTTCTCGGCCTTGTTCTCGGATGACTTCGACCCGCCGGCGCCGAAGCCGAAGTAGGAGCCGCCCACCTCGCCCTTGATCTTCGACTGCGATCCGAGCGCAAATGCGCCGAGATTGAAGGCGTAGACGAAGTGCGTCGCGCCCTTGCATCCCGGGATCTTGTCGAGGTCGGCCGCATAGACGGCGTCGCGCGTGGCGGCCCGCGTGCCGCTCACGAAGTACTCCATGTGAAACTGCTCGCCCGACTCGACGCGGCCGCCGATCGTCGCGGCGCCGAGGGGGAGCTTGGCATAGAGGTCAGCGTCGCTCTTGATGTCGATCACCTCGAGCGAGCCGCTCGTCCAATCGACCGGCTTGTAAGAGCCGATCGAACCCTTCACCGAGTCGTTCACGCACGAATCGAGGACCTTCATGTCGCAGCCCTCGTACTTCACGACGATGACGTCGGCGGAGGCGCGGGCCTCGAAGCTCGACATGTCCGTCGCATCCCACTCGATGACGAACGGGCGATCGTGGGCCTTCGGGTTGCATTTGTTCTTGCCGGCGACCGTCTGGTCCATCAGCGAGCTCTGACCCGAGTCGCGGGTCGAGCCCGTCCCCGTGCCGCCGCCGCAACCGACGAGAATCCCTACGAACATCGTGAGCGGCAGTGCCGCGGAGACCCGTCGCGTCGTCATGTCTGCACCTTTCACGTTCGCACCTTGGTCGGCGGAGCCTCCCGCGAGGCCGACTTTCCGAGCGACACAGAGCGGAGCCACCCCCTCTAGCTCCTCCCTGCCCCGGCGCGTCGGCTTTCTTCACGGACGCCACCGGCTGCCGGCACGCCGTCCGAGCTTGACCCGCGCGACGTTCGCCCAGACGTGGAGTATCAGGCCATCATGCCGATTCACGCAGTCTTGCCGAAGGCACACCGACGAGCCGACCAGCGCCGAGGGGATCGAGGGGACCATCGCCCCCGGCGAGACCCGCTCGATCTGCGCGGTGGGTGCGGGCTTCGGTCTCTCGTGCGATCAGCTGACCCTGAACCTCGGCTTCAGCGGGGATGACGCGGTCGAGGTCGTCTGCGGGGGAACCACGATCGACGTGGTCGGTCGCATCGGTGAGGACCCTGGCACCGAGTGGGGCAATGGCAACGCGAGCACGGCGGACAACACCATTCGTCGCCGCCCTGGCATCGTGGCCGGCGACCCGGACGGGAGCGACACGTTCGACCCGTCGATCGAGTGGGTCGGCGGACCCAACAACGATTCGGACGATCTGAACGACCACACCTTGTGTCCGTGATGTGTCCGCGATCGGTCCGAGGTCTTGTGCGCCTCGGCTATCGCAGCATCATCAAGCATCCCGCCGACACGCACCGTGCCCCCTCCTGAGCGACGATCTCGAGCAGGACGCCCGAGATGAGCTCGGACATCGCTTCGACGGCAGAGTGGCAGGTCACTTCCTCGTCCGCCCGCCGAGCTTGCGTACCCCCTGGAGCTTCGCCAGCTTCGCGTCGAAGGTCGCGAGCGGCAGCTCGTTCTCCTTACGCGCCAGCGCGAGAATCAAGCAATCGCTGAAGTCGGCGCCGTGGGAGCGGTAGTCGTCGAGAGCGTCAGCGACGGTGGCCACATCCTGGAGGGTGAGCGTCTCGAGCTCGAGCAGCCGCTCGATCACGGCGACGACACGCGACTTCGAGAAACGATACGTGGTGCTGAGCGCCCACACGACCTCGACGAGAACGACCTGCGAAACGAAGACGCGGCCCGCCGTCCGGAAGAATGCGCCGGCTGCTCGATGCTGGGCGTCGTCGTCCTGCACCAGCAGCCGGAGGAGCACGTTGCTATCGACGGCCGCCACGAGCCGACTTCCGTGTTGCCGCCGCGATCTTCCCCTGGCGGAGCTCCGCCAGGGAGCGCGAACCGCCGGGCGGATCAGAAAGGAGCGCCTGCACATCCTCCACGGTGTAGCGCTTCGGCCGCACGCGCAGCTCGCCGTCCTGTTCCTCCCAGACGAGCTCGGTGCCGGGGTGGATATCGAAGCGCTTGCGCACCTCCGACGGGATGGATATCTGGTTCTGGCTGGTGACGCGGGATGTGCAGTGGATCATGGACCGATTACCCAAGGTAATGGGTGGGGAGCTGCACTCGCAAGCTCGATCCGAGCAGCCGGCACCTATGCGCCTCCATCCACAAACACAAGCCACATTATGGCGGATTCATCACGATGATGATCAGCTGCTCGAAGCTGGCGACGTAAGGCTGGCCGGGTTGCGGTTGCACCCGGTTGCACCTCGACGGTGAGCGTGAGCTTCAGGTGGCGGTGACGTGGCGGTGACCCATGACAGCGACGGAGCCGCCCGTGGTGCTCAGCACCGCGTGAAGCATCCAATCGCTGGAGCGCGAGCCGTCGCGGAGCTGAGCCGAGTCGGGAGCGCGGAGCTCAGTTGGGGCTATTGCACGCCCACGCGGCGATGGAGCAGGGCCCGCTGCCCTTCGCGGAGCAGGCCGACCTTGCGGAGGCTTCTGCTGCGGCCTGGGTCGAACCCAGGCCCGTCGCGTTGATGCGCTTGGGGGGTTGGGTGGGGGTTGGGTGACGACCGGTAGCGCAAGCGCCGCGCCGGGCTCGACGCGGCTCGAGACCCTGCTCTTCAGACCGGGAGAGCGGCCCGCGGGGGTATACGGGGTGTACGCCGGGTGACAGGTGTACCGTACACCCCCTCTCGGGCATGCTGCGCCACATGCGGATCGGCCTCTTCCACGGCTACGAGCTCTCGGGCTCCGGTAGCAACGAGTACACGCGCTACCTCGCCAAGGCGCTCGACACCGCGGGCCACGAGGTCCACGTGCTCTGCCGCGAGCCTCACCCCGAGGCGCTCGCGGGCGTCCGGCGGGCGGTGCGGTGGGGTGGGGACGGCGCGAGCGAGGTCCTCTTCGACCGCGAGGGGCCCGGGTACGCGGTGCACGTGTTGCCTCACGGCGAGGTGCGCCCGGTCTTCGTGACCGACAAGCAGCGCGAGGGGCGGGTGCAAGCCTTCGTGGATCTCTCGGAGGAGGATCTCGCGGCGTACACCGCGCTCACGACCGCCGCCGTGACGGCGGTCCTGCGCGCCACGCCGCTCGACGTGCTGCACGCGAACCACGTGATCCTTCAGCCGACCATCGCGGCGGCGGCCTGCGCAGCGGTGGGCGTGCCGTTCATCATCTACCCGCACGGCAGCGCCATCGAGTACGCGGTGCGGCGGCAAGAGCGCTACCGGCGCCTCGCGGGGGAGGCCATCGCCGCCTCCGCAGGGCTCATCATCGGCAGTCGCGAGGTCCAGCGGCGCCTCTTCGAGCTCTACCCCGACCTGCGCCAGCGCATCGAGGAGCGGACCGAGATCGTCGGCGTCGGCGTGGACACCGCGCTCTTCAACCCCTTGCCGCGGGCCGAGCGCGCCGCTTCGATCGCGGCGCTCGTCGCCGCGGCGCCCTCTGGCGGACGCCCCCCGGCGCTGCGCGTCGAGCTCGCGCGACGCCTCGCCGCCAAGGACTTCGACGTGTTCACCGATCAGCGCTCGGCCTACCGGCGCGAGCACCCCGACGCCGATGCGGCGGGACACCTGGCGAAGATCCCGTTCACCACCGGGAAGATCATGCTCTTCGTCGGCGCGCTGACGGTGGGCAAGGGGCTGCAGAGCCTCCTCGCGGCGATGCCCGCGATCCTCGCGAAGGAGCCCGACACCCACCTGGTGATCGTCGGCTCCGGTGCGTTCCGCGAGGTCCTCGAGGGCTTCACCGACGCACTGGCGAGCGGCAACGGCGCGCTGGTGGACGAGCTGGTCCGGCGCGGCAACGATCTCGAGGACACGCACCTCGAAGGGCCCTGGCTCGACGTCGCGGCCTACCTCGCCGATCCGGCGCTACGCGCCGTCGCGCTCGGCGCCGGGCCGAAGCTCGCCGCACACGTCCACTTCCTCGGCCGGCTCGGTCACGAGTACCTGCACCACCTGTTTCCCTGCGCCGACGTGGCGGTCTTCCCGTCGGTGGTCCCCGAGGCGTACCCGCTGGTGCTCATGGAGTCGCTGGCCAACGGCGTCGTGCCCGCGGCCTCCGACTTCAGCGGCTTCGCCGAGGGCCTCGATCACCTGATCCCGCACCTTGGCGAGGCCCGCGTCCAGTCGATGCGCCTGCCGCTCGCCGACGACGTGCGGGTCGGTGGGATCGCCGCGAAGCTCTCGACGCTACTGGCCGACGTGGCGACGAACGATCTCACGTCGCAGCTGCGGCAGATCGCCGCCACCGAGTACGATTGGTCGGTGCGCGCCGCGGCGATGGTGAAGGCCTACGCGCGCCTGATCGCGCCGACCTGAGGGGCGCGCGTCGGCGAACATGAGCTACCGGAAGCGCTTCGAAGATCTCGTCTCACGCTTCGAGGCGAAGGGGAGGGTACGGGTCAAGCCGCCGAGCGGCGGAGAGCACTGGCGACTGCGCGAGGCAGACGCGTCCAGGCTGCACATCGG
>Ga0335394_10001938_pt1 | contig 23263 bp, 30 predicted proteins | sample MAT03_FD_205741 | JGI IMG/M metagenome (GOLD analysis project Ga0335394, IMG submission 205741) | Freshwater microbial communities from Lake Fryxell liftoff mats and glacier meltwater in Antarctica - MAT-03 (spades assembly) (version 2) ...
ATCATATAAAGATTTATATATAAAATTAACTAATGATCTTAAAAAGAGATTATCATTCTTTGGTGAACGATTATTAGATCAATATTTTGCTACTGGATGCTATATACATGGTGAAAGATTTTACCATTTACATAGCTGTGGGAATTTAAACATTATATATAATTTGTTTCACTACATTTATATGAGAATTTACAAAGATGAAATATTATTTTCTGAAATACAAAAAATATTATTTTCTTGAAAATACAGATTTTAAATTTATTAGAATAAATATTATTTTCTTTTATCTAAATCCATTTGAAATATAGTTATTTTTGTGGATAATAATTATTTCGAATTATCCACTTGTATATGATTATTTAAAAGCAACTTATTATTCGATTTTTTGTTTGTTAATCCGATGAAAGTTTATTTGATTGGAAAATATACTATTAACTTTTGATAAGTTTTTGTTCTTTGCTACATTTCAAACAATTGCATTCGAAATCATACATTAATAAACTCTGATATTGATGTCGAGATTATTAGAATTGATATATGATACTAGTATTTCTTCTCCCTTTTTAATCCTCTTTTTTGCAATAATAGTAAGCAAATCTCCATCAATAGACCATTTGGTTCACAGCTATGATTAAAGAATGATGGATATCCATAAAGAGCACATCCAGTACAGTATTCGTAAGGATCATTATCTACATGAATAGAAAAGCAATTAATGCTGAGAACAGATATCATCTTGATAAAGATATCTATGGATAACCATTCTTCAGGTATTTTTAATAATAGAAATTTGAAGGAATTTTAATTCTATCCTTCCATCCAGATAATTGGCCGAACCAATCTAGAGAGAAAACATCAGAATAGCCAGCATTTAAAGTATGAGCAAAGATTCGAAATATCATTAATGCACTTATTCCATTACGTGAATTCTTTTTCAATGCAATAGTATCTATTCCACAAACTGAAGAATGATATTTCAATCTTGCATTCGCCATACATTCTTTTGTACAATATCTTTCGATTCCGCAATCTGGACAAGATATAGGGTTGATTAATATAGCCATACAATTATCGCAATGATTATCGTTTATGTTTGCAATAAAAATTGGTTTTCCTTCAAGTATGAGTTCTGATTTTGTAAATTGCTTTTTTGCAAAGAATCCATATCCTTTAATATAATTGGCATTTCGGAATAAGGAAAAAGAAGACGTTTCATAGTTTCAGAATCCGTATTGGGTCTACCTCTTCCTTCGTTTCACTTTTCTCATTTAAAAATTCTAATAATTTGATTTCTGGAACTCCTTTTCGAATCAATTCATCTATGATATTTTTCCGTTTTAAGAGGAAATTTCCTCTTCATTTATTGAGATATTGTGTAATTTTTCTTCGGACATTTTAAAAAAATAAAATAAATGATGCCATTTCTGGAAATGCTTTTAAATATCGCTCTTCGAACAAATATTTTTTATATATAGAATTTCACAAATGAATAGTAATAATAATGCATTATGGATAACGGTAGTTATACTAGTTGTAATTTTAATCGTAATGGTAATAGTAGCTATTATCTTGATTGCTATTTCACTATCAAATGTTTCTTCGATCTCAAATAAATCCCACATGAATTTGTAAAAATATAAATTTATTTGATATTCAATTCGGTTAATAATTCTATGTATATGAATTTCCTATTATCAAGCAATGATTTGACTTTTTCTTCAATAAGCGATCTGTTATCTCTATAAGCGGAAAAAGCCTTACATTCATTTTCGTAAAACAATTTCAATAAATAGCTAACATTCGTAACGTTAATCGAAGACACATTTCCTCTGATAATATATACCATTAATGCTATCAATTTTTCACCATTCATAATACCGGAAGTTGATTTGAAATCCAAAACTCCTTTTATCTCTGGAAATTCTGGCCAAGAAAATGTTTGTTCATCATCGTTTATTTCTCCATCTTCTGTAGGACTAGATATGTAATGTTTGGTAATTTTAATTTCTTCCGACATTTAAAAATCTTTATATTCAAAATAAAACTATTTATTTATTATGAACATATTAATTACGTTGGAGGGAAAACAACTAAAGTATTATTATATTAATAGTTCAAAATGACAGATACTAATGTTTCTCAAGATTCAAATTTATCTCCTTTAGTTGAACCATTAAAATGGAATGATATTTCTGTAGAACTCGTAGCTGAAATGTCTGAAAAACATGATAAATCAAATTTACATTATCAGGAACAATTAGATGAAAATCAAGAATCAATATCGGACTCTGTTCATCAAGTTTTTGAAAAAATGCAAAAAGATGTTTTATTGCAAAACGGTATTAATTCGTTTGCTCAAAAATCAAACCCATCCAAATTAAATATTCAAGAATCAGAAACAAAAACTAAAAAAGATGAAACTAAAACAGATGAAACTAAAACTACTAGGAAAAATATAGATTTTACCATTTTACAGAAAAAACCCGAATTTTCTTCAAAGAAAAATATGGTTGATGAATGTAATGGGCAATCTTTAGATGTATTATCGCAGATTTTGTTTGCTTTAAAAGAGATGAAAACTACTACAAATATTGTTCATAATCATTATTATCAATAAATTTCGTAAAATAGTATAGTTTATCTTTATTTAAAAAAAAATGTCAACCATTTTTCAACCGAGAACAGTTACAACATCTAGGGAAGAAAATGCTAATCCAATATATATTCATCTTGCAATATGGTTTACAATAATTGCAATCGCTTTAATCGTAACTGTTATTGTATTGATATTAGTTAGAACACCAGCTTCAAGTGCAGTAAGATCTCTTTCGTCTTTAATTGCTGTACCGCATACAATATCATCGACCCAAAGTTTAAAATGAAACCAGATAATACATATAAAAATCTAATTAGATGATTTTAAAACGAATAAACATTTTTTGAAAAGAAAATTACAAGTATTTTTTAACTAGAAATAAAATTCGTATCGGTTTTATAGGATTGAGAATAAACATTATCTTCAAATAGTAAAATTCGTATTTATTGAATGAATGAAACAGGATTAAATACTACCCAGTACGAATTATATTTACCTTTAGGTAACACTTCTTTAAGAAAAGGTGCATCGTATGAGATATCTAATGATCCTTTAAATCCTGCACTCGATAAAACTAAAAAATGCGGAGGAGGATTAATAGCAGTAGCAGTTATTACTACTCTTGCTGTTGTTGGATTATTGATAATAGCAATCGTTGTAATAATTTGGGTAATGAATGGCAAAAAGAAGAATTCTGTATCAAGTGCAATAGTATTATCTATGCCAATACAAGAACAACCACTACAAAAATTAAAATCTCCGAAAAACAAAAATGTTGAAGAAGTATATCAAAATTTTGAGGAGCTCCATAAAACACGACCTAGATCACCAGGAGTACATTTTTCTCCTTTAAAACCTGAATATGTAAAAACTCCAGATCAAGGAGTAAAGACATTTCTTCCGATGTCTGAAGAGGGAGGATTTGCCTCATATTAATGTAACATTTTAATCACTATATAAATGTTTTTTTTTTCAATATTCTCTTCTAGATAATACAGAATCTTGTAATAATTTCTGAAGATTCGAAAATTGGTCTTTAGAGATCTCATATATTCTTTTTAATTCAGATTTTTCTTTGCGTATTTTTCCTTCTATATCAAGTCTTTCTCTTCTAAATGCATCCCTTTCTCCTCTTAATTCATCCCACTCTCTATTTAGTTTTCTTTCACTTATTTTTAGTTTATCTTCACGGTCATTATATCTTTGATAATAATTAAAATTATTTCTTTGATTTCTTTGATTTAATCCTCTATAATGACCTCTATTCCATGATTGGTTTCTATATCCTCCTCCTCTATTATTTGGAAACGTCTTTGGAGAACCTTCTGGATTACTATTTCTAGGAGATGACTCTGGTGATTTACTATAAATCGCACCTTCTTCTTCTTCCTCTTTGGGGTTTTCTTTTCTAAATTTAGATTCTGGTGAAGAACTGCGAGAACGAGATCTTTTTCTAGGATTCTCTTCTTCATAATTATAAGAATTACCAAAATTCATTTTTTAATAAATATTTCTGAATATACACTTTATATTTTATTACGAAATTTTAAACTATACATGATTATTTTATTTTTTTTTTACGGTGCGTTATTAAGATTAACATTTTTTAATTTCAATCTTTTGTTTAAACGTTTTGATAATGTAGGTTTGAAATTATCTTTTGATATATTGTTATCTGGAATAATTGATTTTTTATTTTCTAACAAGAATGGTGATAAAAAAACATTATCGATTTCTTGCTTTGGTAGAAAATCCGTTTTTCTTTTTCTAATGATTTTTTCGTTTAAAAATGGAGATTCTTGTATTTCGATAGTTGGTGTTTCGTTTTTTAACTCTTTTCCAACATATATAAATTCAAAACCTTCTCCCTGAAAAAACTTATAAACAGCTTTCCAATATTTCCACCACATTCCATAATTGTCACGAAAATATAAAATTACTGGATCAAATAATTGATACTTTCCACGAATTGCTCTCATTATAGCTTGTTCTACATTTGATTTTGGAGTAGCTAAAGCAACAACAGAAAGAGAAGGAATATCTAAAGCTTCGGATGCCATACTATAAGATGAAAAAATTACTTGAGCAGTCAATGCATTCTTTCTATCTGCTTTTTTTGTTTTACCATAAAATATTGCTGATTTGATATCTATTCGTTGTTCTTTTAAGATATCTTGAAGTTTATGCAAATGTTGAACTTTATCACATCGATCGCTCAATACTAAAACTTGTCTTCCTTCATCTACCATTATAATTGTTTGTTTGATTATTTCGATATTCCTTTCATTAATATTTACCAAATCATTTAAATTTAGATTATAATCTGGTTTTTTTTTGAAATTAAATTTAGTTTTAAGTGGTTCGTATATTGGATCAATAACTTTTACATATACATTTCTCGTATATATTCTTTTTCTCTGAAATGTAACAGGTCCAATCCAAGATTCGGCCACTTTTTCAGATCTATCTTTTCTGTATGGTGTACCGGTTAAAAGTAGAATTCTCCTCATTCCTGTAAGAGGAAAACTTTTGCAAAACTTTTTTGCAGATATATGATGAGCTTCCTTAAAAAGCATAAATTACAAAATAAATAAATAAATACATCAATAATAACCATTCCAAAATGTTTCATAAATTCCGAATATCTGTAATAAAACTTTCCAGTAGATTTATCTTGGACTTGCTTTATCAAGGATTGAATACTGCATAAAACTATATCTTTGTCTTTGTAATTCTCCTTGTCTATTTTCAAAACACCAACTTTTGCATCTGGAACTAATTCATTTAATCTTTCTACCCATTGATCTAAATATATTTAAGTTAAACAATGCAAAATTACCACAAAGAAAATCTTTATGAACTAAAACGATTGCTGGAACAACTCCATTAGCATTTTTACAGATTTGAATCCATGAATAGATTGCACATCTTGTTTTTCCAGAACCAGGAGGAAGTGCTAATAAACCCGATCCTACTTTTGAATTTAAAACTTCCATAATAGCATCACAAGCAGAGACTTGTTGAAGAACTTCTTCATCAAGATTAGATCTAAACTCTAAATTTCTCGATGTATTTATATTTCCTGTATTTCTATTATCTTCAACATCTATACCGAAATTCAATATTCCGTAATAAAATGGTACTAAAAATTCTTCATCAGTTTCTTCAAAACAAATAGTTGGTGCTGGTAATTCTCCCGTTACGTAATTTAAAAGGCATGATTTTATAGAGAGATTATTTTTATGAATTTTCAAAAGTGGTATAGAAAGATCGCTTTTTCTAATCCTATACCAAGTATCCATAACTGGTCTTCTAGTTAAATATGGATGTGAATCTGAAGACCAAACTTTTTCTTCCATTAAAATATACAATAACTATTATTCGTGTTTATTTTTAAATAGTAAAATCATTTTTAAAGATAATTATTTACAGAAAATTAATTTTTTTTAAATGGGGAATTTTTTTACCATATCCAATTGCAAAACCGATAGATACTCTCCAATTAATCTTCCTATTTTTTCGATTGTTGGATATGGAGAATCTAAAGAAGAATCATTAAAATCATTGAATTGTTGTCTAAGATATAACTTTGGTAAACAGATCAATAATGAAAATAATGGAGCATTCTATATATGTTCAGACAACAATTTGGTACATTATGCTTATGTTGCCGAAGAAAATGGTGTTTACAAATGTTATTTAAAATAAATGTTATTTATTGTAATTCTACTCCTGCAGCAATAGTATAAGATCCAAAAAATGAAAGAAAGGTAGAATCAGAAATGATTTGCAAAGCAATATAATCTCCTGCAGTTACTGGCACAGCATCAACAGTATCATTTCCATTTCTAAAAGTAAAAACACCAATAGCTGATCCATATGTAAAACTCACCGATAGAAGAGTAGCAGCAAATGTGGGAGGAACTAATGGTCCAGCATCAGAAGAAGTATAAATAGTAGCAGTTAAAGTAGCAACTCCGCTAATATTCGTTGTTAATGCCGATTCTGCTGAAACATAAAGATTTCTTAAAACACCACTTCTTGGAGCTCTAAAATATGTTACTCCTGCACTAGAGCTAATAGGTATAGGTATTCGAGACCCAACAGAAGAATTAAATCCTAATGTAAATCCGGTCGATAAACTAGGAGATCCACCTAGGGAATTGGAAGAAAATGGAATTATTGCTCCTGCAAACCCCCTAACACCTGTTGCTCCCGTAGCTCCTCCTCCAAGTCCAGTAGCTCCAATCAATCCCGTAGCTCCTGTTGCTCCTAATCCAGTTGCTCCCAATAATCCAATTCCTGTAGCACCTGTCGGTCCAGTTATTCCTATTCCAGTTGCTCCTGTTGTTCCTACTCCTGGACCAGTAGCTCCAATAACTCCTGTAGATCCAGTTTGACCAACTCCTGTAGCACCAGTTTGACCAACTCCTGTAGCACCAGTAGGTCCACTAGCACAATTTCCTCTTTTACATGATCCGCACGATCTTCCACAACGTCTAGTACCACAAGTCATTTTTTTATTTTTAAAAATATAACAACTATTATAATCTCGCAAATTTTTGTGGAAATTAAAATAAATTTATTCAATTATAACTCAAATAAAAATTAATTTGATATTATCCGAATTAATTTCTTCAGAATAAATAGCCTTAAAAATTACTTTTAAAATGAGACGTTGTGGTAAAAAATGTAATACTTGTATCAAAATAGGAGCAACAGGAGCTACTGGAATTGGATCAACAGGAGCAACCGGTATAGGATTTACTGGAGCTACTGGAGTGGGAATAATTGGAATAACAGGAGCTACGGGAGCTACTGGTATTTCAGTTGCAGGTGATATTGGAACAACTGGAGCTACTGGAATTGGAGCAACTGGATTGATAGGAGCCACTGGAATTGGAATATCTGGAGCAACAGGAGCTACTGGAATTGGAGCAACGGGAGCAACAGGTGCTACTGGAATTGGAGCAACAGGACCTACGGGTGCAACTGGAATAGCAGGAGTTGTTACTTTGATTGCAGGAGCTAGAGCAAATGCTAATCAATTAGTACCTTCATTTCCTCCTTCTGTACCGTTAATTTTATCATTTAATGGAGCTTTGGGATTTACAGCTTTAACCCCTATACTTCCTAGTGGTAATGCTTATACTGTAACCCAAGCTGGTGTTCATCAATTCGAAGTTTTAATAATGTTTGATACTCAAGATTCTGTTCCGCCTTATGAAGTTCAATTATGGGTTGAATTGATATTAAATCCTGGAGCTCCAATTGTTTTGACAAGATCAGTAATATTGGTTAGATCAGCATTTAGTTCTCAAACTAATGCATCTACTGGTTTTACGTTTAAAGCTTCTTTAGCTTTAGGACAACAAGTTGCTGTAAGAGTATTTAAAACAGTATCGCAAGAAAGTGGACCAGGAGCATTGACTTCAACTATTGAAAGCGTTAATGGTGCATCTTATTTTATCGGGGAAAGAATAGGTGGTGTCTAAAAAAATTATGTATTTATTAAAAATATTCTTATTAAAATCAGTTTAATGTCTTGCTATTGTAAAAAATATAAAGTGGGTGCTACAGGAATTGGAAGCCAGGGTGCAACTGGTGCGAATATTACAGGTGCAACTGGTACAACCATAATAGGTGCCACTGGATTTCTAGGCGCTAGTGGTATTAGTGATATATTATCTGGATCGACTGGAGCTACGGGTGCTACGGGATTTAGTCTTATTGGATTACCGGGTACTACAGGTTTAAATAATATTGGAGCTACTGGAGCTAATGGTGTTTTTGGATTTGGTACAACTGGTGCAACTGGTATTGGACTTTCAGGTCCTATAGGTTCTTTAGGAGTATCTGGAATTTTATCAGAAATTGCTGGTGGTGGAGCAGATGGGCTTCAATTTGTTACGTCTACTCCTACAGTAGTTAATTTTAATCAATCTTTGGGATTTGCTCCATTAGCTTTTGGAAATACTTATGTAGTGGTTCAGACTGGAGTTTTCCAATTTGAAGTGAATATGGTGTTTACGGTTACTCCTTCTCCAGTAAATCTTCCATTTCAATTACAAATCTTTGTGTCTCTAGTTTTATTGGGAGGACCGACGATTTTAACAAGAAGTGCCATCTTGGTTTTAACTGGAACAACTCTTAGTCCTAGTATTTCGACCAGTTTTACAGTTAAATATCCCTTTGTATCGGGAAACCAAATAAGAGTAGAAGTATTTCAAATAGTTCAACAAGCACTTCCTCCTACAATTTTGACAACTTCAATTAATCCAAATCCAGATTCTTATTTTATCGGAGAAAGAGTTGGAATTGTTTAAATAAAATTTTCTTTTCTCAATCAATTGTTTTATGCTTTTATCTAAATTTCATTAAATAATACCGTCATGTCACCTTGAATTCTTGTGGAGAAATTGGTATTTTTGAGGTATAAGTAAGTTTTATGACTAATCTTTTTTGATAATTAATTATTGGTAGAAATTTTACAATTAATGGGAATTTTCATCTATGTGATTTTAAGAAGAATACAATATAGATTAAAATACCCGTCTAATTTACTCGTGTTGGTTTCTTTAGATTAAACAGTTATTTAGTTCTTTGATAAAAATGGAATCAGTACAAGTTATTCCCCTAAACGAATCCGAAATGAAAAATAATAGAAAAAAAGAATCGAAACCAACAGTAAAGAGGACTCTAACTAGTAAAAGTCTTCGTAAATTTAGCGAAAGAGAATTGAAAGATGGTCTCAAATATCTTATCGAAATGAAGCAAGTTCCACAAAGATTAGAATTGGGAAATATAAATAAACTAAGTAAAGAAGCACTTATAAAATATTGCAAACCATGGGCTATGGCAAATTATTATCAAGCTGTTTTACAACAGCGAGAAGTGAGAGAAAAGAATGCACCAGTCATTACCGAAAAACAAAAAAGAATTATTCGAAAACTAAACAGGTATTCCGTAAAGAATATCTTGGTTTGCATCAAGAATCTAAAGGTTGATATTAAGAATACTTATTCGATGAAAAAAGAAGAATTGAGCCAAGCAGTTGCATTATCTGATCGTGCTATGGATACCCTTTATTCTGTAAGGGAATTGGAAGATAAACAAGAACAAGATAAAGAAAATTTAAAGATCGAAAAACAAAAGCAAAAAGAAGAGAGTGATCAATTTTCTAGCAGCGAAGAAGAATCTCCTAAAAAGATAACCAAAAAGCATAAAAGATTATACTTTTCAGAAGATGAATCATCTGAATCCGAAGAAAAATCCAAGAAAAAGAGAAAAAATCATCATTAATTTTTATGTTATTTTTGAAATTTAAATACAGAGTGCCTCTGATAGGCGCATTTTAAAATCGAATTTAATTGTAAATATTCCATAGCAAGATGGAATGCGAAGATTTGAAATTAATTGATGAATCTTCTTCAACTGTAGATTTTCCAATTGAATCAATAAGAAAACAAAATGAAACCAAAATGAAATACAAAGGATCTTTAGACCTTAACGTTGATATTCTTGATAAAGATCAATGGAAAGCTTTTGATTTGATAATGAATGCCAAGAATGTTCATATATGTGGACCAGCAGGATCAGGAAAATCCCTTTTACTTACTTATGTTGTTAAAGCTTTAAGAGTATTGAAATTGAAGGTTGCTATAACAGCAACTACAGGAATAGCTGCAAATAATTTAAATTCTAGCGGTATGGAAACGAGTGCTACTACTTTGCATTGGTGGATGGGAACTGGTGGAAATTGCGGTACACCAGAAAAAGAAGCTGAAAATTTAAAAATGTATAAATCAGATTTTAGATGGAAAGATACAGATGTTTTGATTATTGATGAAGTTTCAATGTTGTCTCCAGAATTATTCGAAAAGATCGAAAAGATTGCAAGAATCATTAGATGCAATCCTGCACCATTTGGAGGAATTCAAGTTATTTTATGTGGAGATTGGTTTCAATTAGAACCAGTTAGAGAAAAAAAGATATCTGAAAAATACAGGTAAAAATCATTTATATATTAACTTTTCAAAAGGGATCTTATTTATTGTTTTGAAACCGAGGCATGGTCTAAAATCATCAAACATGGAAACGTCATCGTTTTATCACGAAATTATAGGCAAAGTAAAGATAATGCATATCAAAAATTATTGGGAGAGATTCGAGAAGGGGTATTGACTGAAGAATCTATTGGAATTTTAAAAAGTCGTATCGATGCAGAATTAAAACTTCCTCCAAATATAAAAGCTACATTCTTGATGCCTTTGAAAACACTAGTTAAAAAGGAAAACGAAAAAGCATTAAAAGAGTTGAAAGGAGATCCTATAAAATTCACTTGGACAAGAACAGATCATAATATATCTCCAGCACTTGCAGATAAATTATTTGGTAAAATCGTTAAAAATATTCCTGCTGAAGAGATTGTTGAATTAAAAGTTGGATGTCCTGTTATGCTTCTTGTAAATCTTTGTGTAGAAGAAGGATTCGTGAATGGAATGCAAGGATTCATAGATTTTTTTGATGAAGAAGATGGATTTCCTCATGTTACGTTTTCTAATGGAAAAAAATTAAAAATATTGCAGTATACTTGGGTAAAGAAATCTGACAAGAGTAGCATGCAAAATTTTAGTGGAATTATTGTCAAACAAATACCATTGACTGTTGCTGCTGCACTTACTATTCACAAGGTTTTTTTTTAATTATTTTAAAATATTTGTAGAGTCAATCTATATCTCTTGAATACGTCAAATTGAATTTAGGATCAAATACATTTGCTGGAGGACAAGCTTATACTGGATTATCAAGATGCACAACTCTTGATGGATTATCACTTACCGATTTCCATTTAAATTCCATCAGAGCTAATCCAAAAGTTCTCCAATTTTATAAAAAATATAGCGCATTGAAACATAGATTAATCGAAGATGGGGATGAAAATGAAAAAGTCAGAGAAAACATTATGAAATTGCTCGAACAACATATACCATCAGCACTTTCGGTAAAACGCAAAAGAAGATCATTTAAAAAAAATGTAACAAAAGATAAAAAATCTCATCATGTAAATGAAGAATCTCATCATCAAATTGTAAATGATGAAGATTGTCCATTTTAATTATATTTAATATATTCTTTTGGGAGAAAATGAATAAGCATTATCTAGGAATTCTATCGTTTTCAGAATCTTAAAATAAGTCATTGCTATACAATAAGAATTATCCAATGCATTATGCGTGTAATTCATTGGATTCCAATCTTTAATATTAAAATGTTTGAAAGCAGCAATATTTGCAGAAAACTTTTTACCGTTATTTGCAAATTCCCTTACATATTTATGCGTTTTTCTCGAACAACCTTGATGATATGAATGAATATCGATTGGATGTTTTAATTCTCCAAAAATCATATGCAAAGGTTCATAATCACACATGGATAAATATGTATTTATCCAAGGAGCATATTCTCCTATATGATCTCCTGCCAAAACTATATCTCCTTGGAATTGTTTGTAATAAGTAATTAAAAAATCCTTAAAAATAGTCATTGCTTCTAAATAATCCAATCCTTGATCCTTTAAAACTGTTTTTACCACTTCTACAAGTTTAGGTTGTTGAAGCATCCATTTTTTAACATTTTCATCCCATTTTCTATCTTTTGGTATATTTATAATTAATTCTAATGTATCGATGATTTTTCCTGTTCATAAATCCAATAAGGTTACTCCAAGATTTACCAATGCATTTTTAATATTTTAGACGAATATTCTTTTTTTTACCACTCATTTCTGCATCAATAAATACGACATGTTTAAACTATTTTGATGCAAATATTTCTTTTCACACAGAATTAAACTTATTTCATAAGAGATTGTTTATTTTCTTTTCTATTTCTAGTTTATATAAAATGAGTATTAATGTTTTTGCCTACACCGTTTACAGGAAAGAAAATCCTTCTTTACAAATATTTGCAAAAGGTTTATTTACTTCCAGAGAAAAAGCTCAGATAATGATGAACCATTTAGCAGAAAGTTATTGTATTGATAAAGTTGGTGCAAACAATTTCATTTTAAACCAATTGGAAAATCCAGATTTGAAAAACACAATAAGAGATGGAATTGTTCTATATAAAGAAAATGGATATGAAATAAGAATCGTTAAAAGAATTGCAAATTATGTTCCATTTCAATTATATACCGAATATGAATTATGTAGATTTGGGTTGCTTCCAATAATTCAAGAAAAAATCGTTATAAATACAATGGGAGATAAAGAAATTGTAGATATTACAGAAGATTATATAAAGAAAATAGATGTAAACAGTAAACCAGAAATTTGCAACAAGACAGAAGTAAAAAATAGGATCATAAAAATGACAAATAAAAATATCCCAGTTTACGAAACTATGATGAAGGAACTTGTACAAGTTATGAAAAAAAGGAATGATTTGCATGAACTAGCTCAAGATAATATTAGAAAAAAGGATATAATGGAAAAAGTGAAAAATGAGATTTTAAACAAAAGGAATGATTTGCACGAACTAGCTCAAGATAATATTAGAAAAAAGGATATAATGGAAAAAGTGAAAAATGAGATTTTAAACAAAAGGAATGATTTGTAAGAACTAGCTCAAAATAATATTGAGTGAAAAATTAAACAAAAGAAGAATAATTTTTATAAAAGGTCAAAATGGACAAATATTTTCTTCATCACTTATATATTCTATCTTTCTTTTTTTATCATTTTTTCCTCGATAATATAAAACTTCATCCCAAACTTTTCGTAATTGATCTCCATATTTTTGAATCCAATTTTTATCTCTAGGTATTTCTGTTATAGTTACGATATCCGAATTTAAGCAAAATGGATTCGGATTGCATCCAAATTGAGTAAAATCTATATAATCACCAATATCTAAAACTTCTGCTTGTAATTGACACTGATGATAATAATCAATATATTTGTCTAAAAGATTGGTATAAGAAATCGGAAGATTGGTAATAGATAAGTATTTATGTCTTTCTCCAGTTAATAAGACATCTCTAATCAAAACTTTTACATCTTTATCTAATTTATTCATATCGAGAATACGACGACTATACGGTGATTTAATTTCAACTGGTCTTTCTTTGTAAAATCTTATCAAATCAGGAGAAACACCTAAAAAACTCCATTTTTTATCTTGATGAGGTATTAAACCGAATTTAAAAGTGATATCGTCAACTTCATATGTATATCTTAACCCTGCTATATCTTCTTTTATTTTTCCATGTTTCATTGCGATTTGTGCTCTAGCAGGAAATATTTTCTCTTTTTTACCAGATTTATATTGTACAAATTGTTCCGAGGTATCCCATCCTACACCAAGAGCTGCACCTACCTCACTACCAGATAAAAAATCTTTTTTAGCTTTTAACCAATCTGGATTTGCTTCAAAATTATCATTACTTTGATCCAAATAAGGATATGAAAAAAGTTCTATCCATCGGGATGAAAAATCTTCTTCTTTTAATAAAATAGATTTCGGATTATGTCCATAATGAATATTAGAGTACCAATTATCTACAGATTTATAGATATCAAATTCTTGTACAGGAATTCCAAATAGATTATGCTCGGAATTATACATAAAATTGTTTTTTCTATTCAAAATAAAATAATAAAATAATTCAATTTTCAACACAACAAATTTATTTCGGAATTTCAATGTATGAATAAATCCTATATCGTTACAAAGGGATTTTATTATTTTGCACAATAGACTTTCAAATCGCATTTTTTACAAATATATGGAAATGGAAATTTTAAATTTTCCCATTCATGTATACAATCTTGAAAATACGAATATATTTCTTTTTTACTATATTCGAAATTTTCGTTTTGTAAACAAGATCCACAAACCAAATTGGTATTATCATTAATAGTAAATTTCGATATATTATGAAATGGATATAGTACCACAAATGTCGTTTTCTTGATATAAATATTATCACAAGGTTTAAAACAACAAATCCAAGGTGTAGAAATCTGCACACGTAAATTGCATTTGAAACAATATATTTCTCTAAAGTTGTATTCGTTTTTGGTTGTTTTGCTTGGTGAAAATGAGTGATTGCATTTTTGGAATATATTCTTATTTTCCAAAGATAGATTACTTTTACATTCCAAACAAAATATCTTATTGTGATCAATATTGCATTTTTTAGAAGTAGCATTTGATACGTAATAGAATGTGGATTTTTTACATGATTGACAAATTGTTTTTGGAAAATGATTTTCTAATTCAGGCATTTTGTGTTGAAGACCATTTTCTATTTTACAAGATGTAAGAATATTTTCCGATAATATTTTTTGCTTTTTAAATTGTTTCAGGTGGCTCATTATTTTTTGAAAATTATGAAATAAAATAGAAAGCGCTTTAAAAAGGATTTTTTTTTTATTGGAAACTCGATAATTTTTCTTGATGAGATAAATTATATATAGGAGTAATCTGCAGTGTTTGAGGTGAATTATCTGGCAATAATTTTTTACATAATTGATCTACTTCATGAAAAAATTTTGCATCTAATTTTGGAGGTTCTATTTTCCTAATTTTGTTTGGAAAAGATTCAGTAAAAGTCCTCTTATTCGATGTACCTATAATATCTTTACATTTAATAATCATTGATTTAGTAAGATATTTACTATCATCAATCATTTTTGTACATTCTAATTCTATTTCATATTTTGGTTGTTTTTTACAGATTTGATCCAAATTTTTACCTTCCCATATTTTGGAGAAAAAATATGTAAAATTTTTATGTGTAAATGTTTTTCTTTCTTTAAAACGTAAATAGTTTGGTTCTCCGTAATTAATATGAGCATTATTTTCGGATTTTAAAACTATTCTCAAATCATATATAGCATCATCCATTTTTATATCTATTCCTTTTATCAAAGTTTTCTTCATAAATGTTCCAACGCCATCTGGATTTCTTCTTAATCTAATATCTTTATCAAATATATATTCTTCGATTAAATTCCATTCTTTATCATGATCTTCCCATCCTGAAAAAGATTCTAATTTTAATAGCTGTTGATCAAACCAATTTTTCGAAACACCAGATATGAATTTTTTATTTTCTAATCTGCCAATATGAACTTCTAGTTCAGCATTTATAGTATTACGCGATAGGTCTACTAATTCTTCTATTTGGTTAAGAATTCCGTCGAATAATTTTTCATTAAGATTCATTTTATCTTTTTTTAAACTATTTACAAAAGTTTGGAAATCTTTTCGACTTGTAGACGGATTATATGTGTTTGATTTTTGCGCCAAAAGCATATTATTTACGAGTTCCCATCGTAAAAATTGATCTTTTGTGACGATTGGGAGTCTGTTATAAGTTTTGTACTGGGTAGAAGACGCTAACATTTGGAAATAAACGTCGTCTGGATTAAATTTACAATGTGTTAATAGTTTTAATTTTAATTAAATTTTCGACAATGATAGAAGATGTCGATGAATTCAATCTATTCAAAGTTGGATCAAAAAAATCAAAAAATGATAAATCTACTAAGAAGAAAAAGAAAAATAATGATTCGGATGAAGAACCTACTCTACGTATTTTTAAATCCTCATTTTTAATCAAATTTTAGGAATGACTAGAGAAGAGCATGAAAAACAATATTCTGATGATGAGGATGAAGAAGATATTTATATTGAGACAATTGATATAGAAGATGATCCAAAAAACGAAACAACACAACAAAGAATCGCTAGATGTCTTAGGGCTTTGGAAGCCCTTCAAAATCCTATAGATTTTAATCTAGAAACAAATCCTGAACCAGAAGAATTGCTCAAAATGCTTGTTGCTATGGAAGAATTATGGACTCCTATAAAAATTGATTCGAAAAAAAGTGAAAGAATTAATGAAATGACTGAAATTATTGAATATTGTCTTGGAATTGGTAAAAATGAAGAACCAACTCCTTATCAAGTCGAAATGTTGATGGATAAAAATCTTCTGGAACCCATACATAATCTAAATTTTAGATTTGCAGTCGCTGATTTGATTAGAAATGAAACATATTCGAGATCAGCAGAATTTGAAGGAAGATTCCAAAGATTATTTATGCTTATATCCTATGCTTCAGAATTGTACTATAATTTTATACTCTGGCAACATAGATCAAAAAATCCGGAATTAGATTTATCAGATTCTTCGATAGGTATTTTAAGATATCTTCCTAGAAGCGAACAAGAAGAATATCCAGATTCTACCAAATTTTTACTATATTGTCTATTGACTTTACAGGTTTTAATCTTTTTAATTATAATTTTTTTAATAGACGAGAAGATATAGAAGATTTAAAGGATGTATTTATAGACCAATTTATAATAGTAAAGGATTCTATACGAATGCTTGGGAAAGATTTCAAACAATTGAAGAATTTGTTTGGTCATCTGTTGATCTTGATAGACAACAACATATGTTTAAAACTTTATATTCTAAAGGAGCTCATATACCAGAGCAAACCATAAAAATTTTGAGATATATAAGGACTAGCTACTTTCCGGAACTAGAGCCTAATAGATATCTTGCTTCATGGAGGAACGGTATATATGATGTAGGTGAAGATAAATTTTTCCCATATGATGATAAAAATCCATACACTTATGGAATTCAAAGAAAAGAAGATGTTCCTGTTGAAAATTACAATGAAACTGTAGATGAATTGAAAGAATTGGGAAAAAAGATACCCAAATATAAAAGCATTTTTGATGCAATTGTTATTGATATTGATCCATCCATTAAGAAGAATAAAGAACAAAGAGGTATATTTATAGGAAGCAATTATTGTTCTGGAGTTTATATCGATCATGAATTTATCGAAATGGATTTACCTTCAAAGAATGCAAATGGACAACATATAAAAGGGTATTGGAAGAAAATTCCTACTTGGTCTTTTGAGCAATTATTAAGTTGTCAAGAGTTTGATGATGATACAAGAGATTGGATTTATGCTCTTTTGGGAAGAGGTTTATATTGGTGTGGTCAAATGAACAAGGAAAATTGGCAGATTAGTGTTTTATTATTAGGTTATGGAGGAACCGGAAAATCTACCGTATTGAAATATCTAAGACAATTTTTCAAGACAGAAAATGTAGGAGTTTTATCTAATAATATAGAAAGACAATGGGCCATGTCTTCAATTGTAGGAGGAGATGATAAAGATGCAAAATATATTGTTTTTGGATACGAAGTAAAAAAGGATTTCAAATGGGATCAAGCAGAATTTCAACAATGTGCTGCTTGTGAAGAATTGCTTGTTGCTAAAAAACATAGAGATGCATATGTTGTTCAATTCAAATCTCCAATTTATTTGGCAGCAAATGAAATGATTAAAGCTTGGAGGGATAATTCTTCATCTTTGAAACGTAGATTAGTAATTATTCCATTTAGAAAATTTATTCATCCAAAAAAAATCGATCCTAATCTTATGGATAATTTAATGGCCGAATTTTCATTGTGGATACAGAAAATCAACAAGGCATATAGAGAAATGACTGCTTTATACGGAAAAGAAGATATATGGTTACATTTATCAAAAGCATTAATAGATGAAAGTAAGAGAACTATGCAAACCGTCCACGAATTACAACATTTCTTTCAAGATCTTAGCGAGAATAATAAGATCGTCATAGATCCAACAGTATATTGTACGTGGACGGAATTTGTTACTGAAGTGAAAAAGTTTTGTGAAAAAGTCGGATATATGTATGGTAAAATCACTTGGCATGATGATTATTGGAGACCAGTTTTCGATACTCAGGGACTTCATGTAGAGCAATCCCAAAAGCTTATACCTGGAACTAATACCATTAAACATGATAAATACATTATTGGTCTAACATTCAAGGATTTAAATGCACAACTAGATGATGAGTTTAATATTAATGAGCCTGTTAATAGAAACAACATTTTTATTAATGCAGCTCAAAATACTGCATTGAGAGTGTGAATAAATTTTTTTCAATCGTTCATGATATTTATATTTTTATATTCAAGATTTATAGTAAAAATGCAAAAACAATCTGTAGAAAAAATACCCGATCCAAATAGAAAAACCAAAAAAGTAATAGTAAAAAAGAAACGTGGACAACCACCAACTCCTCAAAATATTGCCAATGCAAAAGTAATAGATACCAAAAAGACAACTCCGAAAAATGGGGATTTTAATCTGGATCCGAATATTTTTAATTTGATGCAAAATTTACCTAAAATGGCAACTGTTAATATACAAAAAGCGATTCAAGATACTCCAAAAGAACAATTAGATAAAATGAGTTTTCAAGATGTAACTAATTTGATTACAAAAAATATGGCAGAATTTCCTGTCCAAATACCCCAAGTTAACAAGACGAATTCCAAATCTCAATCTTTTGATATGAGTAAAATGGTAGCAACATTGATGAAAAATGCTGAAATGATTGTAACTGGAAATGGACCTACAGATAAAAAATCTGGAAATTCATATCCATCCATGTTTGATGGACCTCCAGAAATTCCAGAAAGATCTGGAAAATATTCTACTGTAGAAGATGAAAAAAAACAGCATTTGATTTATAAAGGTTTCAATGTAACGATATTGAGCCTATTGACCCTATTGACTGAAAAACTTCCTCATAAAACTGCTCACTATGAATTATTACGTAGGATGATAGAAAGTACGATTTCTGTAAATCCTTGTAAACCAAGAGAGATATGGAAAAAAACTATCCAAGGTAAAGAAGATAAAGTACAGAAATATTCAGAAGAGAATATTATGTATATTTGCAAAAATCTCAATTCTATTGAATTATTAAATCTTTTGGAATTGGAAAATGAATGGGATAAATTTACTACGGATGATTTTAAAAGTTTCCACAACAAATTGAGTCAATTGCAAAACCTTTCTGAATTGATAGATTCTATTCCTACAGAATTAATGTCGAGTATTCAAAATATGACACTGAGAGTAAATAATAATAATACCGTTAAATTGGATGAAAATGGAAATCCAGCTGATATCGGAGACCTCTTTCAAACCTTGGCTGGAGAAGTTTTTAAAGATCCTCAAATTTTTGCAGGAATGCAAAAAATGTCTTCAAGTCTCATGGGAGCAATGGCAGATTCTCAATTACCAGAAGCACCGGGATATTCAAATATATTGAAAAAAGCAAATTCGTAAATAAATATTTTATTTTTTTTTAAAATTGTCTCTTTTCAACAATTTCATCGGGAAACGAATTATTATTCTTGAGGAATTTAATACCTTTTTTAAATATAATTTCCCAAATTGATTTTCTTTCTGGAAAGGTTTTCCATATGTAGATAAGAATATAAGACGTTATAACATTATTAGGCTTGATTTTAAATGTAAACAAACACCAATCCACGATCTCTTCTTCTGTAATATTTACGAGCTCGGCCGACTTTTTCTATTATAACATTGAATTCGGATTGTTTAGTTGATTTTTCGGTTTTGACATCAATCACAATATTTTTTGTTGGTTCTATTTCACCAATTATCATCCAATCCTTTTCTTTCCAAGAGGAATTTAAATTACAATTGGTTCTAGCATTGCATATAGAATTAATCATTTTTCCATTTATACATAAATTCAGATAATAAAGATCTGAGCGAGTTTTGATAGGTGAAATATTATGAATTGCTTCCAAAGGTTGTGGGAAAATAGCAGTAGGTATAATTAATTGATAATCATGTGCAGTTAGGATTTCCATTTCACATACAAATTTAAGTATCACTTGGCAAGATTTGTGAGGTAAAAGTCTCCCAACATTCATTTGAAACATTTCCTTGTTTTCTAAGAGATAAGCACCATTTCCACTAGCTATTGCATCATCGTATTTATCTTTGGCTTTTTCTTTTTCTTCCAATACGGCTTCTATGGTTCTACCATCTATCGATATAGTAACTCCTGTAATTGCGACTCTATGATCCATTGAAAATACATATAAAGCTTCAATTTCGGTTTCTTCATGATTTTCAAAAATTTAAATGAAAGACACATAAAATATCATCAATAGAGCCAGTTAATTCTAATTTTGATAAAGGAATTGGTTTTTTATCAACATATTGGTTTACAGCAAATAATCCGCAAGTCATCTTTGTAATTTAAATATGTTTTTAAAACTTGATTTAACAACTCGATATATTTAAAAATCCTATTAATTCATTATAGATGCAACTATTTATTTGATTCAGTAGTAATAGAAAATTTAATTTATTACACTATCTAATTAAAAAATACAAAGAATGCATTTAATATAATAGAATTTGATTGCAAAATGATTTGTAAAATTAAAATATAAATTTTCTTTGTTTTTTTAATTATTATGGTCCATATCTTTACTTACACAAACTTTTATGATGCAATTTATTTCGCTCAGTAATAATTATAATTTATTTTTAAAAAGTATTTGCTATAATTTAACTTCAAATACGTTTTCACTATTTTTTTATTAATACAATTATCTCGATTTAAGAATATGAATTTTGTGAGAAGAATACATTTTAATCATATTATATAGAGTTTTTTTTGATCTTGATAGAATTTTCGAAATCTAAATTTGTTATCATGATAGATTTATTAATAAATACAAATATATAATTTATTTCCTTTCAAAAATTAATTTAGTTTATAATAAAATTTCAGTAATACTCATTATAAATGCTAATTCTCATATATTTTATTTTTTTTATACAAGAATATTTTACATTTCTTTGTCAGAAAAGATTCACCACTGGCATTCCAATAACAATTTCCATATTGAGATGCAATAGACATAAGGACTATTATATATTATATCAAAACAAATTTAAACTGTTGATTAATTATAATTAATCAACAGTTAAATAATTATAATTAATCAACAGTTAAATATGCACGATTACGTGTATGTCTAATTGTTCGTTCAACATTATGTCCATAATTCCAAATTAAGTTAAAGCAATAACAAATTTTATATATAAATAAATATGGCAATAAAAAGAATATACTAAATATCACTGAGAAAATAAAGTGAGTAATAACAAAAAAAAACGGTGTAAATCGATTGACTAAATTCCATTCTGCCCGAGAAACCATATATAAATAATGAATACCTGGCATTTCTGAATTATCAATAATTTTGTAAGGTTTACGACACATGGGATAATTATTAATCATATTTGTTTTCGTCAAGCAATCAGAATGATATTTTCCACTACAAATACATCCTTTGGGTCATCTGGGAGATCATCTCGACAAATGGGACAAATATCTTTCTCTTGTTCTTGTTTGGTATTCATGATAACAATTTGTCAACATTAAAATCTGGGATCAATTTTGTTCTAATCTCACAACGGGGTGATCATTCTCTTCTTTTATATCAATTGCTTGATTATTTTCAATGATCATATGAAAGTCGACTTTTGTTTTTAATTTGTCGAAAGATGGTTGAATCATAGGATATATTTTATTTATTAATTCTGGGGAAATAATTCTTCCAGTTGACTTTCCCCTTCTCTGACAACGATCAAGAATTAAATCTAAATTGGCTTTAACTTGTATAATTCCAATTTTATAGATTGGATATGTGATATTAATCCATTTTATATAACCAACGAACCAATCGCACTCTCTCATTGATCCATCAATTATCATTTGGTAACTTCTATCAAAACAAATATACTGCATGAGTAATGAAATATACATTGATTCTGTGTGTAATAATGATCCTGAATTTAAAGGATCCTTTATGATATAATTTGATGCTTCAGGTAATTGATATTTTATCCGATCGGGATCAATATAAATATATCGATCCAGATTTAATTTATTAATTGAATGCAAATATTTAACACAATGTGATTTACCAGCACCAAAACACCCACAAGTAAAAATTAATTGGGGTTGATTGACATATTTTTCAGGTCCATTGCCTAAATATTTTGATATTATTTGGTCTTGTTTATCTTGTCTTTGTAAATTATAATTTGTGTAGTATGTATAATCGAGCATCTTTCGATACTTTGCAAATATACCAACAAACTCATCATTATTTGGGTTTTGATAAAGTTTATCTGTTGATATTAAATCATTCATGATTGACCATTAATTATGACATAATAATTAATAATTGTAATCAAATTATATTAAATAATTTCTATTATTATAAAATAAGATTTTATGGAGAATATAAGTTTACCAAATACTACTATTTTATCGAAAAATAAAGAAATTGTTAATGATAAATCTTTATTGGAGACTAAATTAAGTGTGGATAATAAAATCTCAGAAGAAGCTAAATTAAATTCGATCAATAACAGAACATTCAGAGCTACGTAGAAATGTTTTTAGAATTAAAATTGTAATTATTCAAGAAATTTATAATCTTGATAGATCAGCAAAAATATAATTTTATATTCTTGATAGATTAGGGTGAAACATAATTTTATATTCTAGATAGATTAGAAAAATTAAATCAAAAATTTAGTTTAATTTCCGGTTTTATTTGATTTAGTAATAATTTAATTTTCAAATTTTATTTATAAATTTTAATTTTCAAAAGTTATAAATACAAAGCTCAAATGCTCTTTTTTTTATTTTATTTTTATTCTAAAATTTAATCTACGTAGA
>Ga0335394_10001939_pt1 | contig 23261 bp, 13 predicted proteins | sample MAT03_FD_205741 | JGI IMG/M metagenome (GOLD analysis project Ga0335394, IMG submission 205741) | Freshwater microbial communities from Lake Fryxell liftoff mats and glacier meltwater in Antarctica - MAT-03 (spades assembly) (version 2) ...
TATCTAAGGATTATGAACGAACAGTACAATCTTCTGAATCTATGATTTACTTAGCTCAAATTCAAATTTTAATAAATAGGTTAGCTTAAAATACCAAATATAATTTTTAAACATGCTCTAAGGCCCCGTATCACCCATTCTGACAGTATAAGCCGTTTTTAATGCTGGTTCAACTCACTTCAAACCCCTCCATATGTTGCAAAAACGCCACGTCCACGTCGGCACCGTGGCCTGGCGTATCGGGAATTTGGACGTGGTAGTGGTTTTGGTAAGTAATTCCATCAATAACGGGGTCGTCGGCGTGTTCAAAGGGAGAATCTAAATCATAAAAAACCACGTTGGTTAAAGCCGAAGCAAAATGCGCATTGGCCGAAATACCCAAACGCGACTCCGACATGCAGCCAATCATGCAGCGCACGCCCGCTGCTTCGGCAATGGCGTTGATTTTGACGGCATTGCGAATGCCTCCGCTCTTAGAAAATTTAATATTGAAGTAATCAACGGCTTGTAAATGGGTCAATTTGAGTGCGTCTTGGGGTGAAAAAACGGACTCATCGGCGCATATTGGCACTTGGGCAAACTGCCTTACCCGCGCCAGATTTGCATAATCCCAATGTTTAACGGGCTGCTCGCAGTATTCTACGTTCCAGTCGGCGGTGGCGTTCAGCACTTTTATGGCGCTTGCATAGTCCCAGCCTTGGTTGGCATCGGTTCTAATTGGAATCTTCTCGCCAATAGCCCGTCTGATGGCCTCCACGCGCCGAATATCGGTTTGGACATCAGTACCCAATTTGACTTTGATGGCTTGGGCACCGCGTTCTTTTATTTTGAGGGCATCTTGGGACATGGCTTCGGGCGTGGCAAGGTAGATGGTTTCGTCGGTAACGATGTGCCGCTTGCTCCCGCCCAAAAACTGGTAAAGGGGCATGTTGGCATATTTGGCGGCCAAATCGTACAAGGCAATGTCGAAAGCACTTTTAACGGTAGCATTGGCGGCCAGATAGCGGTCTAAGGCCAATAAGCAGCCTTCAATGTCGAGTGGATTTTTGCCGAGTAATAGTTTGGCCAAATCGTGCGCGGCGGCGTAGGCAGTGGCTTGGGTTTCGCCCACAATCATCCAAAAAGGGGCCCCTTCGCCCGTGCCATACCACCCATCAGAAGTGTGTATTTTGACCAAAATGTTTTTGGCGGCCTCGATGGTTCCGATGGCAATGGCAACGGGTGCTTTGAGCGGAATGTTGAGCTTAAAAACCTCAATTTTTATGATTTTCGGAGTCATATCAAACTTGTTCCTGTCATGTGGGTAGGTTGCGCCAAGCCCAACAATGCCAAAATCGTGGGGGCAATGTCGCTGAGCTTTCCGTCTTTGGGTTGGCCTTTATAGGTGTTGCTCACAAATACACAAGGCACCAGGTTGGTGGTATGGGCGGTATTGGGCGTGCCGTCGTCGTTGATCATAAATTCGGCGTTGCCGTGGTCGGCGATGATGATAGAAGTGTAGCCGTGCGCCAAACCCGCCGTGGCCACAGCCTGGGTACATTCGTCCACCACTTCGCAGGCTTTTACGACGGCCTCAAAAACGCCCGTGTGGCCCACCATGTCGGGATTGGCAAAATTCAAACAAATAAAATCTACTTCTTCTTTTTGTATTTCGGCAATAATGGCATCGCGCAGGTCGCGGGCGGCCATTTCGGGTTTGAGGTCGTAGGTTTTTACGTCTTTGGGCGAGTTGCACATAATGCGCGATTCTCCTTCAAAAGGGGCTTCGCGGCCTCCCGAAAAGAAAAACGTAACGTGCGGATATTTCTCGGTTTCGGCAATGCGAATTTGTTTTTTGCCCGCATTGGCCAGCACTTCGCCCAGGGTATTGTTGAGGTTGTCTTTGTCATAAATGACCTTTACGCCCACAAATGTATCGTCGTAGTTGGCCATCGTAACGTAGTACAAATTGAGTTTGTGCGTGTTTTGTTCAGGAAAATCCTGTTGGGTTAGCATTGCGGTAATCTCGCGGCCACGGTCGGTACGGAAGTTGAAACAGACCACCACGTCGCCTTCGGCAATAGTAGCCACGGGCGAGCCGTCGGCGTTGGCAACGACAATGGGCTCAATAAACTCGTCGGTCAGGCCCGCGTCGTAGCTTTCTTGCACGGCGGTCAATTCTTGCCCACTCGCTACTGTCCGCTGGCCCAGTCCGTGCACCATGGCGTTGTATGCCTTGGCTACGCGTTCCCAGCGTTTGTCGCGGTCCATGGCAAAAAAACGCCCCGTGATACTGGCGATTTTCCCCGTGGTTTTTTGCAAATGGTGCTGCAAGTCAGACAAGAAGCCCAGGCCACTCTTGGGGTCGGTGTCGCGGCCATCGGTGAAGGCGTGCACAAACACGTCGGTCAGGCCTGCGTTGTGGGCAATGCTGCACAAGCCTTTGAGGTGGTCAATGTGTGCGTGTACGCCGCCATCTGACACCAGCCCAATGAAATGCACTTTTTTATGGTTGTTTTTGGCATAAGCAAGCGCGTCGGCAAGGGCGGGTTCGTTGGCTATACTGCCCGTTTCGACGGCCAAATTGATTTTTACCAAATCTTGATATACCACGCGCCCTGCGCCGAGGTTGGTGTGTCCCACCTCCGAGTTGCCCATTTGTCCCGCTGGCAAACCAACGGCCAAGCCACTGGCTTCGAGCCTACTATGCGGGTATTTTGCCAAAATATGGTCATAAAAAGGCGTATTGGCGGCATTGACTGCCGATACTTTGGGCTTAAGCGGAATGCCCCAGCCGTCCATGATTATCAGAATTACTTTATTTTTCATTTTTTGTAGAAATCAATAATGGCTCGAAAGATACCGAAGAGTTGAGTAAATATTTACGCTAAGTTATGCCGTTCTAATAAGTATTGCAAGAAGTTTTGGCCGCAACGCTCCACAATTTGATAGACTTCTTCAAAGGCGGCAATGTCTTCATAATAAGGGTCGGGTACTTCGGCGGTGCTGGCTTGCGGGTCAAAGTCGCGGTACAAAAACAGGCGGTCGTCGGTCATTTGTAAGCCTGTACTGCGCCGAAAAAGCGTTTGAATGTTTTCAAAATTGGACTCGTCCATGGCAATTAAGTAGTCAAAGTTGGCAAAGTCTTCGCTCGATAGCTTGCGGCCACGGTGCGTGAGGGTGATGCCGTAGTCGGCGGCTACGCGGCGCGAGCGCGGGTCGGGTAGGGTGCCAATGTGGTAGCTGTGCGTGCCAGCAGAGTCGCAGCTAATTTGTTCGAACAGCCCGTGTTGTTTGACCAGTTCTCGAAAGATTCCTTCGGCCAACGGCGAGCGGCAAATGTTGCCGAGGCACACGAATAAAACGTTGATTTTCATTCAATTGTTTATTTTTCTTTTTTTACAGAAACCACCTAACTCATCAAATTCGATTGCATCATTTTTCTATTTTTGTAACACTAAGCATTTTAATTTATTGGTTTTTATGATTCGAGACCACAAAAATACAATTTATTAAATGCTTAGCTTTTACCCATCAACACTTTTCGAGAATTACCAAATCGTCTTTTCTTCAAAAATAACATTAATTTTAAATCTGAATTACCATCAGTGCGATTTAAGGTAAGCGCCTTAAACTTTATTTTTAACAATAAAATTGCATTGCAAATTTAAATTCAAGGTATTTAAAACAGACAAAGTGTTGATTTTCAATTTAATGTGTATCAGAGTTGCGTAAGCCTACTGAACTTAATTTTTGACACCAAAGGCCCGTTCCATATCGTTAGGTTGTCTGTGGTATTATGAAAAACCAAATAGAGGTTTCTAATTCCTGCCGCATTTTTGAGCGTTAATGGGTAATTCTGCGGGCTGTCCGATTGGTTTACCTCAACAAAACCCACCACCGGCCCCGACGGGGAGTCAAGGTGAACCATTAATTTTGACACTACTTTTGAGCCAACAACATCAACTGAGAGGCTTTTGATGGCACTCAAATCGAGTTGTTTGAAGCCCACAAAAGAGTCATTTTCGGTAAACTTGACGGTTGGTAGTTCAGCCTGATTGGTGCTCATGAACGCCACTTTGAAAGAGGTGTCGCACGAGGCAGCCAAAAGCGTGGGCGGCCGCAGCACAAAGTCTTTTCTGGTCGTGGTTGGTGGCATGCCGTTGGCACCTTTGTCGGTGTAGGAAACCGTCATTAGGTATTTGCCCGCCTTGGCTTCATCGGTGGCAGCTTGGATAGTTACCTTGCCTGCCAACGGCAATGATTTGGGCTTGGCTGGAGCGTCGGCCAACGACAAAATATATGTTATCATCTCGGTAGTTTGGGCTAAAGTCAATTGCGGGTGGGCCGACATGGCGTTTTCTCCCCAATTGCCATTGCCGCCCTTTATCACTTTGGCCGCGAGGGTTTCCAGTGCTTTTGGGTCGCCTTTGTAACGTTTGGCAATGTCCACGTAAGCTGGCCCGATTGATTTCTTGTCGAGTCCGTGGCAGGCTTTGCAGTCGCTCGCGTTGATGCTCTTTTGGCCCGCGCTCAACCGATTAGCACCAACCGCCGCTTCATAACTTTGGGCAGCAATCGTCATATCTTCGCCGTAGGGAATGTGTTCAAACAGCACCACCGCCCGCTTGGCATCTACTCCGCCTTTTAGCTGATCTTCCTTATCGGTGATTGCCACTTTGTAAGAATTGGTTTGGTTGCCCCAATAAAAAGACCGGTTCGCTGACCAGCTTAGGGAAATTTTAGGAGCTTCATTTCCCACTTTTATTTCCAAATATTGCGTTGCCGTTTTTTGTGCTTTGTCCGTAATGCGCAACGCGACCTTGTAAACACCGGTTTTTTTGAACCTAAACGTGGGGTCTTTTTCCGTAGATTGGCTCGCCGACTTGTTGGGCTCAAAAACCCACTGATACGTCAATTGGTCATCTTTATCGTAGTCAAACGAACCCTTTGACGAAAAACGTACCGTGAGCGGAGCTGCTCCTTGCGTAACGTTGGCACTCATTTTGGCCAGCGGGGGGCGGTTTCCTTTCGCAAATTCAATCCTTGTTAAGCGCGCGTTGGCGTTTTGGGCAAACCAGTAAGTGCCATATTCCAATACGTACAAAGCACCATCGCGGCCAAATTCCATGTCTATTGGGTGGTCAAATTGGGAATGTGGCATGAACGGCTCGATGGAGTCGTAGCTACCGTCGGGTTTCATGGTTACGACGTTGATCCAATCTCGCATCCACTCATAAATAAACAGCTTTCCGTGGTAATAGTCGGGGAATTTTACCTCCGAATCGGGGTAATCATCAGCATAAAACACGGGGCCTGTCATGGGGCTTTTGCCGCCAGTACCCAAATGCGGAAACAAGTCAGACGCAACGTAATTGTACCAAATGAAGGCAGGTTGGGCAGGCGGCAACGCTCTAAGCCCCGTATTGTTGACAGAACGATTGACGGGAAACAGCGGGTCAAAAAAATTCCCTGCTTTTTCTTTGGCAAAATCATACTCGGCATACGGGCGGTTGTTGCCCGCAAAGTAGGGCCACCCAAAGTTGCCAGCTTGTTTGGCTTGGTTCCACTCGTCCCAACTGCGGGGACCGCGCTCGCTGTCTTTTTCGCCATTTTGGCCCACATCTCCCCAATATAAGTACCCGTTTCTGGCATCTGCCGAGATACGAATGGGATTTCGGCAGCCCATCACGTAGATTTCGGGGCGAGTTAATTGCCCAGCCGGGAATAAATTACCAGTTGGAATGCGGTAAGTGCCGTCGGGTTCGGGGTGAATACGGAGAATTTTTCCCCTCAAATCATTGGTATTTCCAGCAGTTCGCTGCGCGTCCCACGAAGTCCGGCCTGGTTGTTGGTCCAAGGGCGCGTAATAATTGGAGCCAAACGGACTCGTGTTGTCGCCCGTGGCAATGAACAGATTGCCGTCTTTCCCAAAGGCAAGTGAGCCGCCCGAATGACAGCACTCTTCGCGTTGGGTGGGTATCTTAATGAGGATTTTTTCGGTGTTTAAATCAATCGTTTTCCCGTCAAAAACAAAGCGGGATACGTACTGCTGCGGGGTTTGGCCAACGGGCGAATAAAAAAGGTACAGCCAATGATTCTCAGAAAATTTGGGGTCAAGGGCAATTCCCAACAGTCCGTCTTCAAACTTGGTATGCACCGGCACGTGAACCACCTTTCGGGGCAAAGATTGGTTGGGTTCTACTAACTTGATATCACCCCGTCGTTCTACAATCAAAACGCCGCCGTTGGGCAACACCGCAAGCTCCATGGGCTCGTTCAGGTTTTCGGCCAACACAATCCGTGAAAATCGATTTTCGTCGGGCTTTTCTGAGTTGATTTTTGCCAAAGGAACGGACGTAACGGACTCTTTCCAAGAAAACAAGGCAAAAAGAGTAGCTGCCAGGAGGGTGTTTTTTATCAATGAATCGAGTTTCATGTCTTTATTAAGTGGTATAATTTAAACAAACACGCAATCAATAACTCAACCTATTTACTTCGCCTCAGCACCTGCAAAGGCATCGAATTGGTGCCAATGAGCCACACTGGCTGCTTTTCCAAATTAAATTTTACCAATGACTTCATGTCGCCTCGGAGGTGAATTCCGCTTTGGTTGGGCGTTTGGGCTTTGAAAATGCCCCCGCCATTGCCCAGCATCAACAACCCGCAAGAAGCGTCGTTTCGGCCCGTCAGATAATCGGGCGCAAAAGTATTGCCAACGGCCACAATGTCTAAGTTTTTGTCGTTATTCACGTCACCAATCCAAGCATCGGTCAAGGTAGAAAATTGGGCCAACGTAGGCAATGCAGTTAATTTAAAAGTATTGTTTTGGGTGTTTTCTAAATAACTGGAAGCCAAATAATTGGCACTGTATTTGGCCGTAATTTCTTTTTCTGAAAACAACTCAGCGAGTTGCGCTTCGGCAAACTGGCCATAGGTAAGAAACTTTTTTTTGAGCAACGGAAACCGACTTACCAGTGGGTCGCGGCCTGCCAGCGGGTATTCTTTGCCGTTGTTGAAATAGCTCACCACGGGTTGAATTTCACTGCCAAAAAGCACGGCATAGGCCGACACCGGCTGCTGGGGCGACACGTTGAGTTTGTTGTTTAGTCCCCAGTTGCCCACCACAAAATCGCCGTCGCCGTCGTGGTCAAAATCACCCGCTTTGATGCAAGTCCAAAGTCCCGTTTGGGGCGAAGTGTAGCTTTTTTGCAATTGCCCTTTGTTGTTCTGAAACACCGTAATGGGCATGTATTCGCCCACCACCACCAAATCAGGCCAGCCGTCGCGGTTGGTATCCGACCACACGGCGTCCGTTACCATTCCTACATGCTGCAACCCAGGCGCAAGCGTGGTCGTTGCGTTTTCAAACGTACCGCGCCCGTCGTTTCTAAACAAAAAACTTTCGGGTATTTGCGGATATTGGTTGGGTACTACGCGCCCGCCTACGAACAAATCTAAATCGCCATCTTGGTCAAAATCAACTGCTTGCGCACATTTTCCGCTGGCATATTCAACGGGAATCGCCCCTTTTTGGCGCGTAAAATTCCCTTTCCCGTCGTTGAAATAAAGCCTATCTTGGTAGGCTGCCGTGAGCGGGTTGTACTCGTTGCCGCCGCTCACCACGTACAAATCGAGGTCTTTGTCGCCGTCGGCATCAAAAAACAAACCTTGTTGGTCTTCAAAACCAGGGTTGGGCATTTGTCGGGTTTCAAAACGTTTGTTTGGTAGCTGCAAAAACAATTTTCCAGCTATTTTTGCCGAGCCGCCCACCCAAATATCTTCCCGACCGTCGGCGTTTACGTCGCCCACTGCCAACAGGGGGCCATTTTGCGAAAAGCGGTAGGGCAGTAATGACTCGTTGTTAAAATCTTCGTATTCATTTTCTTGGTGAATAAAATCAAGTTTTTCGAGGCTATTTTGGGTCAAAAATGGAACAGGTTGTTGCGAAACTGCGTTTTCGCCAAAACTAAAATCGTTGGTTTTTTCGTGGGCTTGTTGTTGTTTTATTTGTAAAGTTTGGTTGGCTTTTTGAGCCAGCAGCCGCTGAAACTGACCGTTGGGCCAAACAATTTCTACGGTGTCGGCCAAGGTAGCCTTGCCCAATCCAAAATGAACAAAAGGCTCTTGACTGGACTGAAACCCACGGTACGGGTTGTACTCGCCAAACTGCGCCGCGTTGCCGCTTTTTACCCGTATTTTGGTGCCAAGTACATTTTTACCTTGTAGTTGTATTCTCAAAAAATTGTTCTTTATTTTTTGCGCTTCACTTCGGTTGCGATACACCGAGGCAGGAGCATTCAGGTTGTTGGTAACAATATCCAAGTCGCCGTCGTTGTCTAAATCGGCATAAACCGCGCCGTTGCTAAATCCGCGCGTATCGAGGCCCCAGACTTTGCTTTGGTCGCTAAAAGTAAGGCTTGCACCGTTGTTCTTAAATGCGAAATTGGGCTTGTCCACGGGTTCGAGTTCTTCCACTTTTTTGAGTAACCGCTCGCGCACGGCTTCGTAGCGCATATCGCCCATTTGTGTCTCGGCATCTCTGAAAGCCGCAAAATCGTTGTTGGTAACATCTTTGGGAATGCCATTGGTAATGTAAATGTCTTTCCAGCCGTCGTTGTCCAAATCGGCAAACAAAGCACTCCAACTCCAATCGGTTTTGTGGACTCCGGCCAGCTGTCCTATTTCGCTAAAGCTGCCGTCTCCGTTGTTGATTTGCAGCATATTACGGGCATATTGCGGCAAATAATCACGCTGTAAAGACAGTTTGAAAAGCTCATTACTGGTGCCAATTCCCATTAGTTTTTGCCTTTTATTGTCGTCGGGCATCATGTCCACGGTCAAGATGTCGGGATAAAAATCGTTGTTAAAATCGGCCACGTCGCAGCCCATCGAAAAGCGGGAGCTGTGGCGCAGGTAGTTGTGGGCGCGTTCTGAAAACGTCCCGTTTTGGTTATTGATATAGAGCAATTCGTCGTAGGCAAAATCGTTGGCCACGTAAATATCAGGCCAGCCGTCGGCGTTTATGTCGCTGATAGCCACGCCCAAACCAAAGCCTTCGTGGACGATGCCCGCCGCGGTGGTTACGTCGGTAAAATGGCCATTGCCGTCGTTTTGGTACAACTTGTCGTTGCTGGCCGACGCACCGTTGGTAGTTTTTATTTTTGGGTAATTGGGGTTTATTTTTTCGTGAAAGTGCGTCAGCAAATACAAATCAGCGTCGCCATCTTTGTCATAGTCCAAAAAAGCGGCGTGGGTGGTAAATCCCTTAAAGTTTATGCCTGCGGCTTGGGCTTTTTCGGTAAAATGAATGCTGCCGTCTGGTTGCCGCCCGTCGTTAATAAAGAGTTGGTTGGGCGTATTTTTGAGTCCCGCGTGGCAAAGGTACAAATCTTGCCACCCGTCGGCGTTTACATCGGCCACGGCTACGCCCGTGCACCAATCTTTGGTTTGCAGGCCAGCCTGGGCCGTAGCGTCCTCAAAGTGTAGTGCTGCACTTGTTTTTAAGTCGGTTTTGTTGAGGTAAAGTTTGCCCGAAACTTGGTTGCCCGAAAAATACAAATCGGTGCGCCCGTCGTTGTCAAAGTCAGCGGCGGCTACGCCCGCGCCCATATAAAAATAATCGTATTCGAGAATATTATCAGTAGTGGCGGGTTGCAATTTGTTTTCAAATCCAATTCCCGTTTCATTTTGGCTCAATAATTCAAACAAGGTTGAATCGCCCTTTTGGCAAGACGTGAAAAATATGCAAATGAACCAGCAATAAAATGTGGTTTTGAACATGAATGTTTGATGATGATGATAAATAAAGGACATTTTCTGTTAGAAAGGGCAAAATTTAGGGGTAAATTTTTGTAAAAATTTACCCCTAAAAAAACAAAGATATGGAATTTTGAAACCGTTTAGTAGCCAGGATTTTGTACCAACGCTTTATTGATGTCAAGTTCGGCCTGTGGAATCGGGAAAAGTACTTGGAAAGGTTTCAGGTCGCGTCCGTATTCTTTTTTCAAGAAGTCAGCGGCTCTACCCGTTCTGGTGAGCTGGTACCAATTGTTGTACTCGCACACCGTTTCTACACGCCGCTCTTGCATGATATCGTCCATGCACTGCGCTTTTGTCCCTACGACTTTGGCCGCCAATCCTGCCCGCGCCCTTACGCGGTTGATGTGCCTGTAAGCATCGGCGGTTCTGCCCAATTCGTTTTGAATTTCGGCATAATTGAGCAATACTTCCGCAAAACGCAACTGCTTCAAATTGATCAAGCTGTGGTCGTTTTTATTGGGTCCTTGCCACCATTTGGTAAAGGCATAGCCAGTGGTTGTCCACTTTTTCTCCATTTTAAAGCCAAAATAAGCAGGGTCGCCTTCCACCAAAATTTGTGCTTGGCGGCGTCTGTCCCCTGTTTCAAAAGCCTTCACAAGTTGGTCGGTAGGCAGCTGGTTTCCCCAGCCACCATAAGGCGCGTACTCCTCACCGATGCCCCTTGGAGCAAAGTGTTGGGGAAAATAATGGCCATTGCGGCTGGGTCCCCAGCCCAATTGCGAGTCGCGGTATTGTACTTCAAATACCGTTTCTTCGTTGTTTTCATTTTCTTGAGCGAACGATCTTTTGTAGTCTGGCACCAAGTTATAGGTTCCGATTGCCACTAAATCTTCAGAGGCTGTGGCGGCCTTTGCCCAATCTTTAACGTACATTTGGGCGTAGGCCAAATAGCCCAGTGCAGCTCCTTTGGTAGCGCGGCCTACGTTTGCATCGTCGTATTTGGCGGGCAGTGCGGTGGCGGCTTCGGTCAAATCCTTGATTACTTGTTGCCATATTTGCTCAACGGGGGCTTTGGCCACATCGGTAGCCGAAGTAGCAGATTGCTCGGCGGTGATGAGTGGCACACCACCAAACATCCGCGCCAAGTTGAAATATGCAAATCCGCGCAAAAACTTAGCCTCGCCCGACAGGCGTTGCTTCATGGGGGCAGATATTTCGCCAGCGGCGGCTTTTTCTATGCGCGACAGCACCAAATTTGACCGCGTGATGATTTGATAGCAGGCAGACCATGAATTGCGAAACTCTCCGTTTGTGGACAAAAAATTGAGTGTTTCTAAGTTAAAAAAGTCGTTGTTTTCGTTGGGTTTCACATCGCCAGTAGGGATATTGGCTATAGTAAACCAAGGAAAAGTTGCTCCGTCCCATTGCAACGAAAAGTAGGCAGCGTTTACGCCTGCTTCAAAATCCTTGTCGCTTTTCCAAAAAGAAGCATCGGTGATGGAGTTTTGGGGAACTGTTTCCAAAAATTGGTCGCCACAACTGTACATAACTGCTACTCCAAAAATGGAGGCCAATAAAATCTTGATTTTTCTAAATTGTTTCATTTTTTTGTTGTTTTAAATTAAAAGTTAAAAACTAACGTTGATTCCACCCATGAAGACCCTTGCAACAGGATAACGACCTTGGTCGGTACCAGTATTAAGTGCATTTTGATTTCGACTACCTACTTCGGGGTCAAAGCCTGAATATTTGGTAATGGTGAACAAGTTTTGGGCAGCCAAGTACACCCGCACGCGGTCGGAGCCAATTTTTTGTGAGAGCGAAATGGGCAAAGTATAGCCAACCTGAATATTGCGCGCCCTCACAAAGCCGCCGTTTTCTACGTAAGCATCAGAGAAGCGGTTGTTGTCTGAACTTGTAAAATAAGCCACGCGCGGCATGGTGTTGCTGGTGCCTGGTCCTGTCCAGCGGTTCATCATTTCTTGTGATACATTTTGCACGCCTTGTCCGTTGTAATTACGGATGTCGTACAAAAATCTCCGTGTGTTGTTGGCAATTTTACTGCCTGCTTGTCCTTGCAACAAAATGCTGGCATCAAAGCCTTTGTAGCTGGCTCTGAGTGTGCCCCCAAAAATCATAGTAGGGAGTCCATTACCCAAATTAACGCGGTCGCTGCCATCAACTTTTCCGTCGCCATTGGTATCCACGTAGCGGCGGTCGCCCGGAATAACCGTACCTTTCATGGGCGAAGCGTCTATTTCTTGCTGGTTCTGAAAAATTCCATCGGTCTTGAATCCCCAGAAATAGGCAAGCGATTGGCCTACCTCGGTGCGGGTAGCAGCGTTGTTTTGTCCCTCATTAAAACCCTGAACGATGGGGCGGCCTCCATCGCCAAGCGATGTTACCGTGTTTTTGAGGGTAGCAAAATTCACGTCGGCGCTCCACTTAAACAAGCCAGCGTTTTGGCGGTAGCCAATGGCCAGTTCTATGCCACTGTTTTTCATACCACCTGCATTTCGCAAGATACTATTGCCAGGCGCGCCCAACGAAATAGGCACGGGAATGTTTACCAACATATCGGTGGTTTCGCGGCTGTAGTAGTCGGCAGTGATGTTGATTTTTCCATCTAACAACGAAGCATCAAAACCAATATCCATTTGCGTAGTAGCTTCCCACTTGATACCAGGATTGGCCAAACTTTGTACCCTTATACCTCCCGCCGCTGCTTGAGCACCTGCTCCGAGCGAATATTCTACTTCGTTTGACGACAGTGTATTCAAGTACTGAAAGTTAGGAATACTTTGGTTGCCCAATCTACCCCAACTGGCCCGGAGTTTAAGGTCAGAAATGAACGTTATGTTTTTCATAAAGTTCTCTTGCGAAATGCGCCAGCCTGCTGCTACCGAGGGGAATACGCCAAAGCGGTTTTCGGGCCCAAAATTCACCGAGCCGTCGCGGCGCACGTTGAACTGAAACAGGTATTTGTCGTCGTAGGCATACGTAACACGACCCAAATAAGACAGCAAAGCAAAGTCGCCTGCGCCATTTCCAACGTTGCGATTGGCCTGCAATGCAAAGCCAAAATTACGGACGTTGGGGTTAGCAAAAGTATTGGCACTACCACCCAAACCAGTGTTAGCTCCTTTTAAGGCATCAACACCCGCGAGGGCAGTTACATTGTGTTTGCCAAAAGTTTTGCTGTAATTCAAGGTATTTATCCAGTTCCAAGAATAAGACCTGTCCATGTTCTCACTGGCTTCATCGCGGGTGGTATTTCCAAAAATATTGGCGCGGATGTGGGGCGTGTAAGACATACCGCCACCGCTGCCAAGCTCTACCCCAATGCTACTCCGAAAATTAAGCCCTTTGATGATTTCGTATTCGCCAAACAACGTACCCAATATGCGCAGATTAACCGATTCGTTTTCGCGTACCTGAGTGCCATAAATGGGATTGTACAACTGTCGTGGATAAAAACGCGGCTCGGTGGTGAGCGGAAAGTGAGCATAACCGCCCAAACCAAATACGGTGGGGCTTTGTAGGCCGTCTTCCGCAAAAATGGGTTGCATTGGTTGCATCTGAAAAGCCGTTTGGAGCATGCCATTAAAAGTGCTGTTGTCAGTAGGTACACTCTGCTTGTTCTCGCGCGAGATGTTGATACTGTGGCCAAACTTGGCGCGGGTGTTGAGCTGATAGTCGCTGTTGATACGCGCCGTAAAGCGGCTGTATTTAGAATTGACAATCAAGCCATCTTGCCGAAAATACCCAAACGATGCCGCAGTTCTTGATTTGGCGGTTCCTCCACTTATTGTAACATTGTAGCTGTGAACGGGCGAACTCTGAAAAATAGCCCCTTGCCAATCGTAGGTAGGCAATGAAGCAGGATTTGCCCAAAGCGGATTTAGCGGGTTGTTTTTGGGGACATTGGTACGCGGGTCATTGTTAGAATTGACTACCGACTCGTTGGCCAAAGTGGCAAAGTCAAAGCTATTCAAGATGTCAATTTTGCGAGCAGGGCCTTGTACACCCACAAAAGCATCTACCTCTACGCGGGTTTTTCCTTCTTTTCCACGCTTGGTTGTAACAATTACCACGCCGTTTGCCCCGCGCGAGCCGTAGATAGAGGCCGAAGCCGCATCTTTTAGTATTTCAATAGACTCAATATCGTTGGGATTGATGGCATTGAGGCTACCAGTAGGCAGGCCGTCAATGATATAGAGTGGCTCGTTTGACCCAATCGTACCCACACCCCGAATCCTAACCGACACGCTACCTCCAGGCTCACCCGAGTTTTGGGTTACTTGCACACCCGCTGCCTTTCCTTGCATGGCTTGGTCTAAGCCCGTCAGTGGCATTCCTTTTATCTCTTCGGCTTTCACCTGCGACACCGACCCCGTTACGTCGCGTTTTCTTTGTGTGCCGTAGCCCACTACTACTACTTCGTTGAGCGATTTGGTATCTACCGCAAGCATCAAATTAATCTGACTGCGGCTGCCCACCGTTACTTCCTGTGACAAATAACCGATGAACGAAAACACCAACTGCGCTTCGGCGTTTGGTACGTCAATTTTATACTTGCCGTTTTGGTCAGTGGTGGTGCCTTTGGTCGTTTTTTTCAATAGAATACTCACGCCGGGCAAAGCCGCGCCGTTTTCATCAGTTATGGTACCCGACACCGAAATATCCATGGGAGCTACTGCACCCATGCCCTCGGTTAAGTAAATCCCGTTTGTCTCAATAACAGCGGCGGTTTTTTCGGCCACTGGGTTGAGGATAATTTGCCCTTCTACAATCCGATAACTAATTCTCAACGGTGCAAGTACGGTTTGTAGCACCTCAGAAAGTTTTTGTCCATTGGCATTCACAGACAGGCGGCGGTCGGCTTTGATGGCCTTGGAGCTATACACAAATTGCACTTCGGTCTGCTGTTCTATGGCTTTCAGCACCGCGCGTAATTTGGTATCTTCCACTTTTAGGTTGATGGTCTTGTTCAGAAACTCTTGGGCTTTTCCGTCAAAAGCGAAGGATATTCCCGTAAAAAAGACAACCAGCGTGAGTTGTACGACTGATATTCGCATGATTTTTTGCAGTAACGTACTGATTTGTACCGTTTTTTTCATAATTTTGATTGTTTTGTTTGATAACACAATTTGGCAAAACGCCCGTCATTTGCCGTTTGAAGGCAAATACAACGGCTCGGCCCGTTAATCGGGACTTTCAATGAAGGCTGGTAATGGTTGCAACATTGCCAGCTTTTTTGTTTTTTCTGGGTTAGCTTTTGGGCATAAATTGGGGTTTAAGTGGAAATTTTATTCACAGCCTTTGCCACTGATCAAAATCGCAGTGCCTTTCACTTCGTAACCACCTTCGATGGCAGCACAAATAATTTCTAATTGCGCGTAAAGACTTTTATCGGTCAAGTTGGCCGTCAATGGGCAGTCGTTGAGGCCTTCATTGTCTATTTCTATATCAATACTATATGCCTTTTCGAGTTGGCTCAATACGTAAGAAATTGGCGCGTCGTTGAACACAAAACTAAGATTTTGGGCCACAACGATATTGGCCAAAACGGCGGGTTTTTCTACCAAACCCGTGATAAATAATTTGTTTTCGGTCGAGAAGGTAACGCGGTGATTGGGCGTTAGAACAACGCCATTGCCGTTTTTGTTTGACTTCACTTGGCTCGGCTCGGCGCGTTCATACACCGACACTTTTCCCGTTTTGACCGACACTTCTACTTCGGGGCTGTCTGGCTGAGCGCGAACCCTAAAACTCGTTCCCAGTACCTTCGTAACAAGCTGCCCAGCATTGACCAAAAAAGGCCGGGCAGCGTTTTCGGTTATTTCAAAAAATGCCTCGCCTGTTAAAAAAACTTCGCGCTGGTGAGGCGTAAAATGCGTTGGAAAACGCAGTTCGCTCTGCGGATGTAGCGTTACTTTGCTGCCGTCTTCGAGCGTTACGGGTAGTATATTTGAAGTAGTATTGACGACCAACTCCATGCCTTTGACTTTTTGACGAACCAAGCCTTGCGTGCGCATGGCGGTCATGTTGCCTTGGTAAAACAAATAACCCAACGCCGCCACAATGACCACCGAAGCTGCCGCGCCGATTTTGAAAATAGTGCGCTGCCAGAGCGGAATAACGATGGTTTGGGTAGTGGCTTCAAGTCCCAAAATTTGATTTTGCAATTTTTGCCAAAGACGATTTTCTAATTCCAACCATTCCTTTTCGGGTAGTTGGCGCGGTTGTTCTTCCAGTAGTGTGTACCATTGCTCTACCACCTGCTTTTCGGCATCGGTGGCGGTTTTTTGTTGGTATTTTTGCAATAATGCAACGAATGTACTGCGGTTCATCATCTTGTAGGCGCGTTTTATGTAGAGTAAGTCCATCTTGTGGCCCAATACCGCAATATAGTTTTGTAAGTTCTTTGAAAGATTATATAAAAATTATATTTTTTAAAAAAAATCTTGAAAAAATATAATTTTAAAAAGAAGATAAAAAGGACAGAACAACTGTTGGAAGGAAGTCTTTGAGCTGAAAACGCAGCAATTTGAGCGACTGTGTGATGTGGTACTCAACCGTTCGCTCGGGTACGTGGAGGACTTCCGAGATTTCGCGCGTTGTTTTGTTTTCAAGCCGACTCAGTCGAAAAATTTGGCTCGTTTTTTGGGGTAAATCACACAAGGTTTTTTCAAAAAGCAAAATAATTTCTTGAAAATTAACGGCGCTTTCCGAGGAATTTTCGGGCTGTAGGTCTTTGCTAAAAATAAAGTCAGCGTAGCGCTCGGCCAAGATTTGGGCCTTGTAGTGGTCAATGATTTGGTACTTGAGCGAGGCAAACAAATACGCTTTTAAATTGTCAATATTTTGCGTAGTGCGTTTTTCCCAGAGCTGCAAGAAGGTTTCTTGTAGAATTTCTTCGGCTTCTTCGTTCGATTTGAGTTTGTTCAAGGCTGCTTTGGTGAGCAGCTTTAAATATCGTTTGTAGATTTCTCGAAACGCCCCTTCGTCGTCCACCCGCAAGAGTTTGACCAATAGTTCGTCGCTCAACAATTGATATTCCATGTCTTTTGGTGGTTTTCAAAAAGCAAAAGTACCGCTGGCTGGTAATTTACTGACCGATGGCGAGCGCATTAGCAATTAGATGAGCCGGGCGTACAAATGCCTACTAAAATTTGAATCTTTGTACGATTTTATGGATTATTACCGTTTGTGTGCTTGTGTCCAACAATTTTCGGAATAAATAGTTTTTTTACAAAACAAAAAGACGCTTTTGCCGTTTTTTGAAGTGGAAAAGCCCAATCACAGCCCCTTTTGAAAACACATCTACTACTTTGTAGCTTCTTGTTGTTGCCTCTTTGGTGCTTTGCCCAAGATTTCTACAAATTGCGCGGCTACGTGTATTCCGAAAACAATGAGCCTTTGGTGGGCGCGTCTGTGCGCGTCGTAAATGGTAACACGGGGACAGTTACCGACGAAAAAGGCAAGTACGAAATCAAATTATTGGAAGGATTAAACCGCATTTCGATTTCTTCTATGGCTTATCAAACGGAGGTCTTTGAGGTGGTGGCCGACAAAGATTTGACCAAAAATGTGTTCTTAAAAATTGACCAAAAACAACTGGACGAAGTAGTGGTGAGGGTCAAAAAGAAGGATTATTCGTACGAAGTGATTAAAAAAATGATTGAAAACAAAGATGCTTATTTGAGTCAATACCAAAACTACAAAGCAAAAGCATACATAAAAAGCGTAGAAAAAGTAGAGCATAAAATTGCAAAAAAGAAAGAAGACGATTTGCCCCCCAAATTGGACGAGCAGCTTAAAGTAGCAGACAAACAGCCTCAAAAAAAAGACAGTATCCCGAATCTCAATATTTTTGAGTGCCAACTTACGCGCCATCAAGGCAATGCCAGCCAGCAAAAAGAAGAAAGAGAAGCCGTAAAAAAAATAGGCGACCAAAGTACGCTGTTTTTTAAGTCAGTAACCGACGGTGAGTTCAATTTGTACCGAAACCACCAAAAAATGGCTAAAATCGGCGACAATGAGTTTACTTCACCACTGAGCGATTTGACTTTTTTGAGCTATAAATTTCAGTTAGTGAAGTACTATTTTGAAGGAACGGAGAAAATCTATCAAATCAAGGTTATTCCCCGTAGTTTAGGGAATGCGCTCTACGAAGGCGTAATTGAAGTATTAGAAGACAAATGGGTTTTGAAAAGTGTGGATTTAAAACTTACCAGAAGGGGGCTGCTTCGCTACGACGAGTTTGCATTTAAGCAAGAATTTGAAAACGTGCAAAACCGTTGGATGCCCACCAAAACAACCTACAATTGGAAAATAAAAGAAGGCAGTTCTACCAAAGTCGGCCAAACCGAGGTGCTGCAATCTGACTATGCTTTTGACTTGAACCTGCCCAAGCGGTTTTTTGGCGATGAAGTGGGCGTAACCACCGAAAATGCCTACAAACGCGATTCTACTTTTTGGAAAAAAATCAGGCCAAAACCACTCACCAAAGACGAGCAAAAGGTAATCAAAGAAAAAGAACGGTTGGAGATTTTATACAATTCAAAAGCCTATTTGGATTCAATTGACCATATTTACAATAAAATTACGCTGCTCAAAATTGTGTATTCGGGCATTGGCCACATCAATCGCGTTAAGAAAACCACTTGGTTTTTTGAACCTATTTTGGGGCTCCTCCAACCAATCGCCATTGGTGGCTTGCAGGTGCGCTACGGGGCGGGCTACTACAAAAGATTTGAAAATCGAAAACAAATGGGCTTCAATACCAACCTAACGTACGGAATCCGCAACCAAGATTTGAAGGGGTCGGTTCGAATGTATTATTTCTACAATCCGCTCAAAGTTTCGAGTATCAACGTAGCGTTGGGGTCAGATTTTAACGTCATCAACGGGGCGGCGACCATCAGCGATATAGCCCGGCGTAGTAATTTTTACCAAAATAAATTTCTGGACGTGCGGCACCGAACCGAGCTGTTCAACGGTTTTTATACCAATGTTCAAGGTTATTACGAGGTTCGTTCAGATTTGTCGGGTTTCAAATTTGCTGAATTGGGCGACCGGATTTTTGCTAATAATACGCCAGAAACCTTTCAAACGAGCTACGTTTACAAAACCAACATTGGCATTGAATACACGCCCCGGCAGCTTTATCTGAGAGAACCCAACGAAAAAGTGATTTTAGGGTCGAAATATCCCACTTTTAGCGTCAATTTAGAACGAGCTTGGCCTGTTTCGGGCAGAAGAAGCAACGTATTTACGCAACTGACGGCGGCCGTGGGCCAGACTTTCAACGTGGGCGTTTTTGGCACGTCCGAATACCGCATCAGTGGGGGTAAGTTTCTGGACACTACAAGTTTGGCCGTTATGGATTACAAATATATGCGTGGCGGCGACCCTTACTTTTTCTCACCTTCCACTTATACCTATCAGCTCATTCCGCGCACTTTTCCTGTTTTCAATTGGTATTTTGAGTCGCATTACGTGCATCAGTTTAACGGGTATTTTACGAGTAAAGTACCGCTGCTCAACAAAACCAAAATCAGGGAAGTAGCAGGAGGTGGTCTTTTGTACGTTCCAGAGCGCAAGTACCAGTATTCAGAATTGTTTGTTGGCTTGAATCGCATCTTTAAAATTGGCCGAGAGCGAATCCGATTTGGGGCTTATTATGTGGTGGGCCAGTCCAACGATTTTGGCGTGCGGTCGGGTTTTAAGTTCTCGATTGAATCTTACAACCAAACCCGAAATACGTGGAGTTTTTGAGAGATTCAAGACAAAAAACACCATTTATGCTGAAAAATTATTGAATTATCCATAGCACAAGCCATAACTCTGAACACATCTGGAGATTGTAGATTTTTTTTTTACTAAATTATCGTATTTCTTGGCAAATATTGCTTACGTTGGGTTGCGTTTGCAAGGCGTAAAGCCATTTATTTGCTGCTTAAATGCGTACATTATTTACAAAAGGAGGTTTTTGGGAATATTATTGCCCAAACAATATCGGTAAAAGAAAAGAAACTGGTTCTTTAACAATTTTTGTGGCTAAAGTTTCTGTGCCGAGCGTCGGCTGCCACAAAGGTTCACAAAGTAAAATAAAAAACGGTTCGTCGCTGCTAGTACACAAAGTGTTTGATAAGTATCCGAAAACCAAAAAATCAACTTTGTGATTCTTTGTTTAACAATCATCAAACCACAAGAATTGTCTGACAATCAAGAAACTTAAAATCAGGTAGCGAAAGTTTTGAAGAAATTATAGTAACCATAAACACAAAATAACAAATGACTTCTCAAAAATACGATCCCATTACGCTCTCTATCTTGTGGGCCAGACTGCTGGCCATTGTGGACGAAGCTGGCACCACCCTCCAACGCACTTCGTTCAGCACCGTTACGCGCGAGTCCAACGACTTTGCGGTGGTACTCATGGACGCACACGGGCGCAGCATTGCCCAGTCGAGTACTTCTGTGCCGTCGTTTTTGGGCGTGCTGCCCATGCTCACCCAAGCCCTCTTGCGCGACTACTTCCCGCTCAACTCTTGGCAAGACGGCGACGTAGTGATGACCAACGACCCTTGGCTCTGCGCGGGCCACAAGCCCGATATTGGTCTGGTATCGCCTATTTTTAGACAAAACGGTTCCGTTATCGGGGGGCAAGGGAGGCTTGTCGGCTTCATTGGCACCATTGCCCACTCGCCCGACATGGGCGGCGTGCTGTGGGGGGCGGGCGCGCGCGACCTCTACGAAGAAGGGCTTATGGTGCCACCCACCAAACTCTACGAAGCTGGCAAGCCCAACCAAACGCTCTTCAACATCATCGAAGCCAACGTGCGGGCCAGCCGACAAACCTTGGGCGACATACGGGCGCAAGTAGCGTCTAACGAGCAGGGAATCAGGTCGTTGATGCGCCTCATGGACGAAAACAACCTCGACACCCTCGAAATATTGGCCGAGCAAGTCATCGAAGCCTCCGAAAAAGCCATGCGCGATGCCCTCCGCAAAGCCCCCGATGGCACATATCACTACGCATACGATGCCGACGGCGACGGCCTCGACGAACCCGTCCACATCAAATGTGCCGTAACCATCAAGGGCGACGAAATTGAGGTGGACTACGAAGGCACTTCGGGCGCACATTCGCTGGCCATCAACGCCGTCAAAAACTACGTATTTGCCTACACCGCCTACCCCATCAAATGCGCTTTTAGCCCCGATGTGCCCAACAACGAAGGCGCATTCAGGCCCATCACAGTGAAAGCGCCCGTTGGGTCGCTGCTCAACGCCCAAAAACCGGTGCCATTGGGCGGGCGCAACATCACGGGCAATATTCTCCACGCGCCCGTTTTTGGGGCATTGGCGCAGGCCGTACCGCTGCAAATCCAAGCCGACTGCGGCAGCGCGTGTTGGTGCTTGGTACTCAACGGCCAAAAAGAAATTGCCCTCAAAACCGCCCACGGAGTCGAGAAAAAGCAAACTGAATTTGTTGAATATTTTTTCTTGAACGGGGGCTACGCCGCCCGCCCCCACATAGACGGCGTAAATGTGCTGAGTTTTCCGACCAACGTGGCCAACGTGCCAATCGAAGTCCTGGAACGCGATGCCCCCATTTTGGTAACCGAAAAAAGCCTTCGCCCCAATACGGGCGGTGCGGGCAAGTATCGTGGTGGTTTAGGGCAAACTTTTGCCTTCAAGATGGTTGGAAAAGAGCCGATTAACTTTTCTATTTTGACCGAAAAAACCAAAACCTTCCCGCACGGCATTTGCGGTGGCGAAAATGGCGGCGGTGGTAGTTTTGAAATCCAGCCGCACCGTTTTTTGCCGCCAAAAGGCCTGACCAAACTCTACGAAGGCGAAGTAGTAACGCTTCATTTGCCAGGCGGTGGTGGCTACGGCCCCAAAGCAGAACGCGACACCAAAGCTATTGCAAATGACAAAGCATTGGGTTATATTTCGTAAAAATTTAGGTTTTGACCATCAAAATACCAACAACGTGGAAGCAACTGCCGAAAAAATACTTACTTATAACGACCTCCTGAAACTATATCCCGATGAGGCCAGGGTTGAACTCATTGACAACGAAATTTACGAAATGTCTGCTCCTACCTCCGAACACCAGCGAATTGTAAAAAAAATAGCGCGTCTATTAGATGATTTTGTCGAAGAAAAAGTACTGGGAGAACTTTTTTTATCTCCTTATGATGTCATTTTAAACGAAGAGCAAACGGTACAGCCTGACCTAACTTTTATTGGAACAGCAGACCTTGACAAAGTCCAAACACGCGGTTTCTTTGGTGTGCCAACATTATTGGTCGAAGTTATTTCTCCTTCCAGCTATACCCGCGACAACTCTAAAAAGAAAAAAATCTATGCCGAAGCGGGCGTAAAAGAATATTGGATTGTAGAACCCGCCAACCAAGTAGTAGAAATTTGGAAGTTAACGGGCAAAGAATACGAACTCCACAGCTACTTGATTGAAAGCGGCGTAGCCCAGTCGGCCATTCTGGAAGGATTTGAACTGGCTGGCAAAAGCATTTTTGGATAAATTTTAACTTTGATTGCAAGAACATGACCACCGAATTGCTCGTTCCTCCCAAACGTAAAAGCCGTAAAATACCCAACGCACTCATTCGAGAAGAGTTGCGCGGGCAGCCGCTGTATTATCGGGGCTACAAAGACGTATTAAATGGCTCAAAACAAATCGGAGAAATCATGGGAAGTAGCTCTCTACAATCGTATCTGGTTGGATTTATTTATGCAACTCTTTTTGGACTTATCGACAGGAAGAAATATATCATTACCACCAACGAAGCGGGGCTGCATTTGGGTCATAAAAACAACCTCTCGACCGATATTGGCGTTTTTTTGAAAGAAAAAGTGGTACTAAATGATAAATATTTTGAGGTTGCCCCTGAGATTTCGATTGAAGTAGATGTAAAAATTGATACCGACAAAGAATTGGATTATATTTTCTCCAAATCGGAAGAAATGATGGCCTTTGGCACTCGAAAAATTTGTTGGATTATTACCAAAAATAAAAAAATATTTGTCTTCTCAAAAGGCGAAACTACCTTGATTTTTGACTGGGACAAAGACATTCATCTCACCGAAAACATTACCCTCAACCTCCAGAAACTGCTCGATGAGGAAGGCGTAGTTTGTTAGATGTTCGACACGACCCAAAACCTACTTTTCAATCTGTATGAACTGGTATCAACTCACCAACGAATCTGAGATAGATTCTCCTTCTTTGCTGGTTTACAAAGACCGCGTGGCCGCCAACATTCAGCAAATGATTGACTTTGGCAGGTGGGCCAGATTGACTTTTTGTGCGCGTAAAGACCAACAAAAACAGCGATAGCCGTGAGCAATCTACCTACTATACCCTACTAAAAAAGGGTCAAATTAGGTAAAATAAGAAGGAAGTAAGAGTTTTGTAGTTACCAAGCTCCAAAACTTCTCACTTCCCATGAACCAAAGGCTCGAAAGCGAAATTACAAGTG
>Ga0335394_10001944_pt1 | contig 23234 bp, 26 predicted proteins | sample MAT03_FD_205741 | JGI IMG/M metagenome (GOLD analysis project Ga0335394, IMG submission 205741) | Freshwater microbial communities from Lake Fryxell liftoff mats and glacier meltwater in Antarctica - MAT-03 (spades assembly) (version 2) ...
CTCGGTCACGTTGGCGAAGTATTGGTTGTAGTTCGGGCTTTCCTTCTTCAGGATGTTGAACGACCAGATGACGTCTTCAACCGTGATCGGCGTGCCGTCATGCCACTTGGCCTTTGGATTCAGGCGATAGGTTGCAGCGGAAAAATCGGCGGGGTGCTTGTAGGCTTCGGCGATCAATGCATGGCTGACCGAACCCTCGTCGGTTGCCTTCGCCATCAGCGTGTCCCACAGAATGCCGCCCTGGTAGTTCACGCCTGCGGCCGGGGTTCCCGTAGCGACGAAAGGGTTGAAGCTGTCGAAAGTGCCGAGAACTGCCGAGTTTATCGTGCCTCCCTTGGGCGCGTCGGGGCTCACATAGTCGTAGCGTTCGAAACTGTCGCCATACTTGGACTGTCCGACCAGCGAACCGGAAGTCTGCCACTCCTGCGCGAAGGCCAAGGGGCTGAGGGCGAGCAGGGCGGCGGCCGCTGCAAGCGCCCGGACGGACAGGGTGGCGGGCAGTTTCATGCAGATCCTCGTGCGGCTGAAGGTCGGCTGCCTCCCCGCGAGGCGGCCCCGGACGATCCCGTCTAACAAAAAAAGCCGGGCTGAACCCGGCTTTTTCGTGATTTGCGGCATTACATTTTCGTCATTGTTCCGGAGCCGGCTCGGTTGCCGGCTCGGCCGGTGCCGCCTCCGCGGGGGCAGCAGGTTCGGCGGGGGCGACCTCTGCCGGAGCGGCGGCTGGCGCCTCGCCCGCCGGAGCCGAAGCAGGCTCGGCTGTCGGCGCCGGTGCTTCCGGGAGCGGGACCGGCGTATCAGCCAGCGTGCGCAGAAAGGCGATCAGGTTGGCGCGATCGGTCGGGTTCTTGATCCCGGCAAACCCCATTATGGTGCCCTTCACAAGGCCCTTGGGCGAGGTAAGATAGCGGTTCAGGTGGTCGTAGTCCCAGACCACGGTGCCGCCCTGGGCGAATTCTTTCATCGGGCCGGAATAGGCAAAGCCTTCATGCGACGCGATCGGGCGGTTGACGATGCCCCAGAGGTTCGGGCCGACCTTGTTGGCTCCGCCCTTATCTATCGTATGGCACGCCGAGCACTTCTTCTCGACCACCTGGCCGGCGGCCGCGTCGGCGGATGCCAGCAGCACTTCGATGGGCACCTCGGCCGGCGCTTCCGCGCCGCCCCCGGCTGCCTCTGGCTCGGCGGCTTCGATGAGAAAGCCTTCCTTTTCCGGATGCGGGGCGGCGAAGATCGCGTCAGAGACGATGCCGACGGAAAAAACAACAAACACGGCTCCCAGGAAGGCGCCGATCCACTTGTTGTATTCGAATGAGTCCATTCGCCCCTGGCTCCCTTGTCTCCTGGCCGGCAAATCCCCGCGGCCAGGCGGCACGTTGCTTTGACCGACCGGGCAGGCCGATTTGGCCGGAAACTAGGTCTTTTGCTTGGACCTTGCAACACCTATAAGGGCGGCGTCCATGAGACGTTTTGCCACTTTAGAGACAAGCTGTTTCAGCTCGCCAGATTGACATGTCGACCATCGTTCTCATCCCGGCCCGCATGGCCTCGACCCGGCTTCCCGGCAAGCCGCTGGCCGACATAGCCGGCCGTCCGATGATCGTGCATGTCGCCGATCGCGCCCGGGAGAGCGGCCTTGGACGCGTGGCCGTCGCCACCGACAGCCCGGAGGTCGCCGAGGCGGTGCGCAGTGCCGGCTTCGAGGCCGTGATGACACGCGAGGACCACCAGTCCGGCTCCGATCGGATCCACGAGGCGTTGCAATCGCTCGATCTCCAGCGCTCGGTGGACATCGTAGTCAACGTCCAGGGCGACCTGCCCACCATCGAGCCCGAGACGATCCGCGCCGTCTTCCGGCCGCTTCAGGACGCTGCCGTCGACATCGCGACGCTCGGCGTCGAGATCGTCCGCGAGGACGAGCGCGCCAACCCCAATGTGGTCAAGATCGTCGGTTCGCCGCAGCCGTCAGGCAGGCTGCGGGCGCTCTACTTCACGCGGGCGACAGCGCCGTGGGGCGAGGGGCCCCTCTATCACCATATCGGGCTCTATGCCTACAGGCGCGCCGCGCTCGAACGGTTCGTCTCGCTGCCGCCCTCGCCCCTCGAGCGGCGCGAGAAGCTGGAGCAGCTCCGCGCACTGGAGGCCGGCATGCGCATCGACGCCGACATCGTGCTTTCCGTGCCGCTCGGCGTCGATACGCCCGAAGATCTTGAGCGCGCTCGACATATGCTCGCGAAACGATAGGGCCCGGCGACATGCCACACGAAAAGACCAACCGCATTTCGTTCCAGGGCGAGCCCGGCGCCAATTCCGACACGGCCTGCCGCAACATGTTCCCCGACATGGAGCCGCTTCCGTGCCCGACATTCGAGGACGCGCTGGGCGCCGTCGACACCGGCAAGGCAGATCTCGCGATGATTCCGATCGAGAACACGATCGCCGGTCGCGTCGCCGATATCCACTATCTGCTGCCGGAATCGAAGCTGCACATCGTCGGCGAATATTTCCTGCCGATCCACTTCCAGCTCATGGTCCTGCCGGGCGTGGCGCGCACCGAGATCAGGACGGTCCACAGCCACATCCACGCGCTCGGCCAGTGCCGGAAGTACATTCGCAAGAACGGCTGGAAGCCGACGGTGGCCGGCGATACCGCCGGAGCCGCGAAACTGGTGGCCCAGATGCGGGACCGCACCATGGCGGCGCTCGCGCCCCGGCTCGCCGCCAGCCTCTACGGCCTCGACATCCTGGAAGAGAATGTCGAGGACACCGACACCAACGTCACCCGCTTCGTGGTGCTGACGCGGTCGAAGCAGTGGGTCGAACGCACGGCGCCCGACGCCGGGATGATGACCACCTTCATCTTTCGGGTCCGCAACGTGCCGGCCGCTCTCTACAAGGCGATGGGCGGCTTCGCCACCAATGGCGTCAACATGACCAAGCTGGAAAGCTACCAGCTCGGCGCCTTCACCGCGACGCTGTTCTACGTCGACATCGAGGGCCACCCGGACGATCCGAACGTCAAGCTGGCGCTGGAGGAACTGAAGTTCTTCTCGCGCGAGATGCGCATCCTCGGCGTCTACCCGCGCAGCGCCTCGCGTGAGGAGTGGAAGGTCGCCGACTGACCGCGCCATGCGGCCAGCCCGGTCCGGTCAATCCAGCATCGTATAGTCGGTTTCAAGGAACGTCTCGACCTCGGGGATCCACCGATCGCGCACATAGGCGACGTGGACCGGGTGGTCGTTGTAGCCCTGGTAGGCCTGCTGGTCGGCGAACTCCATCGAATAGCCGAAGTGGAAGTCGTTCTTCGGGCTGACCTGGTTCAGCCGCTCGAAGCGCTCGACGCCTGGGATGTCGGCCAGCGCCTTGCCGGCGTCGAGAAAGGACTTCTCCTCGGCCGAACCGCGCCGATGTTTCAGCCGGAAGGCGACGGTGTGGCGGATCATTTGGGCGATTCCCTCCGTATAGCTCTGCTCAGGCGCTTTCGGCCCAGGCGCGGATCAGGTGATGGGCGATGGCGCCGGGCGGCGGCGTGAACAGCGTCGTGTGCGTCCTGCCGAGCATCTCCAGCACTTCGGCGCGGTCGAACCAGCGGCAATCCTCCAGTTCGGCGAGGTCGGCTTCGACATTGTCGTTCAGCGCCTCGCCGAAGCAGCCGATCATCAGCGAGTAGGGAAACGGCCAGGGCTGGCTTGCGTGGTAGACGACGCGGCCGAGCCTGATCCCGGATTCTTCCAGCGTTTCGCGCCGCACCGCGTTCTCGATCGTCTCGCCGGGTTCGATGAAGCCGGCCAGCGCTGAATACATGCCCGGCGCGAAATGCCTGCCGCGCCCCAGGATGCATCGGTCGCGCGACACCGCCAGCATGATGGCGACAGGGTCTGTGCGCGGGAAATGCTCGCTGCCGCAGGCCGTGCAGATGCGCTTGTAGCCGCCGGAGCGCATGTGTGTCGGCTCGCCGCATTTGCCGCAGAACCGATGGTTGGCGTGCCATGCGAGCAGGCTTGCGCCCTGCCCGAGCGCGCCGAGCGCCGCCGGATCGACCAGCCCCTGGATGTAGACCGAGCGGTAGTCGATAACCTTGATTGTCTCGGGCAGCCCTTCGCCTTCCGCCGCGACCGGCGCGGCGACCACCGGCCCCTCCGGCGAGGAGCCCAGCAGCACCGCATTGTCCATGTCCGCCCCGAGCGCGGCTGCGTCCGCCAGTTTGAAATAGCCCGCCGCGACGCCATCGCCGTCGAATCTGAGGAGGATGCGTCCGCCGCCCATCAGGATCAGGCGAGCGGAAGGGTCGGCGAGCGCCTGTTCGGTCGAGTCGTCGGCCCTTTTTTCGGACTGCCGGTCGATGATGTTGCCGGCAAAGCCGACGAATTGGCTCGGCTCGGCCAGCGGCGCGTCGAAAAGTCGAAATGACATGGAGGACTCTGGTGGGAAACGAAACTCAGCGCTTATAGCGCCGCCTTGATCGTTTCGGCAAACCTGCGGATTTCGCCGCGCGCATAGGGCTCGCGCATGCCATGACCCCACACTGGCCCCGGCCAGCCGGGGTCGCCTTCGGAGCGCGCGACGACGTGGACGTGAAGCTGCCGCACGATGTTGCCCAGCGCCGCGCTGTTGATCTTGCGGCAGCCGGTCGCGCCTTTCAGCGCCTGCGCCACCATGTTGGTCTCGAAGGTCAGCATCGCCTGGTCGAGCGGCGTCAGGTCGTGGATTTCCTCGATGCCCGGTCGCTGCGGCACCAGGATCAGCCAGGGCCAGCGCCGGTCGTTCATCACGCGCAATTCGCAGAGCCCGAGCCACATCAGCTGGTCGCTGTCAGCCTCAAGCCGTGCGTCCAGCGTAAATCCGGCCTTGAGGCCCGGCAGCATGGGTTTCCCTCGATTTTTCCGAAGGCTAGAGCGGTGGCCCGCGCCCTGCAAGCGAATCATTGGGCCGCCCCATTTCGTTCGATGGCCGTTCGATGGTCTGCACTCTTGCAATCGGCGGCCGAATTGCCGATATGGATACCGGGAGGTTGGTGGTGGACGAGCCACTCGCCAACCGGGTCAGGTCCGGAAGGAAGCAGCCCTAACGAGCACGGAACGGGTCATTGTTCCAGCCTCCCGCCTTTCCATCCGCCTGATAGATCGCCTGATCAACCGCCGCGTCATTGACGCAGCGATGCCGCGCGGGCGAAAGTCGGCGGATTGGAATCGGCCCTTGTCGGGATCGGACCGTGCACGGAGTATAGAACGCGCCCATGAGCGACGCCGGCAACGAACCTCAGGGCAAGGCCGCCGCCGGCTACAGAGTGCTTGCGCGCAAATACCGCCCCGCGGACTTTTCCGCGCTGATCGGCCAGGAGCCGATGGTGCGCACCCTGACCAACGCATTCGCCACCGGCCGCGTCGCCCAGGCCTGGATGCTGACCGGCGTGCGCGGCGTCGGCAAGACCACCACCGCGCGCATCCTGGCGCGCGCGCTCAACTACCGGACGGAGGCCATTGATCGCCCGACGGTCGACCTCGCCGAACTCGGCGAGCATTGCAAGGCGATCATGGAAGGCCGCCATGTCGACGTCATCGAGATGGACGCCGCCTCGCACACCGGCATCGACGATATCCGCGAGATCATCGAGCAGGTGCGTTATGCGCCGGTGTCGGCCCGCTACAAGGTCTACATCATCGACGAGGTCCACATGCTCTCCACGCAGGCCTTCAACGGCCTGCTGAAGACGCTGGAGGAGCCGCCGCCGCATGTGAAATTCATCTTCGCCACCACCGAGATCCGCAAGGTGCCGATCACCGTTCTGTCGCGCTGCCAGCGCTTCGACCTCAGGCGCGTCGACGCCGGCATGTTGACCGAACACCTGAACCGGATCGCCGGGCTGGAGAACATCTCCGTCGACGCCGCCGCAGTGGCGATGATCGCCCGCGCCGCCGAAGGTTCGGTGCGCGACGCGTTGTCGATCTTCGATCAGGCGATCGCGCATGGCGCCGGCTCGGTCAGCGCCGAGCAGGTCCGCTCGATGCTGGGGCTTGCCGACCGCAGCCGCATTGTCGACCTGTTCGAGCACCTGATGAAGGGCGACGCGGCGGCTGCGCTGACCGAATTCCGCGCCCAATACGATGTCGGCGCCGACCCGGCTGCCGTGCTCACCGACCTCGCCGAGTTCAACCACCTGGTGACGCGCCTGCGCTTTGTGCCGTCCGTATCGGGCGATCTCTCGCTGTCGGAGGACGAACGGACTCGCGGCACGGAGTTTTCGAAGCAGCTTTCCGTGCGTGTCCTGTCGCGCACCTGGCAGATGTTGCTCAAGGGCATTCCCGAAGTGCAGTCGTCCAACCGTCCGGCAAGTGCCGCCGAGATGGTGCTGATCCGCATCGCCCACGCTGCAGACCTGCCGACGCTCGACGAGGCGCTGAAATCGCTGGGCGACGCGCCCTCCGGAGGCGCTGCCGCGAGGCCGCACCCATCCGGCTCCGCGCCATCCTCGCTTGGCAACGGCGCAAGCGCGGTCGCTTCGGTGCGCGCGCCGGTGACATCGGGCGGCGGGCAGACGATGCGCTTGGTCGAAGCCTCTGCCGTTCCGGCCGAAATGCTCGCCCCCGCGGCTCCGCCACCCCAGCCCGTCGCGGAAGCCCCGCCGGCAGTGCCGGTGAAATCGCTCGAGGACATCGCCGCCCTTGCTGACGCCAATCGCGACAAGCTCTTCAAGATTTCGCTCAAGCAGTATGTCCGGCTCGTCCGCATCGAGCCCGGCCGGCTCGATGTCAGCCTGACCGGCGATGCCCCCAAGACCCTGCTCGGCGACCTGACGACGCGGCTGAAAAGCTGGACTGGCAGGCAGTGGATCGTCTCGCTGTCGCGCGAAGAGGGCGGCCAGACGCTCGCCGAAGTGGACGCGGCGCGCAAGAACGACGCGATCCTAGACGCCAGGAGCGATCCTGCGGTCGCGGCGATCCTTTCACGTTTCCCCGGCGCCAGGATCGTTAACGTGAAGATACCCAATGCGCCCGAAGGCGACATCAACGAAACCGACCCGCTGCCCGATCCGGGCGTGGACGACGACGAAACCGATACCTGACGGAGGCGATCATGAAGGACCTTCTCGGCCTGATGGGCAAGGCGAAGGAAATGCAGGCGAAATTCCAGGCCATGCAGGATGAGATAGCAACTCTGGAGGCCAGCGGCCAGGCCGGCGGCGGGCTGGTCAGCGTCACTCTCACCGGCAAGTTCGAGATGAAGTCGCTGAAGATCGACCCGTCGCTCTTCAAGGAAGACGAGGTCGAGATCCTGGAAGACCTGCTGCTAGCGGCCCACAACGACGCCAAGGCCAAGGTCGAGGCGATCATGCAGGAAAAGACCAGGGCGCTGACCGCCGGCCTGCCGATCCCGCCCGGTATGAAGCTGCCGTTCTGAAGGGTATAGGGAAGAGGGAGCAGGCGGCGTTGAGCATATTCTCCCCTCCTCACTATTCCCTGCTCACTACTCCCTATATTTAGTCCATGTCCTCCAAACGAATCGCCGGCCCCGAGATCGAGCGCCTTATCCAGCTTCTGGCCAAGGTGCCGGGGCTCGGGCCGCGCTCGGCGCGCCGGGCGGCACTCCATCTCATCAAGAAGAAGGAGCAGCTGCTGTCGCCGCTTGCCGACGCCATGCATGAGGCCGTGGACAAGGTGCGCATCTGCTCGGTGTGCGGCAATGTCGACACCTCCGACCCCTGCATGATCTGCACCGACGCCAGGCGCGACGCCACGACCATCATCGTGGTCGAGGATGTCTCCGACCTATGGGCGCTGGAGCGCGCCGGATCGATGAACGCGCGCTTTCATGTGCTTGGCGGCACGCTGTCGCCGCTCGACGGCGTCGGTCCCGACCAGCTCAACATCAGGACGCTGGTCGACCGGGTGGCCGACGGGGAGGTCAAGGAAATCATCCTCGCGGTGAACGCCACGGTCGAGGGCCAGACCACCGCGCACTACCTCACCGATCAGCTCGCCGGCTTCGGCGTCAAGGTGACCCGGCTGGCGCACGGCGTACCCGTCGGCGGCGAACTCGACTATCTCGACGAGGGCACGTTGTCGGCGGCGCTGAAATCGCGGACAGTGTTTTGACATGATGGTGGGGGAGGGTGGTGGGATGACAAAACTGTCTGCCCTGTTGAGCTTGATCACCCCCCTCTGGCCTGCCGGCCATCTCCCCCTCAAGGGGGGAGATCAGCCTGCGCCACGAGAGGGGGGTGCTTGGAGTGGCATCCTTTTGACCATCGCCCTGCTGCTAGGCATATTCATCGCCTCCCCAGCCTCAGCGGCGAAAATCGACGACCAGTTCCGTGCCTGGCTGGAAACCGATCTCTGGCCCGAGGCCAAGGCCAACGGCGTTTCGAAGCAGACCTTCGACGAGGCTTTCGCCGGCGTAACGCCAAATCTCGAACTGCCCGATCTGGTCATGCCCGGCGAAAAGCCGAAGACGCCCAAGAAGCAGTTGCAGGCCGAGTTCGGTTCGCCCGGCAACTATTTTGCCGAGAAGACCATCGGCGCGGTCAGCGCGGGCGGACGCGCCCGCGCCGGCAAGCATGCCAGGACGCTCGCCGCGATCGAGAAACGCTATGGCGTGCCAGGCGGCATCGTGCTGGCGATCTGGGGCCGCGAGTCCGGCTTCGGCGCGGCGAAGATCCCCTACGATGCCTTCGAGGTGTTAGGCACCAAGGCGTTCCTCGCGACCCGCAAGGAGATGTTCCGCACCGAAGTGATCGCGGCGCTCGTCATGCTTGACGAGGGCAAGGCAACAAAGCGTGCGATGAAATCGTCCTGGGCTGGCGCGCTCGGCCAGCCCCAATTCCTGCCGACCTCGTTCCTGAAGCATGCGGTCGATTTCGACGGTGATGGCGTGACCGATATCTGGAACTCGACGCCGGACACGCTCGCGTCCATCGCCAACTACCTCGTCGACTATGGCTGGGTGAAGGGTCGCGACTGGGGGTTCGAGGTCACCGTGCCCGACAGCGTGTCCTGCGCGCTCGAAGGCCCCGATCAAGGCGAGAGGATTTCCGACTGGGCAGCGCTCGGCATCGAGCGCGTCGGTGGCAAGCCGTTCCCGAAAAGCGAGCTGAAGGCCGAAGGATTTTTGCTGATGCCGGCCGGACGCAGCGGACCGGCATTTATCGTGACGCCCAATTTCTACGTGCTCAAGGAATACAATGAGAGCGACCTCTACGCGCTCTTCATCGGCCATGGCGCCGACCGTATAGCCGGTGGCGACCGAAATTTTGCCGGCAAATGGGGCAAGGTCGGCGGTCTCTACCGCTCGGATGTCGCCGCCATGCAGCGCGGCCTGGAAAAGCTTGGCTACGACGTCGGCGGCGCCGACGGCTTGCCCGGCTTCAGGACGCGCCGCTCGATCGGCGACTGGCAGGCGAAAAACGGACAGGCGCCGACCTGCTTCCCGAATGCCGCGGTGGTGAAGGCCTTGCGGTAGCTACGCCGCCTTCGACAGCGCGCGGTTGGCTTCGGCCAGGATTTCGAATGATCTGACCCGTGCCTTGTGGTCGAAGGCCTGTGCCGTCACCATCAACTCGTCGGCGCCGGTCCGGCGCACGAAATCGTCAAGGCCGCTCCGCACCGTCGCCGGAGAGCCGACGATGGCGCAGGAGAGCGCGCTCGCCAGCATGCCCCGGGCCATCGGATCGAGCGTCGCCTCGAAATTCTCGACCGGCGGCGGCAGCTTGCCCGGCCGTCCCGTGCGCAGATTCACGAAGGCCTGCTGCAGCGAACTGAACATCAGCCGCGCCTCGGCGTCGGTGTCGGCGGCGAAGACGTTCAGGCCCAGCATCAGTCTCGGCTTTTCCAGCCGTTCGGAGGGCTGGAATCGCGAGCGGTAGATGTCGATGGCGTGCTCCATCTCGGCCGGCGCGAAATGCGAGGCGAAGGCATAGGGCAGGCCGAGCATGGCGGCGAGTTGCGCGCCATAGGTCGAGGAGCCCAGCACCCAGACTTCGACTTCCTCGCCTTCGCCGGGCACGGCGCGGACGCGCTGGTCGGGCTCGGCCGGCGCGAAATAGTTGATCAGTTCGATGACATCCTGCGGGAAACTGTCGGCTCCGGCCTCGAGATTGCGGCGCAGCGCCCGCGCGGTCAGCATGTCCGTGCCCGGTGCGCGACCGAGCCCCAGATCGATGCGTCCGGGATGCAGAGCAGCCAGCGTGCCGAACTGTTCGGCGATGACGAGCGGCGAATGATTGGGCAGCATGATACCGCCCGCGCCGACGCGGATCGTCGACGTGCCCGCCGCGACGTGGCCGATCACCACCGAGGTCGCAGCACTCGCTATTCCCGGCATGTTGTGGTGTTCGGCGAGCCAATAGCGGTTGTAGCCGAGGCGTTCGGCGTGGCGCGCAAGGTCGAGCGTGTTGCGCAGGGACTGGCCGACCGTGCTGCCCTCGGGCACCGGCGAAAGGTCGAGCACGGAAAGCACGGCCATTGGCGATCTCACGGGAGTTGGCATTCGTTTCCGAATATAGGAACGGACCCGGTGAGGTGCAACGAATGGCGTGCATTGCCCCCCAACCCCGGAGCCGGCCGCCTGTGAAGCCTGGGCGTCGCTGAGCCCCGAAAACCCGCACTATTTTGAACTGGTTTTTACGTGTTCTGGCCGGACTTTCGGCCACTACCGCATTTTTTCATGGGAGTGTTGCCCGAAACCGGCTTGAACTCTGCCGCACGTTACGTATGTAAGCGTCGCTGGACGATCTCAAGGACTGAAATTGGCTGTGTACAGAGAAAAAGATGTCTTCGAACGCCGTAATGCGGCGAACGATGCAAAGAAAGCATTGCTTGAGCGGTTTAAGGCAAGGCCGTCGGAAGACGACCCGGCCGTGCAGGCCCGCAAGGCTGAGCGCCAGGCAATAATCGAAGCCCGCGAAAAGCGGGCTGTCGAAAAGGAAAAGCAGCTTCAGGAGCGACTCGCTCGCGAAGCCATGGAGCGCGCCGAACGCGAAGCGGCTGAGGCTACTGCGCGCCTGGCCGCCGAAGAGGCAGCCCAGGCTGAAGCCAAGGCACGCGAAGCCGAGGAAAACGAGCGGATCGCGCGGCTGCTGGCCGACGATGCAGAACGCAAGGCCAAGCGCGACGCACGCTACGCCGCGCGCAAGGCACGCTCCGGCCGCCACTAGCGGCCTCGACGGACCCTTTGCTGGCTTGCCAACGGCGCTCGGCCGTTGGCAGCTTGGTGCTACTTTTCTTTCTGCTTGAAAGCTGCAACCGCCGGCGCCTTGAGCACGGGAGCGGCGGCGGGCTTCTTTGCGTCCTTCTTCGGTTTGCGGACTTCCTTCTTCGCTTTCATGCTGCCTTTGGCCATGATTCGCTCCTCGTTGACGGGAACGCAGTGAAACAAGACTCTGCCCCAACGGCAAGAGTCCCTTTGCACCTCACGCACGCCTGAATCTTGCGCTTTTCTTTGGAATGCGATGGATATGCTGCGGACGCGGACACGGGAGCCCACAATGAAAAGCGACGGTGGGTGTCACCGCGGGGAAATCGCCTGTTAGGCGGAGATCGATCCCGAAATGGTCGGCATCTGTCATTGCTCGGATTGCCAGACGCTGTCCGGCTCGGCCTTTCGCCGGCCGCCTCAGGCGCCTTCGTCAACCACGCGCAGGCGCAACTGACCGCTCTTGGTGCCCACCGAGGCGCTTTCGTTCGCCGCCGGCAGCGCGCGAGAAACCTCGGCCTCGTCGATCACATCCGCGCCGAGTTCCACATCCTTGATCCTTTGGCCTCGCTTGGTCACTTTTTCCGTCGACGTGACGATTTGCTCGATGTCCCGGCTTGTCAGGGCAAAATGCGTTTGCAGCTTGCGCACGCGTTCATCCAGCCGCGACAGATCATCCATCAGCCGCGAGACCTCGCCCTGGATCAGATGCGCCTGCTCGCGCATGCGGGCGTCCTTGAGAATCGATTGCACGACCTGGATCGACAGCATCAGCAGCGAGGGCGAAACGATGACCACGCGCGCACGGTGCGCCCTCTGCACCACCGCTTCGAAATTCTCGTGGATTTCGGCGAAAATCGATTCCGACGGCACGAACATGAACGCCGTTTCCTGCGTCTCGCCCGAGATCAGGTATTTATCGGCGATCGCCTTGATGTGGTATTCGACGTCTCGGCGGAAGGCCTGCGCGGCATATTTCGGCGCATCGCCGGCATTATCGGCCTCGGCGGCGGCGCGGATGGCGTTCCAGGCTTCGAGCGGAAACTTGGCGTCGATGACCAGAGACGGCGTGCCGTTGGGCATCTTCACGAGGCAGTCCGGCCGACTGCCGTTCGACAGCGTCGCCTGGAATTCGTAGGCCCCGTGCGGCAGGCCGTCGGCGACGATCGCCTCCATGCGCGACTGACCGAAGGCGCCGCGCGTCTGCTTGTTGGAGAGGATTGCCTGCAACTGCACCACCTGCCCGGCCAGCGACTGGATGTTGTTCTGCGCGCTGTCGATCACGGCGAGCCGCTCCTGCAGCTTGGCCAGAGAATCATGCGTCGACTTGGTCTGCTCTGTGATGGTCAGGCCGATGCGCCCGGTCATGACGTCGAGCCGCTGGCCGAGCGACTGGTTGAGTTCGGCCTGCCGCGCCGTCAGCGCATCGCTCATCTGGCCCATGCGTCCCTGCATCTCGACCTGCTGGCGCACAAGTGCCGCGATGCCGGTCTCTGCGTCGCGGGCCAGCCTTGCGGCTTCGGCCGCCTGCTCCGCGCGCGCGCGCGACGAGCGCCACAGCGCAGTGGCGAACAGCACAAGCAGCAGCAGGATGGTGCCGGCGGCGGCCGCCAGCGCATGGCCGAGCGTCACGGTGGTCGCACCAAGCGTGGCGACAGGCTCCGAAAGGAGGATGCTCAGTTGATCCATCGGGCAAGCATACGCGATTCGGCGAGGCGTTCCAGATCAAACCATGAACAAGCATGGATGTTGACGCTTCTATTTTGAGGTCTTAGATCGCCGTGCGTCCTATTCGGACGCACAAAGGACGATCCAAATCATAAATTGAGCATCGGAATAGTCCGAAAACCGGATTCCACTTTTCGGTCCGATGCTCTAGGTGAGGCGCATGTCGATCAAGTCGCTAGTCATCCTGCCCGATCCCATCCTGCGCCTGGCTTCCAAGCCGGTCGAGCGTGTCGATGCGCCTCTGCTGAAGCTGGCCGACGACATGCTGGAAACCATGTATGACGCGCCCGGCATAGGCCTTGCCGCCATCCAGGTCGGCGAGGCCCTGCGCATGCTCGTCATCGACCTTGCCAAGGAGGGCGATCCGCCCGCGCCGCAGGTCTTCATAAACCCCGAAATCCTCGAAAGCAGCGACGAGCGGTCGGTTTATGAGGAAGGTTGCCTGTCGATCCCGGACTATTATGCCGAGGTTGAACGCCCCGCGAAGGTCCTCGTGCGCCACGTGGACCGCGAAGGGAGGCTGCAAGAGACCCCGGCCGATGGCCTGCTCGCCACCTGCCTCCAGCATGAGATCGACCATCTGAACGGCGTTATGTTCATCGACCACATCTCGAAGCTGAAGCGCGACATGGTAGTCAAGAAGTTCAAGAAACTCGCCCGCGACCGCCCGCCGGCCAAGATGGTCGGGTGAGTTCACTTTAGGTTGGCCTTGACCTTGGCCGCCAATGACGGTTGAACGCAGCCACGACAGGCTTGGACAGCGTTACCTTTCATGCCGCTCCGCATCGTCTTCATGGGCACGCCGGATTTTTCGGTGCCGACGCTCCGCGCCATCGTCGAGGCTGGGCATAGGGTTGTTGCCGCCTACACCCAGCCGCCACGTCCCGCCGGCCGTCGCGGGCTCGAATTGACGCCGTCCCCGGTGCAGCGCGAAGCCGAACGGCTCGGCATTGAGGTGCGTTCGCCCGTTTCGCTGAAAGGCCAGGCCGAACAGGCAGCGTTTGCCGCGCTCCATGCCGACGCCGCTGTCGTCGTCGCCTATGGTCTGCTGCTGCCTGTCCCCGTTCTGAAAGGCACGCGCCTCGGCGCATATAACGGCCATGCGTCGCTGCTGCCGCGCTGGCGCGGCGCGGCCCCCATCCAGCGGGCGATCATGGCGGGCGACCATGAAACCGGCGTGATGATCATGAAGATGGATGCGGGCCTCGACACCGGCCCTGTGGCGCTCACGGAGCGCATCGACATAGGGCCTGACGAAACAGCCGACGCCCTCCACGACAGGCTGATGCATGTCGGCGCGCCGTTGATGGTCGAGGCGCTGGCCCGGCTGGAGACCGGCGCGCTGACTCTGACGCCGCAGCCGGCCGAGGGGGTGATTTATGCCAGGAAGATCGATAAGGCGGAGACACGGATCGACTGGCGGCTGCCGGCCATGGAGTTGCATAACCGCGTTCGTGGCCTGTCGCCCTTTCCCGGCGCGTGGTGCGAACTGACGCTTGGCGGCAAGGTCGAACGCCTGAAGATCCTGCGCACAAGCCCGGCGTCGGGCGAAGGCGCGCCGGGCGAGGTGCTGGACGAACGGCTGGGTATTGCCTGCGGGCAGGGCGCGCTGCGACTTGTGGAACTGCAGCGAGCCGGCGGAAGGCCGGCGCCCGCGGAGGAATTCCTGCGCGGAACGAGACTGGAAAGAGGAATGAGACTGTTATGAGCATGATGTCGATCAGGACCGCGACCCCCAGGGATCGCGAGGCGATCCGCCTCGTCGAGGAGCACGCCTTTGGCCAGCAGGCGGAAGCCGGGCTTGTGGATGCGCTGGTGGACAGCGGCGACGCCGTCCTTGAACTTGTGGCGGAGGAAGAGGGCCAGGTGGTCGGCCATGTCCTCTTTTCGCGGCTCTATGTCGACAATGGCGGCAGAAAGTTTCCCGCGGTGGCGCTGGCGCCGCTGGCGGTCGAGCCGTCCTACCATGGCGCCGGCATCGGCGGCGCGCTTGTCCGCGAGGCCCATCTGCGCCTCAAGCAATCGGGCGAGAAGCTCGCCATCGTGCTTGGCGAGCCGGCCTATTACAGCCGCTTCGGCTATGCTCGCCAGCGGGCGGACAGCTTCGAAAGCGACTACCAGTGCGAGGCGCTGCAGGCGGTCACCTGGGGCGACGCGCCCGAGACCGGTCGGCTGGTCTATGCGTCAGCTTTCAGCTCAGAACTCGCGGCGTAGGCCGGCCCTTGCCGCGCTACCGCCTGGACGTTGAGTATGACGGCACGCCCTATGCCGGCTGGCAGCGGCAGACGGGCCAGCATTCGGTGCAGGCGGCGATAGAGCAGGCGGTGCTGGCTTTTTGCGGCGAGGCCATCACGTTGCGCGGCGCCGGCCGCACCGACGCCGGCGTCCATGCCGCCGGACAGGTCGCGCATTTCGATCTCGCCAGGGATTGGCCGGACGACAAGGTGCGCGACGCCCTGAACGCGCATCTCGGGATGGCTTCCGAAACGGTCGCCATCCTGTCGGCGACAAAAGTCACTGAGGATTTCGACGCGCGCTTCTCGGCGACAGGGCGGCATTACCTCTACCGCATCCTCAACCGGCGCGCCCCGCCGGCGCTCGAAAGGAACCGGGCGTGGTGGGTGGCGCGCCGTCTCGACGCGGCAGCCATGCACGAGGCGGCGCAGGCGCTGGTCGGCCGTCATGACTTCACGACGTTTCGTTCCGCGCAGTGCCAGGCCAAAAGCCCTCTGCGCACGCTCGACCGGCTCGATGTCAGCAGGACAGGCGATCTCATCGAGTTCAGGACGTCGGCGCGCTCGTTCCTGCACAACCAGGTCCGCTCCATGGTCGGCACGCTGAAGCGGGTAGGCGAGGGCGCCTGGAGCGCCGCCGACGTGGCCTCGGTGCTGGAAGCGAGGGACCGCGCCGCCTGCGGGGCGATGGCGCCGGCGCAAGGCCTCTATCTCATGAACGTCGATTATCCGGCCTAGAGGATCTAAGCTGCGGGGCCTAGGCTGAGCCCGAACGCCGACATCAGCAGGATCTGTATCGTCACCGCAAGCACGAACATGCCCGCGAAAACGGCCGTGGCCACGGCGGCGCCCTTGCCGAGCGCGACATTGGTGATGCGCCAGAACACGAAGATGTTCAACGCGAGCAGCGCCAGCGACAGGACATTCCTGACATCCGGAGGCATCGTCCAGATCATGGCAAGCAGCGGAACCGGCACGGTCGCCCAGACGAACAGCGCCGAGGCCCAGTTGCTCGCCACGACAAGCTGCACGAAGCGATCCGCCAGGCCGGCGCGCCGTGCAACCAGGGCCAGCGCGACCACCGGAACGACCCAGATCGCGAAGTCGATTGTCGCGAGGCGTGCGACGATCGACAGCCTGCTCCCGAAATCCCCGGAGAAGGCAGCGATCTCGTTGGACATTCCGACCCAGCCGACCACCAGCGGCGGGAACGCCACGACCATTGCGAAGAAGGAATTCCAGAACCCGTCGGCGCTGACGTCGAGCAGGCGCAGGCCTTCCGGCTTGCCCAGCACCACGCGCCAGGCACCGGTCAGATATTGCTGGATCTCTTCGGTCGACGGCATGGGGCCTGCAAAACCTGTTGTCGACTGGTCCTATCCGAACCAGTCCTGGAGGAAGCGGCTGTAGATGTCGGTCAGCGTCTCGAGGTCGGCAAGCGCGACGCGCTCGTCCACCATGTGCATGGTCTTGCCGACGAGCCCGAACTCGACGACCGGGCAGTGATCCTTGATGTAGCGTGCGTCCGAGGTGCCTCCCGATGTCGACAGCGCTGGCGTGCGGCCGGTGACGGCGCGGATCGAACTGCTCAACGCCGCGATCAGCTTTTCGTTGCGCGTCAGGAAGACTTCGCTCGGCAGGTCGCGCCAGGCGAGTTCGAAGGCGACCGGCTCGTCACGCCCTGGCCGGTACTTCATACGCTTGCCGGCTTTGTCCAGCCTGTTGTGGATTTCCGCCTGCAGCGTTTCGGCGGTCCAGGTGTCGTTGAAGCGGATGTTGAACGCAGCCGTCGCCCTTGCCGGAAGCACGTTGACCGAAGGGTTGCCGACATCGATCGAGGTTATCTCGAGGTTGCTCGGCTGAAAATTTTCAGTGCCCGCGTCAAGCGCAGGCGCAAGCAGCGCTTCGGTCAGGGCCAGCAGCCCGCGCACCGGATTGTCGGCGAGATCGGGATAGGCGACATGCCCCTGCCGCCCATGCACTGTCAGTATGCCTGAAAGCGAGCCGCGCCTGCCGATCTTGATCATGTCGCCGATCTGGTCCGGGTTCGTCGGCTCGCCGACGATCGCCGCGTCCCAGCTTTCGCCCTTGCCGGCAGCCCAGTCGAGCAGCTTGCCGGTTCCGTTGACCGACGGACCTTCCTCGTCGCCGGTGATCACCAGCGAGACCGAGCCCTTGAGCTCGCCCCTGGCGGCGATGTGGCGCGCAACCGCCGCGACAAAACAGGCGATGCCGCCCTTCATGTCCACCGCGCCGCGTCCGTACATTTCGCCATTGTGGACGGCGGCGGAGAACGGCGGATGTTTCCACGCAGCCTCGTCGCCCGGCGGCACCACGTCGGTGTGCCCCGCGAACATCAGATGCGGTCCGTTGCCGGAACGGCGTGCGTAGAGGTTTTCCACGTCCGGCGTGCCGGCTTCCGAGAAGACCGGCCTTTCGATTGAGAAGCCGAGCGGCTTCAGCATCGCTTCCAGCGCAGTCAGCGCGCCGCCCTCGGCCGGCGTGACGGAAGGACAGCGGATCAGCGCGGCAAGGTTCTCGGCGGGGTCGGTCGGCAGGCTCATGCTGGCGGGATAATGCAAAGCAGGGTCGATGTCACGAGCGCTGGGCGGGCTTCGTCTCGATCCCCGGCCTTGCCTCTATCATGGTTATCTTCTGCCATATCTTGCGCGAGAGGTTCGATCCGAGTTCCTCGATGTCGTTCACGGCGCCGGCCACGATGTCGTCGTTGACCGACTGCGCGAAAAGCGCCGCCAGTTTGCCGGTAATCGAGAGCATCTCGGAGCAATAGTCGAGGTAGCGCGCCAGATCCTGCCGGTTGGTGATTCGCACCGGCGAATGCACCGTCGGCTTGAAATCCTCGGAAAGTGCGGCCGGATCCTTGGTGAGCTGGTGCATGTCGATGACATGGATCATCGAACGAAGCGCGTGCAGGTCGGCGAAAACGCGCCTGCGCTTGATGCGCTCCTCGCTACGGGTAAGCGCGATGAACCCCAGTCCGGCGAGCAGGATGGTGTTGATCGATGCCTCGACCCCCTGCACGAAACTGAAGGCCTCGTCCGTCTCGATCCTGTCGAACGACAGGATGGTTCCCACGAAGAGGAATGTCGCTGCGCCGGCGAAGATTGCGAAAGCGGTCAGCACGCGCACCCACCAGATCGGCGCCTCCAACGCCTTGGCGGCTGCCGCCACGTCTTGGGACAGGACGATCAATTCCTTGGCGACGCGTCTCAGCCCGCTGTCGGGAAACCGCGCCGCAACCCGCTGTTCCAGTTTGACGGCGGTCGCGATGATCAACTCGGGATCGAGGTGGCGGTAGTGACGCTGCTGGTCCAGGCCGCCGCCCATGTCAGGCGTTTCCAGCAGGCGCGTTCGGCCGCTCGCCGTAGCGGTTCGGGCCAGCTTCTCCTGGCATCAGGCAGAGCGCTATGAAGGCAATGATGGAGATTACGGGTATGAACAGCACGACGGCGATGAGGCCGGGCCTGCCCATGTCGTGCAGGCGTTTGACGCTGAGCGCGATATTGGCCCAGACCGCGATCACCATCACCAGCCAGAAGGCAGCGGCCCAGCCCTGACCGCCGCCGCTCTCTTCCGCCACCAGTGTGAAGCGGTACAGCAGGAAAGCCTGTACGATGGCGATCAGCAGTCCCGCCAGAAAATAGGCCGCGCGATTGACGCGGCCCGAAAGGCGGAAAAAAAGCCAGATTAGTTTGTCTTTTTCAGGCAAGAGGGTCCGGTCCGGGGTCGATTGCGCCATGAGCGGCGGCGCCATAGATGCGTTCAAGGCACCAAAAGATCAACCGTTTCCGAACGATTGATAGTTCTCATCGCGTCAAAAGTTGGGGCGGACCCGAAAAGATCAAAGATCAATCTCTGAGCAGTTCGTTGATCGAGGTCTTCGACCGGGTCTGCGCGTCGACGCGTTTGACGATGACGGCGCAGTACAGTCCTGGCCCAGGTTCGCCGTTTCCCATCGGCTTGCCCGGCATGCTGCCGGCCACGACCACCGAGAAGGGGGGCACCTCGCCATAGGTCACGCTGCCGGTGGCGCGATCGACGATCTTGGTCGACTTGCCGATGAAGACGCCCATGCCGAGCACCGAGCCCTCGCGTACGATGCAGCCTTCCACCACCTCGGAGCGCGCGCCGATGAAGCAGTCGTCCTCGATGATCGTCGGGCCGGCCTGCATCGGCTCCAGAACGCCGCCAATGCCGACGCCGCCCGACAGATGCACATGCTTGCCGATCTGCGCGCAGGAGCCGACGGTTGCCCAGGTGTCGACCATCGTGCCTTCGCCGACATGGGCGCCGAGGTTGACGAAGGACGGCATCAGGATGGCGTTGGGCGCGATGTAGGCGGAACGGCGCACGATCGCCGAGGGCACGGCGCGAAAGCCCGCCTTCTCGAAATCGGAGGCGCCCCAGCCGTCGAACTTGGACGGCACCTTGTCCCACCAGACCGCTTCGCCCGGCCCGCCCTTGATGATTTCCATCGGGTTCAGCCGGAACGACAGCAGCACCGCCTTCTTCAGCCACTGGTTCACGGTCCAGGTTCCGTCCGACTGCCGCTGCGCCACTCGCACCTCGCCCTTGTCGAGCAGCGAGAGCGCTGTCTCGATGCCGTCCCGGACCTCGCCTTTCGTGGCGATCGAGATGGTGTCGCGCGCGTCGAATGCCTTGTCGATGACGCTCTCGAGTTGCGACAGATCGGCCATGCCCTTGAATTCTCCCGAAACAACGTGCTGTTAAGTCTATGGCCGGTAAGTTCGGCCGGAAATCGCGCGGACCCTATTTCAAGCCTCCAGGAGGGTCAATCGCGCCTGCGCCATGGGACAGCGCTGACAGGACGGTCAGGAAGATGAATCCGACGGAGAAGGCGGGATGGACGCCGCTGCCGCATGCCGACGAGGATCTGGAGCGCGTCAAGAACGTTCCGGAAACGCCGCAGACCACCGCGCCGACCTACCGGCTTGCGTGGAACGACGAGGAGTTCATGACGCGTCGCGAACTGCGGCCCGTCCGGCTCCAGCTCGAACTCATGAAACCCGAGATGACGCTCGCCGAGCGCGGCATCCGCTCGACCGTCATCCTGTTCGGCGGCGCCCGCCTGCCGGAGCCCGGGGGACCTGCCTGGGCCGCCAAGAACGAGATCCAGAAGCGCAATCTGGAGGCCAACAGCCGTTACTACGAGGAAGCGCGCAGCTTCGCCCGCATATGCTCGCAGCATTCTGCGGCGTCCTACTATCGCGAATTCGTCATTGTCACCGGCGGCGGGCCGGGCGTCATGGAAGCCGGCAATCGCGGCGCGCATGACGTCGGCGCGCCGTCCATCGGGCTGAACATCGTCCTGCCGCACGAGCAGGCGCCCAACCCCTACGTCACGCCGGAGCTGTGCTTCAATTTTCACTATTTCGCGATCCGCAAGATGCACTTCATCATGCGCGCCAAGGCCGTTGCCGTGTTTCCCGGCGGTTTCGGCACCATGGACGAATTCTTCGAGACGCTGACCCTGATCCAGACGGGGCGCATGGAGCGCGTGCCGATCATCCTGTTCGGCGAGGAATTCTGGCGGCGCGCCATCGATCTCGACTATCTCGCCGAGCAGGGCACCATCTCGCCGGGCGACCAGGACATCATCGATTACGTCGATTCAGCCGACGCCGCCTGGGAGATCATCCAGCGCTTCTACAATCTTTGATGTTTCGGGAAAGAGCGGGCGTCTCGTGCGGCGCTCCAACGTCAGGCGTGGCAGCCGCAAGGCCTGACTAACGTGACTGCGTGGAGTCAAGCGGCTGCGGGCGATGCACCAGCGTCACCAGCACGAACGAGATGATCATCAGCAGATACCATGCGCCAAGCTTCTGGATCGAGACCGGCGTCCATGCCTCGCCCTGGCCCGGATAGAGCCATGCGCGCGACCATGTGCCGATATTCTCGGCGAACCAGATGAACAGCGCCACCAGCAGGAAGCCGACCAGCAGCGGCATGCGATGGCGGAAGCGGAAGACCCGGTAATGCACCGTGGTGCGCAGGAACAGCAGCACGGTCGCCGTAAACAGCACGTAGCGCATATCAAGCATGAAGTGGTGCGTGAAAAAATTGACATAGATCGCGCCCGCGAGCGCAAACGTCGCCCAGAGCGGCGGATAGCCGGTGTAACGCATGTCGAAGATGCGCGTGATGCGGGCGATGTAGGAGCCGACGGCGGCGTACATGAAGCCCGAGAACAGCGGCACGTTGCCGATATGGAAGAAGCTTTGCTCTGGATAGACCCACGATCCCGCCGACGTCTTGAAGATTTCCATCGCCGTGCCGACGACATGGAAGATCAGGATCACCTTGGCTTCCGCGAGCGTCTCCAGCCTGAAAAGGAGCATCGATCCCTGGATCGCCAGCGCCGCGACGAACAGGAAGTCGTAGCGGGCGATGCCGAGCGGGTCGGGCGGCATGAACTTCGTCGCGATGATCAGAAACAGCATCGCGCCGCCGAACAGGCAGGCCCAGCCCTGCTTGAGGCCGAACACCAGGAATTCGACCAGCGCACCCGAAAGCCCGTGCGCCGGGAGCCGGTCCAGGACGCCGTGGGCGGCGTGGTCGATACGCTCCTCGAGCGATGTGAAACGCTTCAAGCGGGCGCCTGGACGATCGCTCCGAGGAACGCGCCGAGGTCGTCGGTGACGAAATCGACGTCGTCCTCGAAGTCCTGGTCGCGCTCCCAGATTTCGGAGAAGGTCGGCTCGAAGTTTCGCGGCACGATCAGCACGGTCGTCATGCCGAGCGATTTCGGCACCGCGAGATTGCGAGCCAGGTCCTCGAACATCACCGCGTTCGGGCCGACAACGGCATGGATTTCGGCGAAACGCTCATAGGTCTGGCGCGCCGGCTTCGGCGTCAGCCCGGCCGCGACGATGTCGAAGATATCGTCGAAATGCTCGAGCACCCCGAGTTGCCGCGCCGCCCGCTCGGCGTGCTTGCGGTCGCCATTGGTGAAGATGAATTTTCTGCCGGGCAGTTGCCGGATCGCCGTGCCGAGCAACGGATCTGGAACCAGCCACGAATAGTCGATGTCATGAACTTTCTGCAGGAAATCGTCCGAATCGATGCCGTGCTGCTGGATCAGTCCGGCCAGCGTCGTGCCGTATTCGCGATACAGGTCCTTCTGCAGCTTGCGCGCGTCCTCGCGCGACAGGCTGAGCAGGTCCGACACGTAGGAGGTCATCTTCGCGTCGATCTGCGAGAACAGGTTCGAGTGGTGCGGGTAGAGCGTATTGTCGAGGTCGAACACCCAGTCGGTGACATGAGAGAAGCGCTCGGGGGCGGGCAATTCGGTCATCTGTGCCTTATGTCATGAATCGCCCGCGACAGGGACCGGCGAAAGCAGAATTTTTATGTGCGAAAAACGTGGTGAATGCGAGGTCGCATAAAATTTTAACCACGGCCGAAAGCCCGCGTTCACGCGCAGCCTGTCATTGACCTCGCGGTCGAGGAAAGCTGCATGAACCTGATCTTCCTGAAATCCACCGTCGTCGCTTTCTCTTCCGTCCTGGCATCCATCGCAATCGCGTTCATTGTTGCCGAGGCCCTGAGCGGTTCGGTCGATGGCAATGCGTGGGTTATGCTCACGGTCTGTCCTCTGGCGATCGCCTGGCCGGCCAGCGCCTTCACCTTCTGGCAGAGCGCCAAACTCAAGCGCGCGCACCGCGATCTGGAGCGCGCCCACGCCGAACTCGCCGCCGCGCACAGCCGGCTGGAGGAAAAGTCGCGGCGCGACCCGATGACCGGCATGCTCAATCGCGAGACGTTCTTCGCCTCGCTCGACAGGTCGCGCCGCAGAACCGATCGCGGCGCTTTGCTGATCATTGACGCCGACCACTTCAAGAAGATCAACGACAGTTTCGGTCATCTGACCGGCGACAAGGCGCTGCTGGAGATCGCGGCGGCGATCGGACGCGCCGTGCGCTCCGGCGACGTGCTCGGGCGCATCGGCGGCGAGGAGTTCGGCGCCTATCTCATTGGCGCCAGCGACCAGGAAGCGATGCATGTCGCGGAGCGCATCCGCCGCGAGGTCGAACTGATCCGCTT
>Ga0335394_10001946_pt1 | contig 23198 bp, 24 predicted proteins | sample MAT03_FD_205741 | JGI IMG/M metagenome (GOLD analysis project Ga0335394, IMG submission 205741) | Freshwater microbial communities from Lake Fryxell liftoff mats and glacier meltwater in Antarctica - MAT-03 (spades assembly) (version 2) ...
CGCTCTGCGCTAGACGCACGCACGCCCGGGCCTCGCTACCATGATCGCATCGAATCTTCTCGCAGCCACGCTGGTCTGCCTGGCTGTCTGGACACCCTTCAGCGCCGGTGCGCAACCTCACGAGACACGCGAAGCCGGCTACACATTGCGCAGCAGCACGGTATCCAGCGAAACCCTGCCGGCCTCGATGGCGCGGGCGCATGGCTTCGAGCAGACGCCAACCATTTCCGTCCTGAACGTGACTGTCATTGAAGACGCTGGCAGCGGCAACGGAACGGTGCCCGCGACCCTCGCTGTCCAGATACGCGCGTCCCGGGCTGATGCGCGATGCCGGTCTTCTTTCCGTGGCCGGCCCGCGGCTGATGTGCACCGCTGAGAAGCTAGGGCGACGTCCCGAATACCTGGGTCCAGTAGATGGTGGTGTCACTTTCCGGGTTCACAGCGTACGCCGCGCCCATCTCGGTGAATTCTGGGTTCATGATATTGGCGCAGTGGCCAGGACTCGCGAGCCAGGCCGACACGACCTGCTTCGGTGAGCTTTGCCCAGCAGCAATGTTCTCGCCGATACGGCGCCAGTTGTACCCCGCCTCCGTAGCGCGGTCGCTGACCTGACCACCGCCTTTACCAGCGTGACTGAAGTAGTTTCGACCTGCCATTTCACGGCTGTGTGCAAGCGCCGCAGTGGAAAGCTTCCCGTTCCATTCTAGAGGCGGCACGGCTTGAAATTTCTGGTTACCGCAGTTTCTCGCCGCGGCACGCGCTTCGTTCGTGTCTTTCAAGATTTGCTTCCCCGCTTCCGCCCACCCGCCCAGACCAGCGGAAAGCAGAGGCCGGGCAAACACGATACGCCACGTGTCGGCCTCGCGCGAAATCCCGATCTCCGAGTAACCCGGATTCAGCACCAAGCGACAGTAACGCTGCCTGATGAATCTCATCGCGGCAGCGGGATTCGCCGGCCCCGAAACCGTGATTGCCTGGGCGCTGGCTGCCTGATATCCGGCATCTTTCAATGCGTCGTGCAACTTCACACCGGGAGGCATCAGCATGCGGGCCAAAGCTGCATCGGGCGCAAGCGGTCCGGCCGGCACGGCTTGCCTGCCGGCGCAGGTTTGCGCTGAGCTGCGATAGGAATTTATGAGATTCAGGAGCTCGCCGTTGTTCTGGGCGGACACCGCTCCTGCCATCAGTGCGCCGGCCAGCAGGGCGCAGCCGCGAAGACGCATGCCCGAAGGATGATCCGGCGCCGCATGCAGCACTACCAGCCAAGGGATTGCCATCGTGTGGTGTCTCGGAAGGTTGCAGGACCTGCAGGCGTCGATGCACATCGACGCGACGCTGCGCGTATCGCACCATGTGTGCCCATTCATTCGCGCTGGATTGGGCGCGCCCGGCGGCCTCCTGCCGAGCGGTACAGCGGAGACAGATATCGTAGGCATACCTATTGCCCCGTAACGCAGTACTGAAAAGACTGACCGCTTGCTCTCGTAGTCCGTCCAGCATTTCATGCGGTTGGCAACAACCCAAAGCGCCGAACTGACCCATGCCCCTGCCCAGCTCGACGTCTGTGGTGAGGTGATGGATACCCTGCACCTGGCGCGCGCGTCCGGGCATGCGCCGCAAGCGCACGCCTGGCAGGTTCAGTGCGCCTTGCTGACCTTTCTGGACACGCACTGGCGCGAGCCGGACGAGGGCACCTTCCTACCTTGCAGCTTCTGGCTGGCCGACTGCCTGGAAGTGATCGGTCGGCATGCCAAGGCCGAGGCGCTTTTCGAGCGCCTGCTGGCATTACGCAACGATGTCGGCCTGCTGTCGGAGGAGTTCGATCCACGCAGCGGCCTACAAACAAGTCGATAGCGACTGGGGCAATCGATTGCGGGGCACGTCATTACGAACTTGCGCCAATAGCGATCTGGGTCCAGTCGACCATGGCGTGATCGCTCGATCACACTGAGCTGGCATTCTCGATCAAACCACTGCCGCAATTCACTGCCTGGCTGGATGGCTGCCCGACCGCGACAGTACGCGGTGCAGTGGTCGCGCCCATCCAACGCCTGGAGCGCGGTCTGATGGGTGACGTGCAACCCGGCGGCGAAGGCGTTTGCGAGCGCCGCCTACCGGACCGAGATCCCTGACGCGAACGACGCGTCCCATGACTCATCGTTTCGACCGGACTTCGCGCTTTCCGGCAGCCCCTGCCCGGCCTTTCGCCTCGGGCACTTTTGCCAGATCGGTGCGGGCGAGAAGCTTGTTGAGCGACGTCTTTGCGAGCGCAGGCGCTGGAGCCAGCGACTTCTTCCTGGGGGCCCGCCTGGCGTCCTTCACGCTCGTCCTGGTTTCCAGCGCCGACTTCGTCGAGCCTTCCATCTCCAGACCGAAGAGCGCCGCGAGATCGTCGCCTTCAAGAACCTTCGCCGACGAAGGCGCATTCGTCGCGAGCGTGCGTCCCGTAGCAGCGATCGCGATCAGTTCACCCTCGTCCACGGCGCGAAGCTTGAAAATTAGCGCAGGTTGCTTATCTATTCGCGCACCGATGCCGTAGAGCACGGCTGCCACATGCTTGCACATCGAGGCCCAATCCGGACAGCTGCACGATAAGTCAATCTCCGCAGGGGCCGGGAAGAGCCCGTTCTTTTGCTGGCAGACCCGCTCCATGATTGCCTTGGACAGACGCCCCTGCAGAAGCTCGACCAGCGAATCAATCGATCCTGAGCAGTCCTTGCAGATCGCCTTCCAGCGCGTCCTGGAGATCGGCGACACCTTCACCACCACCTGGTAGAGCTCCGAACCCATGACCATGGCCTTGGCTTCGCCGCAGTTCACCTGCAGATCGACCACCGATCCGTTGCCAACATAGGTCCGGCCACGGGGGTGTCGGCTGGCGTAGTCGCTATACGATTCGAGGTTGTTGCACCAGGCTTTGCCCCAGAACGTGGTCGCGACCGTGCGCCCCCGCAGCGCCACCGGTGCGGGTGAGTACCCCTTCTTGCGCAGTCTGGCCATTTCACGCTCGGCCTTCCTGCGTCTTTCGGCGACGCTGACGTAAGGTTTCCATCCGTAAAACATGGCTCAGGGCTCGGGCTGCGGCGCCATTGATATTGCATTGATCGCCTCCGTTCTTCTCACCCCGGGTGCATTGCTCTGGACGCTGGACAAGAAGCTCGGCCTCCTGGCCGCGCGCCTGGACGTGACCTTCAGCGGTGTCAGCAGCCAGCGGTGAACGTAGTGAGGTAAGGCGGCTAGCCGGCTGGTCGCCGACACGCCCGATCAGATGGTGCCAACGCGCCTTCGCTCCTGGCGTTGAACAGAGCTTGATTCAGATCAACACTCAACGGCACGCCGGAGCAGACACTTGCACATGAAAGGCTTGGCATTTCGGGCCTCAACGCACCGCGCCGCGGACGCAGCGCGTTCGACAGACAGGCATGAGGAGAGCGACATGATTCGCAGGCGATTCGCATTTACGTTGATGGCGGGTGCCATGGCGTTGCCGTTGATGACTAACGCGCAGCCAGGCCCCGGTACCGGAGCAGGCCCAGGCAAGGGCTCGGGCACCGGTCCCGGCCCGGGCGCGGGGCCGGGCCAAGGTATGGGCATGGGGATGCAAAGGTGGTCGCGTGAGCGCATGTACGGGGCACCGCTGATGACGCTGGACGAGCGTCAGGAGCATCAGCGCCGTATGTGGAACGCGAAGACCGTGGAGGAACGCAACAAGGTACGCGACGAGCATCGCACGCAGATGCTCGAGCGGGCCAGACAGCAGAACCTCAAGATTGCCGAGAAACAGGACGACGTTTTTTCGGTGCCGGCCATTTCTTCGCAAAAGTAACCGTTAAAAAGCCTCCGTCGGTCGTCCGCAGTGGCGCACGGCTCGCGGATCACTGGCACCGTGCTTCATGTGGGGGCGACTGCGTCATGGTGCCGATCAGCAACCCGCAATGGGCGTCATCGCGTCAACGTCAGCACGTCAACGTCAGCACGTCAACGTCAGCTGGGCAGCGCCAAGGTGACCGACTTTCGCATAGCGCAGCGCGCCCTCATCGCCAGTGACGGACGTGTACCGCTCAACATCAATTCTGCCGTGCCGCAACCCGCCAGGATTCCTGGCCGGGGCCTCGTTGCGGGCACGCGAACAAAGGGCAGGCACGACCGGCCAGATTGGGGTATGCAAGGCTAGGGCTTTTTCCGAATACCTGTTTCGTAAACAAGATAACGATCCACATCCTCCACATACTTCGGGTCGTTCAGGTCCGGCCAGCGACTCTTGTCGAACACGCGTTTTGTGTCGACCCTTGACTTGTCGAAATCCATTATCAAGTCGTTCCTGCCGCCGGGATAGGTGAACGCCCGCATCGGTACCGCGAGCAGCTTGTCGTTCAGGTTCCACGAGCGGTCGAACTCCAGTACCGCATAATGGATGCGCCCGTTGCCCATGTTGACTACGATGTCCGCGATCTCGCCGATATCCTTGCCGTTGCGATCATTGACGTCCTTGCCGATGAGTTCGCTCGCACGCCGCAGATTCTGACCAGGCATCGGCTTCAACGAAACCGTGGCGCCGTGATAGCGATCCACATCGCTGCGGTAGGTGGCCCAATCCGGCCACCTGTCGCGCGCAAAGCCGGGCGCCGCTTTGAGCCTGGCAGCGTCCACATTGAGGACGAGGTCGTCGCGGCCTGCCGTGGTCCTGAACGCGCCCACTGGATAGGCGAACAGTTTCTCGCCCAGCCCAAGAAACCCGCCGAATTCGAGCACGGCGTAGTAAACCCGCTCATTGGCGACATCGACGATAAGGTCTTTGATCTCGCCGAGGTTCTCGCCCTTGGCATTTTTGACAGGCATACCGATCATCGTGCTGGCCCGAATGTAGCGCGACGCCTGCTGATTTTTCGCCTGGCTCTGCATCACGGCTTTGTCGGCAGCGACAGCGCTCCCCGGCGCCGATGCGATACCCGCGACGGCAGAGACACATAGGACAGCGATCAATTTCTGCTTGAATGGAAGGTTCATGACTAGCTCCTGCGTTTGTTGGTTGATTACCGCGTGTTGCGGTGAAGCGCTGTCTCCAGTTTCATCGACGCGTCCCAGACCCTTCGTCCCGCTTTCGACCTGACACACGTTTCCGTCACGCGTTCTTTGCGTAACACCCACTGAACATTGCGTTGGCGTTCTAGGGGGTAACTTAGTGGCGTGCATGGATCGGTACGCATTCCCCGTGCCCGCTATTGACATACTCGGGACGGGCCATCGATGAACCTGATCAGCGATCACCTCAGACTCCCCGAGCCTCGAACGACCTTTCCGAAGTGTCGACATCCACACCATGACTTCAAGGCCCGTGTTCCGGCCCGGCATCAAGAGAAGGGCTCTTCTGTTCGTTAGCGAACCGAGTACCCGAGCGCAGCGCCCTTACAGTCGGCGATTGACAGACTCAATGCATGCAACGAGGCTCGACGTGCATGCCGACCGCCTTGGAGCGGAGTGACCATGAAAGTGGCGACGCTGACACAGTACCCACTCGCGATAGCCGCCTTCGCCGCTTTCCTGACGCTTGTCGGCATCGTTATCGCTTTGAATTTCATTGGTGGCGAGAAGAAGATCGAGCGCCGTATCGAGCGCCTGCACGCGCTGGACGACCCGCGCTTCCACCACGAGCTCGGCGTGCTGCTCGGTCCGCAGTTCGTGGCCGGCAACCGGCTTCGCGTGCTGACGAACGGCGACGAGATTTTTCCCGCGATGCTGACCGCGATCCGTGACGCGACCACGACGATCACCTTCGAGACCTACATTTACTGGTCGGGCGATATCGGACGTGAGTTCTCGCAGGCACTTGCCGACCGTGCACGCAACGGCGTCAAAGTGCATGTGCTGCTCGACTGGGTAGGCAGCGCGAAGATGGACGACGCTCTGCTCGACGCGATGAGGGCTGCCGGCGTGCAGATTTACAAGTTCCACCCGCCGCACTGGTCGCACCTCGGCCGCCTCAACAACCGCACGCACCGAAAACTGCTGATCGTCGATGGCCGCATCGGCTTTACCGGTGGCGTGGGTATCGCGCCTATGTGGACCGGTAAGGCGCAGGATCCGGAGCATTGGCGCGACACGCACTTCCAGGTCGAAGGTCCGGTGGTTGCGCAGATGCAGGCCGTCTTTCTGGACAACTGGATCAAGGTCAGCGGCGAGGTACTGCACGGCCCCGCGTATTTCCCGGTGCTGGCCGGGGCCGGCAACAGCCTGGCGCAGGTCTTCAGCAGTTCGCCCAGCGGCGGCAGCGAGAGCATGCAACTGATGTACCTGCTCGCGATCACCGCGGCATCACGTTCGATCGATCTATCCGCAGCCTATTTCGTGCCTGACGACTTGTCCTCCAGCGCGCTCGTCGCCGCGATGAAGCGCGGCGTCAAGTTGCGCATCGTGGTGCCCGGTCCGCACATCGACAGCGAGACAGTGCGCAGCGCGTCGCGTGCGCGCTGGGGCCCGTTGCTGGCCGCGGGTGCGCAGATCGCCGAGTACCAGCCGACGATGTACCACTGCAAGGTCATGATCGTCGACGGCCTGCTGGTCTCGGTAGGTTCGACCAACTTCGACAACCGCTCGTTTCGCCTCAACGACGAGGCCACGCTAAACATCGTGGATGCGACTTTCGCAGCGCAGCAGACGCGAATCTTCGACGATGACCTGAAGCACTCGCGTACGGTCAGTCTGGCCGAGTGGCTCGATCGGCCGTGGCGCGAGCGGCTTGCCGAGCGCTTTGCCTCTCTGCTCGGCTCGCAACTCTGAGCCGCGCAGGTTTGTCGCGGCGCTACGCCGCGCGAAGCACACGCCTCGGAGGCGCGCCATCACTAACAGTGCACCCTGCGCGCATCGTTTCGCGACTATGCCCAGCCGCAACGCGCGACCCGCTTGCGCGACTTCGGTTGTCGCGTTCCGAGGGCTCGCGCCACATCTTCAGCATCGAACCGCAGCGCGATTTGCTGACTGCGCTGTCTTCTTTCTGCGCCTTTCTTGCGCTACATCAAATCCGACGCGCAGCAACCCGCTAGTATCCCTTCGCGGTGACTCGTTTCGGGCATCGCGAGCAAGGTGATGCCGAGGGCTGGCAACTGCGGCCGTCATCAGCCCGAATCTTCAAAGGAGATCGAGATGAACTGGGATCAGATTGAAGGCAACTGGAAGCAGCTCAAGGGCAGGACGAAAGAGCAATGGGGCAAGCTGACCGATGATGACTTCGATGTCATTGCCGGAAGACGCGACCAACTCGCGGGCAAGATCCAGGAGCGTTACGGCATCGCCAAAGACGAGGCCGAACGCCAGATCGCAACCTGGGAACGCAGCGCCACCGACGCCTGGTTCCCGACGAAGAAGTAGCACACCCATCCGGAGGTGGTCGATGAACCCCACCAGGCTTTTGGCGGTCGTACTGATGGTCGCCGGTGTCGCCGCCTTGGCATACGGCGGCTTCACTTACACGAAAGAAACGCACAACGTGAAGCTGGGCCCAGTCGAGTTGTCGGTCAAGGACAAGGAGACGGTCAACATCCCCGTCTGGGCCGGCGTCGGGGCGATCGTTGCCGGCGGCTTGCTCCTGGTTCTCGGCAACAAGAATGGATAGTCGTCTCAGCGTCATGAATGCGATCACCCAAGCCCAAGCCCACGCACCCACCGGCCAGTTGGCTGGTTTGCGCCCTGAGTTCAAACTGCATATCGGTGGCGGCCAACCCTTTGCCGCGCGGCGTAACCGCTTGCTTGCCTGCCTGCCTGAACCGGTCTGGCAGCGCTGGCAGGCCCACCTGGAAGCCATTGACCTGCCGCTGGGCAAGGTTTTGTGCGAGCCCGGTGCACGCCTGACCCATGTAGTTTTCCCGACCACCGCCATCGTGTCGCTTCTGTACTTGACAGGAGACGCCAGCGCCGACGAGATCGCCATGATCGGCAAAGAAGGCATGGTGGGCACCTGGCTGCCGATGGGTGGTGGCACGACGCAATCCCGAGCCATCGTGACCAGCGAAGGCCGGGGCTTCCGCATGCGTGCCAGCGCACTGATGGAGGAACTCGACCGTTCCGCCCCTGCGATGCATATGCTTCTGCGCTACACGCAGGCACTGCTGACCCAGACCGGCCAGATAGCGGTATGCAACCGCCATCATTCCCTTGAGCAGCAGCTTTGCCGTTGGTTGTCTCAGACCCAGGACCGGCTGGCGTCGAGCCACATCGTCATGACGCAGGAACGGATCGCCGACCTGCTGGGCGTTCGCCGCGAAGGGGTCACCGCGGCCGCGGGGCGCCTGCACAAGGCAGGACTGATCAGATATCACCGGGGCCATATAGCGGTGCTGGACCGGGAGGGCATAGAAGCGCGCAGTTGCGAGTGCTACCACGTGGTCAGGGACGAGTACGACCGGCTGCTGCCGGCGGAGATCGTCGCTTGATGGCTAACCTTTCGGCTCCTGAAGCACTCGCGAGGTTTCTGTCGCGCGCCGCTTTGTACCTGGGATGAGGGGCGAACAAGCCTGGGCATAAAACAATCCAGATGCTTGTCGTATATCACTTTCCCGCCCGACTCCCCGGCCGAACGGAATGCAGTCCTGGTCGAGACAACGCTGGAGAGGCTGCGCGTACTGAGACGCAAGCGCGGCTCGCCAGTTGATCACCGCCGACCAGTACTTCCTGAATTCGGTCGCCGTCGCGCAGGACGAACAGCGCGTCCATGATGCGCTCCCGGGCGAGCGCGATGCCTTCGCCCTCGCCCAGTACCATCAACGCGGTGGCCCAGGCATCGGCCAGCATGCAGGTCGGCGCGAGCACGGTCACCGCTGCAACACGGTTCGACACCGGTTGCCGCCGGGCCGGGTCGATGGTGTGCGAATAGCGCCTGCCATCGATCTCGATCCAGCGGCGGTAGTCACCGGACGTGGCGATCGCCATGTCCCGGAGTTCCATCACCCCCGCAACCTCACGTTTGCCGAATGTCGGCTTCTCGATTGCGACAGCCCATGGCGTGCCATCCGGCTTGCTGCCGCGTGCGCGCATCTCCCCGTCGATGCCGACCAGGTAGGCGTCGATACCGCGATCGTCCAGACAGCGGGCGAGCCGGTCGACGCCATAGCCCTTCGCGATACCGGACAAGTCCAGTGTGACCGGTGCGTGTTTGCGAATACGCCGGGTCGAACGATCCATGTCCAGCATGGCCGTTGCCGGTGTATGCGCCCTGCCGGAAGGCGCTGCGACCTGCGTCACGGACGCGCGGGGCGAGGGTCCGAAGCCCCAGGCATCGACCAGGTCCCCCACCGCAATGTCGAAGGCACCCTTCGATTGCTGACCCACCTTCAGACAGGCATCGAGGACCTGCGCAAGTTCCTCCGGGACGTCGATCCAGGTGTTGCAGGGGGCGGCATTGATGCGGCAAAGGTCAGAGGCCGGGTTCCAGCTCGACATCTGCCGGTCGACCCGGTCCACTGCCGAAAACAGACTCGCGTCGATCGCCGCGGTATCCGAACCGCAGGGCGCGTAGAAGAGGGCGGTGTAGCGCGTCCCCATGGTCTTGCCGTTCAGGCTGAACCGTTGCATGGCGGGACTCCCGGACCATTCAGTAGACATCTTCGCGGTACCGTCCGCTGGCCTCGAGCGACCGCACATCGAGCGCGATCGGCGCGAGCATTTCGTCCAACGCCTGGCGCACGCTGCCCGCCATCGCGCTGCTGCCGCATACCAGGATCTGGGCGCCCTCCCCGATCAGCTTCTTCAGGTGCTCTGCGTCCTCCCTCAGCCGGCTCTGCACGCGTACGCCACCTGCCACGCGCGAGAATGCCGTGTGCAACTGCGACAATCGGCGGTCGGACAGGTAGTTCCGCAGTTCGGGTTCATACAGGAAGTCGGAGGCCGGATCCCGGCCACCCCAGTAGAGGTACATCGGATACCTGCCCGCATTGTTGCGGATGAACCCGGCGAGTGGACCGATACCGGTACCGGCACCGATCAGAATGACCGGCGCCCTGCCCGAGGCCGGGCGGAACTGCGGATTTGGCTGTATGAAGGCGTCGATGCAGTCGCCCGGCTTCAGGCCATGCAGGTAGGTCGAGCAGAGTCCGCCGGGCTGCCTGCGCACGCAGATCTCGAGCATGCCATCACGGGCGCCGCTCGCCAGCGAGTAGAACCGCGGCATCGGACTGCCCGGCGCGATGACGCCCACCAGGTCGCCCGCTTCGAACCGCGGCAGCCCGCGCCGCCCCAGGAGGCGGTTCAGCCATCCCGCAGGTTCAGCGGCTGGCTCGGCGCAGAAGCGCAGGACGACGGTCGGCTCCTGCTCCTGCAAGCCATAGTCGATGCGCTCACGCAGGCGCAGCGCGATCGTCGTTGGATGTACCGGCGTGTGTTCCAGGACCAGCGGCATATTCATCCGCTCGCCGACCGCCGCGCCCCATCGTGCGAACTCCTGCGTCGACTGGCGATTGATGGTGACGAGGTCGAGCATGGGGTGCCAACCCTGCGCGATCATCGCCTGCTCGACATCCTTCGCGAACTGGCAGAACTTCGGAAACTGGCGGTCTCCGAAGCCCAGGACCACCATCCCGGTCGCCGGGTTGGCCTCGACCCTGCTGCTCCGGGCCAGGAACTGGCTGGCCGATGCAGGTGCGTCGCCGTCCCCGTAGGTCGCCGCGAGGATGAACAGTTGGCGGGCAGACCGATGGCGGGAGGAGAAGTCGTTCATCGGCGTCGTATGTACCCGCTGGCCGGCCTTGCGCAGCTGATCGTGCAGCACACGCGCGAAACCCCATGTGCTGTTGTTCTCGCTGCCGACCAGGATCACGGTTCCGGCAGTCTGCGCAGTGCTGTTGCCGGGGATGCGGGGGCGGGCTCGACGCCGCTGCCACCAGACCGTCGCACCCGTCCCGGCCAGCCAGGGCGCGCCGAGGGCACACAACCCGAGCACGAGGCCGAGCCACCACAGGCCCTCGCCCGTATGCAACCGATAGAGCAGTTCGTGGACGTTGTACGCGCGGCTGTGTGCGCGCAAGGCGAGCAGCGCGCCGGTGGCCGGGTCGACATAACCATCGCCCTGTGCAGTGCGCAGGGTGTAGACGGCGCCCGGGTCTGCAGGATCGGGAAAGACCAGCTCGCGCAGGTCCGCCAGATCGGTCGCCACGAGCGCCGATAATTGCGGCGCAGGCAGGCGTGCCCCGCCCGCGGTGGTGGCCGGGAAATCGGGCTCGGTCTGCGCACCATCGGCGATCAGGCCCAGCGTCGCGGCCGACAGCCAGGTACCCGTCAACGCCGACAAGAGCAGACCTGCGACCGCGACCCGCCCGACCTCTGCATGCCAGCGCTGAACGCGGCTGCCGTACAGGGGACGCACCAGTTGCCGCCACCCTCCGACGCGATTGACCAGCAACAGCATGCCGGACACGGACAGCAGCAGCATGGACAGCGCCGCGATCCCGGTCGCAACGCGACCCGGGGTATCCAGGAACAGCGACCTGTGAAGCTGCTTGATCCAGCGTGAGACCGGAGACTGCGCATGGGGTGCAATGCCTTCCCCGGTCATCGGATCGACACGCTCTGCGCCGGACTTGTCGGCGGCGCTGTAGTACACGATGACGGTGCCGGAACGTGTCCGCTGGATCTGCTCTGCGCCCGGGTAGTGAAGGAGCACGCGCTCCACCAGTGCAGCGACGCTGACCCCGGACGGCACCCGCGTCGCGAGCCGCTCGAGGGCTGGGTTGACCGACAGCACCGCACCACTGATACCCAGCAGGATGACAAGCAGCGCTATTGCCAGGCCGGCAATCGAATGCAGTTGGCGCAACAAGCTCGCAGCAGCTACAGATCGTAGGTGAATGACTGGATGTAGCCGCGCCCCTTGACCGGCTTGCCTGCCCCCTGCTTCGTCAACGGCGTACGTGCATCGGCGGGGCTGTCCCGGCCGTCTTCGACGGCACTATCCACCCGGATCTCGAATCCCGCATCGATCAGCGCATCGGCCACTTCCACGGTGACTTTCAGCGCTTTGCCACTGCCGACGCTGGCGCCACTGATGCCGTCGAACTCGCTGGCCTTGAGTCCGCTGCCGCGTGCCCAGTCACTCAGGTGCTTGTAGTACTTCGCCTTGGGACCCGCCACCCACAGGGTCTTCCGGTACTTGCCGGCGGCATCGGTGATGTAGAACGCGAGGTACGCCCCATTGCCACCATAGTTCTGTAGCTGGGTGGTGAGCACCACCGGGCGTGCATCGGCTACTGCCGGTATCGCGAATGCGCCTGCCAGGCAGGCACCGACCATCATCTTTTTCATTGTCCATGTCTCCGGGTAGGGCGGTCAGCCTGCACGGCAGGCTCGACGACGGGCTGCAACGGACCGAGGTAGTCCGACGCATCGCCGTTCGGACCGAACTCGACTTCGAGACTGCGGATGCGCAGCGAAGCCGGGGAATACTTGGCCTTGATGCGATTGCCCCTGCGGTCCACGCCGCGCACCTCGTAGCAGCCGTCGTCGACCTTGATGCGCTGTACAGTCCAGCCGCTCTGCTCGAACACCTGCCGCACCTGCTCCCGCGGCTTCCACGTGGCGACGGGATCCGTGCAATCGGCTTCGGCCAGGGCCGTGCCGGCGAAGGCCAGAGTGAAAAACGCGGCGAGCAGACGAGGCACGGTCATTTACAGTTCCTTCGCGTATGAGATGCAGCAGGCTGAGATGGGGCGGACCGCCCATCGCGCCGCTCATGCAGACACGGGTAAAGTGTATTAAGGTGCGCGCGCACCGACGTTGATCTCGATCAAGGTCGGGCCGTACAGGGGGCCGTGCGAAACGAATGTTTGGCATGGCACTGCCCTTGGTGTCTTGTGCGTAGCCCTCCATGATGGCCCCCTATGGTCCATGTGCTTGCAGCTGACCATGACTTCAAAGCGGCCGTGGGCTCGAGGCCCCGGCGATCGGCGAGCATCCACCATGAAGACAGGATCCCTGCATCGGTAATGTCTGTGTGCTGTCAAACACTTCAGGAGATGGCCAGGATGGTTTCATCCAGTCGATTGCTGTCGACGGGCCCCGACAGACTGGTTACTGCCGGATCATTTTGCCTACGCGGAATGAGGCAAGCATTGCGATAGTCCGTACGTGCTGACCAGCGACACTGATAGGTCACCGAAGAATGTCAGGCCGCGTCTGAAGTCGCTACGCGGCGCAGCGCGCGCATCGGCGTATTCGAAAGAGGCAAAGAGTTTTCGTATGTGCTGCTGATCTTCGCTCGCGGAGCGGGCGGGAAAACAATGTTCTTGCAAAAGGAGGGCGAACAGGCAGGCAAAGCTGCGCGGTGTCTAAGCCCGTCGAAACTGAGGACCACAAAGCTGGGGAGTACAGTCATGAGACGTTCTCTTAGTGCGCTATGGTTGGCGGCAGGCGCATGCGCCGCTGCAGAAGGCCTGTCAAATGACGCCCGCGCTCAGGGCTTTCCGAGCAATCCCATTCGCGTGATTGTGCCGTTCGCCCCGGGCGGAGGCTCGGACCTGGTGGGTCGTCTTGTCGCGCAAGAACTTGCCGATGCTCTGAAACAGCCGGCAATCGTCGAAAACCGTGCCGGCGCTGCGGGACGTGTCGGTGCCGAGTTCGTCGCGAAGGCGCCTGCGGACGGTCACACGCTGCTTGTGGCGACGAGCAGCATCATGATCACAGGGCCGGCACTTTACGCAAAATTACCCTTTGACGTTCAAAAGGATTTTGCTCCGGTGACGCTGCTCGCGTCTAGTCCGTACGTTCTCGTGGTGCACCCGTCAGTGCCTGCCAAGACGGTCAGAGAACTCATCGCCGTCGCTAAATCAAGACCCGGTGTCTTGAACTATGCGTCAGCCGGGTCGGGTGCCCCGGCCCACCTTGCGGGAGAGCTCTTCAAATCCATGGCCGGAGTGGATATGGTTCACATCGCGTACAAAGGTAGCGCGCCAGCTACCATGGCCGTCCTTGCCGGCGAAATGGATCTGATGTTCAGCAGCATTTCACCCGCGATCCCCGCTATGCAATCGCAGCGGCTGCGAGGTATCGCAATCACGAGCGCGAAACGCTCCGCACAGCTTCCTCAACTGCCAACGGTTGCCGAGTCCGGCCTGCCGGGTTTCCGAGTTGAAACGCTGTTCGCCCTCCTTGCCCCAGCGGGAACGCCGCAAAATGTCGTCACTCAGTTGAATGCGGTACTTGTGAAGGCGTTCGACTCGGCCGAGGTACGCAAGCGGCTCGCTTCCACTGGCACAGACCCCATGGTTTCGACACCTGAGAATCTCGGAAAGATTATCCGGGAGGAAACGCGAATCTGGACCCAGGTCATCAGGGACGCCGGCATAAAGCCAGAATGAGCGTATCTCGCCTAGCCCAATTACGTAATCAGGCACCATCCATGAGCGAATCTGTCTACGCTTTGGCAACTTCGGACCTGTCATCTGAGGAAAACAGGATCAATCTCCTTCCGCCGCAGGATGGTGTTCCCTTTGAAGAGAGAACACGCTGGCCTGCCCTTGATCCCACGGAAGATTGCGGTTCAATCTCTTTACAAGTTCGAGACCATATGGCGCAGTCTCAAGCAGGAGGTTCAAATGGGTAGGCGACAGCTTGAAGCCTGCCCGGGATGCCATGACTTCAATGGAGTTCCGCGTGCATTGGTCCACCTCGATTCGTGACTCTTCAGTGATGGTTGTATGAATCGCCGGCGCTGCCCTCCCAGGTACGAGCCTGGGCCGTTGCTGACGCCAGTTCGTGGCCTGTTCGTAAGCATGACCCAATCGCAGCACGGTAGCGTCTTCGAAAGGCCGCCCCGCGAGTTGTATCCCAAGCGGCAAGCCCGACTTGCTGAAACCTGCACATAGCGCGAGTGCAGGTGCGCCGGTCACACTGAAGAGTGTGCCCATGCCGGGGCGAAGGAACTTATCGACGCTTCCCATTGACTTGTGTGACAAGAGACTAGGCGCTGGGCCGGCCCCTGCAGTGAGAAGTGCGTCGTGGCGGGTGTACACGTCCCTCATTTCATTGATAATGATAGCCCGCTGTCTCTGAGCCGTTATGTAATCAGCGGAGGTGTAAAGGCAGGCTGGCAAGCATCGCGACAAAAAATGATGCCCATAGTCTCCCATTCGCTCCTGCAAGCTTGATTGGTGTAGCGCGTATATTTCGGACTCGGTGAGCATGAGTCGCACAGCATAGTAATCATGCAGCGATCGAAGCCGAACAGTCTCCACTATCGCCCCCAAATCCTGAAGTGTCCGGATTGCAGAATCTACGGCTTCAGAAAGTTCTGGACTAACTTCGATGTCTTCTTCCGAAAAATGTCGCACCACGCCGATGCGCATGCCGCGGATGTCTTGATTCAGTCCTGAACGAAGCGGTCCAAGGACGGTGCGTGCACTCCCACTGTCCTGTGGATCATATGCGGCAAGGCACTCCAGTAAAATTGCGCAATCCTCGACCGTCCATGCCATAGGACCCACATGATCGCAACTTTCAGAAAAAGGAATAGTGCCGGCACGACTGATCAATCCAAAGCTCGGCTTGAGTCCCGCAATACCGCACAACCAAGAGGGACTGCGAATAGAGCCACCTGTGTCGCTGCCCAGTGCGAACATCGCAAGGCCCGCTGCGACAGCCGCAGCCGATCCGCTGCTGGATCCGCCAGTAAAGTGCATGGGATTCCAGGGATTGCGTGCAGGCGGCCACGGGAGGTCAAAGGACGGACCTCCGTGCGCGAACTCGTGCATTGCAAGTTTGCCCAGCAGAATTGCACCGGCTTGATACAACTGACGCACTACTTTAGCATCGCGTTGCGGAACGTTTTCAAGAAGCACTTTCGAATGGGACGTCGTTCGTATACCGGCAGTATCGAACATGTCCTTTAGGGCGAAAGGTATCCCGTGGAGCGGGCCGCGGTAATGGCCAGAGGATATTTCCGCTTCAGCCGTGCGCGCCTGGTCGCGCGCCAATTTCTCAGTGACAGTAATGTATGCGTCTAACTGAGGATTGATTGCTTCAATGCGTTTCAGATAAGCATCCACGAGTTCTACTGGAGAGATCTGACGTCCTTTTATCATCTCTGCCGCCTTTGCTATCGTCAGATAGCAAAGATCGTCGCGCAAGTCAGACATTCTGTTCCCCGTTGTTGAAAACTCGATCGATTGTAGGGCACGCGATCCGCGTCGTCGACGGACTGGCCTTAGGTTTCCGGTTCCGGCAGATCGCGGAAGGTCACAACGTAGTCTCCGTCGTCGGCGGGCATCAGCAGCACTGTTTATGAAAGCGGTTCAAGAAAGATCAGGGGCGTCGACCAAGACCTCAAGCAGCACTCTTTGCCCGTGCTTCTCGACTACGGTCAGCAACTTGAGCGCCAAGCCACTTGGCCACTTGGCCGCTTGCCGCCGGCCTCCCGCTTCTGCACCGTGGACTCGTGATTGTTCAAATAGCGAGCGAATACGGGCTCTCTCACATGTGCCGCCTCGCGGATGCGCTTGATCTCCCTCGGAGGCACCGGCGGCGCAACGAGACGCGATTCGTTGAACTCACGCATGGTCGCCTTGTCGATGGTTCCGGCGCGATGCAGCCCTATGGCTGCGCTGTGGACCACCTCGAATACGTTTCTCTTCACTTGACCTTACTCTTCATCGCGTCGCTCCAGTAGATCGCTCTCATTCAGCACGGCCCGATGGATATCGCCCGAAGCGCCTATGCGTCCCATATAATCCTTCATCGCCAATGCTTGCGCAAATCTCGTGACCGCGACCGAAACGCAAAGCCAGCAGTCCTTAACGACTGCCTCCGAATGGCCCTCAAGCCTGAAACGCCTCGACGCGGCGCTGATCGACGCCAAGACGCGGCTAACTGTAATTACAGAGCGGCTGCCCCAGGCCCATGCAACTACTCCGCGATCCGACAGCACGAGCGAGACGGCCCGAGCCGACGCCTGCAGGCGGTTGATCGACGAGGCGGACGGCTTCGCGATTAAAGCGCGCGGTCTGTTTCGCCGTCGGTCCTGCGAGTTCATCGCATGGGATTGCCTGGCTCAGGCCGACCGGCAGATGGTCTTCTTGATGAGTGCCGCCGAACGATCGGCGTTATGGACGGCTCTGAAGGCAGAAGCGACCAGCAAGTTGGCTGACCATCGCAAGGCGGCCGTCCTCGAACTCAGCCAACCGAATCCGGAACGTTTGGATCTGGCAGTGCTGTGGGAATCGATGAAGACCCAGCGCGCCAGGAACGGCGGAGAATTGTGCGAAGAAGATGTCCAGAAGCTGATCGTCGCCACCAAGGAGGCGGCTCCCTCGGCCGAAACAGTTTGCGCGGTGATGCTGCAGATCCAGACGCACTCGCAGAACCATTATCACAAGCTGGACCAGCTCGAGAGGCAGATCAGCGTCGCCGCGGCGATTCTGGTGGTTCTGGTATTCGTTTCGATGGTCGGCGCCAGTTTCGGCCCCGACTTGTGTTCCTCAGGCACCAGCCACATGCTGCTTGTTGGAATGCTTATGGGTCTATTCGGCGGCGTGCTGAGCCTCGTTTTCAGCATCATCCGAACCGATACGCGGGCCCGGATCCCCGCAATGCGCGCGTCCTTGGCCGTCGCTTTCATCCGTCCGTTCATCGGCGCGGCGATTGCGCTGCCAGTCTTGGCCATTGTTCAGGCTGGCGTGATACAGGTCAAAGGAGCCGACCTGTGCTGGGTAGTCGCGGCCGCCTGCTTTCTGGCCGGCTTCTCGGAGCGATGGTTCCTCGGCCTCACCGAACGTTTCCAGTCCAAGGCGAACGATGGCCAATGATGAAGACGGCTTCTTCCGCGCGAATGCTGGTGCGGTAGTAGTCGACGGCCACGGCAAAGTCCTGGCGCTGCGCCGAAAAGGGGTGCCAGATGAAGCTTGGCAGATGCCTCAAGGGGGAATCGGGATGGAGGAAACACCAGTGCGGGCGATATGGCGGGAACTGCGCGAGGAAACGGGCCTGTCGGCCGCCCACCTCGAGTTGCTGGAAATCTCGGCAACATGGTCGGTGTACGAGCTTCCTCTGGCACTGCGTTCCCGCAAGGTCGGTTGGGGCCAGGCACAGCGCTGGTTTCTCTTTCGAATACAGCCGGCTACCGTGGTGCAGCCAGACGGCCTGGAGTTCGACGCGTTTGACTGGCTCACGCCCGATGAATTGCTGGCCCGTGCGATCGAGTTCCGGCGGCCGGTCTACGCGCGCACGTTCCAGGAGTTTGCGGCGCGGATGACGCCTTAGCAGACGCCGCCAAAGAACCCGGCTGAGCGGCCAGCGCAATACCGCTCGAAAGATCGTGTGCTCCGGCCCGGTGCAATGGGCCCTCTGTTGTGATGCTCCTCGGACCCCGGGACTGGGATCAGGCCGCTGGCCCGAGCGGCGCTCGCAGTGGTCACCACCACAATCGTCACCTCGTAGCGGACGAAGCCTAAGCCCGCGTAGCGAAGCTGATGCTGCACCTGGGGTGCATCGCGGGGATCGAAAGGAAGATCATATCCAGCTGCGGATCCCCTTGCAGCACCACCTGACCTTCTCGGCGTTTTTCGGACCGATTGAAACGAGAACAAATGGTTCCGACGAAAAGAGGGGATCCGATGCCCACGTGCGGACCACTCATCGAAGAATCCAACGACATCGCCAGTTTCTGGCCGCCAGCGCCAGTAGCGAGGCTGCAAGTGCGGCCCGGAAGAAGTGTCCGAGCACATCGTGCATGAATCGTCACCAAATAGGCGGTTCGAGTTCGGTGACCGCATTACCCTCATGCGGCGACCTGCCGGGCCGGGTAAGGACCAGACCCGCCACCGCGGCGGCGCAAAATCGCAACGAGCAGGTGCAGGCCCACCCCCAGCAAGACAAGCAATGCGCTGCCGAGGCCCCAGATCATCCAGGTCGCCATGGTCAAGCCGCCGGCCAACGCCGGCGCGGCCTGAAGCAGACTCTCGACGACTGGCGCCAGGCCCGACAGCAGCGGGGTCATCGCCTGCGCGATCTCCGGCGGTACCCACGGGCCCAGCGACTCCGGCAGCCGAAGGCCCTCGACGCCCGATGCGGCGCCTGTCAACGTGCCTGCATTCGAGACCGTCCACACCGCGACGGCATTCACCGCCCAGGCTGCCAGCGACCAAAGTGCAAGAAGGCTGAAGATCAGAAACCAGCTGAGTGCGTAGAACATGATTGGTTCGTCTTGGTTGAGTTAAGCAGCGAGCAGTCTTCAGCAGTTCGGGATTCGAACAAACCAGTTCCAGAAAGACTTAGACTTCGGTTTTTCCGATGTTAGACCGGCATGCTCAACTACCGTCATCTTTACTACTTCTGGGTCGTCACAAAGGAAGGTGGCTTCGCCCGCGCGGCCGAGCGGTTGGACATGGCGGTCCAGACCATCAGCGCCCAGGTGCGGGAGCTCGAGAAGGCGCTTGGTCACCAGTTGCTCAAGCCGGCCGGTCGCGGCGTGGCGATGACCGAGGCTGGCCAGGCCGCTTTCGCCCGCGCCGAGGAGATCTTCCAGATCGGCCAGGTGATCCCCGACGAAGTACGCGAGGCAGCAAGCGGCAAGGTCGCCCGACTGGCGGTCGGACTGTCGGACGGCATTTCCAAGCTGGCCGCGCATGCGCTGCTGGAGCCCGTGCTGGCCACGCCATCGCTGCGACTGCTGTGCCACGAAGGCGAGTTCGAGCAACTGCTGTCCGAACTGGCGCTGCATCACCTGGACCTGGTGCTGGCCGGGCAGCCGGCGCCGCGAAACCCGAACCTGCGCCTGACGAGCGAACGACTGGTCGAGTCGACGGTGGAGTGGTACGGGCCCGCTGCCCATGCGCACAAGGCCGACGTGGATCAGTTCCCGCAATCGCTGAACCGGCTACCGGTGCTGCTGCCCACCGGCCATTCGGCGTTGCGCCCGACCCTGGATCGCTGGTTCGAGGCCCAGGGGTTGCGGCCGCGCATCGTCGGCGAGTTCGAAGACAGCGCGTTGATGGCGGTGTTTGCCACGCGCGGGCTAGGGGTTTTCCCGGTCAGCCGCCTGGGCTCAAGTGACGTGGGATTGATGCGCGGATTGCGTTTGCTCGGGCGCTGCGATGAGGTGAAGGAGGAAATCTACGGCATCCGCTCACGCCGCGGGCAACATCACCCGCTGGTGCTACGGGTCATCGCCTCGGCACGTTCATGACCGCTTTCGCACACGCGCATCGGCTTCGACACGCGAGCACCGGCTCACTGTGGTCTGGCGCATCCGCCACGACAACAGGTCAGGCCGCATGGGTCAAGCCGCAAGACGGCGAGGCGATGTCGCGGGCGCGCGCCTCGTTACCATCTACCAGCCGCCAGTAGTGCTGGGCCGCCTCCAGGACCAAGGTTTCGCCGTCGGCCAGGTGGCCCTCGGTCCGTGCAGCGGCCAATGAAATACGCACGACAGTTCGTTGAACCGCCGGATCCGAGACCCCGGCCATCAGCGACGCCAAGTGCTGTCATCTCGCCATCAAGGCCGTGCAGGCACCCCAGTGCCCGGCGCAGCGTGTCCGCGGTGCGCTGCTGCCACAGCTGACCTTCAAGGTCGTTGGAGCGAAAGTAAAGTTTCATGATCATGGCCTGGAGCCTCGCTCTGGCTGCACGGGTGTGACCGCCGTGCGGACGAAGACTTGATCGTGGCGCGCAAAGTCCCAGCGCTCGATGAGGCAGTACTCCCCCGCTTCGGATCCGGTCTGCGCCTTGGCCTGGTCAGCACGCGCGTTAAGCGCCTCGCCCCAGCGCAGGATATTCACCGAGTTGGGCGTCCCAGGACGTGTGCGCAACGAGACGGCGGTTCCTGCTTGAACCACCCACAGGCGCCGCGCTAATCCTTTCACCGCCAGCGTGTAGGGCAGATGAATGTGCCCACCCATTACCACATCGGCTCCGGCGGCCGACCAGGCGCGTGTGGCTGCACGGTGGCCACGCAGCAGGTTGCGCTGGTCTTGAGCCTCGGTCACGGCAGCTGGTTGATGCACCACCACCACGCGCAACTGCCGGGGACTGGCGGTGGCCACCAGCTTCGCCACACGATCGATCTGCCCCGTGGACACCTCGCCGTTCTTGTGGCGCCAGGCTCGCGTGGTGTTGACGCCAACGACCAGCAGGTCCGCCGTAGAGTGAACGGGCTCCAGTTCGGGCCCGAACGCTGCGGCGTAGCGCGCATAGGGGCGGGTCAGGCGCGACCAAAGGTCGAACAACGCAATGTCGTGGTTGCCGGGGATGGCCAGCACCGGCGCACTCAGTCGGTCGACGAAGGCCTTTGCCGAGCGAAACTGGGCGGGTCTCGCACGCTGCGTGATATCACCCGACAGCACCACCAGGTCCGGCCGCTCCTGCATTGCCAAAACGACCAGGGCCTCGACCACCTGCGCCTGTTCGGTGCCGAAGTGGGTGTCGGAGATCTGCAGCAGGACACTCATGCGGCGGACTCTGGTGCGTCTGCTGAGATCGCTGAGCCCGTTGAGCCCGCTGGCTCAGTAGCCTGCAGAAGGTACAAAGGCTTGTCGAGCACGCGAATGTCGATCGGTGCGTACATACGTGCCACCTCACCGTCGAACGCCACCACGACCTTCCTGCGTCCGGGTGCCAGCGTGGGCTTCACCACCATGTGATGGAACTCGAAGCCCTCCACGCCCGCGGCTTCACCCAGCCGGCCCATCGCACCATGCAGCACCAGGCCGATCATCGACATCGTGCCGATGGGCCGCAGCATCAGCGCGGCCATGCTGCCATGGCCGGGCGTGCCGGCCAGGGTGTCGTCTGGCTCCACGCCAAACTGCTGCAGTTGCAACCGGTTGTTGCCCACGAAGAGCGTCAAGGTTTGTACATCGCGAACCGTGGCACCCATCTCGATGCGCAAGCGCAGCCGGCGCTGTGCGCGCATCAACGTCGTACAGGCCGCCACGAACGCCACCCAGCGGCTGCGGCCGAAGCGGGCCTTGTAGGTCTCGCGGTCCTGCAACAACTCGGGGTAGACGCCGAGGCTGGCGTTGACCAGGAACACCCGGTCGTTGATGGCCGCCACCTGCACCGGCGTCGGGCGCGCGTCCAGCAGCAGCTGCGCCGCTGCGGCTGGATCGGTGGGTATGCCGTGGGTTCTGGCGAAGTAGTTGAAGGTGCCGTAGGGAATCACGCCCATCGCGCAGCCGGCTGCGTGTGCGGCCTGGGCCACGGTGTTGAGACTGCCATCGCCGCCGACGGCGATCACCGCCGTGCCGCGTGCCACCGCCGCCGCTGCGGCCTCAGCGGCCACCCGCGGCAGATCGGCAGGCAGGCAAACCAGAAGTTCACCCTCTCGCCCACGCGCCGCCAGGGCCGACTCGATCACTGCACGCTTGGCATCAATGTCAAGCGCACCCGCAGACGAATTGATCACGAACAACAGGGTCGAGGCAGGGTCGAGGCGCGGGAGCGACATCGCGGAGCGCCGCGCGCTGGCGGCGCCTGTCGTGCTGGCGCCGCCACCATCAGTCATGCTGCAGCAAATCGCCGAAAACGCTGTGTTCGCCGTCCCGGCGATCGGCGCCCGGCGCGTCAAACAGCACCAGCCAGCGGGGCTCGCCACCGGCGATCGTGGGCGGAAGGTCACAGATCGCCTCGGCGCGGTTGGTGCCGCGTCCGTGGGGCAACGAAACCGACTCTGTCAGCGCTGTTTCGAACCGGACCGGCTCACGGTTGGCCTTCATCGTGGTTCGGGCGAGCGGCCACTTGAAGACGCGGATCTCGCCGTTGAGCACCATCGTCGGCCCAGCCAGGATGTACAGGTCGTCGCCAGAAAAGTGACAGTCGCGAATGCCCAGGCCGTCCAACTGCAGGAAGTGCTTGCGCAGCAGGATGCCACTATCGTCGAGGGGGACCAGGCGCAGCTGATCCCCGCGCGCTTCGACCTCGATCTCGAGCAGCGCCGACCAGCCGCGCAGCACCGGGCCACGCAGGCCGAGAAGCAGCCGGCGTCCGTCCACTGCCAGGCCTTCAATGTCGAAGCCGTTGTCCTTGCCCGGGATCGCCATGTAAGGCCCGAAGTGGGGGTCGTCCGCCAGCGCGAGGGTAAGCAGGTTTGCCGTCGAATCGCCCTTCAGCCGAAGTGCCCGCCGTCCGTCCTGAGCCTGTCGCACCAGGCAGGGCTCGCCCTTGGCGTCGGCCTCGATGGGCAGACAGGCCAGCAGGCGACGGTTGGCGTCGAGCGCCACCTTCGCAAGCCG
>Ga0335394_10001947_pt1 | contig 23196 bp, 22 predicted proteins | sample MAT03_FD_205741 | JGI IMG/M metagenome (GOLD analysis project Ga0335394, IMG submission 205741) | Freshwater microbial communities from Lake Fryxell liftoff mats and glacier meltwater in Antarctica - MAT-03 (spades assembly) (version 2) ...
GGTCGCACCGGTCAGCAGTGGTTCGGCGGCACGCAGGGCGGCCACGCGGACGCGGGCATCCTTGTCGGCGAGCGCAGCGCCAATGGCGGCGGGATCGGTATCGCCGAGTCCCATCACGGTGAACAACGCATGTTGGCGACCGAGCGGTGTCTTGCCATCAGTGGCAGCCTTGCGCAGCAGGGGGAGCGCGGCCTTGTCCTGGCGTTCCACCAACAAGCGCTGCGCGGTGTCGCGGCGCCAGCCGTTGGGATGCGACAACGCGTTGACCAATTCGGCGACGGTGGCCTTTTCCAATTTGGGCGAGGGATTGGCGACCTTGCCACTTGCCGGCACCACGCGGTAGATGCGGCCGAGGTGCGGCGGTTTTTCCAGACCGCGTTGCAGTGCCTGGTCGCGCAGGAAGGCCGTGAGGAACACGCGGTGCTGGAGCAGGCCTTGGTACATGTCGACGACGTAGAGCGCGCCGTCGGGACCGGTGTAGCAATTCACGGGGCGGAAACGTTCGTCAAGGCCGCCGATGAACTCGCTCTCCTTGTAGGGATTGTCGGTCATCACCACGCCATCCTTCTCGACCATCTTGGCGCGGCGCACGAAGTTGCCTGAGGGTTCGCAGAGGAACACGTCCCCAACCCAGTCAGGGAAGACATCGCCACGGTAGACGCCGGAACCACACACCGCAGTGAAGCTGGAGAGCGTGCCGTCGTCACGCAATTGACCTTTGCGGTAGCCGCGGTTGACGCCGGGGTTCATGCGCGATGGCCAGGTGGTGTCGTTGGCCGCGGCCTTGGCGTTGAGGCCGGCGCCGTTGAGCACGTTGGGATTGCGCGCGTAATACGCCGCATCGACCTGATCGGTGCGCAGTTGGTCGCTGTTGGTGTTGTAGTACGGACGACCCACGTCGTCCTGCGTCATGCCCCACTGGCCGCGGAAGGGCGTTGCTCCTTCGATGAACTTCCCACCGACCAGCTTGTAGCGCACGGTGTGATTGGCGCTGTAGATCCAGTTGTCCATGCCCCACATCAAGCCGTTGGCCTGGTGCTCCGGGTTATCCTGTTTGGCGTATTTTTCCCACGCCTTCTCTTTGACGTCGGCTTTGCCGTCGCCGTTGGTGTCCTTGCAGAACCACACGACGGGCGGTTCGGCGATCAGCACGCCGCCTTGCACGCACATCACCGCACGCGGCATGACCAGCCCATCGACAAAGATCGTCGACTTGTCCATTTTTCCGTCGCCATCGGTGTCGACCAACATCGACACACGGCCGGTCGGCTGGTCTTCGCCGGTGCCGAGTGGGTCGTGCATGTAGGCACGCATCTCGGCGACGAACATGCGACCGTCGCCGTCCCAGGCGATGGCGACCGGTTTCTCCACCATCGGCTCGATGGCGACGAGTTCGAGTTTGTAGCCGGACTGGAGCTTGAAGCTCTTCAAAACCTCGTCGGCGGGCAGCACCGGCGCCGGCGGGATCTTCCAGTGCGCGGGTGGCGGCGGCATGTCCTCGCCAGCAACGGCGCTATGGGCGGCGGAGAGCAGGAACGAAGCGAGCAGAAGCGGAGCGTAACGTCGCATGGGTGTCCTTGTGGCCAGGGCGCAGGATACGCCGCCCACAACGCCGTCGATACCCGGAAATCACAGCAAAGACTGATCGGAATGCGCGGATTGGAACCCTGTCCAGGGATGTCGGACGTATGGCCGCCCCGGATTCGCACGACAGGAATCGCCAGCGTTTGGCATGGGCCAACAAAGAACCCCAGGCGTAAACGCCTGGGGTCAGTGAAGTGATCCGATCAGGTCGGATTCAGCAACGAAGGCTGATTAGCCTTCCGCGCCTTCGGCCTCGGCCTCGGTGCCAGCTTCGCCTTCGCCGGTGAGTTTCTTCAGGCGGTCGACGAACGGACCTTCGATCTTGACGACAAAGGCGAGGACCTTCTCGCGCTTCTCGTCGCTAATACGCGTGCCGAGGGTGGTGGTCATATCCTCACGGGTACGCTTGGTGGGGTGGGGGGCGCCCTCCTGCAACGTGGCGAGGAGAAGGCGCGCGGCGCATTGTTTGGGGCTCATGGGGGAAGCCTGTAGGGCCGGGCTGGAGAGGCCAGGGGCAGCCTTGCGTGTCACCACGAGGTCTGCCGAGGTCACACGGAGTGCTTGATCCGACACCGGCGGAAGCGTTTGCGCGTGCTTCGACCGCGGCTCTCCACCATAGACGCATCCTGATGATTCATCCGGCCTTCGGGCGATCTTCATGGGCGCAGGCGATGGTGGAGCAGGGAGCCCATCATGCACGCAACCATCCTGCACCCCGCCCTCCGTTCCAGCACGTCGGCAGCACGCCGGACCATCGTTGGCGCCACGGTTCTGACCGCCGAAGGGCTGGTGCCGGGAGCCACGGTCACGATCGAGGATCGCCTCATCGATCAGGTGTCAGGCGAGGTTCCCAGCGGCTCGACCGAGATCGATGCGCACGGCCTGTTGCTGCTACCGGGTATTGTCGATGTCCACGGCGACGCCTTTGAACGGGCTCTTGCCCCACGCCCAGGCGTACACCTGCCGGCGTTGATGGCGCTGGCCGAAAACGATGCTTGGTTGCTGAGCGCGGGCATCACCACTTTTTTTTGCTCGATCACCGACAGTTTCGAGCCCGGTCTACGCAGCCGCGCACAGGCGCGTGAACTGGTGACCCTGTTGCACGGTGACGAGCGTGTCCATCTGTCGGCCAACCACCGGGTCCATCTGCGCCATGAACGTTGTTTGACCGACGGTCACAACGAATTGTGCGAATGGATGGAGGATGGCCTGATCCATATGCTATCGACGGCCGACCACCTGCCGGTGGAAGGTGATGCGCGCAAACGCCAACGCTACTTGGACGCGGTGGCACGTCGCTCGACCGCCAGCGAAGAAGAAATCGGTACGATGATATCTTCCGCCGCGGCCAACCGCACGCTCGGCCAGGTCCAGGAACATGAACTGGCGCTGCGCGCACGTCGTCTGGGGATTCCGTTGGCGTCCCACGACGACGATGGCGTCGGCATGGTGCAAGACAGCTTGTCCCGCGGCGTCGCCATCTGTGAGTTCCCGACGGACCTCGCCAGTGCCCGCGCAGCGCAGGATGGTGGTGCGTTGGTGTTGATGGGCGCGCCAAACTGGGTGCGTGGTGGTTCCCACATCGGCGCCATGGGCGTGAAAGAAGCGTTGGCAGCGGGTGTGCTCGATGCGTTGTGCTCCGACTACCATTACCCGAGCCTGTTCCATGCGCCGTTCCTGCTCGAATCGCGCGCTGGCGTGCCGCTTGCCGACGCCTGGGCGATGATCAGCGAACGTCCTGCACGCGCCGCCGGACTCGGTCATCGACTCGGACGCATCGCTCCTGGGTACGAGGCCGATCTGCTGCTGGTGGAACCGGTGGCGAATGGACTACCGCGGTTGCGGCAGGTCTTTGTCGGTGGGCGTGAGGTTGCGCGGTTCACCTGAAAGCTTGCACACAACTATCCTTACAACTCCACGACGAAACTGAACCCGTGGCGCTTGAACCCGAGCGAATCATAAAACGCGTGCGCGTCGCTGCGCGCGACGTTGGACGACAACGCCAGTTTATAGCAGCCCTTCGTCCGGCATTCCCCCATGGCGTGAAGCATGAGTTGTTTGCCGATGCCCTGCCCGCGATGGAACTCCGCCACCGAGACACATTCGACGATGCCGATGGGACTGCCGTGATGCCCCAGGTTGTCCATGATCAGCAGCGTATAGATGCCGACCGCCTGACCATTGGCCTCAGCGATGAACAAACGGTAGTCCGGATAGGACGCCATCCGTGCCAGCAGGTTGGCGGCTTCGTCGCGTTCCAACGGCGTCGTCCCAGGACCGTCAAGGAGCGCTAGCAGAGGGATCACCAAGGGCAGATCGGCGATGCCAGCAGTGCGGATGGTCACGGTTGGCTGGGGCATGGCATCCATGGGTGTTCCTCGACTGTGCCTGATGTTACTGCGGATGAAGTTTCTGCCTGCCACGCAGAACTCCGTGAAGCTCCGAGGAAGAAGCCGAGAAGTTCGACGGGCAGTACAGGACCGTGCACGGCTACCCCAAACCTTCCCATAGGATTCACCACGGCTTGATCGATTGGCGGCACAGAGCAAGCATCAGGAGTCTGCGCATGTCCATTGAAATCGCCGGACTGAGCAAAACTTTCAATCTCCGTCGCGGTCGCAAGGCCTTGGACGATGTGAGCCTGAGCATCGCCGATGGTGAACTGATCGCCCTGCTCGGCGCATCTGGTTCAGGCAAGAGCACCCTGCTGCGTCATTGTGCCGGTCTGGTTCGCGGTGATGCAGGTTCGATCCACGTTGATGGGAAATTGGTTCAAAGAGATGGGCGGATTGACCGCCACGTACGTGCTGTGCGCGCAAAAACTGGTTTCATCTTCCAGCAATTCAATCTCGTCGGCCGGCTGTCGGTACTGAAGAATGTCTTGGCCGGAACCCTGCATCGCGTGCCGCTGTGGCGTAGCCTGTCCGGTTGTTTCACCCGCAAAGAAAAAATCGCAGCGATGGCCGCCCTTGACCGCGTGGGTATGGCGGAGTTCGCCGGCCAACGCGCCAGCACCTTGTCTGGTGGCCAACAGCAGCGTGTCGCTATTGCCCGGGCTCTGGTGCAAGGTGCACGTGCGATCCTGGGTGATGAACCGATCGCCTCGCTCGATCCGACCTCCTCACGTCAGGTGATGGAGACCCTCTGTCGCATCAACCGCGAGGACGGGGTCACCGTGGTGGTATCGCTGCACCAGGTCGACTTCGCGCTCGACTACTGCCCGCGTGCGATCGCGCTTAAAGACGGCCACGTGGTTTTTGACGGCGCCAGTGCGCTGCTCACGCCGGCGCTACTTGATGACCTCTACCGCCGCGATCGTCCGATCACGCCGGAGGCAGCCCTACCAGCAGCGGCAATGGCGCACCTCACGCCCGTCGGTGCCACCGCCTGACCGCTTATCTTCATCAACAAACCCAGGAGACGCCAATGCGCGCTATCGCCACCTTCGCCCTCGCCACCGCCGTGTGGTCTTTCGCCACCGCTGCCGATGAACCGGCTGCCATTGAATTCGGAATCATCTCGACCGAAAGCTCGATGAACCTGCGCAAAGGTTTTGAGCCGATCGCCGCCGACATGGAAAAAGCCATCGGCAAGAAGGTGAACCTGTTCTTCGCCCCTGACTACACCGGGGTGATCGAGGCGATGCGCTTCAACAAGGTGCACATCGGCTGGTTCGGCAACAAGTCGGCCATCGAATGTGTCGACCGCGCCAATGGTGAGATATTTGCCCAGTGTATCGACAAGGATGGACAGCCCGGTTACTGGTCGCTGATCATCGTGCACAAGGACTGCCCGCTGAACACGCTCGACGAACTGCTCGCCAAGGGCAAGGACTACACCTTCGCCATGGGTGATCCGCAGAGCACCTCCGGCTTCCTCATCCCAAGCTACTACGCCTTCGTGAAGAACGGCGTGTCCGATCCCTCGAAGCACTTCAAAAATTACCGTTCGGGCGCCAACCACGAGGCCAACGCCTTGTCGGTCGCCAACAAGCAGGTCGATGGCGCGACCTTCAATACCGAAGCGATGTTCCACCTGCAGGCCAAGCAGCCGGAAGCGGCGGCCAAACTCAAGGCGATCTGGAAGAGCCCGCTGATCGCCAGCGATCCGCTGATCTACCGCAATGATCTTCCCGCTGATCTGAAACAGAAGATTCGCGAGTTTTTCATCAGCTACGGTACTACCAGCGAAGCGAAGGAGAAGCTCGCGCCGCTCAAGTGGTCCGGCTTCAAGCCCAGCACGAACGCCCAACTCCTGCCCTTCCGTCAACTCGGACTGCTGAAGGACAAGGCCAAGATTGAGGGGGACGACAAGCTCTCGGCCGATGAGAAGGCCACCAAGCTTAAGGACATTGATGCCAAGCTGGCGACGCTGGCTGAGCAGATGAAGCAGGCTGAGGCACAGGCCGCCAAGAATTGATACATAGCCAAGCGGATTATTCCGGAGGAATGGACCAATGTCCATTCCTCTGGTTGTTTCCACACCCCATTCATCAGCAACACCATGACCGACACCGACCGCCTAGCCCGACATCTGCCGAAAACCGAACTGAAACATACGGCGTCCAACATCGCCTTCCTGGTCGGCTTCGTCGCCTTGATGGTGTGGGCGTGGTTCGGCGCTGAGATCCGTCCGCTCGACCTCATCGCCGGCAGCGGCAACAGCGTGGAATATGCGCGCGGCTTCTTGCGTCCCGATTTCAGCGATTGGCGCACCTACCTCAGCGATCTGATGGTGACCGTGCACATGGCGCTGTGGGGTACGTTCCTGGCGATCATTGCGGCGGTCCCGCTCGGTCTGATGGCATCGAACAACATCGCGCCAGCATGGGTGCGTCTGCCAATCCGGCGATTCCTTGATGCCTGCCGGGCAGTGCACGAACTAGTGTTCGCTTTATTCTTCATGGTCGCCGTCGGCCTGGGACCGTTCGCCGGCATGCTCGCGCTGTTCGTGCATACCTCTGGCGTGCTGGGGAAACTCTTCAGCGAGGTGGTCGAAGCCATCGACCCCGGTCCGGTGGAGGGTATCCGCGCGACCGGCGCACGTCGCCTTGATGAGATCGCTTACGGCGTCGTGCCCCAGGTGCTGCCACTGTGGATCAGCTATTCGCTCTACCGCTTTGAAAGCAATGTGCGCTCGGCGGCCGTGGTCGGTATGGTCGGTGCCGGCGGCATCGGCATGACCCTCAACGAATTGATTCGCAGCTTCAGTTACGCCCAGACCGCGGCGGTGATCATCATGCTGGTCATCACCGTGATGGTGATCGACGTGGTGTCGGCGCAGGTGCGCAAGATGACCATCTGATTGTCGTATCCGCTCTGTGACGCATCACTGGCGCGCAGAAGAGCTCCGCAGCAGCGCTTGGGTGGGGTTACGGTCACCGGGAAACTCGCCGTTGCGGGCACGTTTACGGATCTGTTCGATGATGGCTGGACAATCCGCCAAGCTTTCGACCACGTAGTCAGCGCCAGCCGCGCGCAGGCTACGGTAGGCGATCGCTAGCAGCGGAGTGCGTTCTTCTACCGGCAGTGCCTGCCACTCGGCGAGGGACAGGCCGATCTGGTTGCCAGTGCGGGTCAACGCGATGGTCCACGCGCCAGCGCTCTGGCCTTCCTGGACGTCGCTGACGGTGTCGCCGATCTTGACGAACCCACACAGCGGGGCGCGGCCCAATTCTAGGGCATTGCGGTACATCATGAATGGTGCCGGCCTGCCAGCAGGGACTTGGTCGGGATACACCAGCGCGTCGGGACGGTAGCCCTGGGCCTCGGCCAGGGGGACGATGATGGACATCATCGCGCTAGTGAAGCCGGTGCTGCTGCCGATCACCAGACCGGTTGAACGCATCCACGTCACAGCCTCGATCACTCCAGGAATCACCGCGCAATGCTGTGGCAGGATAGTTTTCAGTTCTAGGTCGACGTGCGGATAGATCTCCTCGACCACCGCCTCATCAGGCATGTGGCCTGTAGCTGCAAACCAGCGCTCGGCCACATCCGGAATCTGCAGGATGGCACGCACATGATCGCGTTTGAGCATGCCCATCGACGCACGTGCCTCATCACGCGTGATCGGAACGCCGGCGTCGGCAAAGGTCTGTTCGAGTGCGGCCACCGGTGAGACGCAACCGTGGTCGATGGTGGTGCCGGCCCAGTCGAGCACCACGGCGGTCAGTTCGTAGGAGTTCACGCCATACCTCCCATCGCGCTGAGTGTGGCTGCCGCAGCGGTTCCCGCAGCGGTTCCCGCAGTGGCTGCCGCAGTGGCTGCCGCAGTAGCTGCCGCAGTGGCTGCCGCAGTAGCTGCCGCAGTGGCTGCCGCAGCGGTTCCCGCCGCAGTCTCCTCGCCAAGTCCGAACGAAAGCGTCATGCCGACACCGGTGGTGACTACCACGACCTCGACCGTCGGACGTGGCTTGGAGCGGAAGATCTGATCATGCGGGTGCTTGGCATAGACGCCGTGCCAGCGTTGGCTGATCTTCAGCCCTGGGACATCCAGGAAGCTACGCAAGTACGACAATACTAGGTCGTCGATCTCGGCCTTGTCGACGATGTCGACGGCTTGGCCGTATTCATGCGAGTCGCCGATGGTGATCTCACCAAGACCGTTCTGGGCCGCCATCACGTGGATGCCGTGACGCACGTGGTCTGGCAGTTCCCGGGCGATGCGCTCCTTGAGCGCCGGTAACCCAGGGCACTCGCGGAAACTCGGGTAGTGGCAGAGGGTCAATCCGCCGGCCAGCATCGGGCCGATACGTGCGCCGTCGCTGAGTGGCGCGCTGCGCATCATCTGGAGTTTGCAGCGTTCGATGCCGCTATTGACGAAGACCTCGGGGAAGAGCGTCTGGAAATCATCGCCGGCGCACACCACGGTGCGACCGGTCTCCCAGCGTAGGCCACCGGCCAATAGCACGCCGTCCTCGACGGCAGTCACCGCGGCATTGAAGTGGAAGCGCACGCCAAGTTTTTCTCTTAGGAAAGTCGGTAGCTCGGCGATGGCGGCGCGCGGATCGACGCACACTTCCGTTGCGCTCCAGAATGCGCCACGCAGTCCGTCGGCGCGCAAATATGGGCTACGTTGCCGGGCCTCATCGGGAGAGAGCAGCGTGCCGCTGAAACCCAGACCAGGAGCGATGGCAGCGAATTCGCTGAGCACCTGCCATTCATCGTCTTGGTAGGCAACGTGCAGCGACCCGATTTCTTCATGCCACAGACCGGCGCTGGTCAGCACTTCCAACCACAAGGCGCGGCTCTGCATCGCGGTTCGATGCCAACGACCGGGGATCTGACCGATCGGCCAGATCATGCCGAAATTGCGGATGGATGCGCCCATCGCGCAGGGGTTGCGTTCAAACACCACCACTGAATGCCCGCGTTTGGCAAACGCATAGGCGTGCGCAAGTCCCACGATGCCGGCACCGACGATGGCGACTTCGGCCTGATGGATCTTGGACATGGGAGTTGCTCTCCGACAAGTGGCGCGGTCGCAGCACATGCTATCGGAGGCAGGTGAAGGCCGTGCGAAGACGGTTGATGCAAGCGACCAGCGCAAAAAACGTGGTTCCTCGTCGTTCGTGGTGGAAATCTGCTCCCAGTGGGCAGCTACCAGAACAAACCAAACAGCCGATTGAACAGGAGACGCGGAGACGCGGAGATCAGAGGAGGCGAGAGAATCGTCTTTTCTCGTCGCTATTTCATCTTTTTTCGCGCTCATCCAATCTCCGCGTCTCCGCGTCTCTTGTTCGATCCGGTGGTCGATCGGTGGAAACGCAAGTTTCCACCACGAACGACGAGGAACCAGGAACGTTCCCGCGCACAATCTTCATCAAACGTCGTGACTGATCTTGGTCGGGTGATCCGACGAGAAGCAGGCCCATGACCGCTTCTGCACTTAGTTCGGTCCCAGCGACCGCCGCCGCTGCACCATGGACGCAGCTTGTGCGCTTGTCTGCCGCGCAACTGGTCGCCTGGGGCGCGCTGTACTACACCTTTGCGGTGGTGCAGGTGCCGATGATGCGCGACCTGGGCTGGAGCCCGACGCTGTTAGCGGGAGCGTTTTCGCTCACGTTGCTCACCTATGCCCTGGCCGGACCGCTGCTCGGACCGTGGTTCGACCGCCGTGGACCGTGGGGCATCATGGTCGCCGGTGCTGCAGCCGGCGCGGCGTTGATGGTCGGCTGGGCATGGGTGAACGATCCCCTGGTGTACGTGGCTTTGATGGGCGTGCTGGGCCTGGCGATGGCGGCGTGCCTTTACGAACCGGCGTTTTATTTAGTGGCATCGTGGTTTCCCTCGCGCCGGGCGAAGGCCTTGACCGTGCTGACGTTGTTCGGCGCCATGGCCAGTCCGCTGTTCATGCCGCTGACGGAACGCTTGTGCCTGTGGTTCGGTTGGCGTGACGCATTATTAATTTTGGCGGCGTCGGTGGCACTGATCGTCGTACCGTTGCTGGCATCGTTGCCGCGTCGCGTCGCCGCGCCGATAACGTCCATCTCGCTCGATCCGAGTACCGCACGTTCGGTGTTGCGCGAAGCGCGCTTCTGGTGGCTCCAGATCGGCTTCATCTTGGTGTCAGTCACCACTATCGCGGTGCCGGTGCACTTGGTGCCCTACTTGGTTGATCGTGGTGAAACCTTGGCCTTCGCTGCCACCTGTGTGGGCTCTATCGCCCTGGTCGGTGTCGCCGGGCGCTTGGTTTTCGGCATGCTCGGCGACGGCCCCTGGTTGATCGTGCTGACGGTGGTGGTGTTCGCATTGATGACGGTGGCGGTGATCCTGCTCCTGACCATTCCTGGAAAAGCCGGCGCCATCGTCTTCACCGTGAGTTTCGGACTTGGGTATGGTGCGTTGTGGCCGACGCGCGCAGCCTTGGTGGCACGCGCCTGGTCCGGGCCGTCGCTGGGAACGATTGCCGGCATGTTCGCTTTCGGGCCGAACGTGGCGAAGGCGACGGCGCCACTGCTCGCTGCGGTCATCGCGCTCAGCATCGGAATGGATGGCGCGTTTGCTGTGCTCGCCGCTTTGCCGGCGCTTGGTGCCGTACTGATCTGGCAAGGCCGCGAGTAGCAGTCGCCTTCTTCCTGGGGCGTGGGCGGCCCGCCAATGCTGGAAAGCTAAGCGTGGTTGGCGCCACCCCGGAGGGGAGGCATGGTAATAGCCCGGCACTTCAGTGCACTTCAGTGCCGGGAACGGGAGTAGAATTTTCACTAGTCCTGGAGGGACGACTGAAATTTTCGAGGGTTCAGCCGTCCCTGCGGGACTACGAACATTTTTCGTCGCGAGTCCCGGCACTGAAGTGCCAGGCTATTACCACAACGTCCCTGCGGGACGCGCTTAGTTTTCCAGTATTGGCGGCCGGCCCACGCATGACATTGCGCGGGCGGGCCGCCCACGCCCCCAGGAAAGACATCGCGCGTCAGGTGAGTTCCTGGATCAAGATGAGATACGATGTCCATCGAGCGCCACGCGAACATGACCTGGCATCGTCGCGGCATGATCGGCCAACCACGCTTCCACCTCATGGCCGAGGTGCGTCAACCAGCCATGTTCCGCGCCACATTCGCTGATGATCGCCACCGCCTGATCGAGCGTGTTGTGATTGCGCGCGTTGGCGAAGCCAGGCGGGTACGAGCAATCGACCACCACCGTGTGCGGCCGCCACGCGGCGAGCCATGTGCGCGTGGGTTCCGGCAGGCCGACGGTATCGGTCAGCCACGCCAGGCGCTGGCCGTCGTGTTCGATGCCATAACCGAAGGTCGGTTTGGAATGAGCGAGCGGTAGCGGCGTGATGGTGCAGGCACCGATGTCGAGCTCGGCGAATGCCACCAACGCACAGAAGCGCAGAAAACCTGGATTGCGGTAGAGATCGGCGCAGCCCTCGGGATCCGGCGGATGGAAGGCGGGCCGCTCCGGCAGTTTTGCCCAGCGCCACGGGAACAAACCCTGCACATGATCAGGATGAAAATGCGTCAGCAGCACCGCGTCAGGTGGCGTGTCGTTAAAACGATCGAGCAGATCGTGACCACCGGCGTCGATCAGCAGGCGCGTACCGTTGGCCTCAATCAGACCGGAGCACGGCTTGCGCCGCGCGGGTGCCGGCGTCACGCGACAGATGGTGCAGCCACAACCGGGAACCGGTGCGGCGTGAACACTGCCAGTACCAAGAAAGGTCAGGTGCATCAGGTGGGATACTCACTGCGATAGGCCAACCTGCCAACCACCCACGTCGCCGTCGCGTGGTGCCGTCCTGGACGCGCATCCACCGCCACCAGATCAGCCCGCAGGCCTGGGGCGATTCGACCGCGATCGGCCAGACCGGCGGCGCGGGCCGGGTTGCTCGCTACGACCGCGGCGGCGCGTGGCAGATCGAGTACGCCGATGTCCACCAGCCGCAGGGCTGCCGGCAACATGGCAGCGGGGGCGTAGTCGGCGCACAGACAGTCCGCCGCGCCAGCGCGCAAGGCGTCCTCAGCCCGCAAATGACCACCTTGTGAGCGTCCGCGCAGGGCGTTGGGTGCGCCCACCAGCACACTGATGCCGGCGGCGCGCGCGGCGTGGGCGGTGTCGATATCAGTCGGGAACTCGCTGATGCTGACGCCCAGTGCGATCATTTCTGCCACGCGTGCCGGGCTGTCGTCGTCATGGCTGGCGATCGGCACGCCAGCCTTAAGAGCGGTGGTCGCTAGATCGCGCGCGCGTTCCCACGCTGGGCCACGGCCAGCCAGTTTGCGCTGCGTAATGACGGCGGCTTCGGCCGCGGGGATGTGATACGTGCGCCCCAGGTAGGCGATGTAGTCCTCGGGCCGGCGGAATTGCCCTTGGCCTGGGCTGTGATCCATCAGTGACAGCAGATCAACCATGTCGTCGTCGATCAGCGCAGCTATCACCGGCGCGGCATCACCATCGGTGACCTCGAAGCGGCAATGCGTGCGGTTGTCGACCAGGCCGTGCGGATGGTGCGCGCGGATGGCGCGTACCAGGTCACCAGCGGTGGCAACACTACGCACGCCTAGCTCACCCGAGGCGAAGGACACGCTGTGGTAGATGGTGGTGATGCCGGCGGCGGCATTGCGGCGATCACATTGGGTCACGGCGAAGGGCAGAGGGAACGGCACTTTCGGGCGCGGTTCGACCTCTTTTTCAATCGCGTCGCAGTGCAGATCAACGATGCCGGGCATCAGGAGTTGGCCGCCAAGATCAAGCTCGTGCATGTTGCGTGGGCAATCACCACCGACCGCAACGATGAAGCCATCGCGGATGGTCACGCTGCTGCGTTCCTGCACCGCGTCCGGAGTTACGACCCAGGCGTTGGTCAGATGAAAGGCGGTGGGAGATTTCAACATGGGGCGGCTTCCAAATAGACGGTGTGATCGGCCAAGCGCCGCACCAGGTCGGCGTCATGGAACACCGCGACGATGGCGGTGCCCGCGTCACGGGTGCGGGAAATCAACTCGACCACTCGCTCACGCGACACCGGGTCCAGGCTGGCGGTCGGTTCATCAAGCAACAGCAACGGTGCACCAGCGCAGAAACCGCGGGCGAGGTTGACGCGTTGTTTTTCCCCGCCGGAAAACGTCGCCGGTGGCAGCGACCACAGGTGTCCAGGGACACCAAGATGCTCAAGCAGACTGGCCGCACGTTCCTGTGCCGCGTCCTTGCCCAACGCGAGGAGCGCAGGTTCCGCCACCACCGCGAGTGCGGGTTGACGTGGCAAGCAGCGAAGGAACTGGGTGACGAAGGCGAGGTGCGCCGTGCGCAGGCGCAGTACCGCGCGATCATCCGCGCTAGCGAGGTCCACCGGTCCGTCACTGGTGGTGAGCATGATCCGCCCCGCGCTCGGGCGGTAAGTACGGAAGATACACGACAACACCGACGACTTGCCGGCACCGCTCGGGCCAACGAGCGCGGTCAACGTTCCTGGGTGAACGTCGAAGGAACAGCCGACCACCGCAGAAAGCGTCATCCCGCGTTCATGGAGGGTGAATGTTTTGCGCAGTCCGTCGATGGACAGGAGCGGTCCGATGTCCGATGTCCGAGGTCTATCTTTCGGCCCGATGTCCGATGTCCGATGTCCGATGTCTTCTTTGAGCATGTTCATCCCTTCAATTGACGGCATTTGGACATCGGACATCGGACATCGGACATCAGACATCGGCCATCGGACATCGGACATCTAAAGCGCTGCCGACACGAGTTGCTGGGTGTAGGGATGGGCGGGATCTTCCAGAATCTGATCGGTGAGTCCGCTTTCGACCACGCGACCCAGGCGCATGACCAAGGTGCGGCCCGCGAGTAGACGGATGACGCCGAGATCATGCGTGACCACGATCATCGCCGTGCCGGTCTCGCGCTGGAGTTCGAGGATCAGATCGAGGATGCGCGCCTGCACCGACACGTCGAGGCCGGTGGTGACTTCGTCGAGTAACAACAAGGGCGGATCGGTGGCCAGCGCCTTGGCGATCTGCACACGTTGCTGCATGCCGCCGCTGAACGCGCCTGGACGTTCGTCCATCCGTTCGATCGGCACCTGCATACGCGCCAACAAACGTTCTGCCCGTTGACGAATGGTGGCAAACCGCCGTTCGCCAGCCATCAGCAGACGTTCGGCAACGTTGCCGCCACAGCTGACCTGAAAGTTGAGCCCGAGGTGCGGGTTCTGATGCACCATGCCCATCGCCCGGTCGCGCAGCGAGCGGCGTTCCGCAGCGTTGAGCGCGAACAGTTCGTGCCGCGTGTCGCCCTGGGTGAACCAGGCGCTGCCGGCACTGGGGGCGAGGTCGCCGTGCAGCACCTTCACCAGCGTCGACTTGCCGCTGCCGGATTCACCCATCACGCCCAGGATTTCGCCTGGATGCAACGCGAACGACACGTCCGCCATCGCCACCACCGCGCCACAGGCGGAACAACGATTAGTGTCGGACAGCGGGCCGGTGGTCTCTAAACAACGATCACAACCGACACCGTGGATGCGTGTCAGTCCATCAGCGACCAGGACGGGTTCATCCATGACGTGCCTCCGCATGCCGTGGTTGCGCCGCGCGTCGTTGATCACACCAATCGGTGTCCGAACACTGATGCGTTACACCGCCGTCGCCGTGGATCTCGTCAAGGAAAGTGTCGTCGGCGCCGCAGTGCACACACTGCCGGCGTTTGCCGTTGCCATCACGGAAGTCCTCAGTGCGAAACGGCACATCATCGAACGCCAGCGGCTCGGCGCGGGTGTGCGGGGGGACGGCGTAGATCTTTTTCTCGCGCCCGGCGCCGAAGATGAACATAGTCTCGGACATGTTGAGCTTGGGCACGTCCCAACGTGGGATCGGTGAGGGATCGATGACGTAGTGGCCGTTGATACGTGTCGGATAACGGTGCGAGATGGTGATCTCGCGGAAACGCACCAGGTCTTCGTAGAGTTTGACCAGCAGGCGGGCGTAGTCCTGCTCGCCGTGCATAACGCGCCGGCGTGCTTCGCTCGACTCGACCACCACCAACGAATCAGGATAGGGGACCTGGAGCACCAGGATCTGCTCCGCGGTCAATGGCCGCTCCGGAATGCGGTGACGCGTCTGCACCATGCTGGCATCCTGCGTGCGCACCGTGGTCGTCACTCCAGGACAGGTGGTGGTGATGAAGTCGCGCAGGTTCACCGCGTTGACTGAATCATCACTACCCTGGTCGATGACCTTGAGCACGTCGCTCGGACCGATCAGCGCTAGCGTTACTTGTAGGCCACCAGTGCCGAAGCCACGACCGATGGGCATTTCACGCGAGGCGTAGGGAACTTGATGTCCTGGGATGGCTAGCGCTTTGAGCGCACAGCGGCGGATTTCTTTTTTCGCGGCTCGATCCAGGTAGCCGAAGTCAACGCTCATAGATTCTCCTTGGCGCGGGGATTTCGGTACGCTCGACGCGCGACGAGGTCGCTTCGCTCCCGCAGCGAGGTCGCTTCGCTCCCGCAGCGAGGTCGCTTCGCTCCCGCAGCGAGCTTTGCGCAGTGATGCGCGTCCCTCCCGCGGCGGAGCCTCGCAGCGCGGGCGCAGCCCGCTCGTTGCGCGCTGCCGTGGGCGCGCTCGCCGCGCGTGGCCCTGGGCACGCTCGCTGCACATCGGTCCCGATCACGCCTTACCCCGCGCTGCCCGTAGGCGATCAAGGTCGGATTGGAAGGTGACGTAGTGCGGCATCTTGTAGTGCGTGCAGAACCCCATGCTTTCGATGCCGTCGATGTGCATCAGGACGAATTCCGGATCCTGTGCCGGATGCAGGATGCCGTTGGCTACACCTTGCTGCATGGTCTGGTCGAGGATCGCCATGCTGATGGCCTTGACCTCGTTGTGACCGAAACACGCGCCGTAGCCCAGGCCGAAGGTCGGTGGTTTGCGTCCGGCTTTGCCTGCGTCGTTGGCTCCATCGCTGTCGTGTTTGCCGAACATCGCCACCACTTCGCATTCGGTCATCAGCACCTCGCCGGCTTCGATCGGCTCACCGGTCTCGGGATGCGGCAGGAACACCGGCACGTGGCCGACGCGTAGTTCCGCCACCGTCGGATGGATTTCGCCGTAGCCGCGCATGCTGGAATAGGCAATCGCGAGCAGCCCGCCGGTCTCGCCGCGCGCCATGGTCATCAGCGCGGCAGAACGCGGCGCCGGCAGGCTCAGCGGCGTGCGGGTGATGTCGTGCGGTTCGGGATCGGTCCCCGGCTTGGCTGGCAACAGGCCTTCGGTGCGCAATGCGTCGAGCACCTTGGGGAAACTGTCGGGCACCGGTCGTCCTGGGCGCGCGGGCAACCACGGGTCCAAGGCTTTGCGGAAGGCCTCCGGCGATTCGTCGAGCAAGTCGTAGCGCAGCAGGCGATGGCTGAAATCCGCCGTCGGTCCCAGGTACTGTCCGCCTGGGACATCCTTGAACGCCGATGAAATGCGGCGGAAACAGCGCATGCGCGCGGTGTCCGGCAGGCTGATGGTGTCCAGGCGTGGACGCGTTGAACGCCAGGCGCGCAACAGGAACGAGGCTTCCAGGCTGTCGCCCGCCGCCTGTTTGATCGCCAGCGCGGCCAGGCGCGGATGGTGCACGCCGCCTTCCGACATCAGGCGTGACACCAAGGCGTGAAGCTGGTCGGTGATGACCCCGGTATCGAGCGGGAACTGCGCGTCGGCGGAGCGCGCACGCAGCAGTTCGAGTGCCGCTGCGGCACCACTGATGGCCGACGCGCCACCACGGATTGCGACGTATGCCATCAGACACCTCCTTCAAGGCGGGTGGTGCGCGGCAGCGCGGCGACGTTCAGGTGGTCGGCCAGCAGCAGATCCACGCCACGGGGAAAACGGCGGGCCCAACCATTGCGTGCGCTGATCCAACCGGGATCGAGGCCGAGCACCGACAGTGGTTGTGTGCTCGCGATCCCCGGTCCGCGTGCGTCGAGGCAGAGCGGCCCATCACCGAGCCCGGCCACCACCACCAGGATGGTCGCCCCCAAGTGTGGTTGCTCGAGCGTGCCAAGCTGTGGGGTGAAGTGCGGTGGACGGCTGCCATCGGCGATGATGTAGGCGGCCTCGGTGGGCTCGACCTTGGTGGCACCGATGAACGGCCAGTGCTCGGTCGCCAGCAGGTGGTCGGGATCGGCAAGGGTCACCGCGCCATCCAGCAAGGTCGCGGCCACCAGCATCCACGCCGGCTGATCGCCAGGCTCCAGACGCTGGATGGTCGCGGGACGCGCGACGGCCTGGAGTAGCGCGCGGTAACACGTCTGCTGACTGGTTTCGCTCCACACGGTGTCAGTGCGCATCGCCGTCTTCCTCTTGCTCGTCCTTCTCGTCCATCTTGTCATCGCGGGCGGTGCTCAGCAGGGCGAAGTCGACGCGGGTACGATCAAGCAGGGCCCGGCGGCGATCATCGTCTGCCGCACGCAGCGCTGCGCCCTCCACCACCAGTCGGCGGACTTCATCTGCCCCAGGGAGATCCGCCGCCAACACCGCATCGCAGACCGCTAATGCTGCGGCCAACTCGGCATCGTCGTCAAGCACCCGCGCCGCGCCGCGGCCACTGCGCCCGTCGGCAGAGGTGACCTCGACGCGGGCCTCGGCGAGGGGGACCTCACCCAGGTGGAAACGTTCGCCGAGTACCGCATCGCGCAGGGTCAGCAGCGCGAGGCCTTCCTGTGCCGGCGCCAGCGCGCGCACGCTGCAGCCGCTGCTCGCCAGCGACGCCACCGCCATCACGGCAGATTTCGAATGCGCCGTCAGCGAACGGAGCCAGTGGATTCTCGGCGTTGTCACAGTGAGGCCTTTGGTCGGTGTGTCCTGCATTTGCCGCCCCATTCGGGCGGCATGGAAATAGCCCGGCACTTCAGTGCACTGAAGTGCCGGGCTATTGCCGTGGCGTCCCTGCGGGACGCCGGAAATCGGTCGGTCGTGAAACCGTCCGTTGGGGATACGGACGGGGTCATAACATTTTTCTCCGTAAGCGGCCGACCACCTGTTCCAGCACCAGCACCGTCAGGAAAATAGCCAACAGGATGGTCGCGACGTGGTGGTAGTTGAAGAGTTCGAAACGGCCCTTCAGTTCGAGCCCGATGCCGCCGGCACCGACCAGGCCGATGACGGTCGCCGAGCGGATGTTGCGTTCAAAGATGTACTGAAGATACGCGACGTACTGCGGCCACACCTGCGGGATGATGGCGTAACGCAGCATTTTTACGCGGTTTGCGCCGGCAGCGGTCAGGGCCTCTTGCGGGCCGCGATCGGCGTTCTCGATGTCGTCAGCGAAGAACTTGCCGAAGAAACCAGCGCAGTGCAGCCCCAGTGCCAGGACGCCCGCGATCGGACCAAAGCCGTAGGCGAGCACCAGGATCATCGCCAGCACCAGTTCGGGCATGGCGCGTAAGAAGCTGCTGATGCCGCGGGCGATAGTGTAGAGCAGCGGATGTGGGGTGAGGTTGCGCGAGCCAAAAAATGCCAAGGGAATGGCGATCAGCACGGCGATGGCGGTGGCCCAAAAGGCGATCTCAACGGTGATGATCATCAGCATCACCACATGACCGAGATAGCCGATGGGTTCGACCAGAACCTCGATGGTCGACACCACTTTCTCCATTTGCAGGGTTTCTGGATTGAGGATCGGCTGAATGCTCTCGCGTTTTTCCAAGTGCGAGAACCACGGTAGGGCATCGCGGTTGAAATCCTGGATCAGCGGAACTTCGGTTTCGTTGCTGATCTGGAAGGGGAACAGGCCGCTGACGAAACGCGCGGTGCTGCGACCTACCTGCGACGATTCCTTCAGCCCAGCGCTGGCTGCCGCATATTCCGCGGTCTCCATGGCCATGCGGTCCAGCTCCATACGTTTGGCCGAGAATCCCAGGATCACCACGCCCACCAGCAGCACGCCGATCATCCACGGCGTGATGGTGGGGTTCAGCGTCCATTCCGCCGGTGGGCGGCGTGGACGGTCGGCGGCCGGCATCGCGGGGGTCATGCCGGCCCCACGTTCGCAGTCGCTGGCTCACGGTCGTAGATGCGCGCCAAAGCGGCCTCGTCCAGCGCATGCGGTGGCCCATCGAACACCAAGGCCCCGCGGTTGATCCCGACGATGCGGTCGGCGAATTCACGCGCGAGGTCGACCTGGTGCAGCGAACACAGCACGGTGGCGTGTTCACGTTGGGATGCCTCACGCAGCAGCGCCATGATGTCGCGGCTGATGGACGGATCGAGGCTGGCAACCGGTTCGTCGGCCAACAGCACCGCCGGACGCAGGATGCAGGCGCGGGCGATGCCAACGCGCTGCTGCTGCCCGCCGGAGAGTTCACCAGCGCGGCGGTAGAGATGTTCCTCCACCAAGCCGACCTGGGCGAGCAAATCGCACGCACGACGGCGCAGCGGCAATGGATGGAAACGGGTGAGCGCGCGCCACGTCGGGAGCTGCGACAGAGAACCATTCAGGACATTGGTCAGCACGTCGAGCCGCGGACTGAGATTGAATGCCTGATGCACCATGCCGACCTGCCGGCGAATGGTGGTGAATGAGCGGCGCTCAACTCTTTTTCCGGCGACGTGGACTTCACCGCTGCACGGGATGGTCAGGCCGACGACGCAGCGCAGCAGCGTCGACTTACCGGAACCAGACGGTCCGAGCACGACGCAGAATTGGCCGCGTGGCACGTGCAGATCGACACCCCGTACCGCCTGTGTGCCATCGGGGTAACGTTTGGCTACGCCGGTGAACGACACCATGTGGTCATGGGGACGGTTGACGAAGCCGGGCATGTTACGCGCGGTGAGCAGGCCGCCGAGCAAAGTATCCGCGGGAGTGAGTGAGGTCATGGGAGTCTCGGTGGTGAGGGGCTGTGGCTCTGCCTGGGAGCGCCGGCTTCAGCCGGCAGAATGGGAACACGAACGACCTGCGCTTGAAAATTTGCACTTTGTTCGAGGCCGCACGACCCGAGTCGGCTGAAGCCGGCGCTCTCAGGCAGAGCGACAGCCGACTTCAGCCGTAGACGAGGTGTTACTTTGCCGCGCCGGCCTTGGTCAGGATCGCGGCCTTCACCTGATCCGTGACCGCGTCGAGTTTTCCCACGGCTTCGACCATCAGTTCCTCAGAGATGGTGGTGTCATAACGCTCGACCTTTTTGCCACCGTAGCCGCGGATCATGTCGGGGGTGATGCCAGGGGCTTTATGCACTGAGCCGAAGGCGTCGCGCAGTTTCTGTTTGGTGTCGGCGGGCAGACCGGTGTGCATGGCGAGCGGCGGATTGGGAATGGGGATGCTCTTGGCCAGGACCTTGAAGCGCGTCGGGTCGATGGCGTTCTGCTTCACTGCTTTTTCGAAGGAGTCGAAGCTGGCGGCGCAGACCTGGACCTTGCCCTCGTTGAGCGCCGAGAGGCTGTTGGCGTGGCTGCCGGCCATGACGATGTTGCCCATGCCGTTGATCAGGTCGACTTTCTCTGCCAACAGCATGGCGACCGGGTAGTTGAAGCTGGAGGTCGAGTTGACATCACCCAGCGCGATGCTCTTGCCGTTCAGATCGGCGAAGGAATTGATGCCGCCGTCCACGCGCACAAAGAGGCCGCTGTAATAGACGCTGGCGCCTTTTTCGACTGATACCGCCAGCAATTCCGCCGCCCCGCGCCGCCGCACCGCCATATAGCTGACCGCGCCAAAGAAGCCGATCTCCACCTGACCATTGGACATCGCCTCAATCACCGCGCCGTAGGACTGCCCGACCTTCACGTCGAACATCAACCCGGTGTGTTTCGATACCGCGTTGAACAGCGGCATGAAGTCGCCTTTCGTGCCGCTTTCGGTGCCGCCGTCGGCGGGGATAAGCATGACGCGCAGCGGTTTATCCGCGCTGCCGTCGTTGAGTTGCACGGCGTGAAGGGGGCTGACGCACATGAGCGCCAGAGCGAGAAGGAGCAGGAGCGAGCGCATGGGGTTTCCTTGGGGGAGAGGTCCGAGGGGTGCGAAGGATACGGGTTCAGAACGCGAACTGGAGCTGCACGCGATCGGCGCGGAAACGACTGAGCGCGTATTCGCCAGGGCTGCCGTCATCGACGATGCGGTTGATGGTTTTGACGCGCAGGACCGGGCGGTTACGTGGCATAGCCAGCAATTCCGCGTCGTCGCCGAGCGGTAGTGCGGCGGTGACCAGGCTTTCCTGACGCGCGAGCTGGACGCCCCACCGTGCGAGCAGCAGCGCATGCAATGAACCGCCATCGTACGCATCAAGCAGGCCCGGATACCGTGTCGCCGGCAAAAAGTGGCTGATGAGTACCAGCGGCAGCGAGTCCGCGAGGCGGACCGTTTCGAGCCATACCACTGGATCACCGGTTTGGAGCGCCAACCGTTTGGCCACGCCGCCCTGGGCGGTGATCATTTTCTTGCGCACCAGCCGGCTGTCCGTCGCATGTCCCAAACAGGCGACGGTGGAGGTGAAGCGCGTGGTGGTGCCAATCGGATAGGCGATGGGATCACGCAGGACAAACACGCCGCGGCCATGGCGACGTTCGACCAACCCGGCATTCACCAGTTCATCCACCGCCCGCCGCAAGGTGTGGCGATTGACGCCAAAACGTGCGGCCAATTCCGGTTCCGGTGGCAGGGCCATACCGGCCTTGCTGTTCGCGGCGATTTCTTTTTCGAGTTCCATGGCGATCCGCCGGTAACGCGCTTCACCGGGTTGCTGATCGAGTGCGAACAAGCTCATCTAGACGTCTCCACCGGATGGCGGCGGTTATACGTCAGTGATGTTGAGCGCGGATGAACGGCACGGGTGGATTGCGCGTAGCCGAAGCGCTCAAACCGCGGCCATGCGACGCCCAGTGGTGAAGGCGAGTCGCGTCATCATCGGCCGGAAATGTTCCAGATCGGGTGTGGGCGCTTCGCGCACTTTGGCGTCGTCGTCGTAACGCCGCAGACGAAGGGCGTCTTCCGCCCAGTTCACCGACATGAAGGCGGCACCTTGGCCTTGGCTCAGTGGGCCGCCCTGCAGCTCCAGGCTTTGACGTGAGGCCGGTGACAGGCTCGCAAGGTACCCAGGTTCATTGGCGCAGAGGTAGCGTTTGGCGGTGACGTGCAGCCGGATCGGCGTGAGTACCGCAGGGGGGAAGAGGTGCGCCAGTTCTCGCACCGCCACCAATTCGTGGACATCGTCCAAGCCACGATCGGCGGCATCTTCACCAAGGTCATGGACCAAGTGACCAAGATCGTGCAGCAGGCAGGCGATGACCAGGCTAGGTGCAGCGCCATCACGTTCCGCCAACCACGCACATTGCAGGGCATGCTGACGTTGGGTGACGGATTCGCCGCCGTACCACGCTTCGCCGCGGTCGTCATAGAGTCGGATGATGTCGTTGATGGTGAGGGGCATGGGAACCTCCGCGCTGGTTGCGGCGGATCATCCCACGCGGTGTGAAGCCCTGACCAAGAAAACACCCCACCGTCTGTGACGGTGGGGTGCCAGGGTTAGCCTACAAACGAAGCAGAAGATCAGAAGTTGATCTGATGCTGGAGGCGGATGATGGTGGCGTCGCCTTCACCCTCTTCAGCTTCCCACAGCGACAGCGAGAGCTGGAGCTTGTTGTCGTGGCCGCTGAGGTAGTAGTTCAGACCGATATCGATCTGGCTGCCCGAACCACCCGTCTCAGAATTGCTGCCGAACACAGCGTTTTCATCAGCATCAGTATTCAGATCGATCATCTGATAACGGAGAGCTGGTTCGAGAACCTCTTCGCCTACCGGGAAGGCGTAGGCGAGTTGGATCACGATGACGTCACGATCGATGTCATCTGGCGAAGCGCCGACAAACTGCTCCTCTTCCAGCGTGGCAGTGCGGTATTCGGCGTAGGCAGACAATCCGTTGAGCCAGAGCATGACATCGACGCCGTACGCCGTCAGCGATTGAGTGTTGGTGTCATTGACATCGTCCTGGTTCGTGCTGTAGCTCAGGCCGATATTCAGACCCTGACCTTCCTTGGCGAGGAATGATTCCGCACGCTTCTTGATGAACCAGTCTGGAGAGAACGAGAACTCCGCGCGAACGCCGTAGTAGAAGCCTTCATCCGTATCTTCCGCATCTTCGGTTGCGACTACGCTCTTGGCTTGATTGTTGTTTTGTACGTCAGCCGCGA
>Ga0335394_10001949_pt1 | contig 23190 bp, 21 predicted proteins | sample MAT03_FD_205741 | JGI IMG/M metagenome (GOLD analysis project Ga0335394, IMG submission 205741) | Freshwater microbial communities from Lake Fryxell liftoff mats and glacier meltwater in Antarctica - MAT-03 (spades assembly) (version 2) ...
CAGTCGCCGTATTACTTTGTTGTGCCGGATATTTTGCAGCAGCACTTACCCTATCGTCTTTCATGGCAGAGAGGTACCGCATACTGACAGCCACATCAATAGTTGGCAACGGCACATTCAGGTCCATGGCACTTTGCGATGTCCACATGCCGGTACCTTTTTGTTTAGCCTTGTCTAATATTACATCTATTAATGGCTGACCTGTTTCTGTATCTTCTTTTTTGAAAACTTCCGCTGTTATTTCTATCAGGAAGGATTGTAGTTCGGTTGTATTCCAATCAGTAAATACTTGTTGGAGTTCTGCATTGGATAAGCCGCCAATTTTTTTTAAAATGCCATATACTTCACTGATGAGCTGCATCATCGCATATTCAATTCCATTATGCACCATCTTGGTATAATGACCGGCAGAACCATTACCGATAAATGTAACACAAGGGCCATCTTCAGTTTTCGCTGCAATCTTTTCCAGTATGTTTTTTAATTCAGCATAACCTTCCGCACTGCCACCGGGCATCATGCTGGGGCCGAGCCTGGCACCATCTTCACCACCACTTACACCCATACCGGTAAAATGAATACCGGTTGGTTTCAACCGTTCAATCCTTTTATCTGTATCCGTAAAATGAGAATTACCGCCATCAATTAGAATATCGCCGGGTTGCAATAATGGGCTTACTTCATCTATCACTGCGTCCACTATTTTTCCGGCAGGCACCAATAGCATTATTCGTCTTGGTGTTTCCAGGCTGTTTACTAATTCCTGCATGTTGGTGGCCACTTGCACCGGTTTGCCAGCACCTTCTTCGGCTAATCTTTTTTGCTGGTCAATGTTTCTGTCGTAGCCGCATACAGTAACACCTTTATCAGCCATGTTCAGAACCAGGTTGCGGCCCATTGTACCTAAGCCTATCATTCCAAATTGTGCGGGCATAGAAAATTTTTGTGAAGATACGATGGGGGTAATATAGAAACTGAATAGTCTTTTGTCATAATTACTATTTGACCAACAATTAAATTTTTACAAATTGTTTGTCACTCTATTATAAAAAATGAATATTGCTTAGGTAATTTTAAAATGTTCAATAACGAACGTACCTTTCCGGGAGGCAGGCAGGTAATACCAATGCCGCTGGTTACCACACCTGTATTTTCAGTATCTTCACCTATTCAAAAAATTACAGGCAAACCTGTGTCATCCGATTTAACACCATTTCATTTTGCGTTTTACAGAGTTCAATTTTCATTCTAACCTCTTGGAAGGTATCGAGGCATCTAATTACGAAAACGCCACACCGGTGCAGGAACAGGTGATACCGCCGATAATGGCGGGTAAAGATGTGATAGCTTCGGCACAAACTGGTACAGGAAAAACAGCGGCTTTTTTATTGCCGGTAATGAACGGTCTTCTTACTAATCATGTAGATGGAAAAGTGGGTGCATTGATCATTGTTCCTACAAGAGAGTTGGCTATCCAGATTTCGCAACACATGGAAGGGCTGTCATATTTTTCACACCTTAGTTCTATTGCAATATATGGTGGTACTGATGCACAGAGTTTTGTGGCCGAAAAAAAAGCATTGCAGATGGGTGCTGATATTATTGTTTGTACTCCCGGCCGTATGATTGCCCACCTGAACATGGGCTATGTAAACATGAAAGGGTTGCAATATTTAGTACTGGATGAAGCAGATCGGATGCTGGACATGGGTTTCCAGGATGATATAAATAAAATATTGCAGGCATTACCGGCCAAGCGGCAAAATTTATTGTTCTCTGCAACGATGCCGCCAAAAATAAGGCAACTCGCAAAAAAGATTTTGCATGAGCCGGTGGAAATCAATATTGCTATTTCCAAACCACCGGAGAAGATTATACAGAAAGCTTATGTGGTATATGAGCCGCAGAAGCTTCCATTGATAAAAAAACTATTGAAAGAAACACCGTATAAAAATGCACTTATTTTTTGCAGCCGTAAACAAACGGTAAAGCAATTGACAAAGGAATTGAAACATGGCGGTTTTAATATTGCAGAAATTCATAGCGACCTGGAGCAGAACGAAAGAGAAAGTGTATTGAGTGCATTTACTGCTGGACGTATTCCGGTACTGGTGGCAACTGATATATTAAGTCGTGGTATTGATATTGATACGATTGATGTAGTCATTAATTATGATGTGCCGGGAGATGGGGAGGATTATGTGCATCGTATTGGCCGTACGGCAAGAGCCGAGGCAGACGGTGCTGCGTTTACCCTGATTGGCGAAAAAGAACAGAATAAATTTGCTGCAATAGAACAATTATTGGAAAAAGAAGTAGAGAAAGCTACTGTGCCTCAGGAGTTAGGGGCCACACCTTCATATACTCCACGTTTGAGGCATGGCGGCGCAGGTAGCAAACCAAAACGCAACATTTACCGTCATCAGAGTAGTAGAAAAAAAAATTAATTGCGTAAATTGTAAGATGTTTTTGAAACAGAAAAATATATCAGGACAAGTGATACTTGGTATCCTCCTGCTGTTGCTAAGTGCCAGCAGTGAGGGTAATGTTGTAATGAATGTAAAATCGTTAGAACCAACAAATACAAGAGCCATCATTATTAAAACAACAGTAGCTGTAAAAGATACTTTGTTATTACCGGCTAAAAAGGATACATCTGATAAAGGGCAGGCTGGAAATGATTCATTAACTATTACGGAAATAACTGTATCCGCAGGTAAGTATGACAGGGCTAACCGGCTTCATTATGCTATGATTGATTCAATGGCAAAAGTGATTATGGAATTTCCATTGCGGGATTCTGCCGGGCTTCGGTATGCCCCCGAGTGGGTAGGCACATCCAATATGGGGTTGCGCCGTCCCAACTATGTTATCATTCATCATACTGCTACAAATAATTGCAACAATGTGATACAGGAGTTTACCACACCAGGTGTAAGGGAGGCCAGTGCCCACTATCTTATTTGTAACGATGGAACTGTGTACCACATGCTGAACGATTTGCTGCGTTCGCATCATGCAGGTGATAGTAAATGGGGGAATACTACGGATTTAAACTCCAGTAGCATTGGTATTGAATTAGACAATAATGGCTATCAACCTTTTTCGGAAGAACAAATGGCCAGCTTAACTATATTACTTGGCCGGTTGAAGAATGCCTATAAAATACCAGACGCAAATTTTATCGGTCATGGCGACATTGCGCCTGCAAGAAAGATGGATCCAAACTATCGGTTTCCCTGGAAAGAGCTGAGTGAAAAAGGCTTTGGCCTATGGTGGGACGATACAACAGATGTGCGGGTGCCAGACAACTTTGATTACCTGATGGGGCTTAGAATTATAGGATATGATATTTCAGCACCGGATTCGGCAGTAGCGGCATTTAAAAGACATTTTATGAAAGATAATTCTGGCGGTAATATGAATGGCATGGTGCGAAAAATTATTTATATGCTTTACCGGAGGTATCAGTAACAACTTTCTTTTCAGCATCATTAAACACGGTTACATGAAGAAGGGGTTTATTCTTTTAGCCATTATCGTTATCACTTACAGTTGCTCTCAAAGTAAGTATGCGGAAAGTAATAAGATATATAAGAAAAAGGCCAAAGAGTATGCAAAGCTATTGGCAGAATACCCGTTGAAAGATTCTGCAGGGTTGCCCTATGCTGCTCATTGGGTGGGTACCACCAATCTGTCCATGCGTCGTCCCAATTATGTTATCATTCACCACACAGCACAAAATAGTTGCGAGCAAACATTAAAAACATTTACCGTAGCCGGCTCAAGAGAAGTAAGTGCCCATTATGTTATTTGTAAAGACGGCACAGTACACCATATGCTGAATGATTTGCTAAGAGCACATCATGCAGGAATTAGTAAGTGGGGAAATACTACCGATTTAAATTCATCCAGTATTGGAATTGAATTAGACAATAACGGGTTTGAACCTTTTGCGGAAGCACAAATGAGTAGTTTAGTGCTGCTGCTTGACCGGTTGAAAAAAGCATATAGTATTCCCATGTCAAATTTTATAGGGCATGGTGATATAGCACCAACCAGAAAAAATGACCCTAACTGGCGGTTTCCCTGGAAGCAGTTGTCAGAGAAAGGTTTTGGAAACTGGTATGATGCTGCAATGAATGTTGTGTTGCCGGCAAACTTCAATCATTTGCAAGCCTTACGGATTGTAGGCTTTGATACAAAAGATACCAATGCGGCCATCATTGGATTTAAAAGACATTGGTTGCAGGATACTACGAAAGGATTAAATACTGAACAATTGAAAGTATTGTATCAATTGAGTAAAACATATTAAGGGGATCTCTAAAAACTCTTCAGGAGTTAACCAAAAGAAACTCTTTTTGAGTGGAGAACTTCTGGAGGGATTAGTTTTAGAGATGTCCTCAATAATTATTATCTGCTGTTAATTCGGCTGTATTTTTTAACTTCATTACTCTAACGATTCATAGCTTGCCAGTTACGACGATAAATAAAAAAGATGACAGCAGAACATCAACGACTGGCAGTTAATGCAACAAAAGAAATTCCACTGGCGCAATGGGGCCCTTATTTAAGTGAACGGCAATGGGGCACTGTAAGGGAAGACTATGGCCCCTGGGGTGATGCCTGGAATTATTTTCCTTTTGATCATGCACATAGCCGTAGTTACTTGTGGGGTGAGGATGGGCTGGCCGGCATCAGCGATTTTTTTGGCAGCCTTTGTTTTGGTATTGCATTGTGGAATGGGAAAGACTCCATCCTGAAAGAACGGTTATTTGGGTTAAGCAATCCTGAAGGTAATCATGGCGAAGATGTAAAGGAGTTATATTATTACCTTGATAATTTACCTACTCACTATTACATGGAATACCTGTACAAGTACCCGCAACAGGAATTTCCTTATGAAAAACTGCGGACAGAAAATAAAAGAAGAAATCGCCTGGAATCGGAATATGAAATATTGGATACCGGTGTGTTTGATGATAACCAGTATTTTGATGTGCTGGTAACCTATGCCAAGCAAAGTGCCCAGGATATTTTTATTAAAATTGATATTACCAACCGTTACAGTAAAGCGGCTGAAATAACCGTGTTGCCAACGCTATGGTTTTATAACAGGGAAAGCTATAAGGGATACAAGAAAATGCCAGCCATTGAACAGATAGATAAAAACATAGTGAGGGCAGAGCATGAAAAAATGGGGGATTACTTTTTTTATTTTCAACCGGCAGATGATTGTTGGTATACCGATAATAAAACTAATCGGGAGAAATTATTCGGCCAGCCCAACGCAGATATTTTTGTAAAAGATGCTTTTCATGATGCAGTTATTAATAAGAAGAATGTAAAAGAACTGTCTATGAGAAAGGCAGGCACCAAATTTTCTCCGGTGTATAACATGAATATAAATGGCGGTGCTACTAAAACCATTTATTGCCGGTTGAGCAAAGACCTGGTGGATATACCTTTTTCTCCTTCGTTGAAAAAAGTTTTTGATATCCGAAAAGAGGAGGCAGATGATTTTTATGCAGCCATTATACCTAAGGGAATGAGTGATGATATGGCCCGCATACAACGACAGGCATTAGCCGGTGTGCTATGGAGCAAACAGTTTTATCATTTTGATGTGGAGCGATGGTTGAGTAAAGGTGACGGCATTACACCTGCCAATGATGGCAAAAGAAATGGCCGCAATCATGACTGGAAGCATTTAAAGAATCAGGACATCATAATGATGCCGGATAAATGGGAATACCCCTGGTATGCGGCATGGGACCTGGCTTTTCAATGTATCTCTATGGCGGTGGTAGATCCTACGTTTGCCAAGCACCAGTTATTATTAATGATGCGGGAATGGTACATGAAACCTGATGGACAGTTGCCTTCGTATGAATGGAACTTCAGCGATGTAAATCCACCGGTGCAGGCATGGGCAGCAATGCAGGTATATAATATTGAAAAGCGAAGAACAGGAGAAGGGGATATAAAATTTTTGAAAAAAATATTTCAAAAACTGCTTATAAATTTTACCTGGTGGATAAACAGGAAGGATGTAGATGGTAATAACATTTTTGAAGGCGGGTTTCTTGGTCTTGATAATATTGGTGTGTTTAACAGAAGCCAGCATTTTACTGGTGAAATACAATTGGAACAAGCCGATGGAACAAGCTGGATGGGGGCTTATGCATTAGAAATGATGGATATAGCGGTAGAGATTGCTATGCATGATGACGCATTTGAAGATACCGCTACCAAGTTTTTTGAACACTTTGTATTGATAGCTGAATCATTGAACGAACATGGCCTCTGGAATGAAGAAGATAAGTTTTTCTACGATGTGTTGTGTGTAAGCGGAGCCGCACCTATTCCATTGCGTATTCAATCTATAGTTGGTATTACACCATTATTTGCAGTTTCTGCTATCTCCAGAAAAAAAATGGATCATCTTATAGATTTTAAGAAGCGGATAACCTGGTTTGAGAACTACCGGATAAAGAATAATAAATTCTGGCCGAATGAGGAGAGAAGTAAAGATGGCGAAGTATTATTATCATTAGTACAAAAAGACAGGTTAGTTTCATTATTAGAAAGACTATTGGATGAGGAAGAATTTTTATCTGAAGGCGGTATCAGGGCATTGTCCAAGTACCATGAGAAAAACCCTTACTCAGTAAAAATGGATGGAGAAACTTACACCATTCAGTATGACCCGGGAGATTCTACATCAGATTTATTCGGAGGCAACTCTAACTGGAGAGGCCCGGTGTGGATGCCGATTAATTTTTTGATTATTCAATCTATTCGCAGTTATGGAGAATTTTATGGTGACTCTTTGCAAATAGAATACCCTACCGGTTCGGGAAATAAAATCAATTTGACACAGGCAGCTATAGAACTAACTAAAAGAGTAATCAGTTTATTTGAAAGAGATGAAAATGGTAACAGGAGATTTAACGGGGAATATAGTTGGTTTTATAATCAACCCGGCAATGAACATCTTGTTTTATTCTACGAATATTTTAATGGAGATACGGGTAAAGGCATTGGTGCCAGTCACCAAACAGGATGGACGGCGTTGGTAGCAGAACTTATCAGTGAATATGGAGACAGGGAAAAAAAGCCAGTAGAATAGCAGACGGCCATTTCAATAAAGAAGATAAGGCTGAATTTTTTCTTTCCAATCATCAGGCTGAAGTTTGGAAGAGAGTAATTCTCCTTTCTGTATTTTTTCAAATGCATGGTGTACACCGGAAAGCTTATCTAAATGTCCTTCGCCCGATGGATTTGCCACAGTTGGATATAGTCTCTCTTTAGCTTTTGCAGGATATAGTGATGCAATAAGATGTAACAATCGTAACCCCGTTTCCACCGGACGAAAATTATTGCTATCTGTTAATGAAAATTGTAAACCAGTACAATTTTCATTTGCATACATTCCCCAGGCAGGTACATAGTTGATTACATCACTTCTTATTCCCGGCAATTGTAAATCAATAAAGGCTTCATTAAGTTGCTGCGCATCAATCCACGGCGTACCAATTATTTTAAAAGATGAATCAGTACCCCGGCCTTCATTTACAGTAATGCCTTCAAATAAACCCAAACCCGGATAAAGTAATGCTGTTTCAACATCCGGAATAGCTGGTGATGTGGGAACAAAATACCAGCCAGCTTCTGAGGCAGTTTGTTTTCTGTTCCAATGTTGTACTTTAATTACGTCAAGGTGCAGGTCTTTAACTCTTGTTGCAACAAAGTAAGTAGCCAGTTCACCCAGTGTACAGCTATGACGAACAGGAATATTCCACCTGCCAATAAATGCAGAACAATTTATTTCATCCAGCATCGGCCCTTCTGCTTTATTAATATCTCCGCCAATAGGATTGGGCCGATCGAGAATTACTAATGGTTTATTATGTAATGCACAAGCTTCCATTACATAGGTCATCGTCCAGAGGTAAGTATAGAAACGACAACCCGCATCTGGTATATCAAAAAATACTATATCAATATCCGCCAAATCTTCCTCAGTTGGCATTAGGTGGTCGCCATATAAGCTGATGATAGGTAATTGTGTCAATGAATCAATACTGTTGCTTTGGTAAGCACCGTCCTCACCTTTTGCAGTAAGGCCATGTTCAGGAGAAAATAATTTGACAATGGGAAAACCAGCTTTTAATAAAGCTACTCTTGAAGACTCCCCGTTGGAAGTAGTGGCTGCATTGTTTGTCAGCAATGCGAGCCGTAAGTGTTGAAACTTATTTTTCTGTAGCAGCAAATAGTCAATACCAAACAACACTTTTCCCATTTTAAATGCTAATTAAGTTCTCCGGCTTTTTCATGGTCATCATATTGGTTGCGCAGTTTTAATAATTCATTTTTCATTTGCGCCATTATTTTTTGATGTGCTGCTGATTTAATCAGGTTTTTTTGTTCCTGCGGATCTGTTTTTAAATCATATAGCTCCCATTCATTTACAGGATAAAAATAAATCAATTTGTATCGTTCGCCTCTTACACCAAGATGTTGCAAAACGGTATGGTCTGCACCATATTCATAAAAGTGGTAGTAAAGGTTATGTCGGGGGATAACTTTTTGTTTACCAGTTATGCTGGGTACTAAACTTAGTCCCTGCATAAAATCAGGAACTTTTATTCCTGCCGCATCCAGCATAGTAGGGGCATAATCTATTGTCTGTGTCATATTGGTATTAACAGAACCGGGTTTAATTTTTCCCGGCCATCTCATCAGCATTGGTGCCTGCATGGATACATCGTACATCCATCGTTTATCAAACCAACCATTTTCGCCGAGGTACATTCCCTGGTCGCCGGTATAGATTACTAATGTGTTATTGGTGAGTTTATTTTTATCCGTATAGTCTAAAACTCTTCCTACATTCTCATCTACCGAAGCCACACAGGCAAGGTAATCCTGCATGTACCATTGATATTTATATTTCAGTAACTCTTTTCCTTTGGGCTTTAGTTGCTGTAACAGCTTTCCTCTTTCTTCATATATTTTTTTAATAGCACTTCTGTCAGGTTCAGGTATCCGGTTAAAGATGGAGTTGTAATAAACAATGTCAATAGAATCAGGTTTCAGTTCCGGTATATCCTTCAAATACGAGGGATCAACTTTTAAATCACTGCACAGTTTCATATTGTGAAGTATGCTCATCGTTTGCAGATTCCAGGCGGTTCCGTGCCCTGCTGTATCAAGATAAAGAGTTGAAGGTTCAGGAAATGTTTTATTATGAAACTCCTGTATATATTTCAGTGGGGCTAAAAAATAACGGTGCGGTGCTTTATGATGAATATGCAGCACAAATGGCTTTGTCATATCCCGGTTATCTAACCATTTAATGGCTTCATCAGTTATTACATCTGTAGCATAACCATGATAGGTAGAAGTATCGCCTTGCATTGAAATGATTCTTGGTTCAACGTATAAGCCTTGTCCCGGTAATATTTTCCAGTAGTCAAAACCCGTAGGATATGAATGTAAATGCCATTTTCCAACAATGGCGGTTTGATAACCATTTTGCTGAAATATTTTCGGCATGGTGAGTTTGGAAGAATCAAATCTTGTGCGGTTATCCTTCATCCCATTTTTATGGGAATGCTGGCCGGTTATCAGCGTTGCCCTTACTGGCCCGCAAATGGAATTACTTACAAAATTCCTGCTGAACAAGCTGCCTTCTTTAGCGAGGCGGTCAATGTTGGGTGTTTTAATAAATTTTTTATTATAGGCACTGATGGCATCTGCATCATGATCGTCACTCATTATGTAGATAATATTAGGCCGTTGCTGGGCAAAGCAAGATGAAGTGATTAGTAAAAAGGCAATAAGCAGTCGCATGAATAATTATTTAGTGAACCTAAGATACAATATTTGATTTCATGTAGATTTGAATACAAAAGATAGCTCATGGAATTTGGCCGTTTACAAGAAGATGAGCTGAATAATATTGATTTTAGCCTTCCCGCTGAGCCTGTTCTTAATAATCAGATACTAATGGGAAAGCCAGCAGCAAACCCTAAAGTGTACGTCGGTAGTGCTAAGTAGGGAAGAATAGAATGGATGGGGAAAATATATCCTCTCAAAGCAAATGATAAGGATTTTCTACGGCACTATACGGTTGATAACAATACCAAAGCTGAAACAAAAGACTTGTTCGATTAACTCACTTCATATAACTCATCCCATCTTGTAGTGTAGCGGTCGCTGATAAAATTCTGTTGCATCTTCCAGTTACGGTCTGTACCGGATGCGGCAAACTTTAACACATCATCCCGCTGACTGAAATTTACGTTGTCAATCATCTCCATCAGCTTCCGTTCACAGTTTTTTGTTTCAGAAAAAAATAAGTTGGCCTGTATAGAATTATCAGGAACGATGCCGCTGAGCATAACACCTGCTTTTTTGTATTGCGTTCCTTTTTTAAATAATTTTTCCACAATGGCTACTGCCGGTTTTATCAGTTCGTTGGTAAAAGAAGTGGCAGCAGGTAATGTAACAGAATCACCATAGGTAGCTCCCCGAAAATCCACATTAGGATTTTCGCCTTTTGCTACCACAAACACACTGATAGTTCTGGCAGCACTATGTTGTCGCCTTAGTTTTTCTGCCGCTCTTGATGTATAAGTGGCAACAGCTTCTTTTATAGATGCAATATCTCCAACCGGGCTGCCAAACATTCTTGTTGTCGCAATCATCTTTTTATTCACCAGTTCTTCTTCCATATCTTTTGCTGGTTCACCTTTTAACTCTTTAATAAGCCGGATACCGGTAACCCCGCCAAGATGCATTTTTCCAAATTCTTCACTCATGCGGCTTAATTGCAAGGCATCGTAAATACAAAAATGTTGTTTTAACTTTTCCGCATATTGCCGGCCCACTCCCCATATATCACCCACCGGTGTTTTTTGCAATGCTTCCATTATTTTTTCATCTGTATCCAGCACCACTACACAATTCGTTTTCTTTTTGTCTTTTTTAGATAAACGATTCGCCAGCTTGGCCAATACTTTTGTTGGTGCTACACCTACTGATACTTTAATGCCTGTCCATGTTTCAACTGTTTCTCTTATTTGTCTGGCAATGGCTTGCAAATCTTCCGGTGGAAAAATACTTAAGTCAATAAACGCTTCATCTACAGAATATACTTCTATTTTTTTCTTGCCCAGCATTATCCTCAATGTTTCCATCACCCGCCAGCTCAGGTCTCCATATAAATTATAATTGGAAGAAAATACGGCCACATCATGTTTTTCTATCAATGGCTTGGCCATAAAATAAGGACCGGCCATTTCTACCCCCAGCTTTTTAGCTTCATCGCTCCGGGAAACGATACAGCCGTCATTGTTGCTTAGCACAACAACTGGTTTATTATCCAGCTGCGGTTTGAATAACCGTTCACAGGAGCAATAGAAATTATTACAGTCAACAATCGCTTTCATCAGGTCATATTTATTTTAAATTGGTCTGATGGAATTTTATTTCATACGGGATGAATAACATAAGTAACTACTCCCCATACAGAGAAATTAGTGAACTCTGCCAGGTTAATATTTTTATACCGGCTGTTCTCTGGTATTAAAAAGGCTGAGGTAAAGTTTTTATGAAACCGTCTCACCAATAATTCTCCGTTCAGGATAGCAATAATTATTTTCCCATTTACCAACTTTAATGAACGGTCAACAATCAATATGTCGTTGTCGAATATCCCCGCATCCTTCATCGCATCGCCTTTCATTCTAAAAAAGAAGGTAGCCGGTTTGTTTCTTATCAATTGTTCGTTCAGGTCAATGCCCCGTTCCATATAATCATCTGCCGCAGCACCAAAGCCGGTGGCGTTGGCTGTCTTTACTTCCTGCTGGTTAAATTGTTTCGAACCTTTATAGGCTGCCCCGTAAAACTCTTCCCCTTCCATAAAATTAATTTTTGGTAAAGCTAAATAATTTAGTAAATTAGTGCTAAGAAAATAGGTAAGTATTTTCTAAAAATTTTAAATGGAGGGTTATGAGAACTATTATTGACACTATTCCCGGCTACCGGGTGTATCAGTATTCATTGCTGCTGAGTCCGCATGAAGAACTGTGGAACCGCATTATGAAGGTGAAAGAAGAATTCTCAACGGAGTATAAATCTGACCATGCCAGGTGGGGCAAACCGCAGATCACCTTAGTAAATTTTGTGCAATATGGAATGATGGAAGAACGAATCATCAACCGGTTGCGAACGGTGGCAATGGGATATCCACCTTTTAAAGTCGAACTGAAAGATTTCGGCAGCTTTCCATCACATACTATATATATAAACGTAACCAGCAAATTACCTGTTCAGAGATTGATAAAAGTGATCCGTACTGATGGACAACGTTTGATGAAACTAAACGATGATAACAAACCGCATTTCATTATGGAACCGCATTTAACCATTGCAAGGAAATTAAAACCCTGGCAATACGAAAAAGGATGGCTGGAGTACAGCAACAAACATTTTACGGGTCGGTTTATTGCCAGCAGTATGACATTGTTGAAAAGACCGGTTGATGAATCCGATAGCTATCGGATGAAGTATCATATAGCGGCAAAATTTGAATTTCAAAACCTGCCGGTTACCACGAAGCAGGGAGAATTATTCGGATGAGCGATAAAACCACAGAGACACAATGACACAAAGCAGCACAGAGAAAATTCATAAGCCGCTAACCGAAAAAGAGAAATGGCTGGCATCTCAAATAATAGATATAGCAATTACCGTGCATAAATATCTTGGACCAGGTTTGCTCGAAAGTGTTTATGAAAAGTGTTTTTGTTATGAACTGGCGAAAAGAAACATCCCCTTTGTAAAACAAAAGTGTATCGAACTGATTTATGATAGCCATATAATTGATGAAGGATTGCGGATTGATATCCTTGTAGACGATTTAATAATAATAGAATTAAAGGCACAGGAAATGTATCATCCTGTATGGGAAGCTCAGTTGTTAAGTTATTTAAAACTGACACATAAAAGGCTTGGTTATGTTTTAAATTTTCATGTGCCGCTTATGAAAGATGGAATAAAAAGAATGATTCTTTAATCTCTATCTGAATAGCAATACTTCACAGGTAAATCCTGTTCCTGTCTCCGTGTTTCACCGTGTCTCCCTGTCTCTGTGGTAAAATATTTTATATGGATAATAAATTAAAACAAGACCACTTTAAAGTGGAAGCCAAAAAGCAACAAGAAGGTGAGCAATATTTGGCAGGCCGGGGTGCCCAGTTTAATACTAAAAACCGTTTCCTGAAAAATGAAAGTACAAGAGAATACATCGAAGGCATTGATGATTGGGATGAACCCAATGCACCAACCATCTACATGGAACAGGAATCAAAAACTATCGTAAATAAAGTAGAGAGCAAAGATGTAGGAATGGGTTACAGTATGAATCCCTATGCCGGTTGCGAACATGGTTGTATTTATTGCTATGCCCGCAATGTACATGAGTACTGGGGCTACAGTGCCGGTCTTGATTTTGAACGAAAAATCATCATCAAAAAAAATGCACCGCAACTGCTGCGAAAATTTTTAATGCACCCGAAATGGGATGGCACACCCATTATGCTGAGTGGTAATACCGATTGTTATCAACCGGCCGAACAAAAATATCGCTTAACAAGAGGATTACTGGAAGTGTGTAATGAATTTAATCAGCCCGTCGGCATACTCACAAAAAACTCCTGGATATTGAAAGACAAAGATATATTGCAGGAAATGGCGAAGAAAAAATTAGTGTCGGCTATGGTTTCCATTACTTCTTTTAATGAAGACCTGCGGAGAATTATGGAACCAAGAACCACCACCGCCAAACAGAAACTAAAAGTAATAAATGAATTAAGCAGTGCAGGAGTAAGAATGGGCATTATGATGGGGCCGATGATACCGGGATTAAATGAACATGAAATGCAACGCATCATGAAAGCAGCAGCAGATAACGGTGCTACATTCACCGCTTATACTTTTATTCGTTTGAATGGTGCTATCAAGTTTTTATTTCACGACTGGTTATTTAAAAACTTTCCTGACCGGGCCGATAAAGTATGGCACCTGATAGAACAAAGCCATGATGGAAAAGTAAATGATACCCGTTGGGGTGTACGTATGCGGGGCGAAGGAAATATTGCCGATATGGTAGCACAGCAATACAGAAAATATGGAAAATTGTATAACATGAATGCGGAAGAATGGAGTTTAGATACAAGTATTTTCAGGAGGCCGGGGGAACAGGGGAGGTTGTTTTAGGGGGAAATTTAATAATTCTTAATAGAATGTTATTTTCATATTTTGTAGCTTTGTAAACAATGTCAAGAGCAAATTTCCATAAACAACAATTAGGTTCCGGGATTTATACAATTCCAGACATTAGTAAGTTATTGGGTATTCCTCAGGCCAAGGTACGGCGATATTTGAATGAGTACTGGGACGATAGGCTTGGAAAAAAACTTTTTAATCAAACATATTCATGGTCTGTGGACAATAAGATTAAGGCAGTTAATTTTTATACACTTATTGAACTCTATACTTGTTTTCACCTTCAGGAAATGGGTGTTTCCACATATCAGGTTTTGAAGTCAAGAACCGCTATGTCCAAAGAACTTAATAGCCCATATCCTTTTGCGAGTTCCAAATTACTTACTGATGGGAAAAAAATATGGTATGAATTTAAAGATTCAATAGTAAAAGCAGATGGCTCAAGACAAACAGATTTTGTTGAGTTTATTAAAAAATTTGCTAGCAAGATTGATTTTAATTCCCAAAAAATAGCAGAACGTTTTTATCCAGCAACAAAAAATAGTTCAATTGTTGTTGACCCCCATCATCAATTTGGGCAGCCAACTATTGATGGAACTAATATTAATTCTGAAGTCATTTTTTCAATGTATGAAAGTGGAGAGCCAATTAATGCAATAAGTATTCTTTACGACCTTACGGCCAAGCAGGTTAATGATGCAATATCTTTTTATAAAAAACCTGCTGCATGACGGAAGTTTTTCTTGATGAAAATCTATCTGAATATGTTGCTGATGCACTCAATTCTTTAAATAAGGGCTACTTCAATGATGTTATAGTACACTCTACAAAAATAAAGTTTGGCAAAGGTCAGCCTGATGAAGTAATTATCCCTTCAATTGGTAATCAAAGGGGGATACTCATAACAAAAGATTTAAATATTCATAAAAGGAGGTTGCAGTACCAACTTTGTGAGCAATACAAAATTGGTATATTTTTCCTAAAGATGCAGAAGGGGTTAGATAAGCATTGGGAAATTGTAAAGCTCCTTATAAACTCATGGGAAGAAATACTGGAAAAAATGACAAAAGAGAAAAGGCCTTTTGGATATGAAATTCCATTGAGAGGAAAAATGAAAAAACTTTAGACAATTAATCAACACTACTCTTATTCATTTTTAAAGTACGGTAATTACGAATTACTTTTCAATCGGTAATTCCAAACTTGGCCTTTAATCATGGCACAATCAAGCATCGAATGGACCGAAATGACCTGGAACCCGACAACGGGCTGTAATAAAGTATCGGCAGGTTGTAAACATTGCTATGCGGAAGTAATGTCCCGGCGTTTGCAGGCAATGGGAGTAAATAAGTATAAAGATGGTTTTAAATTACGTTTACATGAAGATGCTTTATTGATTCCTTATGGTTGGAAATCTCCTAAGATTGTTTTTGTTAACTCAATGAGCGACATGTTTCATAAAGATGTACCGCTTTCATTTATTCAAAAAGTCTTTAAAACAATGAATGAAAATCCACAACATACTTTTCAGGTGTTGACAAAGAGGTCAGATATGTTATTGAAATATGATAAAGAACTTAATTGGACTCATAATATCTGGATGGGAGTATCAGTGGAGGATTCAAGAGTAACGAATCGTATAGATGATTTACGAAAAATAAATGCTAGAACGAAGTTTCTCTCTTGTGAGCCTTTAATTGGCCCTTTGCCAAAAATGAATTTAAGAAAAATTGATTGGGTAATTGTTGGTGGCGAAAGCGGAAGAAAGCCGAGACCGATGAAGGTGGATTGGATATTGGATATACAACAGCAATGTGAAAAGGCGAAAGTTGCTTTCTTCTTTAAGCAGTGGGGAGGTACTAATAAAAAGAAAACCGGAAGAGAACTTAACGGTAGAACGTATGATGAAATGCCGCCAGTTGAACAATTAGAAGAAATTGAATACTAAAACCAATTTTTATGTCAGAAGATTTTTCTCACTTAAGCGAAGAAGAACGGTTGAAAGCCGAAAATGAATTTCTGAAAATGAAACTCATGCTGGAGAAAGGGGCTGAGTTTGGTAAAATGGAAACCGATACCAACTTATCACCACAAATAGAAAATGAATTTTTAAATTACATTGCTGAATTTGAAAAGCAGTCTGAGAATCCAAAATATATTACTGTTTTTGAAAAGATAGAAAGACCGTCACATTTTAAGCCAGTAGTTGAAATCCCGGATAATGAAATTGAAGAAGCATGGGATAAGCTATCAGTTTATTTAAGCAAATACAATATTAGTCTGGATGTGTGCAGCCCTAATATTTCAAAAAAGGAACTTTACCGGTTTACTACAGAAGAATTGTTTCAACATGAAATGAGTGATATGAGTATTCCTGGAATGATGCATGGGTTTATTTATGATGAATTTCATCCTGACCCGGTTTATGATAATGCAAGAACTGCTAAAGAGGATTGTATCAACTATATTCTCGAAAAGGAGCCCATGCAATGGACGCATCATTTCAAAGACGAAAACCTTCGGCTCAATCAACATTATCCATTAACTATAGAGCAGTTCAAAAATTTAGTAAATCAATTTAAGGAAGCTTATGATAACTTGGAAATAATTGAAATAGCTGAATCTACCTGTGTGGTTAAGGAGAAGGAAAGTTGGGTTACAGGCACTTTTCAGGTAAACGCATCGTTAGCAAGGACTTTAATTCCGTTTTCAGGCAAATGGAAAGTCTTTTTTGAATTAGATGAAGAACTGGGTTACTGGTATATTAATGATGTGAATGTTGAAGGCATAGCCTTTTAGTTATTATTCTCCCACAAACTCCAGCAACACAACTTTATCATCATAAAGTAGTAACACTTTATTCTTCATTTCAAAACGATTTATGTTTTTCAATTGCTTGAAAAATGCATCTTCAATTTGCTGCACCCCTTCGCAATACATCTTTGTAGAGAAAATATTTTTAAAACTAATTATCTTGTCGTTCACAGTAAAGCTGCTGCCAAACGAATTGCAACTGCCATTGCCACCGGCACTTTTTTTTTCAGGTTGAATTTGATAAAGGCTTTAGTGTTCACTTCTTCCACAGCAGCATCCGTATGAATTTTCTTTAACGACCATTTGGTATCATATAAAGAGGTTGTAGATGTTGTCTTTTCTTTTTTCATTACAAAAGCACATAGTACAATAAAAGCACCGGCATTTATAAAAGTAATTAGTTTAATAATCTCATGTTTTACGAGCTATAAGACGCAAAATTGTTTAGGCTTACACAGGTTATTAATTAGCATGGACGGTAAGAAAAGTTTAAACAAAAGTGCCAACCTTTTTTTGCATAAAAAAAACCTCTGTAGAAACAGAGGTCGTAACCAAAACTAACTGCTTATGAGAAAAATTTAAAAGCTTAAATATTTATGCTGTCGAAACTTTATAATTTAAAATTCCAAAAAAACCACCTTCTTTTTCCTCTTGTTCGGTAATTACAAAGTCTTCTTTATATGTAGAAAAACTGAATCTCTTTATTACCTTTTTATGCTGTTTTATCTTTTTTATTGACTCGTTCAGGAATTTGGTTATTGACTTTTTCATACTAGTTGCGTTTTACTATTCTTCTATTTTCAATTTTCATGCCATTACTGAAACGGGAAATTTCCTCCGGTATAGAAAGCTTTTAAACCTTCTATAAGAGTAGTCTCAAGACAGGGAAAGGAAAATGTGGGGAATAATTGCTACACTTTTACATAAATCTTCTTCTTATCCATCCAGTAACAAATAGCCCACATAAAAGTGATAACGCAGAGGGCATAGGCTAATGATCCATTTTCTTTGGCACCGGGAATATGGATCAGCACTTTTTTGTACAACCAGTTCCAGGGATTTACCCCTTCACCCAATTTAATAAGTGCAAGTCCTTTTGGTAAAAATGCACTGAGTGCAAAAACGAACAAAGCATTCTTGCCAAACACATCAAAGAAACGGGCAAGGCCACCACGGATGTTTTTAATCTCAATCATATATATCAGGGTGGCAATAGTAATAATGGCGAGGCCAGTAGTATAAATAGTGTAAGAACTTGTCCATATTTTTTTGTTGATAGGGAAAACCATGTCCCAGCAAAAACCAGTCACTAATAAAGCAATACCGATTACAAAAAGGCCTGTCAGCATTGGGTACATACCCGTTGAAGGGAAATTGTTTTTTTCAATGCCTGATGATTGCTCCGGCACTTTACTTTTCTTCTGGATATAATCACCAACAAGATAACCGAAGATTACCTGGACAATAGCAGAAAGTGTACTCATCAATCCTTCCGGGTCAAAGGGAATACCTTCTCCTTTGTACATGTGTGATTCGCCAAGTATTGATTTATCAATCGCAGTACCAAACCAACCTTTCAGACTAAAGGGATCAGCAGTATTGCCAGCATAGCAAAGCACCCAATAGACTAATAATAAAACTGCACCAACATAAAATGCTTTCCTTGCCTTAAAATAATAAATGATAACAGATGCAAAAAAATAACAAAGGGCAATTCGTTGCAGAACGCCAAATATCCTGACTCCTTTTATTGTCTCAATAATATTACCAGCTTTGTCTTTTGAATAATCAAGCCAGGTAAAACCTTTGAATATAGTTACTTTGTGAAACTCTGTTGCCCCTTCCGCAAGCCTGTTAACTTCTGTTACAAAAGGCCACCAGTTCAGAAACAAACCAACCAGGAAAATAATCGCTGTTCGCTTGATTACTTTTTTCCAAAAAACAGCATCACCGGCGGCTTCCAATCTTGGCATTACAAAAGACATGGCATTACCCACGGCAAACAAAAAGAAGGGAAAAACTAAATCAGTCGGTGTTAACCCATGCCAGGGGGCATGTTCCAGCGGCGCATAGATGTGACTCCAGCTACCCGGATTATTTACCAGTATCATCAGGCAAACGGTAGCACCACGGAAAACATCAAGAGAGTAAAAGCGTTGGTTCAAAGCAATCGTTTAAGAAACTAAATGTAAGGATTTGCCCTATAAAACTCTTGTAACAAAAAACTATAGTCTGATGCAGGCTGTAGAGATTATAATTAAAATTAATAGAACAGGGTAGACTACTGAAAGCCTCAAACCAATCAACTATAAAAACGCTTAGCATTTACTCTTAAATACTTATCAACTTGTGGGGGTAAATCCTTCAAAATCTGCACATTTTATTCTCTTTCCACTCACATCTTACCATATATTTGCAAGCAAAATTTAGGCTGTATGCTCCATGCCAGTCCTTAAATTCTATAATTCAATGAAAACCAGTCACATAAAGCCTTTTTATGTGATTGAGGTGGCGAAGCCATCTTAAAAAAATACTGAATTGGCTACTAAATGGTTAGCCGTTTACACACGGCCAAGGTGGGAAAAAAAAGTAAACCAGCTTCTTATCGAAAAAGGGCTCGAAAGCTACTGTCCGTTAAACAAAGTAAGGCGGAAATGGAGTGATAGGGTAAAAGTAGTGGAAGAGCCATTATTTAAGTCATATGTATTTGTAAAAGTGAGTGACGAGAACAGAAGCGCAGTACGTATGACAAATGGGGCAATCAATTTTGTGTATTGGGATGGCAAACCTGCCGTTATAAAAGAGAGGGAAATCACTGCCATTAAGCGGTTTCTCGATGAATACGAAAATGTAGAAGCAAGGCCGATAGAATTAAAAGTGAATCAACGGGTACGTATTGCCAATGGCTCATTGATGGATAAGGAGGGTAAAGTGTTGGATATCAGGCACAAAATGGCCAAAATTGCCATTGATAGCCTCGGATATATTTTGGTGGCATATATTGACAGAAGTAAATTAACTTCGCCCCTCCCAAAATGAAAAATGAACCTGATTTTGCAGCCCCGGCCGCATTTATATTAAAGACTTATCAATGAGATTTACCCGGCTCTTATTATTGCTTGCAATTCCCTTTTACTTTGTTTCCTGCAAACCACAGCAAATACTTCCCAACTATTTGGCAAACATGTCCACTTCGACTACTACAGTAGATGCAAAAATTCCTGAACTACGGATTCAGAAGGGCGACTTGTTGTCAATTCAGATTTATAGTCTTGCTACAGATCCAATAGTTGATCAATACTGGAACCTTCCGATGCAGTACACTGGTGTTGGGCAAACCATTGGACAAGGAACTACAACTGGTGGATTTATTGTAGATGGAAGCGGAAATATAGAGCATTTCAGGTTGGGAACGATTCATGCAGAAGGGGTAACAAAACAACAATTGGCAGCAGAAATAAAAAAAAGACTAACCCAGCCAGTTGAATTACTTGCCAATCCAACTGTAACCATCAGGTTTTTAAATTACCAGGTAACGGTAATGGGGGAAGTGGCAAAAACAGGAACTCTTATTGTTCCGGGTGAAAATATTACTATCCTTCAGGCCATTGGCTTGTCGGGAGACATTACTCAATTTGGCAGAAAAGATTCTGTGAAAATAGTAAGAACAATTGACGGTAAAATAGAAACAGGATTTATTGACCTTTCTTCTAAAGAACTTTTTAATTCCCCCTATTATCATTTGTTGCAGAATGATATGGTAATGGTAGATCCGGGAAAGATAAAAGCAAAATCACTTGAACAGGCCGTAGTGGCCCAAAAAGTAACGTTTGCACTTACTATCGCAACTGTTGTTGCTTCAATTGCTAATATTATCATCAATTCATCCAGGAATTAAATTTTATTTATAAAAACTGCAGATGGAAGAACCAGTTGTAAATAGTAAGAATGAGCTTTTTAATTTGAGCTTGAGAGATATTTTTTATAAGTATGTCCGGTTTCTGCCACTTTTTATACTATCAGTTGCTTTTGCACTTTTAATTGCCTATTTATACCTAAGGTACAGTGTACCTATTTATAGCGTTACTGGTTCAATGTTGATAAGAAGTGAGCAACCTGGCGGGCAACGTAGCAATGAATTAGAGAACCTGATTGGTGGAAATAAAGCAGATAATATTGCAAATGAAATAGAAGTATTGAAATCCCGCCCGTTAATGCAACGGGTAGTAGATAGTCTCGGCCTGCAATATAGTTATACTGCCAAAGGGAGGTTTAAAAAAGTGAATACATACAACCTGGGACCATTCCGCATGGAGTCACTGGAAATTTTTGATTCTACTAACAGTTTTACATTTAAGATAAAATTCCAGAATGATAACGAGTTTCGGATAAATGACGATAAAACCGATTTTAAATTTGGCCAGGTTTTCCGCAATGATAAAGGTATGTTCAGGTTGCTTCGAAATCCTTTTGGTTCTGTTGGTAAAGAACATTATGTCACCTGGACACCCAGTTATTCAGCAGCAAGTCAATATGCCGGTGCAATAGCCGTCACACTCAAATCAGCAGGTACAGGTATTCTTTTTGTAGGTATGAGAAATAACAATGCAAAGATGGGTGCAGATATTATCAATAAACTAATGTTGGAGTATGCCCTGTATAGTGTAGAGAAAAAAGACGAAACCTCTATAAAAACCCTCAAATTCATTGATGCAAGATTAGAAGAATTTCGCCATAAGATAGATAGTGGACAGAAAGTGCTTAATGCATTTGAACAGAGAGAAAATCTTATTGATTCGAAAGCACAATCTGAAAGTTATTTTGGTAATATCAGTGAATCTGATAAAACTCTAAATGATCTGACACTTAAGCTTAATGTAACAGAGATAGTAACTACTTATCTGCGGGATAAAAAAAACCAATACGAGAAAGTTCCCACAACATTAAACCTGGATGATATTACCCTTACACAGTTTGTAAAAGAGTATAATGAATCTCAAATAGCCAGGCAGCAGTTATTGGATGGTAATGTTCCTTTAGGTAACCCTCTAGTAAGAGAAATTAATGATAAGATTGAAAAGCTCCGGACGAATATCCTCGAAAATTTAAAAAATATCAGATCGTCTATTATCTCCAGTGTTGGAACAATCAAAGGAAATAGCCAGCAAAGCCAATCTCAGTTGCGGGCATTGCCGGAGAAAGTTAAAGAACAGTTGCAAATGCAAAGGGAATTAGAAATTCTGCAGGGTTTAAATAAATATTTATTGGAAGAAAGGGAAAGGCAGGCCATTATAAAATCTGCCAATGTTCCTAATTCGGATATTATCAATATGGCCTATCCTACTTCTGAGCCTGTAAAGCCTAATAAGAGAGCTATCCGTATGCTGGCTATTTTGCTCGGTATCGGTCTGCCTGCTTTGATTATTTTTCTAAGCGAGGTATTGAACGATAAAGTAACCACAAGGTTTGATATTGAAAAAATTACTGCTGCGCCGATATTGGGAGAAATAGGACACTCTTACTCCGACAAAGTGCTGGTGGTAAATAAAACTACCCGGAGTATGGTGGCAGAGCAGTTCCGTATTATCCGCTCCAATCTCCAATATGTTCTCAATAAGAAAGAAAAATCAACTATCCTGTTTACCTCTTCTTTCAGCGGTGAAGGAAAGTCGTATGTAACTACCAATATGGGAGCCGTGCTGGCATTAGCCGGTAAAAAAACGGTTATCCTTGAGTTTGATATCAGAAAGCCAAGAATTCTCGCTGGACTTGGTATTGCTAAGGGGCCGGGTATAACAAACTTTCTGATTGGCAAAGCCGAACTAAAAGATGTAGTAAAACTAGTGCCGGAACAGGAAAATCTTTATGTTCTGGGTTGCGGTCCTATTCCACCAAATCCTTCAGAATTGTTGTTGGATCCGAAAATGGATGAATTGTTCGCCTGGCTTAAAGAGAATTTCGATATCATACTGGTGGATACTGCACCTGTGGGAATGGTAAGTGATGCAATGACATTGAGTAAATATGCAGACTCAACACTATACCTCGTTCGCCAGGGTCATACATTTAAAAAAC
>Ga0335394_10001950_pt1 | contig 23186 bp, 21 predicted proteins | sample MAT03_FD_205741 | JGI IMG/M metagenome (GOLD analysis project Ga0335394, IMG submission 205741) | Freshwater microbial communities from Lake Fryxell liftoff mats and glacier meltwater in Antarctica - MAT-03 (spades assembly) (version 2) ...
CGATTATTGCGTCAGTGGGATTTGCCTCGTTATGATCCCATGCACAGGACTTCATTTCGTTAAGTATGTATCCCCGCCTTACGGGATCTCACTTCGTTCAACTTGTGTCTTGCGACTTGCGACTTGTCCTGTCTTCGCCGGTCGGGTGACCCACGGGTCGGGAAGTCCGCGAGAATCGCATAAACGCCACTTTCGGACATGGTGAGAATCGTACATGCAAATCTCAGACGTTTATTTCGGTTTGGGTGACCCGATCGGCGAAGACGGGAGGAAGTGGATCTGATCGTACCGATTATTGCGTCAGTGGGATTTGCCTCGTTATGATCCCATGCACAGGACTTCATTTCGTTAAGTATGTATCCCCGCCTTACGGGATCTCACTTCGTTCAACTTGTGTCTTGCGACTTGCGACTTGTGACTTGTATCTTCCTTACCCCTCACCTACAAACTCAACAACTCCTTAAAACGCGCCGCTTGCCTGCGCGATACTTCCATACTTTCCGGATCGCCTTTCTTGTCCAGGCTCTTCAACTTCACCATAAGGCCGCCGTTGAACCACGGTTCGATCTTGTCCACCCAACGCAGGTTGATGATGTGTTTGCGGCTTGCGCGGAAGTACACCAGCGGATCCAGCTTCTCTTCCAACTTGTTCAGTGAACGCAGCACAAGTGGCTTCTGGTCATCGAACCGCACGCGCACATAGTTGCCTTCACTTTCGAAATAGCGCACATCCTTCAGCGTAACGAACCAGCATTTCTCCCCATCCTTCAAGAAGATCTGATCGGTCTCGTGCAACACTTCCCGTTGGGGTAGGTCGGGGTCCGTGGTATGTTGCAATTTGTTCAATGCGGCCGCAAGACGGTCCGGATCGATCGGTTTCAACACATAGTCCAACGCGTTCACTTGGAATGCGTGCAAGGCATGCTCATCATACGCTGTAACGAAGATCACTTGCGGTGCGGGGTCCAACGCGGCGAGCAATTCGAACCCATCACGACCCGGCATGTTGATGTCCAAGAAGATCAGGTCCGGCCTTTTCTCGGCCACCAGCGCTTCGGCTTCATCGGCATTGGCGGCCTCGCCCACCACTTCGATGTCGTCGTGTTTCTCCAAAAGGCTGGCGAGTTCCTTGCGCGCCAAACGTTCGTCGTCAATGATCAGTGCTTTCATCGGTCGGTATCTCTGGGTACGGTTTCAGGGGCGTTGTTAGGCAGTTCCACTTCGCTCACCACGTGTCCATCGCGGTTGGTGATGGTGAGCTTGGCCGTTCCGCCATAGATGATCTCCAGTCGTTTGCGCGTGTTGCGGAGGCCTATGCCGTGGCTATCCGTCCGTGTGCCGTTCGGCGCGTAGTGCCCGGTGTTTCGCACGGAGAGCAGGATCCCGTTCAAGGTCCTTTGTGTACTGATGTAGAGATCGCCTCCCTGCACCAAGGGGGCTATGCCATGGCGCACCGCATTCTCCACCAAGGTCTGCAAGAGCATGGGTGGCACGGGTTCCCGTTCCAGTTCGGGGTCCAGGTCGAAATGCACACGCAACCGATCCTCGTACCGCATGCGCTCCAGCTCCAAATAGGCTTTTACGATGTCGATCTCCTCGCCCAAGGGCACCAGATTGCGTTTCACGGTGGACATGGCGTTACGCAGGATCGCGCTCAGTTGGGTGATCGCCCGTTTGGCCCTGTCAGGATCCTCATCCACCAAGGCGCGGATCCCGTTCAGCGCGTTGAACATGAAGTGCGGGTTCATCTGCGCGCGCAATGTGTTCAGCTGGTTCTCCCGGTTCGCGGTGCCCAAGCGCAGGTTACGGATCTCTTCACGCCGGCTGCGGACGAAATAGATGTAGGCGAAGTAGCCCAGTGACCAAACGAAGAGCAGCACGGACCAATTGATGATGTTGAGCAGCAGGTCCAACGGACCACCCTTGAGCAAGGACGGATAGCTGGGGAAGGCCACATCGTGCACGACCGCCAGTACCAAGAAGGCCAAGACGCTCAGCAACAGCGCCACCAACGAAAGCCTTGGCAACACGAAACCGATATCCCGCTCCAGCCAACGGTTCCTGATGATCACCCAACGGAACAGGTGACTAATGCCGATACCGGTGAAGAAGAACAGCACCAGCACTTTCATCTGGTCGCCGCTGAGCAGGTTGCTCTGGAACAGGTAGAGGCCCAACAACACGATCAGCAAGGTCCACGTGAAAAGCTGTGTGGCCCAATAGACCGCTCGTGGTGCGGGCACAGTGGTGTGTACAGTACGGGTGTGCATGGGGATCGAGGAGGCGAAGGTATCCGGTGCCCGTGGTTGGTCAGGCTTGATCACACAAGCGGTTCTCTTCCAGTTCGGGCGGGGTAGGGGCCGTACCTTGCAGGCCGCATGGCCAGGTGGATGAAAGCGGGTGTCGCAAGGATGCGAAAGTTGAAGGTCACAGGATCATTGCAGGCCCTGCTGGGTGGTGGAAATTCGATGGTTCCCGCCTTACACGTTGTCGTTCACCAACAGCCCCATTTCGCCTGATGAATTTTCTAGGGCACCTCTACTTATCGGGCACGGATCCCATGGTGATGGTCGGCAACTTCATGGGCGATGCAGTGAAGGGCCGGGACCTTTCGCAGTTCGGACCACGGTTGGAGCAAGGCCTGCGCATGCACCGCACCATCGATTCGTTCACGGACACGCACCCCCTGCAACGGGCCGGAAGGGCGCGGGTCCACCCGCACGCGGGGCGGTACGCCGGGGTGGTGATGGACCTGTTCTATGACCATGTGCTCGCTGCCAATTGGCAGGAGTTCCACGGCGAGGAACTGGCCGTTTTCGCCGAACGTGCGTATACCACGTTAATGGCGCACGAAAATTTGATGCCCGAACGTACCCGACTCATGCTGCCTTACATGGTCAAAGGCGACTGGCTCACCACCTATGCTACGTTGGAAGGGCTTGGTAGGGCATTGGCCGGTTTGGCACGCCGTGTGCCAATGGGCGCGTCCATGGTGGGTGCGGAACAGGTCCTCGCGGATCATATTGAACTGTACGCCACGGAGTTTCGGACCTTTCTTCCGGCGATACGGTCGGCAGTGGCCCCCTACCAATGATCATCAGGGAACGTACTGGAGTTGTTGTGCTGGGCGGTGCGGTCGTTCTGGCGATCGCCGTGGCCACCATGTTCACGGGTGGCGGTGTGAAGAAGGAGCAGGATCTCCCCTGGGACCATGCCTGGGTCGATCGCGACTGGGCAGCGATCCAACAGGACACGTTACGGGTATTGGTGCTGCGCGATCCGCTCTCTTGGGAGGAACGGCCGAAGGCGGTATCGGGCCTCGAATTCGAATTGATCGAACGCTTCGCGCATCAGCAGCATGTTCCGCTAGTGGCCATACCGGTGGACCATCCGGACAGCATGTTGATGGCCTTGCAACAGGGTAAGGGCGATGTGATCGCGGCGCAATTCACCACGGGCGGTCAACGGGCAAAGTGGATCTCCCTCTCGCGTTCCTACCACAAAGTGCGGCCCATGCTGGCCCAGCTACGCGAGGATCCTTTGCCCAACAAGGACGGAACGATAGCGGAAACCGACACCATCCTGCTCAGTACTTGGTCGCCGTTCAGTGAGGCTTTCGATCGAAGGCATACGAAGGGTGTACACCTTGGAACGAACGCAACGCCGGAAGAACTCCTGATGCAAGTGCTGATCGGCACGGTACGCTCGGCCGTGGTAACGGATGCACACGCGAACCACGAGGCGAAGCGTTTTCCGGCCATCGAATTCAGTGCGATGGATGGTCCGGAAAAGGAACTTTGCTTCGCGGTGCGGAAGAATTCTCCCCTGTTACTGAAAAAGCTCGATGCCTGGATCGCTGCACCCGAGGAGGAGGAACTGCGTGATGCACTGGTCGGAGCGTACATGGACCGCTTCCCCAAGCCCGGGGCTTTACGACGTCGCAGCATGGTCATTGATCCCGACAGCATATCGCCGTATGACGATGCCTTTCGCCGGAATGGTGGCGGTGCAGGGTTCGAATGGCAGCTTCTCGTGGCCATGGCCTGGAAGGAGACACGCTTCGACAGCACGGCCGTCTCGAACCAAGGTGCACAAGGGATACTTCAGTTCATGCCGGGAACCGCTGCGCGATTCGGATTGGACAGCACCAAGGCCGTGGTTGATCATATCCGGGCTGCGAAGCGTTACGTGGGGCGCTTGGATACCCTCTGGATGCGTGCGGTGCCGGACCGTGGCCAACGCTTGCGCTTCGTATTGGCCAGCTACAATGCAGGCCCCGGCCACATCATAGATGCCCAACGACTGGCCGAACGGTTGGGGCTGGATCCCAAGCAGTGGGACCACAACGTGGAACGTGCGGTGCAGCTCTTGGCCAAGCCACGTTACTACACCCGCGAGGGGATCCGCAACGGCTTTTGTCGCGGCGACCAGGTCTTCCACTATGTACGCGATGTAACCGCGATCTACACGCAACTCCTGGCCAGCACCGGCAAAGCCACGAACAAGCGAACTAAGCAGCTACCGGAAGAAGGCACCACTATTGTGGAACCGCCCGACACCAATTTGCGATCGGCCTTGCCGAAGCGGTAGGATCGATCCTTTGGACGAAAGGATTTCTCTTTGCCCGGAGAAATGTATGTCCGGCATTTTCGGCCTTTGTATCTTGCGGCCATGCGCCATTTCGTTGTTTTCCGTTCAGTGTTGCTCTCCCTTGTGATCGTAGGAGCACTAACTCCCGTGATCGCCCAGAACGGCCTTCCGCATGAACTTTCACCGGCGGAAATTCCATTGATCCGTCCATACCGTGATTCACGCGCATCCGGTTCCAGGGGCATTACCACACCACCCACGTTTCCGGTCCGCACCATGGCCGAGTGGGAAGAAGTGCAAAGCGTGGTGATCACGTGGACCTCCTTCCCCGGGATCCTAAAACAGATCGTAAGGCACGCCAAAGTGGAATGCGAAGTGATCATTGCCACGGACAACTCCGCACAAGTGATCAGCTACCTGCAAAGCCCCGACTACGGCGGCCCGATCGATAACTTGGATGGTATCACTTTTCTCTCCGCGGCCTTCAATAGTATCTGGTCGCGCGATTACATGGCCGAGACCATCTACGCGAACGAAGTGGATTCGCTCTACCTGTTGGATTGGATCTACAACCGACCCAGACCCGATGATGACGACCTCAGCAATGCCATAGGCGCCGCGAAGAACATTGCGGTGTACAGCACCACCCAAGCGCCGTACGATCTGGTGCATACCGGCGGCAACTTCATGTGCGATGGTGCAGGCACGGCCTTTTCTTCAGAGCTCGTGTTGGACGAGAACGGCGCCAACGGACAGTACAACCAAACAGTGCGCAACGAGGCGGGTGTCGATGGCATCATGGAACAGTTCATGGGCATTGAACAAGGGCGTTACATCAAGATGCCGACGCTGCCGTACGATGGCATCCACCACATCGACATGCATATGAAACTGCTCGATGAGGAAACGCTCCTGGTGGGTTCCTTCCCAATAGGTGTGAGCGATGGTCCGCAGTTGGAAAGCAACGTGGAGGCGATCACGGACAATGTCGTTTCAACCTTCGGTGATCCATACAAAGTGGTGCGCATACCCATGCCTTCGAGCACCGGAGGAAATTATCCGCCAAGTGCCAGTTATCGCACGTTTACGAACAACGTATTCCTGAACGGCACGGTGTTGGTTCCCATTTACCGGGCAGAATATGACAGCACAGGCCTGCGTATCCTGCGCGAGAACCTGCCGGGGTACAAGGTTATCGGCATCGATTGCGATAGCGACCAGAACATCATCCAACAAAGCGGCGCGATCCATTGCATCACCAAAACGATCGGTGTTGCGGACCCGCTCCTGATCCGCCACCAACCTTTGGCGGACACCTACAATACCACCGTTCCATACGAAGTGGAGGCATACATCCGGCACCGCAGCGGCATTGTATCGGCCCAGCTCTATTGGACCACCGACACGGCTGCAGGCTTTACCGCAGCAGTAATGACCGACCTCGGCAACGGCAACTGGAGTGGTGCGATCCCTGCACAACCTGCGGAGAGCAGCCTATTCTACTATGTGCAGGCCAGCGCGAACAGCGGCAAGGTGCAAGTGCGACCGATCGTGGCCCCACGCGGGTGGTGGAAGTTCCGGGTATTGGATGTGAACACAAGCATCCAGAACGCGAACGGACCGGTGATCACCGAGGTGTACCCGAACCCGGTTTCAACCTTGCTCACGATCACCTTGGAACGAACGAAGGGGATGGTCCAAGTGGACTTGATGGATGCGTTGGGCCGCATTGCCATGCCGATCCATAACGGCGCAATGCCTGCGGATGGGCGGCTGTTCGTTGATGTGAGCGAATTGGCTGAAGGACCTTATTTGTTAACGGTGCGGACGGCACAGGGGCGGAGCGCGGTGAGGGTGGTTAAGCGGTGATCCCTTTGGTCCAGTGGTGCTTTTCTTGGATACCTTGCCATGGAGCTGCAAAGCGATGAATGGTGTTACACGAATGGAGGCGCAGGGTCCCGAAGCGGAGATTCTGTTGAGGTTTAATAAGGCTTTTAGGCTTTAGAAGCTTTTGGCTGTTGTGGCCAATGGCTTCTTGGCTCCTTGGCCACTTGGGCCTATCGGCATGCGGTGGAAGAGCATCTTAATGGCTACACCTCTTGCTCGTACGCAGCGCACAGATCGCGAAAAGCGATGTAGGCCGCCATTTCCCGCGTGGAGAACACAAAATGTGGATGGTTGAAATAGGTCTCTCCCTTGCTGTCCAAAATGCGCTGACTGATCGCATCCATGATCACCGTGCCTTGCTTGCTCAACGTTGCATAATATTCCTCACTTCCCATGGCCGCCTTGCTCACATATTGGATGCAATAGCGGTTCTCCATGTCGTGGTAGAGCACGGACTCGTCCACGAAACCCTCATGCGCACATTGCTCGCATTGGAACATGTTCACACGCTGGTCACGCACCATCTGTGCCGCAGCCGGGTCCATGGCATTGAGCGTGCTCCAAACGAGCATCAATTGTGCATGGCCGCAGGCCGGGCAGGTGATCTCCTCATTGCGTTTAATGGACATGGCGTGGTGCTTGGTCGGCGAGATATCGGTTTGTTACGGCCCCATTATGTACCGAATCGGCCCACCCTACGAAGCAACTTATGGGCCTGCCCCTGCTTGATCACAAGATCCTGTGGGTCGGGCAGCAAAGCGATGAACCGGGAACCGAAGCGGGTGGGGACCGAAAGAAGTTGGTCGTAGTAAAGGTTGGTCGGATGAGGGGCTAGTACCCCTGAAAGTTCCAAATGCATATCGCTCAGGTCGTGCTGCTCCATCCACGTGTTCAAGCGCAGATACCCCGCCGCATCCAGCCGGTCACGTTCAGCCATCCCTTGGTGCATCGCGGGCATGCCATAGCCGGGGGTCTGGACCAAGGCCTTCTGCTCGGCCGTGATGTAGTCGTTGTGGTAGCGGTTGAACCAACTGCGATGGCTGCTCGCAAGTTGTTCGGCCGTCTGTGCCTTCAAGACCTTGCGCTTGCGCGGTGCCACAAAGAGTATATCGTAGATACCATCGTAATGCAGCCATCCGGCGGAATGGGATGTAAGCGACATGGTGTACATGTCGTAGACCGACAACGGCATACGGGTCTCCAGCAAGCCAAATTCCATGAGCAAGGACATGCCGCGCACACAGTCCCAACCGAAGTAATGGTAGAGTTCGCGAAAGCCCTCTTTGTGTAGCCGACGAATGGTGCGCAACCGCCGCTTGTGCCAGCGCAGGTATTTGGCCGGGTCGTGTTGGCCGTGTGCATCCATGAAGAGCGTAAGGCTTACCATTTGGAGAGTGCGCCAATGATCTTGATCACGCACACCGGCGGCCCGTTAATGATAGGTGTAGGAGCGAGGTAAACATGCACCTCGCATGGGGGAGTTCTGGACCACTTCCCAAAAGTAGGGTGCAGGGGTATTCCATGCGAGGTGCAGGGTGAACAAAGCCGGGTGACCCGTGCAGCAGTTCAACTTGACCTTGCCCGGATGTATTAACCACTCTGCATCTCTGGCGCACTGTCACCTGTCAGTTAATAAACCTGAGCACGAAGTGAACAATATGCACTTCGTTCTAATTTTGAACACGCTTGCCAACCCATGCCTGAGTTTTCATCGTTACCCCTGCTGAAGGAACCACCTTTGATCGAAGTGGTCTATAGCCTTCAGGCCATAACGGATCCCGCGTTGCAGATGGAGTCGGTTCGTGGTCGGGTCGAGCATGGCCTACCAGCTGGTTTCGAGATGAAGCCCATCAACAAGGTCCAAGTCCGGGTCAATGCTGGTGGGGAAGGGCGATCGGTGAGTGAACAGGCTATGGAATGGGGTGGGTTCAGGATCACGAACCCCAATGGCCTGGAAGTGCTCCACATGATGCGCGAGGGGCTGTTCGTTAGCTTCCTACCGCCATACAAGGGCTTCGCCGAATGTATCCAGAATATAGAACGGTACTGGAACTGGTATGTTGAAGCATTCGCACCGGAAAGCAGTGTACGCATCGGTATCCGCTATATCAACCGAATGGATGTGCCTTTGAAGAACGGTGTGGTGGAGTTCGAGCAGTACTTCAAACTGGTCACCTATTACCCCGTGGATGGTCCATTCCAACTCCATCGGTTCCACACCCAGTTCGAGATCTCCGATCTGGAGCTGAACATTCCTGCACGCGTAAGCTTCACTAGTACCAAGGAATCAAAGGATAACTTAGAGGTGATCTTGGACATTGAAGCGTTCGATGAAGGGTCTTGGTCCGCACAAGATCAGCAGATCTGGCCACGCTTCGACCAGCTTAGGCATTGGGCCTATCGCCTCTTCAGAAACACACTTACAGACGAATGCTTCCAGCGCTATCAATAGAGGAACCGGTCGACATCGCGTTGCGTTCCATCCGTTCGCCCAGTGATGCGTGGATAGAACACCGCGCCCACTTGGAGAGGCGTGAAGAGTTGTTGGAACGTGCTTACCACGTAATGCCATCGGTCACCTTCGCGATGGACCGAACTGGATACCATGCAGCTGTACACCAGCTGAATGAGATCGCCGAAGATTGTACCGTGGCCGATTGGGATGGCCATGGAGCCGTGCCGATCAGCTATCGTATGTACCGGAAAGCGCTGGAATTCATTGAGGCTCTGCCAGCAGGACTACCGCAGCCGGAACTGATCCCGGAAGCCGATGGTGAACTGGCATTGGAATGGCGTGGTGCCAGAGGCGCCATGTTGTCGATCAGCCTTGGGGCCAACGGACGCATGACGCTGTTGTACTTACCGGATCGGGTGCGCACGACCATCCACTGGACCCGTGCCGAACTTCCGCGTTCCGTGCTTGCGCTGATCGAGACATTCGCCTAGTATGCATGCTGCTGCCAAGCGGATCACCGGTACATGTTACGGACGCTGAACAGGTCGCACGACATGTGTACAGCAAGCACCACATAGGGACCGAAGACAGGGACCCACACAAGAAATTCGCTAAGGCACAAGCATTTCTCCCCTTAGCATCCCAGGTAGGTTGGGTCTTCTCCGTTACACGCTTGCATGCGTTTGCCGATGACGAGGCTATTCAACGCAACGGCATCGCGATCGGCGCCGTGGGCGACAGGGGGCTTAAGGGCAGTGCAATATTGGAGGTGAAAGCCATACGCCAAGTTTCCATGCGCCTAGAGGACGGCGGCGTGTTGCAGCAGCTGGATGTAGTAGCCCACGAAGCCGCTGATGGTTCCACGCCCTACCATGCCCATGTTACGGGTTTCTTACCCCTGCCGGATGGTGTGAGCATGAAGGAATTCTTCAAAGAGGCTGCTGAAGACCTTGCACGCAAAGCACGTACCCAACGCTTTGTGGTGCGCACGGTGGCGGCAGAGTAAGAATGTGGATTTGCGACGCCGCGAGGATACTGCAAGAGGTTAAGGAGGTAATCGCCGTGTCCCGAAGCGAAGGACCTGCGCGGGTTTCAAGCGCATAAGCACCGTTCATCCATCAACTCGAAAATGCCGACGTAGGTGGGTTGCTTGGTTCGCTTGGTCATGTAGCACTATCCAAGTGGTCCTTTAGTGAGACTCGTTCCTCGTCGGTCCCGGCTATGGTCCGCTCCGGTGTTATGCGGCTGGATACCCAACCTGGATCTATTACATCTGTACTTTTCGCGCCCCTCGAGCTAATCGGTCACGTACCGAGCTTGTAAGGAGAACATGCGGGTCCTTGTCTGCTCCAGTACGATCCGAACAACTGGGGTCCTTATCCGGGAAAGGGATGATCAGGGAATGTGCGCCATTATCCGCTAGTGGATCGTGACACACACAAATGGACAAGGAGCGAACATGTGCAGCAGAGACTTCACATAAGGCGAACTTCTCTTTATCTCCAACGGATGCTTCAGTCGTGGTCATTCTGGCCACATCTACCGAAAGACCTATCTCTCCGATCTTCTTTCTCAAATTGAAGGCCAATGGAGTTGCAGTGCCATCTTCCCGAAAGTAATTGTCACCACCAGTGTAGATACGCCGGAACAGGACATCCGCATCAAGGATGACTTCCCTTTCAGCGCTCATGCATATGCCGAACTAGTCGCACAGGCAGGAATGGACCCTCGTACGGATATTCCTCTCCTTCGATCAACAGCAGCTCATGCTTCCCATCTGCACAGAACTGGACCTGTGCTTCTCTTGCATGCCGATCACGATATTCCACATAGATCTCGCCGTTGGGGCCAGCGGCCACGTGATCGGGTGTAAGACCTAGGCAACCGAATTCCTTTACATAACGCTTCGCCAACACCACCACTCGAGGGTCTGGGGGTAGGCCACCTTGATGATCCCAATTCTCCTTGAATGCGCTGGTGCGCTCAATTCGGGCCAAATGGTATTGCACCTCTTCGCTGAGCTTGCAGAAATCATCCATCGCGAGAATGGAACTGGTGCACATGGCCATGTGGTGAACGGCAACATTGGCAACCCCAACACTGGCATTATCCTGATCCGTGGTCGGGATCCCGTATCTAATGGAACGATGCATAGAAGTCCGGTTTGCAGAATTGTTTGAATATCGTGGAACTGTAAGTATGGGCTTCTTGCCCCCATGCAATTAGTTCTTCCTTATTGAACGCTTGGCTGCGCTGTAGAATAGTTTGCCAGATCAAACGAAGGTCCCCTTCACCATCCGTTCCACTACCAACCTGCAAATGGAGTGTATCGCCATTGGGGCGATCGAACAACTGCTGGAAGGAAACATCCTTGGGCACAAGATCCGGACCGAAGCTGTTCTGGAAACTGAAATGCAGATGCTTGGCAATGAACGAACCCCAATCGGTGAATCCATAGTCCCGCACACGAACACTATCTATATACCGGAGTGCGACTTGTTCGTACAGCATTGGCCCATCATACGCTTCTTCGAGCTTATCCAATCCGTAGAGCAACGTAGGCTTGAAACTATCGTCCCAATCGTAGTCCTTATCCGTATCGTTCACCGTGAATACGCCAGGGCCAAGTTGCAGCAGTGGCCTTCCGTTGGGTTCCGCCCGGAATTGCATCACCGCTTTTCTGTTGAACGCATGAGGTACTAACTCATAGAAGGGCACGCGTGCAACGTGATGAGGAAACCTCTCCTTTACCAAAGTCTTCAGCGCACCCAAGGCCAATCCGAACCGGCTATCCGATTCTATACCGGTGGAAGGATCAAGATCCAAGGCCCAACCAACCTCGAAGATCACTTCCTGTAGAGGGGCATTAGCTAAGCGGCTCATACGTCTTGTGGGTGAAAAGTAATCATCCGTCTTAATTACAACGCCAATGTACCGTGTAAAGTCTGTTTCGCTTCGCCTTCCTAACTTCTTAAGAACATAGCCGGTCTTCGCTTCAAGACCCATGTGATCCGCAAGTGTGGCAGGGTCCCTAAGAAGGAGACCCTGCCGAGGTTTAGCTGCTAGATATTGGTCTAGGCCGACATCTTTCGTGGTGCCCTGTCCGCATCATGTTGCGGCATATATGGCCAAACATTGATCGGGCGGGCACCATAGGCTCTCGTCTTCAAGCGGCCATTGATCAGCTCAAAAGTGGTTCCGCCTTTCCGTAGCGATTCGACGTACCACCTCAGCAGCTCGTACTGCAGCACTTCACGCCTTGTCCAAGAGCATGATGGACAGCCTTCCGGTCGACCTGCCTTGTACCACTCTCGACCGGGTTCCAACTTTTCGTAATAATTCCGCCAGATGCCTGCGTTCAAATCCGCAATTTGAAGGAACGGGGATTCTTCCGGACGGAGTTGGCTGATAGCCGAAAACGTTGGCCCGAAAGGAATACGGCTCATCACATCCTTGGCGACCCGATCGAGATCTAGACTCCATTCCGTATCGGGATGCCAGGTAATATCGGTAATTGTATGGCGCTTGATCAAGTCGACCAAGGCCACGCGATACATGTACTCCTTATTGCTTTGGTCATCTCTGAACTGAACAGCATGGCGCGCATCATGCATATCCCAGAGCACCGTCTGGTAACGCACTCCGTATTGTGTGGCCAAGGTGGTCGTTGTACCTAATAGTGCTTTGCATGCGTGCGTGTACTTGTACTGCTTCGCCACCTTTTTCCACTCGGTGCAACTCGTTCCCGTTGAGCGGAGCAGCTCGTCAAGCTCCATGTTCAGATTAATGACTTCTTCGGTCGGCACGGCAACCAAGGTCAATGCATGGAAGCGATGGCCTCCGGCACCACTATCGTCGCTGAAAATCGTGTAATCCGCCATGTCGGCAAATTTACTTGCGATGAACTCAAGCATCAGGTTGTAGTTATACACGATCACGGTCGTTCTGTGAATAGAGCATTCGGTTGTTATTACCCATCTTCGCACCACATGCCCACCCTCCACTGGATCGGAAAAGACAAGGTGATCAACCACCACCGCGACGTGCCCTATAAAGTGCTGGAGCACCAGTACGGCTTCGATGCCGCAAAGGGTAAGTTGAGCGAAGCGGGAGCCGCCACAGGCAGCGGCAACATGATCATCCAAGGCGACAACTTGGAAGCCCTGAAAAGCCTGCTGCCCCAGTACGAGGGCAAGGTGAAGTGCATCTACATAGACCCGCCCTATAACACCGGCAACGAGGGTTGGGTGTACAACGACAATGTGAACGACCCGCGCATAAAGAAGTGGCTGGGCGATGTGGTGGGTAAAGAGGGCGAGGACCTGAGCCGACACGATAAGTGGCTCTGCATGATGTACCCGCGGCTGGTTCTGCTCTTCAAACTGCTTTCAAAGGATGGAGTGATTTTCATGTCCATTGGTGATGATGAGAATGCCACACTTCGGCTTATGTGTGATGAGATCTTCGGAAGACGCAATTTCTTGGCGGCCTTGATATGGAACTCTGAGGGGAATACGGACAATCAACTTGAGATCAAGATCAACCATGAGTATGTTCTTGTTTATGCTCAGAATATTAACAACAAGGCCTCTGCAATTGGCGACGTGATTGACCCCAATACTCGTGAGGATAGCAACTTGTGGAAAGGGCTTGCTGACAACAACATCAACAAGAATAATCCCCGGAATCCACCCGTATTGGTTACACTCCCCGCTGGCTTCCCATCGGCCGAGGAAACGCTGGAATATGCAGGCAAGAAGCTTGATGAAGCATTCTTCACAGAGGCAACATCGAAGCGATTCATCACCGAGGAACTGAAGCGGAGGTACAGCATTGAGAACCTGTCCGGTCTGCCAGTCAAAGTGGATGATATGAGTGTTGCAGGACACAAGTTGGTGAAGGACTGCCGGATATTCGGCGGTCTCGCAAACCACTCAAAGCTGAAAGAATTCATTGCCGGTGGTTTCAAACCGATAAAGGATGGTGACGATACCATAGCGTTCTATTTGAACAAGAACGCCGCTGTTCGATATCATAAGGTGAAAGCCACTGCTAGCAATATCCTTTCTGTGTTGCGGGGCTTTGGTACAACTGAGAGGATGAAGACCGAGCTAAAGCGAAGCGCTGATATCCGGTTCGACTATCCGAAGCCCGTTGATCTGGTTCAGTACCTGCTTTCAATTGGCGCTGAAGACAAGTCGTCAATTGTCTTGGATTCATTTGCAGGTAGCGGAACAACCGGTCATGCGGTCTTGAACTTGAATGCTAAGGATGGCGGCAAGCGGAAGTTCATACTGATCGAGATGATGGATTACGCAGAAACAATGACCGCGCAGCGTCTCAAGCGCGTGATTAGCGGTTATGGGTCCGAAGAGCGGAAAGCCTCTAGCACCGGCGGCGCATTCGACTACTACACTTTGGGCGAGCCGCTCTTTGATGCGCAGCACAACTTGAACGAGGCGGTGGGTACGGAGAAGATCCGGGAGTATATCTGGTACAGTGAGACAAGGTCCACGCTGCAAGCCACCGCGCAGGAGGCAAACGGCAACATGCCAGGTGGCAACAACCCACACGCGAACCCATACTTCTTGGGCACCCACGAGGCCACAGCCTACTACTTCGTGTACGAGAAGGATGACCTTACCACCTTGGACCACGAGCTCTTGGCCACCTTGCCCACCAAGGGCGAGCGCACCCTGATCTACGCCGACAACTGTTTGCTCCCAAAGAAATTCATGGAGCAGCACGGCATCGTGTTCAAGAAGATCCCACGTGATATTACCCGCTTCTGAAAACCTCTTGGAGAATGCACGCAACGCAGAGATACAGAGGCGCAGAGCATCGCAGAGAAAGGACGGTGTGGCGTGGGAAAGGCACAGAGGCCCCGTGTGGCGGGGCAATGCGCAAAACATGGGTTGAGCAATGATGGACGCGCCCTTACAACTCCTGCCCATGCTGCTTCTGGAACCCTACCGGCAAACCGTTGCTGCGGCTGCATTGGAGAAGTACGCCGCGTTGGAAGAAAGCGAACTGTCGGTGGATGCCTTCAGCTTCTACACCTCAGTATCGGCCGTGTATTCCAGCAAGATCGAAGGCGAGGACATTGAGCTGGACAGCTACGTGAAGCACAAACGCTTCGGCATACCCTTTCTGCCGGACCACACCCAGAAGATAGACGACCTCTACGGCGCTTATCAGTTCGCCAAGTCGCACAGCTGCGACCGCACCAACCTGCTGGAAGCGCACCGCATGCTTACCCAGCACATCCTGCCGGAAGGTGCGCGGGGCCGCGTGCGCACCGGGAACATGTACGTGACCACCGCCAGCGGCAAGATCGAATACGTGGCGGCTTCGCCCTACCACGTGGAAGCAGAGTTGGAGAAGCTCTTCGCCGACCTTGCGAAGCTTTTGCAGATGGAACTGAGCCTGTCGGAAGTGTTCTACTTCGCTGCCATGCTGCACCTGGTGTTCGTAAAGATCCACCCCTTCGATGATGGCAACGGACGTTGCGCACGGCTCTTCGAGAAATGGTTCTTGGCAGCCAAGCTGGGCGAAAAGGCCTGGTTGATCCAATCGGAAAAGAACTACTACAACGAACACGGGATGTATTACACCAACATCAGGCTCTTGGGCTTGGAGTATGATGCCTTGGACTACGGGGCGGCGTTGCCCTTCCTACTGATGCTCCCGGGTTCGTTGACCATGAATGAACAGGACGCCTGATGGAACTGAAGCCCTACCAGCAGCGTGTGATCGAGGATATGGATGCCTTCCTCGGCACCTTCGCGCACATCGGCGATCCGGCCAAGACCTTCAATGCCTTTTGGGAACAGAAGGCCGGGCCGTACGATCCGCTCAACAACAAGGGCATGAAGCCCTACCAGGACAACGTGCCGGGGGCCGTTCACCTCTGCATCAAAGTACCCACCGCAGGCGGCAAGACCTTCATGGCCGTCAACGCCCTAAAGACCATTTTCGATCATTGCAGCCCCAGCATGCCGCGTGCCGTGGTGTGGCTGGTGCCCTGGAGCAACTTGCTGCAACAGACCGTGCGCACCCTTAGCGACCCGGAGCACCCCTACAACCAGAAGCTGAAGCAGCTGTTCCAGAACCGGGTGGAGGTGTACGAGAAGGACCAACTGCTGATGGGTGCGGGCTTCAATCCCACCAGCGTGCAAGAGCAGCTCAGCATCATCGTCATGAGCTTCGCCAGCATGCGTGCCCGCAAGAAGGAAGACCGCAAGGTGTTCCAAGAGAACGGGCAACTGGCAGGTTTCCGCAGCTTGTACGCCGATGATGCACACATTAAGGAAGGTACCGACGACACGGCCCTGATCAATGTGATCCGCCACCTGAACCCCGTAGTGGTGGTGGACGAAAGCCACAACGCCGAGAGCGACCTGAGCGTGGATATGCTGAAGGACCTGAACCCGAGCTTCATCCTGGACCTCACGGCGACGCCCAAGCAGAACAGCAACATCATCAGCATGGTGCCCGCCTTGGAGTTGAAGAAGGAGCACATGGTGAAGCTGCCCGTGATCGTGTACAACCAGCACGACCGCAGCGAGGTGATCGAGAACGCCCTGCACTTGCGGGAACGCTTGCAAGGCATTGGCGATGCGGAGCACAAAGCCGGTGGTCGCTACATCCGGCCCATCGTGCTTTTCCAAGCCCAGCCCCGCACCGGCGAGGAGAACGTCACGTTCGAGAAGTTGAAACAGACCTTGATCAAAGCGGGCATCCCCGAGCAAGAGATCAAGATCAAGACCGCCGGTATCGATGAACTGAAGGGCATTGATCTGATGGCTGCGGATTGCCCGGTGAAGTACATCATCACCATCAACGCGCTGAAGGAAGGTTGGGACTGTCCCTTCGCGTACATCCTTGCCAGCCTCGCGGATAAGAGCAGCGCGGTGGACGTGGAGCAGATACTCGGTCGCGTGTTGCGCCAACCCTACGTGACCAAGCACACGAACCCCATGCTGAACATGAGCTACGTACTCACCGCCAGCGTGAAGTTCATGGACACCTTGCAGAGCATTGTTAAGGCATTGCAAGCAAGCGGCTTCAGCGACAAGGACTACCGGGCCATGGACAGCATGACGCCCGGCGAACGCGAAACTGCCAAACTGGAAGCCGTGCAACTGGCCTTGCAGCCGGATAGCGCACCCGCCGATGACCTGGAACTGAAGCCGATCACCTTCGATCCCAAGGCCATAAGCCAACCAACCAAAGACCTGAAGCAGATAGAAGCCGAAGCCTTGGCCAAGAACGCCGAACTGGAGGCCGACATCGAAGCCAGCAACGATTCCAACGAAGACCCGATCTTGCAGGAAATGGGCGACCAAGTGAACCGCTACGCCATGCGCGACGATGTGGCCGAATTGGCCAAAGACATCGTGCTGCCGCGCTTCGTGGTACAGGTACCCGGCAACATCTTTACGGGTGTTGAACCATCATGGGCCGAATTGAGCCAAGAACCTTTGCTGAAAGACTTCCGCCTTAGCCAGCAAAGCCTGGAAGTCAACTGGGAGAACATCGATAACGAACTCTACTCCGTGGATCTTGAAAGTACAACCGGAGGCCAAATGAACCCGGCCTTCAAGAAGATCCTACAAAGCGAAGTGCGCGAACCGGTGATGGAATACATCCTCGCCAAGCCCGCCCCAAGCCGCTTGAACGATGTGGCCGACCAAGTAATGGCCCGCATCGGCAACATGTGGCCCATTGCGGATCAGGAGATCAAGAAGTATACCTTGCGTTTACTGGAGGACTTCAGCGCCGAGAAGTTGCACGATGTGCTTACTCGCCCGTTGCAGTACACAAGCCGGATCAAAAAGAAGGTGCAAGCCTTGGCCGATACCTACGCCGAGCAACGCTTCAAGGAGCTCCTGCAGGTAGGCAAGATCAGCACCGAAGCATACTGGAAATTCGCTGAACGGATAGTGCCCGGGCAGCTTGGCAAGAGCATCAACAACGCTCTGTACGTGCGCGAAGGCAGCATGAACGGGTTCGAGGAACGCGCCATCAGCGAACTCGGCGCACTGCCCAACATAGCTTGTTGGCACCGCAATCTCGGTCGCGGCAAAGGCTTCTCCATCAACGGCTTCAGCAACAACCACTACCCCGATTTCATCCTCCTCACCAAAAGCGGCAAAGTCATCATCGTAGAAACAAAAGGCGACGACCGCGACAACAGCGACAGCGCCGCCAAAGCCCGCTTAGGCCGCATCTGGCAGGACCAAGGTGGTGCAGCCTTCTTCTACTTCATGGTCTTCGACCAGAACAAAGTGGATGGGGCGTATACCTTGAGTGATGCGAAACGGTTGGTTGGGGAGGTGTAACTTTAGAACATGAAAGACAAACCCCAAAAGACATTCTGCGGGCTAACCGGGATAACACTAAGCGCCAAGGTGGTCTTGGAATAATCTTGATACAACACGGAACCAGCTACAAAAAGAAATACGATCATGGTGTTACCCATAGCACGTTGACCGCAAACGGAAGAAAAGCCACTGCCATTAAGTTCATTCCGTATGGTCATATGTTTCGTGATGCCAAAGGTCGTACCGTTACAATGGAACCTCCGCAGGTTTAACCGTGAGCGCTTCCCAGATCGACAAACCACCACCGGTTCTGCCCGCTGCAATAGAGCGGCCGTCCACATTACTCCCTCACTCCTTCACAAACCGCCCGACCATAGCACCTTGGTCCGAAGCCACCAAGTAGCTGCCCGGTGCCAAGGGGGCAATATCCACCTGCACCAGATCTGCGTTGTTCGCACTGCCCGTTAGCACGATCCTTCCTTGGAGATCACGCACCACGTATTGTTTCGCATCCATGCCGCGGATCATCAAACGGTCGTTCGCGGGGTTGGGCCACATGTGTACACCCGTTTGTTCGTTCTGTTCTGCGATGGAGATCGTGAAGTCCGTCTCAATGCAAATGCTGAATGTTCCGGCATCGGCTCCACCGCTGTTCCACACGCGCAAGTAGTAGGTGGTGTTCAAAGCAAGTCCGGTCAGGTCCACCGGTGCATCGATCCCCTCCGCGCATTCCAAGTAACCCGTACCATCGCAGGCGCTGTACAAGGCTGCGTTCACCTCTGCGGCACTTACTGCGGCAATGATCACCGTATGGTCACTTTGTTCACCGGTGTTGAAACTATACCACAAGTCAACGATCGGTGCGTATGGATCGCAAGGTGGATTGGGCATGGCACCTATAAAGGCACAGATGTTGTCGCCAAGGATGCCTTCGCAAGCACTGATCCCCACGGGGGTAATGATCGTGGCAGCGGCGCATGCATCGTTCTCGGCCAACGGAGCACACAAAGGGGCACATTCCATGGCCAATGTGAAAGTGCCGGACTCATTATTGAAGGCATGCACCAGCGCGTAATACGTGGTGCCGCTGATCGTTGGGAAGATCATGTTCGTTGTATTCCCTGCGCAACCCGGGGCATCATCCGCACCGGCCACACATTGCAATTCATCGCAGGTCCCGTTGAACACACTGATCTTGGTATCGAAATCGGCGGTGCCGCAGGTGCTCAACGTCACAGCGCTGCCATCACCGATGAAGGTGTACCAGAGTCCGTTCGATGAGATCGGTGCCGCGCCACATGTGGGTCCTGGCGTAAAGAAGCTCAGTTCGGTATCGCCCGTTACCGTGCTATCGCAAGTGAGTGGCAAAGCTCCCGCGCAGGTCGCGTTCTCCACCGGTGGTTGCGCCAATGTGCCGAAGCTGATCGGACCCACGGTGCCACTGATATCGAACTCCGAGCATTCCTCGTGGATGTATAGTGCGTACTGCGTATCGATAATAAGACCGGTAATGGTTGCGGAGGGTGGTGATCCCACAACACCTGAAATGATGGTGCCGCTGCCTGGTTGGAACCCGTTCGGTCCGTATTCGATCACATAGGTGGCACCGGGGTTCAGGCTTTCCCAGTAGATGAAAGCCGCAGTATCCGTTGCGGAGATCTGCACGTTTGCAGGAGGTGGGCAGGTTTGGCATGCCAGCTCCAGATTGAAGGTGCCCGTTTCCCCATCATAACCTTGCACCAACACGTAGTACGTAAGATCGGGTTGCGGTTGAAAATTCACGGTGGAGCACGTACCGATATCCGGCGTATCGTCATTGCCCACCACGCAGACCAGTGCATCGCAGCTCCCTTGGTACACGTTGATCCGGGTATCGTAGTCGAACGACTCGCAAGTGCTCATCACGACCGGGTTGTCGATCCCCGTGAACATGTACCATACGCCGGGTGCTTGGATCCCCGTTTCGCAGAAGGGCGCAGTATCGCTGGTGGCATCAATGGTGGATCCGGGAAGGCTCTGGTTACAGGCAATCGTGTCGGCACCCAAGCATAGGTCACCGGTGTATGGTCCGCAGGCAACTGTCAACTCGAAGTCACCGACTTCCCCATCATAGCCTTGCACGAGTACGAAGTAACTGACCCCGACAAGCGCCGGAAAGGAGACGGTACTGCCCAATTCACAGTCGCCGCCGTCATCATTACCGGTAACGCAAAGCAGACCATCGCACGTGCCCGAATACACGTTCAGCTTGGTGTCATATTGTACATCACTACACGTGGAAATGGTCACGGCCTGCCCGGTACCTTCCAACGTGTACCACACGCCGGGTGCATCAATGCTGGTTCCGCAGGTGGATGCATTGTCATCGGCCGTCGCCTCCAGTGTGGAACCCAACACCGTGGCACCGCACGTGATCTCGATCGCGTTCGTGCAATCATCGTTGGCAGGGATCTGTGCCGCTAACGGAATGGAAAGCACAAGAGCAAGGATGGCAATAGCTGACTTGGTAATGGACATGGGTGAAGGATGAGCGTTGATAGGCTCGGTACGAAAGTACGTGAAGCGCACACGGAGACACAGAGCCTCGGAGAATGCAGAAGATCCGATGGCCTCAGCACTCCGTGCCTCGCTGTCTCGATGCCACCAAGCTCAACGTACCGTTCACTCCTTTTTCTTCTTCGTCTTCTTCCGTATCCTTTTCGCCGGGTCCTCATGGAAGTAGTAGCGCAGGTCCGCGGTCAGGTAGGCCCCGCTCAACGAGCCGCGTACCGGGTAAGGGAAGAAGCTGGGCCCGTAATACGTGACATCCACCGTGGACAAGGCATTGAACGGTCGGTGGAAGGTGGCGCCCAAGTAGAACGTACCGCTCTTCACGGTCCTGTATTCCACGCCGAGGTTGCCGATCACGCCAAGTTGCGCCCAGCGGTTGCGGAACATGTAGATGCGCCCGCGCTCCACATCGCGCTGGGCATCGCTGGGGTAGAAGTCCGCCGAAAAGCCCAAGGCGGCGTTCATGAAGGCGCGCTCGCCCAAGCGGATGAAGATCAGGGCCGTGATCGGAAGTTCGTACCCGATGTAGCGCACATTGGCGGTCTCGGAATAGTTGGCCGTATCGTTGTTCAGGGTGAAGGAGTACCGCCGTTGGATCTGCCCCAGTCCGGTCTCCAGCGCAATGGTCTTGGTAAGGCCCACGCGCACGCACATGCCGAACGCATAGCCCCCGTTCAACTCAATGGAACTCGTGACATGCGCTCGCTCCAAGTTCACCTTCGAGTCGAGGTAGGTGAAGGGGATCACCGGTTTTACTTGGATCCCGAAGGTGGTAACGCCCTCTTGGCCCCGGCTGGAAAGGGGGAACAGGCATGCCAACAAGATCACAACACTAGTGCGCATTTGCCCCAAAGATGGTGTTGGATCCGTTGTGTTGGATGGTTGAGTTCATGAACGGTGGTCAGTACTGACCTGAAGGAACCGCAGATGCACGCAGATAAACGCGGATAGTAACGGAAGCTTGCCTGCGCCCAGCCAGCAGCGAAGACTTGCTCTGAGGATGCATCTGCGTTCATCTGTGCCTGCCTGCCGAAGGCATGGTCCATCTGCGGTTAAAATTTCACTGGTGCGGCGCTCGCCGCATGGCGGGTCACTTGGGCAGCCCGATGTCAAGTACCCAGATCGGCGGATCACTTCTCTAAGATCATGCCTAGTAATGCCATCAGCATCAGCAAAACGAACAAGCCGATCACGGTCCAACGGAACATACCATCCGCAATAAAAGGGGTGCGGTGCCTGCCCAGCACAGTATAGTTGATCCGCACGGCGGCTTCCCGGTGGCGGGCCTTCACCCCGACCAGAAAGGGCGCTCCGTCGCCTTCGTCCTGTTCATGCGGAATGGAGACGGCCAACAAGCCTTCCACAAATTCATTTGCGATCGCACGCGTCTGGAAACGGAAGATCATCCACATCGGGTCTTCCGGGTGGTCATCAAAATTGGTGATGTTCAGGATCGCCATGGGGTCAGATACGAATATTGTTCACCCGACCCATTTCACCAGTTGGTCCAGCGGTTTGCGGTAGCCCTTTGGCCAATCGATCGCCGGGTAACCGATAAAGAACAGGCCGAGGGCTTGGTCGTGTTCGCCCAATCCCAAGAAGTCGCGCATGCCCACTCCGGTTGCCACCCCGCCAGTTGCCCAGAAACCGCCCAATCCGTAGGCCGTGCAAGTGAGGTGCATGTTCTGCACGGCACAGGCCACGGCGAATTGGTTGTCGCGTTCGCTGATCTTGCCGGCCGGGTCGTGCGCCATGCCGATACCGATCACCACACTGCTTTGGAGGGGGCGTTGCACCGCATTGTCAAATTTCCGTTGAAGGAATTTTTCCGGCCCTGTGATCCGGGTGTATTCCTCACCCATGAAGGTCGATAGTTGCTTCCTGCCTTCCCCACTGAACACGGTGAACCGCCAAGGCTGGACCATGCCATGAGTAGGTGCCCAGGTGGCATTGCCAAGGATGCGTTCCACGATCTCCTTGTGTACCTCGCGGTCCGTATGGTCCTTCGGATAGATCGTCCGTCGGTGACGGATAAGCTCGGTGATCTCACTAACACTGAATTTCATGGCAGCTGCATTTCGGGCCACAAAGAGACGAGATCGGATGGAATGGGGTCCACGGTCTTTCTTCTTTCTTCTTTCTTCTCTCTACATTCTACATTCTACATTCTACATTTCTTCTTTCTTCACTTCATTCCGGGCCCCGACCCGGAACATCATTGTTCGCCCTGCATGTTCATGATCTACAAGGTTAAAGTCCAAATTGAGCCCCCTTGACGGGAATCATTAGCAGAGGGCAAGGGTGCCCGTCGTGAGGCGGGATCCGAAGGAAGCCTAATGCAAAAGACGGTGTCAACGAACAGAAACCGCATACAAGGC
>Ga0335394_10001953_pt1 | contig 23173 bp, 23 predicted proteins | sample MAT03_FD_205741 | JGI IMG/M metagenome (GOLD analysis project Ga0335394, IMG submission 205741) | Freshwater microbial communities from Lake Fryxell liftoff mats and glacier meltwater in Antarctica - MAT-03 (spades assembly) (version 2) ...
ATAAACGAGAGGAAATGCAAAAAATTGAGAGACTCTCAAAAAAATATCGAGAGCAGTCCTGGTTATACCGCACACGGTCACAAATTGCGCTTTTTCAGAGGGTGGAAAGCGCAATTTGTGACCGTGGATATTATATTCCTCCGACTCACACCTTTCGGGCAAAGTCGAAGGAATATATTCAGATCAAGATCAGTCCCCGCTTACCAGTGTGCCCACAGCCTCGCCGCGTAAAGCGCTGAGTAAAGCGTGCGAATCCCATAAATTTAGCACAAGAATGGGCAGGTGATTTTCCATGCACAAGGTAATGGCTGTGCTATCCATTACTTCCAAACGGCGATTGAGGACTTCAATGTAACTTAATTGATCAAATTTTTTCGCATTCGGATCTTTCTTAGGGTCGGCATCATAAACGCCATCTACTTTTGTTGCTTTGATGACAACTTCAGCTTCGACCTCAGTAGCCCGCAAAGCCGCAGCCGTATCAGTTGAGAAGAATGGATTACCCGTCCCAGCGCCAAAGATAACCACTCGTCCCTTCTCCAGGTGACGTACTGCACGACGGCGGATATAAGGCTCTGCAATGGCGCGCATCTCAATAGCAGACATGACACGGGTCAACACTCCTTGACGTTCCAAGGCATCCATCAGGGCCATTGCATTCATTACGGTGGCTAACATGCCCATATAATCTGCTGTAGAGCGATCCATGCCGCGTTCCAAACCCTGCTTACCGCGCCATAGATTTCCAGCGCCGATTACGACAGCCACTTCCACGCCCATATCACGGACTTCTTTTATACGGCTGGCAATGGATTCGGCTTCATCAACATCTATGCCAAATCCCGATTTACCGCCAAGCGCTTCCCCGCTTAATTTAAGAAGAATACGTTTATATTTTAGATCAGCCATTCATGCCTCCAGATTTGTTTACAAGGATGTCTTTATACCAACTATAAAAAGAGCCAACCCGAAGGCTGGCTCTTAAAAACTTATTATTCTTTCGTGCTTTCACCAAGTTCCCATCGCTGGAAACGGCGGACAATTACGCTTTCACCAATCGCTGCCACGTTTTGCAGGATGAGCTTTTCGATTGTGAGAGATTCATCGCGGATATAGGTTTGACGCATCAAACAGACTTCGTCTTTATATTTCTCAACGCGTCCTTCCACGATCTTCGTCATTACGTTCTCAGGCTTGCCTTCTTCGACAGCACGAGCGCGGGCAATTTCGGCTTCATGTGCAAGCTCAGCAGCAGGAATTTCATCCGCTTTGACATATTTGGGAGAGCTTGCCGCAATCTGCAAAGCAATCTCATGCGCTAATGTGCGGAACTTTTCAGCACGAGCCACGAAATCAGTTTCGCAATTGATTTCCACCATGACACCTACGCGTCCACCACCGTGGGAATACATTTCCACGACGCCGTTTGAAGCGTCACGATCAGAACGTTTGGCGGCAGTGGCCATGCCTTTTTCGCGCAGCCAATCCACAGCCTTCTGATAATCTCCGTTTGCTTCCTGCAAGGCTTTGCGGCAATCCAACATGGGAGCGCTGGTAGCAGCACGCAATTCCTTGATCATCTGTGTTGTTATTTCCATTTCACTATCCTTGATTTTTACTTTAAAAAGTTAACTATTCCGCTTTAGCGGGGGTTTCATCAGAAACTGCAGGAGCATCGGCTACAGGGGCGTCATCTGCTTTGCGAGTGACGTTCAATTTTGCCAATGTGGATTCGCCTAACAAGGCGTCTTCGCCCATGTTCTCATCCTGTTCGGTTTCAACAACAGGCTTGCGAGGTCCACGAACCTTGGACTTGCTGTCAGCTTTAGCATCATCAGCTTTTTCCGGTTCTTCTTCCTTGCGCTGTGCTTTACCTTCAAGTACGGCATCAGCAATCTTGGCAACCAACAATTTGATGGCGCGAATGGCATCATCATTGGATGGGATCACATAATCAACATTCTGAGGATTGCAATTGGTATCAACCAAGGCAACAATTGGAATGTTGAGCAAATTGGCTTCGCGGACAGCAGCTTCTTCACGGCCTACATCCACAATAAAAAGCATATCCGGGCGGCGTTTCATGATACGAGCGCCAGATAAGCGGGTTTGTAAGCGGGTAATTTCACGTTCAATCAACAAGCCTTCTTTCTTGGTCAGGTTGTTAATTTCTTCTGAATCGCGCACCTTTTCAAGACGCTCCAATTCCTGGATGCGCTTATACATGGTCGTCCAGTTTGTGAGCATACCACCCATCCAGCGTTCGGTGACGTAGGGCATACCACAGCGGGCAGCTTCTTCAGCCACGGTCTCTTGGGCCTGACGCTTGGTGCCAACAAATAAAACATTGCCGCCGTTCGCAACAGCATCGCGAATGACGTTGTACCCCTGATTCAATAACTTAACAGTTTGTTGCAGATCGATAATATGAATACCGTTACGTTCAGTGAAGATGTACGGTTTCATACGAGGATCCCACTTGTTTGTACGATGTCCAAAATGGACACCGCTTTCAAGCAGGGCTTTCATGGAAATAACAGCCATTTAGTACTCCTTAACTTGTGCCGTTCCCCAAAGCGCATTTCAACGATATGAAATGGTTTGGAACGGAATGAGTTTAGCGGGGACTCGGTCCGTAGACCAGACCCGCTCAGGGACGCTTGTTGCCCGTCCCAGGCAAATTGTGCTTTTTTCAAAGCCGCAAAATTATATCACACGGAACTATATGAAATGCTAAAAACGATACAGCCTCATTTGTGAGGCTGTATCGTTTTTAGCTACGAAAATTTTTCCTGTTTTTATATTGCGACAACTTGAGCGTGTACCTGTTGTTTAAGAGATGCAATGTCACGCTGTAACCGATCATCATGTTTGATCTGGTCTGCAATCTTTTTTATGGCAGACATAACGGTTGAATGATCGCGCCCACCCAAAGCTTCACCAATTTGCGGGAACGAGAAATTGGTTTCCTCTCGCAATAAATACATGGCAATCTGACGTGGAAACGCTACTTCTTTTGTACGGTCTCGCCCTAAAAGCTTTTCGGCAGAGAGGTTAAATTTTCGAGCAACAAGATCAACAACGCGGGCTGGTTCTACATCTCCACGCGAAGGTAATAAATCAGATAATGCCACTTCAACCAAGTTTGGGGTAAGCGCAGATCCGCTTAAATCAGCAAAAGCAATAATACGGTTTAATGCGCCTTCCAATTCACGGATATTTGACTGAACCCGTTTGGCAATATTCTCCAAAATTTCATCAGAAATATGTCTGCCTGTACGCTCGGATTTGGAACGTAGAATTGCAAGGCGGGTTTCAAAATCAGGAGCTTGAATGTCGGCGCTTAACCCCCATTCAAAGCGGGAACGCAGCCGTTCTTCGAGTGTGACCAATGACTTGGGAGGGCGGTCAGACGAAACGATGATCTGTTTATCCTGACCGTGGAGAGTGTTGAAGGTATGAAAAAACTCTTCCTGCGTGGATTCTTTGCCTGCAATAAATTGAATATCGTCCACTAATAATACGTCAGCGGAACGGTATTTTTCACGGAAGGCTTGGGTGGTGTGTGTGCGAATGGCGGTGATCATGTCATTCGTGAATTCTTCAGAGGAAACGTATAAAACATTCAAGCCGTCGGCGTGACAGGCGTTGCCGATGGCGTGTAATAAGTGAGTCTTGCCGAGTCCGACACCGCCATACAGAAAAAGCGGATTATAGGCGCGGGCTGGTTTCTCAGCCACGGCCTGACAAGCCGCATGAGCCAGGCGGTTACCAGAGCCAACAACATAAGTATCGAAGGTGTAACGCGGATTAAGGGTAACGTGACGTTGTTTTGGCTCAGGGGCGGTAATTTCAATCGAAGTGGCAGCAGGCTCAGGGTCGGTGGTTGAATCGCCTTCATCCACTTGAGAGACAACAAATTCCACAGAGACGTTTGAATTTAAGATTCCGATCAATAAACGGCTGACAGTGCTTGAGAGACGGCTTTCCAACCAGTCGCGAGCGTAGGCATTACTTACCCCAACGGTAATAATCCCCCTTTCATAGGAAACGGGACGTGTATCACGTACCCAGGTATCGTAAGATGCGCGGGGCATTTCCATTTGAAGTTGTGCAAGTACCGATTGCCAAGCCTGCTCAGCGTTCATAAGTATTCCTAAGTGAGAGATATAGAGTGCATAAACTAACCCGCCTTGTATGCGGCTTAATAAGTTGACGCGTGTTCTGTTTTTAAGATTTCTTGCGGGATTCAGATGCGAAGGGCATACATCCTTTATATCAGCGTGCTATCATTCTAGCAGATAGTCTCAATAGATAACAAGGCGTTATGCCTACGTGAAGTTAAAAAGATTTGTTTTTTTAAGGTTGTCATATGTTAACAAATGATTATGCACTCAACTGGAATCCGATTTTGGAATAGAACAAGCGTTTCAGCCAAACACACCCATGGCCGCACCCCTACCCCCCATATATGGGCATCAAGAGCCTTTTGAATACAATCTATACATATCTATCTTAAAAAACCGTGACACAAAACATTTTTGATTCATATCAAACGAGACTCGAGTTCCTGTGATTCATTTTACACGAATCATAGATTTTATTGATTTAGTGTTTTACTGCGCGAGGAACCCAAACAAGAATGGTTGTTCCATCTTCAAATGTTGATGAAATATCGATATCACCACCGACTGCATGTGCGCGTGTCTGCATGTTTGCAAGCCCATGACCAATTGAGGTTTGCATCTTATCCAGATCAAAGCCTTTACCATCATCTTTGATCTCCAATAAGGCACGTTCATCGGTTGTCCATATCGAAACTTCAACTTTTTTTGCTTTTGCGTGCTTGGCGGCGTTGGCTAATGCTTCCTGACAGATATGAAATAACGCCAAAGATTGTATATGCGGCAGATCTTTCAGTTCATCAGGGCCGGTGAAGTTAACTTCAGAGAAAGTATGCGCCCGATATTCAGCAATTAAACGCTTGATTCCGCTTATCAACCCTTCATTGCCAAGTTGACGTGGTCTGAGGTCAAGAATGTAAGCGCGGATATCACGAATGGATTGATTTAAGCCATCAATTGCATGGTGAATTTTATCTTTCGCAACCTCTGGGTCTTCATTCAGGGTAAGCCGCGCCCCTTCAAGTACCAATCCGACACCATAAATAGATTGAATAATGCCGTCGTGCAAGTCCATGCCGATGCGGTCACGTTCTTCGAGTACCGCGAGGCGGCGGGCATTAGAATGCAAACGCGCATTTTCAATAGCAAGCCCAGCCCATGCGCCGACAGCCGTGAGCAGCTGGATGTTCCTTTCATCAAATGGATCGGTTGCACGAGTGACAACGCTCATAACACCCATCAGGTTTTCGCCTGAAAGCAAGGGAATGCAAGCAGTTTGCTGAAACCCTGCCTGCACCACAGCATCACGCAGAAAGTTTGTGTCGTTGGCAAGGTGCAGACCCACCATAGGCTTGCGCGTCTGGGCTACAATTCCGGGATAGCCTTCGCCGACTTGAAAAATATTGCGTGTCCAAAAGGCTTCAGCCGCCTGGCCGCGATGCAAAACCATGCGTAAAGTGGTTTTATCCTCTTCCAACAGGAAAATCTCACCAGCTTCCACTTTCATATAGCTCATCACCTGCCCAAGCGCCTTGTTGAGAATCTCATCCAGTTCCAGGCTGGAGGTTAAGGTGGATGCGATTCCGTTGAGCAGCCCCATGTCGACAGTACGGCGAGTCAACGCGAGGTCGCGCTCCTTCATCTGTTCATATAATCGCGCATTGGTAATGGCAGTGGCGGCATAGGCGGCGAGCATCTGGATGATCATTTCATCATTTTCATCAAATTCCCGCCCGCCAGGCTTATTGGTTAGATAGACCTGCCCCAATTGATGATCGCCTGCACGAATCGGCACGCCTAAAAACGGCGCCATGGGTGGATGATGAGTTGGAAAGCCCACTGATTTTGGGTGGTCTTGAATAACGGGTACTCGTAATGGGCTATCGGTATTCATTAATTCGCCAAGCAAACCATGCCCAAGGGGAGGATGGTCCATTTTTTTTATTTCATGATCCGACATGCCGACAGTGATAAATTGCTTTAACTGGCCGTCATCACCCAGCACGCCCAACGCGGCATAATTTGCATTCGCCTGTTCACAAGCAAGCGCAGCAATCCGTTCGAGCAGATGTTCCAGAGAAACATCCTTTACCAGCTCGAGGCTGGCACGATGGAGCGCAAATAATCTTTCCTGTAATTGTTCACGGGTTAAAAGCATCGTGCCATTATAATCAATTCGTTGCTTTTTGATAGAATTTGAAAGAGAGCCAATACTACACTTGAGAAACTCCACATGACAAACTCCCGCATTTCTGGATTTTACAATCTGACCATCGAAGAGCGCCGCAAAAAACTGGCGGAAGCTTCGAATCAGACTCCCGAAGACCTGCTCCCGTTTACAACAGGCGGACTCACCGCTGAGACAGCCGACCACATGATCGAAAACGTGATCGGCATGTATTCTTTACCAATCGGCATCGGGTTGAATTTCATGATCAATGGCCGGGATGTGCTGATTCCTTTTGTAGTGGAAGAACCTTCCATTGTGGCGGGGGTTTCGTTCATGGCGAAGCTGGCGCGGGCAGGCGGTGGATTCACTGCCACCACCAGCGAGTCTTTGATGATCGGGCAAATGCAGCTGATTAACGTGGTCAACATGGATGAAGCGCGGCTCAAGTTATATGAGCACAAAGCTGAATTGCTGGCAAATGCCGATCGCGCAGAATCAACTCTCCGCAAGATGGGAGGCGGTGCCCGTGATTTGGAAATCCGCCTGATCGAAGAGTCGCCTATTGGGCCGTTCCTCGTCGTACATCTCATCTATGATGTGAAAGACGCGATGGGCGCGAACGCGGTCAACACGGCTTGCGAAAGACTCGCGCCGCAAATTGAAGCCATCACCGGCGGAAAAGTTCATTTGCGAATTTTGTCGAATTTGTCAGATCGAAGAATGGCGCGCGCACGCTGCACGATCCCAGTCAATGAGTTGACCGTTGGGTTTGAAACCTTCAAAGGTGAAACGGTGCGCGATGGAATTATCGCCGCCTACGCCTTCGCCGCCAGTGACCCATACCGCGCCGCGACACATAACAAAGGTATTATGAATGGAGTAGATGCAGTTGTCCTTGCTACGGGCAATGACTGGCGCGCCATCGAAGCAGGCGCACATGCCTATGCGGCGCGTTCCGGGCGATACACTTCATTAACTACCTGGGGCAAAGACACGAATGGAAATTTAGTTGGCACAATTGAAATCCCGATGGCGGTTGGAATTGTAGGCGGTGCGACAAAGGTACACCCCGCCGCACAAGCCGCAGTGAAGTTGATGGGCATCACCACCGCTGCCGAACTGGCCGAGATCATTGCCTGCGTAGGACTCGCGCAAAACATGGCCGCCCTGCGTGCGCTCGCCACCGAAGGCATCCAACGCGGGCATATGTCGCTACACGCAAGACAAATCGCACTCGCTGCCGGGGCAGCAGGTGACATGATCGATAAAGTCGCCGCGCAAATGGTGGCAGAGAAGGCGATACGAGTGAGTAGAGCGGAAGAGATTTTGTTAGAAATGAAGAGCGGTTAACCATATAGAGAACAAAGGAAAACCTTATGATCGAAAAAAGTATTCTTACTCCCGAAGAAATCTCTGCCCTTGTGGATGGACTCAATCCCATTGATTGGGCTCAGATGGAATTACTGGCAAAGTTGCCGCCTGGCGAACGTTGGCTCGTCTCTGTACAAAAAGCAGAAATGATTCGCGCCGACCTCCGCAACAAACTTATGAAAGATTTTTCTGAACTTTCTTTGCCTGAAATCAATATGAAAGTATTGAGGTCATTGACACCTGTGCGAATTGGAAATAGTTATAGTGAACCTGCCTACTATGAAAATCTTTGATGAGACCTGACATGTCTTACCAGCACCGTTGTCAACCACAAACCTCGCGTGGACATAGGTCACGATTCATCAGCCTTTCGCGGAGATATGTCAGGTCTTTCAAGCACGCAGGCTTGACATCAACGTTTTGGTATGTGTAAAGGATTTGCCACAAAAAGAATTGACATTGAGAGCGGGATAAATCCCTCCCTCAGTTCATGGAAGTCGGCTAAATCCGACTCACCCATCAGCCCAAAGGGCTTCCACGCACTGAGGCAGGACTTTAGTCCGCACCGAGCAGGCAGGTTTGAGTTCAGAGTTTTGGTATATATAGAAGGCAGTAGGCATGAAAAACAACTTGGCAGAAATCAAAAAAAATTATGGTACATTAATCACCACATATGTAAATGTACTAAACGAAACACCCCAGAATAAATCCATGTTTATTGGTCAAAGATTTCTATCAAAATTATTTATTGAGTCCTATATCAAATCTAACCTTACAGAACTTTCAATTTCACTGCGGTATTTCAATGAAAAAATTAAGTCTAAGAATGGATTTAAATCAAGATCAAACTGGATTAACGAAAGAATCGTTGATTGCAGGGAATTATCAAGCACATTAATTTATTGGCAATCAATCAAAAACATAATTATTCCATTCATCCCATTATTAATTGGACTAATTACAGCAAGGCTTGGAATTGAAACAATATATCAAATTATAAATTTGAATTATTCGGAATTCTTCTTATTAATTACTTTTCCTTATGTGGGTTTTCTATTTTTGTCTTTGGGTTTTGGCTTCTCTGCTAAACAGTCAATTCTGAAGAAATATAACCTTTACCAGATGGAAAGAAGTTTATTCAACCTGCTTGGTCGACAATTACGAAATGAATATCCTCTTGATTTAATATTTGAGTGGACAGGCTACATGGTGAGTTTCTTATCTCTATTGTATGCATCTAATGTGCTTATGTTAAACGATACATCCGTAAAGTGTATTCAAACTTATTGTTTAGTTTTTATAATTCTTGAGAGTATCTCAATTCTAATTAGATATCGAATCCGTATAAAGGAACAAAAGCAAAACAAATGACACTCCCTCAACCTCACTCTCCCACTCTCCTCAAACCGAACAAGCCTGTTGGCATTATCGGCTACGGCGTGTATGTAAACAGGTTTTTAGGAAACCCGTCAGGTCTCAAAGGTATAATTATTTTATATCAAGGAGTAAATTATGGACTGGCGAAATTACATCACCGTTGACCCGATGATCTGTCATGGTCAAGCGTGTATCAAAGGCACGCGCATCATGGTATCTGTTGTCCTCGACAATCTGGCAGACGGATTGGATATTCAGGAAACTCTCAAAAGTTATCCGTCATTGACAAAAGAAGCCGTTCAAGCGGCAATCAATTACGCCGCTGAATTAGCGCGCGAAAGATTCATCGCAGTTGCGGCGTAATTATGAAATTCAAACTTACGGCATTTTTGTCCTGCGTGTAAAGAGACAATCAAAGTCAAAGGTTCTGGAGGCAGTGGCAAAGTTAATTCCTCATCTTCCATCGGAACCTGTTGAAAAGCAATTGTGGATCGTGGAAAAAGATAAGATTCGTGTTCGATAATAATCTTGTCCGAAACTACTGCAAGCATAAAATAAAATGATTTCAAAAGGTCTAAATGACACTCCCTCAACATTCCCCCACCCTCCTCAAGCCCAACAAACCCGTCGGCATAGTTGGTTACGGCGCGTACGTGCCGCGCTATCGTCTGCCAGCAAAAGAAGTCGCGCGCGTATGGACGGGCAAGACCAGCGGCCTGCCCATCAAAGAGAAAGCCGTACCCGGATTAGATGAAGATGTGATTACCATGTCTATTGAAGCGGCGCGGAATGCCATGCTGCGCGCACAAATTGACCCGCATGAACTGCGCGCAGTTTGGGTCGGGTCAGAGTCGCATCCGTATGCGGTTAAGCCTACTTCCACCATTGTTGCAGAAGCAATTGGCGCAGTGCCCAACACGCAAGGCGCAGATTTTGAATTCGCTTGTAAAGCAGGCACCGAAGCTGTAGTCGCCGCAATGGGACTGGTCGGCTCGGGCATGGCACATTACGCCATGGCCATCGGCATGGATACCGCGCAAGGCAAGCCCGGCGACGCGCTCGAATACACCGCAGGCGCGGGCGGCGGCGCGTACATCATCGGCCCCGCCGAAGAGTCGCTGGCGATCATCAATGCTTCGTATTCTTATGTCACCGACACGCCTGATTTCTGGCGGCGCGAATATCAAAAATATCCCGAACACGGTATGCGCTTCACGGGCGAGCCAGCTTACTTTAAGCATATCAGCGAAGCCGCAACTCATCTCATGGAAGCCAGCGGCACCACCGCCAAAGATTACAAGTGGGCCGTCTTCCATCAGCCGAATACAAAATTCCCGCAGCGGGTTGCAGGTCAACTTGGATTTTCTGCCGAGCAGATCGCGCCCGGGCTTTTAGTCCACACGATTGGAAACACATATGCAGGCGCAGCCATGATCGGCCTGACTGCGACTCTCGACATCGCCCAGCCCGGTGACAGAATCCTCGTCGTCTCTTTCGGATCGGGAGCTGGTTCAGATGCCTTCGATATTCTCGTCACTGATAAAATCACCGAGCGCCAGGGTCTCGCCGTGAAGACACAGGATTACATCGCAAGGCGCACGGAAATTGATTATGCAACTTATGTACGTTATAGGGGCAAATTGGCGATGAAGTAACAACGATATTTGAAAAACGATATTAGATAATTCGGTATTCGAATACCGAATTATCTAATATCGTCAAACCTATATACTACAACATTGGTGAATCATGGCATTCTTCGACCTCTCACTCCCCGAACTTAAAACCTACCTACCCACCCGTGAAGAGCCCGCGGATTTTGATGCGTTTTGGAAATCCACATTGGATGAAGCAAGAGCGTTTCCACTCAATACAAAATTTGAGCGCGTGGAGTATGGCCTCGTCGCACAAGAGACTTACGATGTCACGTTCAACGGTTTCGGCGGACAACCTATCAAAGGCTGGCTGATTCTGCCTGCCAAGACGCAACGCAATGGGAAATTACCGTGCGTTGTTGAATTCATCGGCTACGGCGGCGGACGAAATTTCGCGATCGACTGGCTTTTATGGTCCAGCGCGGGCTATGCTCATTTTGTCATGGATACCCGCGGACAGGGCGGCAACTGGTCCAAGGGAGATACGCCTGATCTATATGCCGAGGGCGGCAATGCTCATTATCCCGGCAGCATGACACAGGGCATTCTTGACCCGCAGCATTATTTTTATCGCCGTGTATTCACAGATGCAGTGCGTGCCATCGAAGCAGCACGCAGTCATCCCGATGTGGATGCGGCTCGTATCGCAGTGACAGGCGGCTCGCAAGGCGGAGGCATCACCATCGCCGCGGCAGGACTCGTCCCCGATGTAGTCGCCGCCATGCCTGACGTGCCGTTCCTGTGTCATTATCGCCGCGCCACTGAAATCGTGGATACTCATCCATATAAAGAAATCGCTGAGTATTGTCACACCCACCGCGATAAAGTGGATACCGTCTTTAACACGCTTTCCTACTTTGACGGCGTTAATTTGAGTGCAAGAGCCAAAGCGAAAACGCTTTTCTCAGTTGGCTTAATGGATCAAGTCTGCCCGCCTTCGACGGTCTATGCGGCATACAATTATTGGGGCGGCGAAAAAGATATCAAGGTCTATTCATATAATGGGCACGAGGGCGGCGGAAGTTATCAGACGATTGAGAAGTTGAAATTTTTAAAAACCTTTTGGAAATAATCATTTCACTCAGGAGAAAGTAAGATGCTTAAAGAAACCACCGAACTCGAAAGCCTGCGCCAGAAAATCGAAGATGCTGAATATGAAGCGGGGGATCGATCTAATTATCTCGATTACGGCAAGCCAAATCCTGCGCAGGCAAAACAAGCCAGAGAATTGATCGAGAAACTCAAGGAAGAAAGCAAAGCAGCAAGAGCAGAGTTAAAGCAGTTACTAGGCACACTACGCGCGCAACAACCGCAGGCTATTGACGAATGGGTTAATTATCACGCTGGTATCTTGCAAAAGATAATTGATGAAAAAACAGAGGCGGTCATAACGCCTCGAAAAAATGTGGCGAAGGAAACCCTGCAAAATTGGGAAAAAGTTCGCGCAGGTGAATTGGATTACGTAAACATCAACTGGCATTTCCTGAAAGATTACAAAGCCAGCGTTAGAACGATCACGGGCGGCAAAGCAAAAGCAGCCAGCAAGACCACTGAAAGCAAGTCATGGTTTCAGTTTTGGAAGTGACCCGGTATTTTGAAACACAGGAATCATATAAAAAATGACTGACGTCGTTATCGCAGGTATTGGACAAACAGAAGTTGGCGAACATTGGGAGATCAGTTTACGCGATCTCGCTCTCGACGCCATTCAAGACGCGCTTAAAGATTCAGGCAATCTCAAACCGCAGGCTTTATTCGTCGGGAATATGCTCGCGCCGAATCTTTCCAATCAGGCGCATCTTGGCGCACTGATCGCAGACTATGCCGGGTTGAATGGCATCGAAGCCGTCACCGTTGAAGCAGCGGGCGCATCGGGCGGCGCGGCGCTGCGTCAGGCGTACCTTGCCATTGCGAGCGGTCTGGTAGATGTGGCGCTGGTGGTCGGCGTGGAAAAATTTACCGACAAGATTGGCTCAGATGTTGAAGAAGCTATTTCCACCATCAGCGATTCAGATTTTGAATCCATTCATGGAATGACTCTCACCGCGCAAGCCGCGCTCCTAATGAAGCGTTATATGCACGAACATCATGTCGCTGAAAATGCGTTTGCTGGCTTTGCATTAACTGCGCATGCAAATGGTGTTGCAAATAAAAACGCGATGTTCCGCAAAGCCATCAAAGCCGAGGCTTATGCCAAAGCAGATATGGTCAGCGACCCGCTCAATATGTTTGACGTGGCTCCCAATGCGGATGGCGCTGCCGCGCTCGTTCTGACTCGCCGCAGCCTGCTCCCGTCCGATTTTCAGCAGCCACTCGTAAAGATCGCTGGCTCGGCGGCCTCGTCTGATACGCTGGCATTACATGACCGTAAAGACATGCTGTATTTCGATACAGCACAAATCTCCGCGGGCAAAGCCATGAAACAGGCGGGCGTTGTTTTAGATCAAATCAACTTTTTTGAATATCATGATGCATTTAGTATCTATGCCGCGCTATCTTTGGAAGCTGTTGGATTTGCAATTAAAGGCAAAGGTTGGAAACTCGCTGAAGATGGTTCGATTGGATTGAAAGGCAAAATCCCATGTGCCACAATGGGCGGCATGAAAGCTCGCGGATTCCCCGGTGGCGCTTCCGGTGTGTATCAGGCTGTCGAAGCAGTCACCCAGTTACGAGGTCGGGCAGGAGCGAATCAGATCGCGGGCGCAAAGACTGCGCTGATCCAGTCGCTTGGCGGGCCAGCGTCCACGGCGGTTAGTCATATCCTGCAAAGCCTATAAAGTTTTGAAGCATGCCCTTTCAGGGCTGTGATTAACTTTTAGAAAACATCCAAAGGTGTTCGTTATTTTAGATTACCCAAAATGATGCCTCCCAGGGTGGCAAGAATGCTGCCGATCAAAATAAATACGGCCGCCCGGCTCTTGGGAGATGGATTTTTCAGCAGGAATACCCCGATCAAGGCATTGAGAACTAGAGAGAGCTGGGCAATAGTAAAGCCTTTACCCGCTCCGAGCGTATCAACCAGGAGCAGCATTCCGTAGTTACCGATGCCCCATAACAGCCCAGTGGCACCAACGCGAAGATAGTCCTTCAGGTTGGATAAGCCAATAGGTTGACGAGAAACCACCGTCAATAACCCGCTGCCCACAAAGATGCCGATTGATAAAGGCAGACTCGCGACCCACAACGAAAGCTGGGAGGATTTGATTGGCAAATAATAGGACCCCCAGAGAACTCCAGCTCCAATAGCGCCCAGCAAGCCAATCCATAAATCACGCCGGGATATCGGGGGCGACTGCTCGTCTTTGGGCAGGAGAATCATTAAGACCCCGACCAAAATGATAATCAATGCAAAGAACAGAAGAATTTGGTTGAATGTTGATAGATTAATGAACTCATGGAATAGAACAACGCCCCACAAGATGCTGACGATGATATTTAATGGAGCCCAGATCCCAAATGCGCGGGTTGTCCCGAGCTTGGCTGTTGCAGTAAATGCGCAAAGCCCACTCACCGACCAAATTAAACCACCTACAAAGGGTGGCCAGAAAGTTGAAAAGGTAAGTGAATGAATTTTCTGGGTTAAAGAGATGACAATTGCCAGGAGCAGGTTGGCTGCCGCCACATAAAAGGTTTTGATCTGTTGGTTCTTAAACTGAACTGTTTGGGAAGGCGCCAGCCAAGTCCCCCAAGCGGTTACCGTGATCAAAGCGTACAGTGTCGCTAACATGGTTTCTCTTATAATCCTCAAAGTGTTTAAAAATTAACCACGAAGGTCACAAAGAGCACAAAGGTTTGGCTTATGATGGGCAAAATTCGTGAAGATTAGCGTAGATTGGCAGACAAAAAATCTATTCAGCGTAATCGTATGAATCATAACGTTCATGCTTACGCCCACCACATGGCTGAGGGTTGTTCATTCAGAATAACGTCTTTTAAGAAGCTCACCGCTTTTCCCAGACCTTCATCAATGGAGGCCAACGGATCTTCATGTTCGATGGACATAACGTAGTCATATCCCGCAAGACGCAGTGCGCTGACGATGGATCGCCAGGTAAACTGGTCATGACCAAAACCAACTGTGCGGAAGGTCCAGGAGCGCTGAGGTAATTTACTATAAGGCTTGGTATCCAAAACGCCATTAACTGCAATATTGCGGAGATCCATATAAGTATCCTTGGCATGGAAATGATGGATGGCTCCAGCCAGATAGTGAATGGATGCCACCGGATCAATTCCTTGCCAAAACAAATGGCTCGGATCGTAATTCGCGCCAATCACGGGGCCAACGGCTTCGCGCAGGCGCAACAAGGTTTCGGGGTTGTAAACAAGGAAGCCAGGGTGCATTTCAAAGGCTAGCTTCACGCCAGCTTTTTCGGCAAACGGTCCCGCTTCTTTCCAATAAGGGATCGCTTTTTCCTGCCATTGCCATTCAAGCACTTGCAGATATTCAGGGGGCCAGGCACAAGTAACCCAATTTGGGAATTTTGCCTCATCAGAGTCACCTGGACAGCCCGAAAAAAGATTCACCACGCCTACTTCCATTTCCGCGGCGAGGCGCACTGTTTCACGGTAGACGCGGTCGGATTCGGCGGCAAAGGCCTTATCAGGGGAAAGCGGATTGCCGTGACAAGAAAAAGCGCTAATCATCAAGCCACGGTCTGTGATGCTCTTGTGAAATTTCTTGATAGAAACTGAATCTTTTAGAAGTTCAGTTGGGTTGCAGTGCGCATTGCCGGGATAGGCGCCAGTACCAATTTCCACGGCCTGCACACCCATTTTTACCAACTGATCCAATGCAACATCCAAAGGACGATCCTGAAATAAAACGGTTAGAACACCAAGTTTCATGTTTATTCTCCCATGATTGCTTGTCAAAATATTTATTAGATTTTTACACTTTTGCCGGTCTCGGAAGATTGGATGGCCGCAAAAATAATTTGTAAGCCCTTATACCCATCTTCACCGCTGATCAGCGGCGCTTTCTTGTTTTGAATGGCATCGATAAAAGCGTCGATCACACCACTATTTGATTGCTCATCATTGGTCTGGATTTTACCCACTTTATGAAAAGTTTCCTGCCCGTCAATATTCGAGAGTTGAACTTGGTAGGTAGGATCTGCATAGATTTTCATGATCCCTTTTTCACAATAAAGGGTGGTGCTGTTATCCTCAGTACCATAATGTGTCCAACTTACTGTCAACGTCCCAATGGTTTTCCTTTTTGTCTTTAAAATACACACCATGTTATCACTCACGTCAATCGGGGAACCATCTTCGCCCTTTTTATCGAGAGTCTCCATGAAGCTGCTGATTTCTACAATTTCGTCATCCAGCAAGTAACGTATCAGATCAATTTTATGTATGCCCAAGTCGCCCGCAACACCGAACATCGAATTTTTCTTTTTGAAAAACCAGGTAGATTTATTCTTGACTTCGCTCCAATACTCAGGTCCTTTATGCCCAAATGTCGTTGAAAAGGTAATTACGCGCCCCAATTCGCCGCTTTGAAGAATTGCTTTCGCTTTTTGATGAGCAGCCGCTAGTCTTTGGTTGTGATCCAGCATTAGAATCTTGCCGTATTTTTTACTGGCCGCCAACATCTGCTGGGCGCCTTCCAATGAGACAGCGATTGGTTTTTCACATAAAACGTGTTTTCCGCTTTCGAGAGCCTTGGTAGTAATCACATGGTGCATTTCGTTGGTCGAACAGTCGCTAATCGCATCGATTGACTTATCTTCCATAATGGCATTGTAATCTTTGACCACAACCCCACCGTATAAACTCGCCAGCTTTTCTGCTCTGTGCGTTTGCGGATCAAAGTACGCAACGATCTCAGCATTAGGGTTTTGTGCGTATTCCGGGGCATGACGGAATTCGCTAATAGAGCCACATCCTATAATTCCAATTCTTACTTTCATTCTTTATTTTCCTTTTGAATTTAATTTTAAGAAATAAGTTACTCAAGTTGCCGCCTGGTTGAATAACTATCATCACAGGTAATCACATCGAAGCGGGTTTTGCGCGGATACTCAACTTAAACTTCTTCCCTTTTTCTTTTTCTGCCATAACAATCAGCCCAAATAATAGCCACAATAATAAGTCCCTGGAGGGCTGTTGGTAAATAAGGGACATATGTATCGATTCTAAGCATATTGAAGGCATTGGATAGAAGACCAAGCAATACCAAACCGATTGCAGATTTAAAAGCTCCACCGATACCACCTGCCACCGATGTGCCACCCACCACAACAGCACAAACCACATACAATGCGGTTACATCACCAAAAATTGAATTCCCTGCATTAAGCTGTGACGATAACATTACTCCACTAAGAGCCGCAGTCATACCACTAATAAGGTATGGCAAAGATTTATTTCTTAAAACATTGATTCCCGAATATTTTGCTACTTCATAATCGCCGCCGATTGCATAACAATTTCTACCAAAGGATGTGCTCCGCAAGACCCAATAAATAACGGCCAAAACAACAAGCATCACAATGATTAAAACAGGTATCTGCCCAAACAATTTGTAATTTGAAAGGTTTAGAAAATCTTCTGAATAACTAAAATCAACAGAAACTGGATGTGCATCTGTTAATTGCTGCGCTACACCTGTCAGCAGCACGCCCATTCCCAATGTAATAATAAAAGGCTCCGTCTTTTGATACACAGATATATAAGCATTGATAGCGCCAACTGCCATTCCCAATACTATACAGATGATTATCGCAATTGGAATCGGAACACCTGAATTAATTAACTGGATTGCGACAATACCGGAGACTGTCATTACTCCGCCAATGGATAAATCAACACCTCCTGCAACTAAAACTATAGTTTGCCCCAAACCAAGGATTAGATAGATAGAATTCGACTTGAGCAGATCAATAAAATTGTAACTTGAAAAGAATTCGGAATGAGTTTTAGGGTTAAGGTTAAATAACGCCATAATAAAAACTACCAACAGAATGGCTAAAAAAGCTTTCTGCAAAGATAATATTTTCGTTATATATTCTTTTATGTTTGTAATCATGATTAATTGCCCTCTGAAAATTGCTTCCGGTTATCCAGCCAAATTGCCAGGATCAAGATTGCTCCTCTGAGCATATATTGTATATAAGTTGTAACGCCCATCAGATTTAGACAATTACCCATTAATATTAACAACAAAGTTCCCATGACGGTCCAAAGAACACTTCCTTTTCCTCCCATTAAAGCGGTACCGCCCACAACCACCGCTAAAATTGCTTGAGTCATATAAGGTGTTCCCATCACAGGTGAAGCTAAAGTAACTCGGGCAACTAAAATGACAGATCCAATCGCTGTCATTACCCCTGAAACTGCATAAATAAAAACGATGGATTTACTAATTGGGACCCCGGCCAAGCGCGCGGCGACTTTATTTCCCCCGACTAGAACAACCGATCTTCCAATATAAGTTCTTTTTTCTACGATATAGAGAATAAGGAGACAAACGAGAAAAATGATAAACGAAATTGAAACTATACCGATACTACCGGAATTGATCGCATCAAACAATGAAATACTAGTTTTCGAATAGGTCAAAAATTGTGTCACACCTTGAACATAAATTTGCGCCACTGCACCATAGACCAGACTCATCCCATAGGTTAAGAACAAAGCCTCTGCCTGGGTCAGGGCTCCACTGGTGATAATTAGAAAACTATTTAATAGCCCGCAAATTAATCCGATTGAGATACCGATCATGATGGCAGGACCTTGTCCAATCTTATCAATCAACGTAACCGTCACAACGGCCACGAGAGAGATGATCCCGCCTACTGAAAGATCAATAAAGCCTGCCATAATGACAAACGTCATTCCAAGAGCCACAAAGATCAGGGTACCAAATTGACGGATTATATTTTCAATATTCGCGCCAGTAAGGAATTTTGGTTCAATGAGAGATGTAACAATAACCAATACCACGATTCCTGCTAGAATGAGATTATTTCTAATTAATTTAATGATCGATTGTATTGTCATTTTATTATCCATTATTTTTTATGCGAATTCAAAGGCTTTTGCCATAATTTCATCAGCCGATGCCTGCGATGGATCAAATTCCCCATTAATTCTTCCATCGCAAATGGTAAGAACTCTATTGCTCATATGTAAGACTTCAGATAGTTCAGACGAAATTAAAATAATCGAACCACCATCTTCAACTATCTTCTTCATTAAAAGATAAATTTCATATTTAGCGCCAACATCAATTCCCTTCGTCGGCTCATCCAGAATTAATATTCTGGGTTTCATTTCCAACCATCTACCCAGAACCGCTTTTTGTTGATTTCCACCAGATAACATTTGAATTCTGGTTTTTGCAGAGGGTGTTTTAATGTTCAGCGATTTAATTTGTCTTTCGCTTATAGCCCCTTCTTCTTTTTCATTGATAAAACCATACGAGGTTAAATTCGCCAAGCTAGACAAGGAAATATTTTTTTCGACGGCAAACTGCAGTAATAATCCTTGAAGTTTCCTATCCTCAGGCACCATGGCAAGACCCTGATTGATTGCATCAATGGGATTATTTATCTCAACTAGTTTTCCATCTATATATACGCTCTTTTTATTAACTTTATCTGCTCCAAAAAGTGCTCTTACCAATTCTGTTCTTCCAGAGCCCACCAGCCCCACTAAACCTAATATTTCACCTTTTTTGAGGGTAAGCTGTATATTTTTTAATTTTTTCGTATTAATATTTTTAATTTCCAGGATCGTTTCAGCGACACAATTTGGACGGGGAGGATATTCATTTTCAATCGTTCTACCCACCATCATGGAAATCATTTCATTTCGAGATATTGCATTGACATTTCTTGTATCAATCACGTGACCGTCTCGCATGACAGTCACAACATCGCAAAAATTAAATATTTCATCTAATTTATGGGATATATAAATGATCGCGATCCCTTTATTTTTTAATTCATGGATAATTTTTATTAATTGATGCATTTCTTCAGCCGTAAGGCTGCTACTGGGCTCATCCATAATGATCAGTTTCGAATCAAAAGATAATGCTTTTGCGATTTCGATCATTTGTTTATCTGAAACACTTAGTTCTGAAACTTGCTTTTGTGTGTCAATTTTGCATGCAATGCTGTCCAATAGAATACGCGCCTTTGAATGCACCCCTGTTCTTCCGCCCATCTCACTAAACCTGCCTAGAAATATATTTTCCCCCACACTCATCGTATTAATAAGATTCAACTCCTGATAAATAATACTTAATCCCATATTCATGGATTGAATTGGGGTAATATTTTCAACTTTATTTCCATCAAAAACAACTTCCCCTTCATCTTTTTCATAGACCCCGGACAATATTTTCATTAACGTGGACTTACCAGCCCCGTTTTCTCCGACGACTCCATGAATCGTGCCTGTGAAAACTTCAAGAGATACTCGATCTAATGCCTTTACACCGGGGAAGGCTTTGCTTACATTTTTGATTTTAAGAATTGCATCAGAATTATCTTTTTTCATGATGATCTCTTTTTATAAGAAGTTTCTCTACCGTACAGGTATGGGGCAAAACCCAAATGCATCATTAAAGCTGGCTGTACGGTAGAGAGAATACGATAGAGAAATTCAGAAATGAATCTCATTCCTGAAATTCAGGAATGAGATTCATTTTTTAGGGTGTTACCATTCAGGAGCAATAAAATTCTTGATGGTATCTTTGGTAATGATGTCGAAAGGAATGATATTCTCAGCTTTTGCCGCAGGATCTTTCTTGAGGAAGAGCATGGCTTGTTCCATGGCTTTCTTATCGATTGTTTCGACATTCTGAGCAATCGAAATATAGTTAGGCCAACTCGTAACCTGGTCAAAGCCGGTTTTATTTCCATCGACGCCGATGATCAGTACATTCTCCATGCCGCCTTTGGCTTTGAGGGCATTGATCACACCGGTCGCCCCATTATCCCAATGGCAAAAGACAAATTGAATCTTATCGCCATATTTGGTGATCATATCTTCTGCGATGGCTTGAGCCTGGGCTGTATCCCACTGCTGGGGATTCTGATAATCCAATACAGTGATATTTTTGCCGTCAATGCCTTTAGCGAAGCCCTCATGGCGATTAATTGCTGCTACATGACCTGCCTGGCCGCCAATTTCAATACCGGTGGCGCCATCCGGGAATTGCGCCATGATTGCTTCCGCAGCAGTCTGGCCGCCTAGATTATCATCCACGCTCACCCAGAAATCATAAGAACCTTCTGTGCCTTCGGCAGCTTTCACCATGGCAATACCCACAACTATGCCAGCATCTCTTGCAGCCTTGAGAGCCGGGGCGACTGCTTTACCATCGTTCGGGTTGGAAATAATGACATCAACTTTCTGAGCGATGGCGTTATTAATAGCTTTGGTTTCTTCCTGAACATCGCCTTTGCCGTCAAGAACGATGACCTCAAATCCCATTGCTTCGGCATTCTTTTGGTACATTTTCCAAGCATAGGCTTGGGAGGGGTTTGCCAACTGACCAGGAATAAAGGCCAGAACTGGTTTTTTAGCCATGGCTTCGGTCGCGGCGGGAGCCGGAGCAGCACATGCAGCAAGCAGTGAGGTAACTGTGATTAGAATAGTCACGAGCAATACAAGTCTCTTAGTGTTCATTAAATTTTCTCCTCTTAGATTAAAATTGGTTTGGAACGACAATAGGCATAACATGAATTTTTTTTGTAGTCAGAGCCGCCTCCTTTGTCAATGATAATTTTTTAATATTCTTCGTTTTAAACGATCAAATTTGGATCGTCTTCAACCATAAAAAGATATTCGCGCACTAACGCCAGTGCGCCGATGGTGCCAGCATTAGAATTTGCGTTCGAGAAATTGATCGAGAGATGAGCCGTCGCCAGCGGCAAGGATCTTCGTAAAACAGCGCGTCGAATCGAGACGAGTAGATGATTTCCAAAATTTGCGATGCCGCCGCTGATGAAGATATGGCTGGGGTTGAAAAAAATTACGAAACTGGCAAGTACTTCACCGATCATTTGACCGCTGGTGCGAATGATCTCAAGTGCAGCAATATCCCCATCACGACAGGCGGTATTAACATCCTCCGGGTAGAGAACTCCGCCATTCGTTTCCATCAGCCTACTCAGGATTTGGCTGTTTCCATTTCGAGCGGCTTGCATCGCTTTTTCAGCAATTGCTGGTCCCGCTGTCATGGCCTCGAGACAACCTTGATTTCCACAGCGGCAAACGGGACCCTGCTTGTCAACACAGATATGACCGATGTCGCCTGCATATCCATCGCTACCGCGATGGATGCGCCCATTTGAAACTATCCCTGCGCCGATTCCGGTCCCGATCTTTACATATATAAAGTTGTCAACGCCCACGCCGTTTCCCATGCGCTGCTCGCCCAAGGCCATGATGTTGACATCGTTATCAACCACAACAAACGCAGATGAAAATATATCGGTGAAGAAATTACGAATCGGGAAGTTTTCCCAGTCCGGCATCAGCGGGGGAGCAACCAGGATGCCGTGCACAAAATCCACTGGTCCTGGAACGCCTATACCAATTCCCAGAATTTGATACGCATGGATTCCATGCGCCTCAATCATTTGATTTATTAACTCGATACAACGACCAAGAAACTGCTCTGGCTTGACGCGCACATCTGCATTATCGGAAATGCGCTGTATGATCTGCCCGGTAACATCTGCTAACACCACGTCTAGGCTGGTTGCACCTATATCCAAGCCGATGATATATCCAAGTAAATTATTGAGACTTAAGAGTCCGGGCCTGCGTCCCCCTTGTGATGAGCCTTCCCCTACTTCAATTAAAAGCCCTTTATCTATAAGGCTTTTTATTTCCTGCGCCGCCTTGGCTTTCGACCAGCCGGTGATAGTGGAAACTTCTGTGCGTGAGATGCGTTCTCGCTTACGCAATGCCAGCATGATCTCTGCTTCCGCCGAATCCAACAAGATTGGAGCAGAGGTATGGTTACCTTTTTTTGTATTTGGGGTGAAAATTGGGCGCACTGGCATCTCGTTTATGTTTAAGGCTCAATTGTGCAAGAACGATCGGGTAGATTTTCAATTCAAGGCAATCATTATCATTGATAAACGGTCATCTCGTAACTCAAAGGTGGAGCTTTTATAGCAGAGAAGAGAGCTATGAAAACCTGTTTACTTTTTTCCAATCTATCTTGAAAACTGGAATTATCGCAGATTCATATACTAATTGTTTGTATTATACATAGGTTGCTTTATACATACAATAGGCAAACATCGCAATAAATCAAGAACTTTGTCTTTAAAATACGCAAAGTTCTTGATTTCTAACCTACTTACCCTTAAATGCGATATATCAAGTTGTTGGTCCCGAGATTCACAAGAGTAATATCCATTAGCCTCGCCCATTCGTCAATGGGCAACTCACAAGTCATTTGCCCTCGTTCTGACTCGCCTCAGCCTGCTTCCATCTGA
>Ga0335394_10001955_pt1 | contig 23153 bp, 22 predicted proteins | sample MAT03_FD_205741 | JGI IMG/M metagenome (GOLD analysis project Ga0335394, IMG submission 205741) | Freshwater microbial communities from Lake Fryxell liftoff mats and glacier meltwater in Antarctica - MAT-03 (spades assembly) (version 2) ...
TGGACTTGCCAGAAAATTCTCAGCAGCCTGCTTGGCGGAATCCGCATCCAATTCAACGGCATCAATTACCGCAGTGGTGTTGCGCTGGGCCGCGATCAAGGCCAAAACCCCTGTCCCGGTGCCGATGTCCAGTATCCGCTTCGCACCAACATGATCCACCCACGACCCGAACAGGACGCCATCGGTGCTCACCTTCATGGCGCATTGATCCTGGCACACAACGAATTGTTTGAACCTGAACTCGGTCTTGGCCATTGCAAGAATCGGTCAGCTACGATAGAGATCCACCAACCCATCGGGTGTGCGGACCAATAGCGTATTCGTGGCGGGATCTATACCCAGGATCATCTCGTCCACCAACGGCACCATCACTTCCTCCTCCCCATGCAGGATCACCAGCACGGGGTTCTTCGCCGAACCTTCGATCCCGGTCACCTCACCGAGGTCGCCGTGGGTTTCATCGCGCACGATCATGCCGATGAATTCATCGGGGTCCCAGGATTCGTCGCTTCCATCCGAAAGCAGGCCGGGAGGGGCATACAGATCACGCCCAACAAGGATGGCTGCTGTTTGGGGATCATCGAAATCATCGAATTTCACCAAGGTGTCTCGGCCCTTGTCATGCAGTTTGCTGAAGAAGAACGGGACCTTTTGGCCCTCGATGTCCACAAAGAGCGATCCGGCATGTACCAGATCGTCCAGGTCGCAGTCCTCCAAGTGAACGGTCAATTCACCTTGGTGTCCCCATGGTTTACCCAATTTCCCGATACGATGGAGGCTTTCCAGGTCCATTGCGGCGAAGGTAATCGTAGATCGTACTGAAAAAAGAACGACCCGCATTCCGTTGGGAATGCGGGCCGTTCAAATGGTGTTCTTGTTTTACTAGGCTGCAGGAGCCTCGCCTTCGGTCTTCGCTGGTTCTTCCGCAGCAGGTGCTTCGGGTTCAGCGGCTTCAGTAGCAGGTTCTTCAGCAACGGGTGCCTGGGCAGCAGGTGCTTCCGGCTCAGCGACTTCAGCAACAGGTGCCTCAGCAGCAGGTGCATCAGCACTGGGTGCATCATCTTCTACAGGCGTGTCCATTGGCAGGATCTCCGGTGGAGCGGAAAGTGCAGCAAGCTTAGCGCTGTGCGCAGCGGCCATGGTAGAGGCCACCTTCTTCTCGGCATCAAGGCGATCCTTGCTGGCAGCATCGGCACTTTGGGCCAAGTTGCTCTTCTTGCCTTCGATCTTCGTGTTCTTTTCGTTCTTCCAAGTATCGAAACGACGATCGGCCTCTTCCTGATCGAAAGCGCCTTTCTTCACGCCATTGGCGAGGTGGTTCTTGTATACCACGCCGCTGTAACTAAGGATAGCACGGCAGGTATCGCTGGGTTGGGCACCCTTCTGGAGCCAATCCATGGCCCTGTCGGTGTTCACCTCCACGAAAGCGGGGTTCATATTGGGATCGTAGGCACCGATCCGTTCAATGTACTTCCCGTCGCGTGGTGCACGGGAATCGGCTACTACAACGTGGTAGTAAGGCCGGCCTTTTTTGCCCTTTCTCTGAAGGCGGATGCGAGTTGGCATGTCGCTAACTGTGTTTGTTTTCCCGGAATTGGGGGTGCAAAAGTGCGGGTTATTTGGGAGAAATGCAAGGGAGAGTTGAAGAGGTTGAGGGTTGACCCGGCTTCGTAGGCCGGGTTGACGGGTTGAAGAGTTGCATGCCGGGTATTGAGTATCGAGTACGCTCAGGGTACTCGGTACTCAATACCCGGTACCATTTACCGAATTGCTCCTGATCTGGATAAGCCCGTTCCTATTCTTGAAGTTGCCCACCTTTACGCCATGCGTCCTTCCTTTTTGCCGTTCCTTCTCCTTCCCTACCTACTTCCTGGCCAGACCACGGTTTTACCATCGATCATTCCGGCACCGGTACGGATCGAAGTGGCTCCGCGCGAATGTCGGTTGGACAGAGCTTGGAAGTTGAAAGGGACCACAAAGGAAGAACTGGCATTGATCCAGATCATTGGACCGGAATTGGCGGTCTTGCGCCCTGCAACATTGATCGATACCGGAGAACCGCTACAGATCTTCTTTCGAACGGTCGCGTTGGATACCATTGTGCCGCCCGGTTACCATACCATTCAGGTCTCTCCGGCGGGTATGGTTGTTTCATCGCCCAGTGCCGATGGCCTTTTCTTGGGTTCCAGAACGATCATCCAACTGTTGGAGTCTTCCGGTGAAAGGCCGTCGATCCCATGTTTGAGTATCGTTGACCATCCACGATTTGTGTGGCGTGGCATGCACTTGGATGTGTGCCGTCATTTCTTCGACGTGGCCTTCGTGAAGAAGTACATCGACCTATTGGCGCGATACAAGATGAACAGTTTCCATTGGCACTTGACCGATGACCAAGGCTGGCGGATCGAGATCAAGAAATACCCGAAACTCACCAAAGTAGGCGGCTGGCGCAGTGGCAGCCAAGTGGGTCCTTACAGCAGAAATGAATTTGACCAAGTTCGGTACGGTGGCTCCTATACGCAGGAAGAGATCCGTGAGGTTGTGGCCTATGCCGCAGCTAGGCACATCAATGTGGTACCGGAGATCGAAATGCCGGGGCATGCGTTGGCGGCTTTGTCGGCGTACCCGGAATTGGGTTGCACCGGCGGGCCATACGAGGTACAGAAAGGTTGGGGCGTATTTCCGGAAGTCTTCTGCCCCACCGACTCCACGATCCACTTTTTGGAGAACGTGCTCACCGAGGTGATGGACCTTTTTCCTTCGCCTATCATCCATATCGGGGGTGATGAATGCCCCAAGGAAAGTTGGAAGCAGTGTGCGAAATGCCAAGCTCGCATGAAGGCGGAGGGCTTGAAAGACGAACATGAACTGCAGAGCTACTTTATTCAACGGATAGAGAAATTCGTGAACAGCAAAGGCCGCAAGATCATTGGTTGGGACGAGATCCTAGAGGGTGGCCTTGCTCCCAATGCCGCTGTGATGAGTTGGCGCGGAACCGAAGGTGGCGTGGCCGCAGCACAAAGCGGGCACGATGCCGTCATGAGCCCGGGCAGCCATTGCTACTTTGACCATTACCAAGGTGATCCGGCGAATGAACCATTGGCGATCGGAGGCTACACCACATTACAGAAGGTGTACAGCTACGAACCCATTCCAGCGGAATTGAATGCAGAAGAAGCCAAGCACATCCTCGGTGCCCAAGGCAACATCTGGACGGAGTACATCCTAACGCCAGAGCACGTGGAGTACATGGCATTGCCGCGCATGGCCGCATTGGCGGAAGTGTTGTGGTCGCCGAAGGAAGAGCGGGATGAGGCGGATTTCATTCGTCGGCTGGAGCAGGAATTCCCAAGGTTGGATGCGATGAAGCTGAATGCCAGCAAGAGCCTCTATCAGGTGAAGATCGGTTTGTGGCCGGATGAAAAGCGCGGGAACCTGCAGGTAACGTTCACTTCCCCTTTGGCAAAATATGGCATCACCAGCTGGGCAGAGCCACCTATGCTACTGAGTTTCGTCGACTTCGAGTATCGGGTCTCAACGGATTGCGTGATCTACAGTTGTGCAGTGACTTCGAAGGATGGGTCAACCGGGGATACGTCAAGTGTTGCAGTCCGTTTCAACAAGGCCACCGCCCAGATGATCACCCTCAGTGAACCACCAGCCGATCAATACAGCAACGGTGGCGTCTTCACCTTGGTCGATGGGATCTTCGCTCGTGGCAATCGGGTTAACACCGAATGGCTGGGCTGGCAAACGGGAGTAGCAGCCACTGTGGACCTGGGTACTGAGCAGTCGATAGCTCACATCGGTATTGGCGCCATGAACGACACGTATTCGTGGATCCATCTTCCGAAGAACGTAGGTATCGCAGTGAGCAAAGATGGAGCGGCCTATACCCCGGTGGCCGTGTTGGACCATGGGACGGTCGATGGTATCCGCACCATTTATGAGATGGACGGAGATCTGCACGCGCGCTATGTGCGCTTCACTATCGAACACATCGGCAACATTCCGGAAGGATATCCGGGCGCTGGCAACCCGGCATGGTTATTCTTGGATGAGATCGACGTGCGATAAGCATCTACAATGTACCACTGTGCGTAATATCGCATCACCTATTTGCATCAATGGCCAAAAGCAAATTGAACGAAGTGAGATCCCGTGCAGCGGGGAGCATCATCCGTAAGCAAGACGCAGCTTACCGGGAATTCTTGGAAGGCATGCGCAGCCGGATCGATGCTGCCCGGGCCCAGGCAGCACGTGTGGTGAACCGCGAGCTTGTGATGCTCTACTGGGACATTGGAAGATCGATACTGGAGGAACAGCAGCGCAATGGATGGGGTGATGGTGTAGTGGAACAACTCTCCAAAGACCTTGGCAAACGCTATCCAGGCACCTTTGGGTTCTCTACAAGGAACCTCTGGGACATGCGCCGATTCTATGAAAATTGGAGTCGGCGTGCAATTATGCGACAGGCTGTCGCAGAATTGGGAACGCCCTTGGCAATGGCACGCGGCAAGGATCAGCCGAAAGTGAAAAAGCCTTTGCCGACAAGGCTTCCAGCGCAAATTGCATTTATGCGACAAGCTGTCGCAGAATTACCGTGGGGCCATCATTTGTTGTTGCTGAACAAGCTCGATGATATGAGCGATCGTATCTGGTACATGCGCCAAACCGTTGAACTGGGTTGGAGCAGGAACATCCTGTTGAACCAGTTATTGGGCCAAGCACACAAGCGCATTTCAAAGGGAGGTAAAGGCAACAACTTCATGCAAGCGTTGGCACCCGACCTGGCCGCACAGGCCGAAGAAGTACTCAAGAGTTCTTACAACCTGGAGTTTCTTGGTATAAGCAAAGTGATGAACGAACGCGACCTCGAACAACGCTTGATCCAGCACGTTCGCGACTTCATCCTCGAACTGGGCTATGGGTTCTGCTTCGTGGGTCAACAACACCCAATGAAACTCGGCAAGAAAAGCTATGCCATCGACCTGCTCTTCTACCACCGCTTCCTGCGCTGTTTGGTAGCGATCGACCTGAAGGTGAACGAATTCGAGCCGGAATACGCGGGTAAGATGGACTTCTACCTGAACGTGTTGAACGATAGGGAGCGCGCACCGGATGACAAACCATCGATCGGCATCATCCTCTGTGCGGAGAACGACGACCTGGAAGTGGAGTACTCGTTACGCTCCAAGTCAAATCCGATCGGCGTAGCGAACTATACGTTCCTGCATGATGTGCCCAAGACCTTGCGCGGCCAACTCCCCACGGCACAGCAATTGAAGGAAGTGATGTCCAAAGCCTTGGAGGAAGAACGACCAGTGCGTAAGAAGCGGACCATCAAAGTAACCAAGAAGAAAACCGCAAGAACCAAATGAAACGGATCCTCCTAACCCTTGGCTTGATCGTATCCACTGCACTGACCACCAACGCCCAGAACACCATCTGGAGCCACGCCATCGGCAATTGGCGCAACGGGCCGGTGGTGTACATCAGCCCGCTGATCGAAACAACGGAACAATTCACAACACCCATGTTGCTGGAGCGTTACAAGGCCGAATTCCCGGAGCTGAAAGATGCTGCGGACATTGATGTATTGCGTTTTGGAACCCCCGAAGAAGGCAATGAAAGCCGCCAAATTCTTCAATCCAAATACGGCATGCGAAAATTGGAAGTGGTGATGCTGGAACTTCCCAAGGAGCGACCGATCGAAGAGGAATGACCGCATGAGCGCACAAGGTCCGTTCTGTTACGCAATTGTCATTCTTATATCGGCTACACTCGCGGTCCCGACAAAAGCACAATTGGGTAACAAGGTTCGTACGATACTGAATGGTGACCCACTGGCACCGCCCGACTACGACACGGCCTATGTCGCGAACTACCGCAGCGATCTGGTGATCAGCGTGGTGACCCGATACCAATTGGTGGAGATCGATCTGGAACAGGATCACGGCGGCGATGGACTTTCATACTCCACCAACACGAACGGTCAGTATGGCCTTGGGATCAATTACAAGTGGCTCAGTGCGGAGGCCACCTTCAACGTACCGGCCTTGGACAACTACGATCAGGCCTATGGGAAGACGACCTCCCGTGGTTTCGGACTGGGCTATACTGGACGACGGCTATGGGTACGCGGTTTCTGGAGCAACGCGGAAGGCTACTATATGAACGACCCGGAGCGGTGGGTCGTGGGAAGGACCGACGAAGATCCACCGGTCGTACGCAGCGATCTAGGGACCAATACCTATCTCTTGTCCGCGAACTATGCGTTGAGCGGCAAGAAACGATACAGCCAGAACGCTGCGGTCTTCCAACTCGAGCGACAGAAGCGAAGTGCGGGTACATTCGTCGTGGGACTGTCCGGTTGGCGGACGATCGTGGATGCGGACAGTTCAATCATCGGCGGGGCGTTGTTGGACACTTTCAACCTGGTCAATGGCTTCACGGAGTTGCGTCGCACGCTGATCTGTGCCTCCATCGGTTACACGCACACCTTCGCGTTCTGGCACAAGGGTTTCATCAACTTTGCCATCATGCCCGGTGTCGCGTATGTGCAACAAGCCATTGTGACATCGCCGACGGAGGAACTGAAAGGCTCCAAGGTCGCATCCGCCACGGAATTCAAGGCCGGGGCCGGATTCAACGGGGATCGGTGGTATTGCGCATTGACCACTTCGGTTTACTACAGCACAACGCCGATCGCGGATAAATTGAGCGTGGGAACAAACTACGTCTTCGTGCGGTTCGCTCTGGGGGTTCGTTTGGAAGGTCCGAAAAGTGGGGTACTAAAGAAGGTCGGCCTGTAGCGCTCAGTCCTGCTCCATCGTCATCTGCAGGTTCTTCGCTGCAAGGGTCCGCACTTTGTTGCGTACGATCGGTGTCCAACCCAGTATCATTCCTGTAGTGCCGAGCGCCTGCCTGGACCATCGCCAGAAACTGAAATGGTCCTTGTGATCGATGATCAGTCCATCCTTTAACGTGAATGTTGCATCGATGCTGTTATGCACCTTTCGCCCGGTCCTGCTGAAGGTGTAGTGCGCATCCCAGTGCACTTTCCCTCCGTTCGCGTTCTCTTCCAGCACCTTGAATTCGAGCTTCAGATCGGTTCCGCTCGTCAATAGCATCTTCCACATGGCACGCACGCCTTTCGTATCCAGGTCCGGAAAGACCGGATCGCTGAAGTGGGCCTGCGGATGGTAGCAGTCGCCCATTGTTTTCCGATCGCGTTGTTGGAATGCGGAGTAGAAACGTTCCAGCGTGTTCATGGGCTGAAGATATTGCCCGGAACTTAGCGCCATGCAGAACCAACACATGTACTCCGTACAGATCGAATGGACCGGCAACCAAGGCACGGGTACTGATCACTACCGCAGTTACAAGCGCGATCATACCATTCGTATTGCAGGAAAACTGGAGATCCTGGGATCAGCGGATCCAACGTTCCGCGGTGATCCAACGCGCCACAACCCAGAGGAAATGTTGGTCGCTGCATTGAGCGCCTGCCACATGATGAGCTATTTGCACGTCTGTGCGATCAACGGGGTAGTTGTCACGGCATACACGGACAATGCGATCGGCCACATGGAGACTTCTTCGGACGGCAGTGGCCGCATGACGGAAGTGGTGCTGCACCCGGAAGTGACGGTCCACGAACCGAGCATGATCGAAAAGGCCAAGGAGTTCCATAACAAGGCCCACGAACTTTGTTTCATCGCGAACTCAGTGAATTTTCCGGTTCACTTCGAAGCGATCAGTAGCGCAGAATAATTCCGCAGGACTATTTCTTCTTTGCTACCTTTTTCATCGCTTTATCCGCAAACTTTTCGTTCAAGAGGGACCGGACCAGACCTTCTTTAAGTCCATCTACAATGTAAGCGGCAATGGACCTTTCCTTGCGCCGCTCAAAACTGAAAGAAGGTTTGCGGGGGGGCTTTCCGTTCGTTGGATTATCATCGAATATGGCGACATTGGCTACTGTGGTAAGTAGCTTACCGCGTTTACCTTCCTTCTTCCATACTTCCAATTTAAGGCCCGTGTATCGCATATCGAGATCCAGATAAGCGCGGTCTTCATCACCGGTCATTTTCATGGACATCGCGCTCAGGTCACCTGATGTTGGTGCGGCATGCAATAGGTCTTCCGTAAGTTCTGCGAAGTGGACCAGTGGCATTTTACCTACTTGTATTGAAAGGTCGAAGTGGTCATTCTTTGCTTGGTAAGGACTTACAAAATCGGCCTTCACCTTCCCTTTTCCATAAAGCGCTCCGGTAAGTTCCACACGCAGTGTATCTGCACGCTGGGTATGATCACCACTGCGCACTTGGTACAGGTTCGCCGTAACCCCTTCCACCGAAATATCGCCGAACCCTCTTGCTTTTGGGCCATGATCACCGTACCGGAAATGATCCAGTTGCAGTTGCATGGAATCCACCTGCAGATCCAACCGTAATTGGGAGAGACCGGTGCATGGCAACGTTCGATACCGCAGTTTCCTTCCGGTCATACGACCATCATGGTCCAAGGTCAAATGATCACCTTTCGCACTTACCGAGCGTACATGTACCGCGCGATCCCTGAGCAACACACCCAGATCAGCACCTACCATATGAATGGAACGCAGATCGAGATCGAACAATTCAGTGGGATCATCGACCAAGCTGGCGTATCGATCACGTACCGCACGCGGCTCCAAGCGTATGCCCGAAAGCAGGATATTGCCTTCGGGGTAGGAGATCGTGAGCGAATCCATCCGTGCATCATACAACGGTGGTAATGCAGCAGAAACTGTTCGCATGGCCACATCGGCCTCCACTACGTTCCAATGCACGTTCGCATCCGGTAGGCGAACAACAGAAATACCGGTGAGATGCACATCAAGCCCATTACACGTAAAGTCCGCGCTATCGGTCCCGTAACGTTGCATTAGGCCCGAAGCATTTTCCAAGTCCAATTGTCCGATGACCAAAAAGCCCGTGGTGATCGCTGCATCGTCTTTTGGTCCGGTATGCGCATTTTCTTCAGCACGCTTGGTAAAATAGCGGTATTCGACACGCGTTTCGGCAAGCAATACTTTGCTCACATGGATCGATCGGTGCATGAACAATGCCCAGTACCCCAGCCCTTCCAGCCGGATCTTGACCGCAGAAATATCCAATGTGAACGGTAGTTCGGTGATCCCAATCCGTGTACTATCGAATTGGATCCGCACATCCCGTAACTCAGCATCGCCACTGAGAATACTACTCTCGAAGGCTCCTATAGTAACTTGATGTTCCGGACCGGCGGCATCATTGATCGCTTCTTGTAACCGCACCTGCATCAAAGCATCCATTTTGTACAACAGCACGGACACAGCGACGACCAGCAGCGCAAGAATACCTAGGAGCCATTTCTTCCACATGCGAGGTTGTTGGGAGATGCAATGTTAAGGGGGAAGAGTGTGGATCAGCTAAGGCATGGTCACAGCATACACGGACCATTCGATCGGTCACATGGAGAACTTTCCGGATGGCAGTGGCCGAATGACAGAAGTGGTGCTCCACCCGGAAATATCGGTCAAGGAACCAGGCATGATCGAAAAGGCCAAGGAGTTCCATCACAAGGCCCATGAGCTTTGATTCATCGCGAACTCGGTGAATTTCCCGGTGAAATGCGAGCTGGAGGTTTGTTCGACCTAATCGTCCACAGCGCTGAGCGAGGTATGTCGTTGATCCACCGATCGATCGTTCGATCCTGTGGATAACTGATCACCCTCTACCCCACCTCTGCCCGGTAACTTCAGACTCGATGGAATTAGTTGTCCTTGCTCGGCCGCGATGCAAGGGGCGCCATTATCATCGATCAAGGTCATTCATTTCTACACTTGGTGCCGATCGCGCTTTGGGACACTCCTTGGTCAATGCTCCCTTCCAATAGAACACTCAGAGGCTATCTTGGCAACAACTTGATACCATGGCTGATCGAATACGGCTACTGAGCGGCAGCGTTCGCTTCATTTCGTTATTTCTTGCCTGCTGCGGCATACCAAACCTCCATGCCCAGAAAGTGCAGGTGGCGAGCGCGACGTACAGTATGGTCCTCTCTCGAACCGCGACCATGGCGGAAACCGAGGCCCAATGCATCGAGCAAGCACGCTTGAAGGCTGTGGGAGATGCGTTCGGATATACCGTTTCCGAGGTAACCCTCGCTCGGGTGCTCGAAACCCGTGACAGCTTCGAAGACAACTTTTCTGTACTGACGCGCACCAGCGTGGAAGGCGAATGGTTGGGCGACAGCGACGCGCCTGTAGTGCGGTGGAGCTTGGTTGGTGATGAGTACACGGTAACGGCCACGGTGCAAGGAAAGATCCGCGCGTTCGCTGAAAAGGCCAAGGCGCAAGTGGAGTTCCATGCCATAGCACCGGGCGAGGGAAAGGCGCGCAACGAATTCCGGCATGGGCAAGCTTTGCACGCTGTTTTCCGAAGCTCGCATAGTGGCTACCTTTCCGTGTATTTCGTAGACCACACGGAAGCCAAGGTCTACCGCCTCTTTCCAGCAGCTGCATACGCTACACTGGACCATTTGCCCTTGGATAGCGACCGTCGCTATGTGCTTTTCGACCGGGCACACGCAGCGCAGTTCCCAGACAATCCTGCGGTTACCGACCTCACGGTGGAGGTGCCAGCAGGCAAACCCCAAGTGATCGATGAACTGGTGGCGGTGTACGCACCAGCCCCATACACCAAGCCCTTACTGGACCGCGCAGCCGGACCGCAGGACCTGCCAAGCATGGGTGTAGCCGATTTCGAAGCCTGGCTTGGCGAGTTGCGTAAGCGCAACCAAGAAGCCGTAGTGAAACGCGCGCAACTGACGGTGGTACGGTAAGCGGAGAAGCCAGATCATCAAACAACCGATCCAACAAAACCATGCCCACCTCCTCCAAGTCTGGAAAACGCACTTCAACACGTAGCACCGATGTCCGCTCGGACGATCAATTGGACGAATTGATCCATGAAGGTGGCCTGCGCATTACGGATGTGGAGCCTCTGCCGCATCAAGGGTTGTTGGTGGTAATGCTGAATTCCGGCTCGCCGCTGATGGTGCGCACCTCGCTGTTCCCACGACTCGCCAAGGCCAATGCGGAACAACTCAATGCTTGGGAGGTCATCGCTGGAGGTACAGCGATCGGCTGGGCCAGCTTGGACGAGCACCTCTCCCTGAAAGGCTTCCTGCTGACCGAAGTGCGGAACAAAGTGATGGACCGCCTGCGTGCGCAATTGGCACAACGATCATCACCGAGCAAGGTCGCCGGTCGCCGGCCTGCCACCCGATCCACAGCTGCAAAGCGCAAAGCTGTAACAGGTCGTTGACCTGAAGACCCTGCCATGTTATGAATGGCCAGAGCGTGCAGGCTTCCAATAAGTGGCATGGCGAAACGCACGTGGTCAACGGTGGTGAACAGAAACGCGAATCGGGATTCAAACGTGCAGGGTCCACTTCGTGAGGTCCTGCATATCGGACCTGCGACGGTTTGAGGGATGGGGATTCTGAGAGTGTGGGCTGCGTTAGCGCGGAAGCATCTGCCTGAACACAGCGGCCGCATTACATGTGCAATTCCGCACGAACTTGCCGCTCTTGCACGGACAGAGGTCATCCAGCCCGTAGGAAGAAGTGGTCACGAAGTAGTCTGGTTCGCCATCGCGGCTCGGTACGGTTGGCTTCCATGTGCCATCCATGATGGCGCGGGCGGTGCGAGTGTAATATGCTTCGTCCTTGTCATCGCCCATTGGCAAAAAGACGCTGCGAGAGAGAGATGTCCAAATCTCGTGGGTCAAGGAGCCTGCGAGCGCAGGGGGACGTTTAACGGCTGGCGGAATTCCCTCTGTTCCCAAGGTCGAAGCATAGTGCCCGATGATGCACTTAAGATCCGCTTTGAGATCTGTACCTTGTAAGTAGCGTTGGCCATCCTTCAGGAACAGGGGAACAGTTCGGCGATGAAACTTGTCGTTCGACACGAACACACGAGCAAAGGGCAAGTAGTAGAGATATTGCAGGTCCACCTCGTGCGTTGTGGCGCCGATAAGGTCGTTCAACAAGGCGATGATGAAGAACAGACGGACCCTGCAACAGTAGAAGCTGTATGGGGTAAAGGTCGCGACCAGCGGCTTTCCGAGGGCTCGCCAACGCGCGAAGGTCACCGAAACATTCTGAGCGGGGACGTCAAATTCTTCGACTATGAACTTGAGCCAAAAGGCTTGCTTGTCTGGGTCAGCCAATAATACGTCAGCCTTGTTGAGCGCCGCTCCAAGGGTGTGGACCCGGCCGACGAACGGCTGATAGCCTTGCCACCATTGCCGGATGTCCACGACCGTCTTCGGATCGGTGGTTGTTCTGCGCCATAGCTCGCCCATCAACCTGTCACCATCGCGGAACTCTCCATTGCGCCACCGCCCGAGAGCGAGAGCTTCAGGACTTTCAGGCACATAGCATCCTTTGGCACCACCGCTTGTTTCGGAGGGGACCGCTTTGGTCACATACGGCCGCATGTCAGGAACTATCTCGTACCCTACACATTCCCCCTGAACCATCATGCTGAACTCCTCGTTCACCACGATCTCGCTCGGAAGCATCTTCCTCGCAAGTTCTGTCACCATCTCTGCCGAGGTGCCTTCGTCAGTGAGTTTCGCCATGTCGCCAATTACCTCCTTAACCAGAACGGGCGGAACGTTTGGCAGATAGAAACGATGCAAAGCCTGAACCTCAAGAAAGCTCAATCCTTGTAGCGCATTCTTGTCGAGGATGATGCTCGGTCCCATGTTGTCGGATTGGTCGTCGATTCTGTCGTCGAGGTTTATTGGCCAAAGTACAAGTATCAATCCCAGATTGGCATCAGGCAAGGGGTATATCTGGTGGCATTGAGAACCCACGAATTGAAAATCCACAGGAGCGGGCAAAGAGGGCCTTGCACTTGCTGTGGTCGGTGGAGCCAAAGAGATCCACTTGCACAGGACCAACTGCTTCCAACACATAGCTGATCACCAAGTCCTGTCCCTGCTTTTCGGCCATGACACTGGAGACGTGTTGGCCCTGCGCGTGGAATGCGAATAGGAACAACGATATGTGGCTGGCCAAACGCATGATTCAATCCCTGACGCAACGCACACAGAAACCCGCACTCCATCCGTAGGCGCTCCTTTCAGTCCCTGTGCTGCTGCCACCTAAGCTACGCTTCCAAGTAGTCTGCCCAAAACGATCTGTGAGACTCTCTAACACACTCCACCAAGAACCAGAGCGACCAAGGTTGTGGAATCCGAGGGCGTGGAGGCGATAGCCACCCGGAAGGCCGGAAAAACCACTCTCGTTGTTGGCCCCCGAGTTTGGCAAACCCCATAGCTGGTCAGCCTTCATCTTGCCGCCAACATTCCCGGCCAAGCCGCGCCAAATGTGGTCCCCGTTCAAGTCCACTGGCTCCATGCCCAAATGTTGTTCCAGCGCCATCCATTCTTCATCCGTTGGTAAGTGCCATCCTTTAGAACACAAACCTCGCTTATCAGCCACCGCGAATCCATTGTAGAGCTTGCCATAGATCGCATCGTGCCTTGGGTCATTCTCGTAGTTGGACCAAGCACCTGTGCTTAGATACCTCCACTCTCCGTCGTCCTTGACGTTGGGTATCAAGGTACCATCCTTATACCGTGTGGTGCGCAAGTTCTCCGCCATCCATACCTGCGTTCCGATCTGGATGGTGGCGTAAGTGTTGCCGTCAATGTCCGTCACGCTCCCGTAATTCAGGCTTGGGTTCAGCCACGGTTTCATGACCTCAGCATTCGCGACCACTTTGAAGCGGATGCCTTCGCCCACCAGTTCCCGCTCTTCCAAAAGCACCCAGCGAATCCGCTTGTTTGTACCAGCTAGGACGTTCTTGCCCACATCACCGCTGCAATTGGTAAGGGGGCCTTGCCAGTTATTACCGTGGTCTGTGGATATATAGAGACCAACGTCCACTGGTTTAGTGGTCTCCAAAGAGTAGCTGATCTCTAATTCCTGACCCGCCTGTTGGACCGTGACATTGGTGACGATCTGGGCAGAAATGCCAAGTCCGTAGATCAATGAGAATAGCACAAATGTGCTGCGCAACAGGCTCATCATCCTACCAAGTGAACTTATCGTTGGCTCCATCCATTCCATAACCAACCAGCATCACCGGCGTCTGCAGCTTACCGATGCGGGCGGTTTCTCGCGCCACGTTCTGCTGCACGGCATCCATGGTGGTTTTGAGCGGTGCCTGCCAGCCACCGGCCTTCAATTCCTTCAAGAGGAAGTAGGTGAAATAGCCATGTTGCTTGTCGCGGTATACCGCACTCGCCTCTGTTCCGCTGCTACTGGCAAGCACCACTATATCACCGGGCACATTGCTCACATTCGCATTCACCCGCACACCTTTCATGGCGACAAGTTCCTTGATGCGCGCGCCACCCGAAAAGCAGGCATCCAGCACCACCAGGGCCTTGCGATTGGGATATCGTGTCAGGCTGGCGTAAACGTCTTGTAGTGCGATCCCGTTGGATGGCTGCATGCCGTTCACATCCACGGGTATCAAGTAGGGTGAATTGGTGGCCTCCTCGGGCAGGCCATGGCCGCTGTAGTAGAAGATGATCTCCGCCTCGCCCCGCTCCACCTCCAGCAGACGTTCGTGTTTAGCGATGGCCTGGCTCATCTGGCCCTTGGTGGCATCGATCAACAAGGTGATGTTCTGCTTCGGCACACCCAAGGTGCGCTCGGCATATTCGGCGAACACCCGCGCATCGTTGGCCGCATAATCCACGTTGACTTCGCGCTCCAGACCGGGCTGGTACTTGCTGTAATCCTCATTGCCGATGATGAGCGCGTATTTCTTCGCATTCATCGGCAGCCCGGTGGGGATGTCCTTGTCCACGTCGCTGCGTAAGGAAGCTACCTCCACCGTATGTACATCCTGCGGTCGTGACTGTACTACCAGCCTCTGGCTGGCCAGCGCTTGGTTCAGTGTGAATGTGCCTTTCCAGTCCTGCGCATACTTGCCGAAAACTTCGGTCAATCCGAGTTGGATGTCCAGTTGCGTACTTGCGTACCGGGCATTCATAATGAGTTCGAACTCCAAGCTTCGCGTTTCGCCGGGCTCCAGCGTACCCAAGTTGGCTGTGGTCTCACCGATGGTCATGAACACGTCCATCGGATGGGTAAGCGTGTAGCGCACCTCACTGGCACTGCCCTGTCCCGTGTTCTGAACCAGCAGTTGCAAGGTGAAGGGCTTACGCAAAGCCAAGGTCGAAGCACCATCGGTGGATACGATAGTGTGATCCACCACCTGCACCATGGGAGCTTGGAACTTGCGAGTGGCCACCACAAGAGTGACCGGAGGCGAATTGAAACCGTTGGGTTCTTCAACCTCCAAGGTGAACTCCACTTCGCCATCGACCGTGCCCATACCAGCTGTAACGGGCAAGCGGTATTCTCGCGTTCCGCCTTTCGGCAAATTTTCAATGGGCTGCAAAGGAGATGTTGTGACCCCCGTTGTGCTGCCCGTGCCACCTAGCTTTGCCTTTAGGTTGAGCCCATCGCCGGAACCGGTGTTCTTCAACTCGAAAACGATGGCACAGGCTTCGTGGGCGTTGATGGCTTTGTTCCCATCAGCATCCTCGAAGCGGAGCGACCCTGGCACGATGTCGATGATGGGCGGCTCGATCTTGTTGCGAATGGAAAAGCTGTAGGTGGGGCTGATGCCTTCGGATTGGGCCATCGACAAAGAGGCCAAAGACCAAGAGGACAGGACCAACGCAAATGTCAAGAAGCGAAATGCCAATGGGGAATTTACCATTCCTCAAAAGTATAAGAATGAACGGAACAAGGATTGAATGTCCGCAACCAGTGGGCTGGACGTTCAAGGTCGTTCAGCGTCTTCCCAAGTGACTTTTGACCATCACCAAACGCACTTTTGCTAAACATTTTTGCGAAGAAGGCAGGCACGTATATCTCAGAGATCCCTTCGCGCAAAAACAGACCTGATAAGTCGTGGAAGTGTCTTTGTTCTTCCGTCACCGATCAGTTCTCCGACGCATTTCCATCGACATAAGGGGCGCTCCTTAGCAATCGGCTTGCCGCTGACCAAGTTCTCTTTCGTACTCCTCCGTAATGGCATCGAATCTTGCAAGTAGATGCTCTGGCGTGGAAATAACCCAATCATTAAATCGAAAGTTCACGCTGCCCCATGGAAAATTCACAGTCCATTCCAAGAGCCTTATCCTTGCATCTGATGTGCTCAGGAAACTTTCGCTCGATCCAGGTCCCGTGCCACCTACAAATGGTCCACCCATAAGCACATATCCCTGTCTTTCTTCCCACAACCATGGGCGCTCCTTAGAAGCGCCGAGGCCTTTCGAAATACAGATCCTAAGCTCACTCATTTTGGTTTCACAATAATCCATTTCGCAAAATTATCCCAATATGTCGACGTTCCGTTGATCGTGGATAACTGATCGCCCTCCACCCCACCCTGCCCGGTAACTTCGTGGCCCCGGCGACATGAAATTCTCACACCTCCACGTACACACCCAGTTCTCACTTCTCGATGGCGCTGCCAGCATTCCCGCGCTGTACAAGAAGGCGGCAGCGGATGGACAACCGGCCTTGGCGATCACCGACCATGGCAACATGTTCGGAGTGTTCAAGTTCGTTGCGGAGGCGGGAAAATTGAAGAATGCCGACGGAACACCTCAGGTGAAACCGATCGTGGGTTGCGAGTTCTATGTGGTGAATGATCGCCACAAGAAGGCGTTCACACGCGAGGACAAGGACAAGCGCTACCACCAACTGTTATTGGCGAAAAATGCTGAAGGCTACAAGAACCTGAGCAAGCTGTGTTCGCTCGGTTACATGGAAGGCTTCTACAGCAAGTACGCGCGGATCGATAAGGAGCTGATCGAAAAGTACCACGAAGGATTGATCGCCACCACCTGCTGTTTGGGTGCAAGTGTTCCACAAGCGATCATGCGCGGCGGCACCGACCTGACCAAGGCCGAGGAGGAATTCAAATGGTGGTTGGACCTTTTTGGGGACGACTATTATGTGGAGATACAACGCCACGGGATCCCGGAGCAGGACGAAGTGAATGCCGTGTTGGTGAAGTGGGCCCGCAAATACAACGTGCCGATCATCGCCAGCAACGACAGCCATTATGTGGACCAGCAGGATGCGAACGCGCATGACATCCTCCTGTGCATCAACACCGGGGAAAAGCAGAGCACACCAAAGGCCGATGATAGCGATGATGAGGTGAGCCAAAAGGGCAAACGCTTCGCCTTCTACAACGACGAGTTCTTCTTCAAGACCCAGGCGCAAATGGGTGCTGCCTTCAGCGATCTGCCGGAAGCCTTGGACAACACGAACCTGATCGTGGACAAGGTGGAGGTCCTGAAGCTGAAGAAGGACATCATGCTCCCGAACTACGAGATCCCAGCGGGTTTCGCGGACCAAGATGAATACCTGAAACACCTTACCTATCAAGGAGCAATAAGACGTTACCTAAGCACTGATCCCGATGCAGGCACCCGTACCGTCGACCCTGTCATCCCGGCCTTGAGCCGGGAAGGTCGACCTACAACGGATGCCGGCATCGATACCCTCGATCCCAAGATCAAGGAACGCATCGACTTCGAGCTGTTCACGATCCGCACCATGGGCTTCAGCGGATACTTCCTGATCACGCAGGATTTCATCAACGCAGGCAAGGCCATGGGCGTGTTGATCGGCCCCGGTCGTGGTAGTGCGGCCGGCAGCGTGGTGGCCTATTGCACGGGCATCACCAACATCGACCCGATCAAGTACGACCTGCTGTTCGAGCGATTCCTCAATCCGGATCGCAAGAGCATGCCCGATATCGACACGGACTTCGATGATGAAGGTCGGCAGAAGGTGATCGATTACGTGGTGGAGAAGTACGGCAAGAACCAGGTGGCGCAGATCATCACGTACGGCAGCATGGCGGCGAAGAGCAGCATCCGCGATGTGGCCCGTGTAATGGACCTACCCTTGCAAGAAGCCGATCGTTTGGCAAAGTTGGTCCCAGAACGCCCGGGTATTGAACTGGGCCGCTTACTTCACGCACCATTGGATGGCGAGGGTAGCTTAAAAAGCAGAGAAGGTCTGCAAGGCGATGACATTGCGAACGTGAAGGAATTGCGCAAGATCCTTGAAAGCGGCGAACCCACGGCGGACGTACTACGCGAAGCGGAAAAACTGGAGGGATCGGTACGTGGTACAGGCGTACATGCTGCGGGGATCATCATCGCTCCGAGCGACCTCACCGACATCATCCCGGTATGTATCTCGAAGGAATCGGATCTCTTGCTTACCCAATACGATGGTCGAGTGATCGAAGATGCGGGCGTGATCAAGATGGACTTCCTGGGCCTGAAGACGCTCACGATCATCCGCGATGCACTGCGCATGATCAAGGAGAACCACGGAACGGAGATCGCGATCGACGATATTCCGTTGGATGATGCCAAGACCTTCGGCATCTACCAGCGTGCGGAGACCAACGGCACGTTCCAGTTCGAGAGCGCGGGCATGCAGAAGCACCTGCGCGAGCTGAAGGCCGACCATTTCGGGGACCTTATCGCCATGAACGCGCTGTACCGGCCGGGTCCAATGGAATACATCCCGACCTTCATCAAACGCAAACATGGCTTGGAAGAGATCGTGTACGACCTCCCCGAGATGGAGGAGCTGCTCAAGGAAACGTATGGTGTAACAGTCTACCAAGAGCAGGTCATGTTGCTCAGTCAGAAGCTGGCGGGCTTCACCAAGGGCGATGCCGACGTGTTGCGCAAGGCGATGGGTAAAAAGGACCGTGCCACGCTGGACAAGATGAAGGGAAAATTCCTGGAAGGCACCGCCGAAAGGGGATTCGACAACAAAGTATGCAACAAGATCTGGACGGATTGGGAAGCCTTCGCACAGTACGCCTTCAACAAATCGCACAGTACCTGTTACGCTTTCGTGGCGTACCAAACGGCATGGCTGAAGGCGAACTATGCACCGGAGTTCATGGCCAGCGTGCTCACCCATTCGCAGAGCAGCATAGACAAGATCACGTTCTTCATGGAAGAGTGCCGCAGCATGGGTATCGAAGTGCTGGGGCCCGATGTGAATGAGAGCGGCTACCAATTCGCGGTGAACAAAAGCGGGCAGATCCGCTTCGGTTTGGGAGCCGTAAAAGGCGTTGGCGAAGCAGCTGTGGAAGCGATCGTAGCGGGTCGCAACGGCAAAAAAGGTCCGTACACGAGCATCTTCGACCTGATGCGCACGGTAAACCTGCGCAGTGCCAATAAGAAAGCGATCGAGAGCCTCGCCTATGCCGGTGCATTCGACAATTTGGGCATCCTGCGCGCCCACTTTTTCCACACCACGGGCGAAGGCAAACCGGTCTATCTCGAAAGCCTGATCCGCTATGGACAGCAATACCAAGATGGCGAGGACAGTGCGCAGGTAAGCATGTTCGATGCCGTGGGCGACGATTCCGCATCGATCCCCGAACCCACTTTGCCGCAGATCGAAGCATGGAGCGCATTGGAACAGTTGCACTACGAGAAGGAAGTGATCGGTTTCTACCTGAGCGGCCACCCGTTGGATGATCACCGCTTGGAAATCAAACACCTGTGTACAGCTACCCTTCCGGACCTGAAGGAATTGGACAAGTTGGCCGGACGGGATATCACCTTCAGCGGCATTGTGACCAAAGCGGAACACCGTACGGCGAAGAGCGGCAAGCAATTCGGCATACTCGCGGTGGAAGACCACTTCGGCACGCACGAGTTCATGCTCTTCAGTGAGGACTACTTAAAATTCAAGCTCTACCTCACGCAAGGCACCTTGTTGCTCATGAAAGGAAGGGCCAGCATGCGCACTTGGGGTCGGGATGAAGGCCAAATGGAATTCAAGCTCACGAGCGTTGAACTCTTGAGCGATGCCCGGGACAAGTACATCACCAAGATCAACCTTAAGATCGAAGCAGGGCGCATGACCGAAGGAGTCGCGCGTGAATTGGCCGGACTGTTAAAGGCTTCACCTGGTAAGTGCGCGGTACACCTTCAGCTGATGAGCAAGCATGAGAACATTGCCATTGAGGCCCCAAGTAAGACCTTGAATGTGACCGTGACCGAGGAACTTGTGCGGGGCTTGGATGGGATCGCGGAAATTGAGTGGGGAATGAACTGACGAAATGGCTGAATACTTTCCATGGCAAGGATCTTGTCAGGAGGGTGTATCTTTGCCGACGACCGGCCAATGAAAACCAAGTGAGGTGCAGCGAACGGGAAACCGAACTTTCCGCACCTTTGAATACTGAACAGAAACCAAATAGGAGTGAATACCGCTCCAACAACACAACCATGGCACTCGAATTCACAGACAGCAACTTTGAAGAACTCGCCCTTAAGAGCGATAAGCCCGTACTGGTGGACTTTTGGGCGGAATGGTGTGGCCCTTGCCGCATGGTAGGTCCTGTAGTAGAGGAGTTGGCCAAGGAATACGAGGGCAAAGCTGTAATAGGCAAGGTCAACGTGGACACCAACCCACAGACCGCCATGAAGTATGGTATCCGCAGCATCCCCACCATCCTCTTCCTGAAGAACGGCGAAGTGGTTGACCGCAGCGTGGGCGCAGTGCCCAAGGCGCAGTTGGCCGGCAAGCTGGACGGGCAGTTGGCGTAAGCGTTCACAATATATTCTGAATGGAACGGACCTTGTCTTTTGGCAGGGTCCGTTCTTTGTTTCCAGCTTCTTGTCCTATGCCGAAACTGCATTGTGCCATTTCTGTTTCAGCCGGCTCGGTCTGGTCCACTTTCGCCGGGCCTTCCAAATGGCTTGGTATCACTGACCAAAAGGACAAGAAAGACGGATCGACGAATTGCACAGACATACCCCAAAAGGTATAAAACGGCGATATTTCGCCCATTCATACCCTATTAGGTATACAGGAATGGTCCAGATCTGTCTTCCATATCTCCGAAAAGCCATGTCATTATTGAATATTTCGCATTTCGATCAGCACCATAACAATTTGCAAAGAACGTTCGTACCAGCAACTCGCTCGCGGATCGAAGACCTTGAAATACACATCGTTCAGCAACAACTACCATACCCTTAGAGGTATAAAACGGTGAAATTTCACCCATTCATACCTTATTAGGTATACCCACCTCCCGATAAACTACCTTTGTACACATGCCTTGGGACCGCGAAACACGTCTTGCTACCTTCATGCGCAAACACCGTAAGGCGGCACGCATGACACAAATGGAATTGGCCAACAGTGCCGGCGTAGGTCTACGATTGGTCCGTGATCTGGAGCAGGGCAAGCCGAACCTGCAAATGGAAAAAGTGAACCTGCTGTTGGCATTCTTCGGGCATGAGCTGGCACCGCTACCCGTAACAAAGCAGAGCAGAACGGATGCGTAGTGCGGATGTATACGTGAGCAACGCCAAGGCAGGCACCTTGCACGAGTTGGAACGAGGGTTTCGCTTCGTGTACGAACCAGCGTACTTGGAACGAAAGAGCAGCACCCCGGTAAGCCTTACGCTACCCATGCGCGTGGCACCCTATGACAGCAAAGTGCTGCATCCGTTCTTCGATGGCCTTATACCCGAAGGCTGGTTGATGGACATAGCGGTGCGCACCTGGAAAGCCGACCCGCGCGATCGGTTGGGCCTATTACTCACTTACTGCAACGACTGCATCGGAAATGTGAGCGTGCGCGCCACGTGAACAAGAGCACAAACAACCTCTCAACTTCACAACCCCTCAACCCGTCATCCCGGGCCTCGACCCGGGACAACCCCTCAACTCCCAACCTCTACCCCCAACCAATGCCAACTTGCCTTTGCTGCCATCGCAAACTGAACAGTTCTGAAAAGGACTACCACACAGCGTGTGCAACAGATCTGTTCGGCGATCGTTCCGTGCCCGTTCTGGACCAGAGCAATGCGGACATTGAGCAACTCGCGGCAAAATGGTTGCACACACATTCCGCTGTAACGGGGGTGCAACCCAAACTTTCGTTGCATTGGACCAAGAAGAGCGGTGCTCCACGCCTTACCATTGTTGGCACGTTGGAAGGGCAGTTCATCCTGAAAACGCCATACGACCATTACCCGCACATGCCCGAGCTGGAAGCGTTGTGCATGAACATGGCCCGCGCCTGTGGCATACCCACGGTACCCTTTGGTCTGATCCGACTGCAGGACGGTGCCTTGGCCTACATAACACACCGGATCGATCGTAGTGGGCGCAAGCGCATCGCCATGGAAGACATGTGCCAGTTGAGCGAACGACAAACCGAGCACAAGTACCACGGTAGCCATGAGCAGATCGCGAAGCTCATTGCCCAACACAGCAACCGCACCTTGCTGGACCTGGTGCGCTACTACGAGGTGGTGCTGTTCTCGTTCTTGATCGGGAACAACGACATGCACCTGAAGAACTTCTCGTTGTTCGCACCCACAGTGAAGAACTACGAACTGGCCCCGGCTTATGACCTGTTGGCCACTGCCCTGCTGTTGCCAAGTGACAAGGAAGAACTGGCCTTGAACCTGAACGGCAAAAAGAAACGGTTGAAGCGGATCGACTTCGAGACGGCCATGGCTGCACAGTTGCCGGAAAAGATCATAGCGAACCTCTTTGAACGGATCGCGAATGGCATGAAGGTCTGGCCACAACTTGTTCGATCCAGCTATGTACCAGCCTCCATGAAAGCGGAATTCCCCTTACTACTGCTGCAGAAAAGAAAGCAACTTGGCCTTTAGATCCACTTGGACCACCACCCCATGCACAACGAACTAGACCCGGACGACTACCACAAAACCCCGCTCTTCCAAAAGGCCGAGGAGATCCGCGAACTGGCAACGGCGATCGTGGAGAGCGCGCCGGACGATGCCGTGGCAACTGACCCGGAGCGGCAGCGTTTCGCCGAACACATGTTGGAGCATAGCAAGGATGACATCATGGCCAACGCGTACATGATCGGTGCCAAGATCGCCGGGGCGTATGGAATGGACCTCTACGACCTGCAAATGGAGAACGCCTGCCTGATCCGGCGTGCTTGCCGCGAAATGGTGGTAGCCTTGCGT
>Ga0335394_10001956_pt1 | contig 23150 bp, 20 predicted proteins | sample MAT03_FD_205741 | JGI IMG/M metagenome (GOLD analysis project Ga0335394, IMG submission 205741) | Freshwater microbial communities from Lake Fryxell liftoff mats and glacier meltwater in Antarctica - MAT-03 (spades assembly) (version 2) ...
AACCCGACGACCCAGCTGTTCGCCGACGGCAGCATCACGCTGTCGAACAACCGGCTGGACCTGGACGTGGTGGCGCACACGGGTCAGATCGGCCCGGACGTGCGCGGCTTGCGGCTGTTGGGGCTGAAGCTGCCGACGATCGGCCCGGTGCCGATCGGGTTGATTCAGGACGTGACGCAGTACCTGTCGAACAAGACGGTGCGGCTGACGATCAGCGGGACGGTGGCGAACCCGGCGGTGCGGGTGAACACCGGGGCGCTGTTGCGGGAGGAGGCGGTGCGCTTCTTCCTGTCGCGGTACGTGCTGCCGGCGGGCGCGGCCGGCGGCCTGTGGGAAGACAACCGGTAACCTGCGTTGCCGCTTGCGGCGATGCACCGGGGGTGCAACGCCGCAAGCGGGTGGGCTACCACCCGAGCGATCCGCGGAGCTGTTCGAGCCCCCCGGCGACGGCGGCGTCCGCGTTGGCGTAACTGCCCTTCCCGTCATCGACGCGGCGGCCGTTGACCGACTGCACCACGTAGCAGGTGTACGCGGCCCCGGCCGGCCGCACTTCGAGCTTGTACTGGGGGGCGCCGCCGAGCGTCACGAACGTGACGAACGTCTGCGCCCCCGGCTGGAGCACCCCGCCGCGCTTCGACAACCAGTCGGGAACCTGCATCGTCGCTCCTGTTCACCCGTCGGTTACTTTGCGCTTCGGTCGGACGCGGACCACCTCGGCGAGCCGGGCGGCGGCCTGCTTCACGCGCTCGGCCTGCTCGGCGAGCATCGCGGCGCGGGCGTCGGGCGCCGGCGGGTTCTCGGCGAGTTGCCGCTCCCGCTCGGGGTTCTGCGCCACCACCGCCCCGATGTCGGTGATGATCTGTTCGGCCTCCTCGCCGGGGCGGTATCTCGCCTTCGGCACGTCCGTCGTCGGCACCCCGGCGCGGATCAGGGCGAGGAGTTCGGCGGCCTGCTCCTCGCTCAGCGGACCGTTGGTGCGGCGGAGGGCGAGCCGGAACACGTCGGTGTCGATGCGCTCGTTCACGACTTCACCTCCGGCCCCCCGGCCGGCAGGTTCTGCCGGAAATCGCTGGTCGTCAGCCCTTTGCCCCACTTCAGCAGGCTGTAGTCGTTCAGCTCGCGGAACAGCCCGACGAGCTGCGTGCGGACCTCCTGCGGGCTGACGCGGTCGAGCACCTCGTCGGCGTCAGCCGTGCTGTCGAGCGTCAGCACCAGGTCGAACTCGCCTTCCAGCCGGACGGACGCGCCGGGTACGACATCGAGCGGGCCGGGCGTCGCCAGCGGCACCGTCGGGTCGGCCGGCTCGAACTTCATCTCGATTCGGCGGAACCGCCGACGCACGTGGTTCAACGGCCCGGGGGTGGCCGGCGGCATCGACGGGTCGGTCGCCTCCAGCGTCATCTCGTACTTGCGGAACGGGCCGCGCACGACCTCGAGCGGACCCGGGTTCGCCGGCGGCATCGTCGGGTCGACCGGCTCGAACTTCATCTCGAACTTCGGGAACGGCTCGCTCACTGGATACCTCCGTCCGTGTCGTCCGCCGGCAGCACCGTTACGCGGATCGGCGGGAAGGGGAACGGATTCCCGCCGTCCGCGTCGTGAACGGCCACGTGGTTGGCGAACAGGTGCAGTTCGTACGCCTCCGGCCGCGGGAACGACAGGCCCGTCAACACCAGCCCGAATTCCAGCGGGACGATCCGGTGGTCGTTCGCGTCGAACGCCAGCGGCACCACCGGAGACCGGTAGAGTTCGGTCGAGTCGCCGAACGCGCGTAGGACACCCCGCACGTTGAAGGCGCCCACAGCGTCCTGCAACTGGACGTACAGTTCCAGCGTCGGCGGGCGGTATCCTCCCCGATGGTTCTTCGGCCATCGGAGGGTGTGGATCGGCACTTCCAGCGCGAACGGACGGTCCTTGCGGTCCGCCTCGATGGACTGGCACAACACCACGAGCCGCAGGACGGGGGTGACAACGAGTTTGCTCATCCGGGGCGGCTCCGCGGCGTGCCAGCATTCTACCACGGCCGGTCGGCCACGCAATCGCCCGCAACTTCTTTCGACAAAGCGGATTAGGCGAACGGCGCGATGTCGCACTATCGTCGCATCGAACAATACACTTGTTTCCGCGACCTGGTGGGGGGCGCGGCGGAAACAATAATCTCGACCGAACTGTCGCCGCCGGCCGGTTTGCGACTTGACTTCGGCCGAAGCTCGCTATTCCGGCAGCGGCTTGTCCTTCGTCTCGGGGAGGAACGGCAGCACGACCAGCCCCAGCGCGAAGATGCTGCACATCGCCAGCCCGGCGTGGCGGAACGGCCGGTCGGGGTACGCCCCGCCCTCGCTGGCGTCGGCGAACACGCTCGTCGTCAGGTAGCCGAGCAGCAGCGGCCCGCTCGCGGCGATGAACCGGCCGACGTTGTAGCAGAAGCTCGTGCCGGTCGCCCGCAGCCGCGTCGGGAACAGCTCCGGCAGGTACACCGCGTAGCCGCCGAACAGCGCCAGCATGCAGATGCCCATCACCACGTTCATCCAGATGATGTCGGCGCGGGTCTCCATCTGGGTGAACACCAGGGCCACGCTCGCGGCGGCGGCGACGAGCGTGATGGCGAACGCCGGCTTCCGGCCGATCCACCCGGCGAGCCCCGCGAACCCGGACATGCCCACGAACGCCCCGACGTTGATCGCCAGCGACGTGATCCCGGCCCAGATGATGCGCTGGCCGGCGATGTAGTCGGCCCGCTCCTTGCCGGCGAGCCCCATCTGGTCGGCCTCCGCGGCGTAGGACTTCGGGAAGATGGTCTGCTGGAGGTCCACGGCGAAGAACGCGATGCCCCACAGGCCGACCACGCCGACGAACGACAGGAGCATGCCGAAGACGGCGTGCCGGGTGATCCAGCCGCCGCCGAACAGGTCGGCGTAGGAGCCGAGCTTCCGACCGGTGCCGGCGTCGGCCGCGGCCTTCGCCGCGAGCCAGCTCTCCGGCTCCTTCAGCCGCCGCTGGATGAAGATGACCAGCACGGCCGGCACGATGCCGATGAGGAACAGCACCCGCCACGCCGACAGGCCGACCGTCTTGAGGCCGTCGAGGTGGCCGTTGAGTTCGAGGAGGCCGAGGGCGATGAACATGAGGGCGGCGGTGCAGTTGCCGATGGCCGACGACGCCTGCATGAGGCCGAGGGTGTACGGGCGGGCGTGGGCCGGCATCGTCTCGGCGAGGAGCGACACGGCCGCGGCGAACACCCCGCCGACGCCCAGGCCGGTGAGGAACCGGTAGAGGCAGTAGTCGAGCGGCCCCTGCGACAGGGCGCTGAGGCCGGTGAAGAGGGAGTACAGGAGGATGGTGTAGGTGAGCGTCTTGACGCGGCCGATGCGGTCGCCGTACATGCCGAACACGAGCCCGCCGCACGCCCACCCGATGAGGAACACCGACGTGGACCGGGCGGCCCACGTCTTCACCTCGTCGGGGTTGGCGGCCGCCCCGCCGAGCAGGTCGGTGAGCGACGTGGTGCGGGCGAGGTTGAACAGCTGCTGGTCCATGCAGTCGGCCATCCAGGCGACGGCGGCGACGCAGAAGACGAACCACTGGTAGCTGTTCAGGTCGCGGAGGGTGGCCCAGCCGGTGCGGGTGGGGGCGGGGACGGCTTGGGACATGACGGGTCCGGTGCGGCGGGGCGGGAGGTTCCCGCCAGATATACCCACCGGGGAGACGTTTGGCCGCACGATGAGGACCGGAGACGTACGATCCGAACAAAATCTTGGTTCGGATCGTGCGTCTCCGGTCCTCATCGTGCGGCCGAGAATCTCCGCGGGGGACCGGGCGTTTGGTACAATGGCGTTTTCCCCTCCCGGGTGAGGCGCGATGGACGGTCCGTTCGCGGTCGGGTTCCTCGGCGCCGGGCAGATGGCCACCGCCCTCGCCGGCGGGTGGGCCGCCGCCGGCCTCCTCGACCTGCCGCGCTGCCGCGCCGCCGACCCCTACCCCGACGCCCGCGCCGCCTTCGCCAAAGCCACCGGCATCGAGGTCGTCGCGCAGAACACCGCCGTCGCCGCCTGGTGCGACGTGCTCGTTCTCGCGGTGAAGCCGCAGTACGTTCCCGAGGTGCTCGCGGAACTCCGGCCGGCGCTGGAGCCGCGGCACCTCGTCGTCTCCATCGCCGCCGGGGTGACGCTGACGCAACTGACGGCCGGCCTGGGCGACGGCGTGCGGGTGGCGCGGGTGATGCCGAACACGCCGTGCCTGGTCGGCGCCAGCGCCAGCGGCTACGCCACCCGCGCCGACGGCCCCGACGCGGACGTGGTCGGCAAGTTGTTCGGCGCGGTCGGCACGGCGGTGCGGGTGAGCGAGAGTCAGCTCGACGCGGTCACGGGGTTGAGCGGCAGCGGCCCGGCCTACGTGTACGTGATGATCGAGGCGCTGGCCGACGGCGGGGTGAAAGCCGGGCTGCCGCGCGACGTGGCGCTTGCGCTGGCGGCGCAGACGGTATTCGGCGCCGCGAAGATGGTGCTGAAGACGGGCCGTCATCCCGGTGCGCTGAAGGACGCGGTGGCGAGCCCCGGCGGCACGACGATCGCCGGCCTGCACGCGCTAGAGCGCGGCGGCGTGCGGGCGGCGCTGATGGACGCCGTCGAGGCCGCGACCCGCCGGGCGACCGAACTCGGCAAGAAGGAATAACCCCGGGAGGTGCCCCTGGTGGACGAGGCACTGGCGTATCAGAATCGCATCCGCGAGGCGATCAAGGCGGGGGATTGTGAGGCCGCGAAGGCGTTGATTGACGCTGACCCGAGCCAGTTCCACACGATGACAGTGTTCGGAACCTGGATGCACGTGGCGGCCGCACGCGATCAGGTCGACTTGGTGGAGTGGCTTGTCCGGCGCGGGGCGGACGTGAACGCGCGAGGCGGGATAGCAGGTGCGACTCCGATCCACGACGCGGCGAGTGAGGGACACACGCGAACAACCGAGTACCTCCTCTCCGCCGGCGCAGTGATGGAGACTTACGAACCGCATGTCAACCCACTATTCGCGGCTGTCCACGGCGGGCACCACGACGTGGTTCGGCTGCTACTAGACCGTGGGATCGATGCGACAGTGCGGTACACGGGCGAGAATATGAAGGACAGGGACGCGGTCGCCCACGCCCGACTGTGGGGCCAGACCGAGATCGCCGAGATGATTGCGGCATACCTCGGCCGTTGAACGAGCCGCCCCAAACCAACTTCGCCCGAGCCCCCTGGAACCCATGCCGTCCGACCCCACCGACGAACTCGTCCTGGTCCTCGACTTCGGCTCCCAGTTCGGGCAGCTCATCGCCCGGCGGGTGCGCGAGCTGAACGTCTTCTGCCAGGTCGTCCGCCACGACATCACCGCCGCCCGCGTCCGCGAGCTGAACCCCAAGGGGATCATCCTCAGCGGCGGACCGGCCAGCGTCTACGAGCCCGGCGCCCCGCAGATCGACCCCGCGATCTTCGAGCTGGGCATCCCCGTCCTCGGCATCTGCTACGGCATGCAGCTCGCCTGCCGCGCCTTAGGCGCTACCGTCGGCGGGGCCGAGTCGCGCGAGTACGGCCGCGCCACCCTCACCGTCACCGACCCGGACGTGCTCTTCCGCGGCTACCCGGCCGAATCGACCGTCTGGATGAGCCACGGCGATCAGGTGCAGAACCTCGCCGACGCCGATTTCGTCGAGCTCGCCACCACCGACACCTGCCCTTACGCCGCGGTGCGGCACCGCACGCGCCCCGTGTTCGGCATCCAGTTCCACCCGGAGGTGAGCCACACCCCGCACGGCGGGCTGGTGCTGCGCAACTTCCTCATCGACGCCTGCGGCTGCCGCGGCCTCTGGAAGATGCAGACGTTCATCGACCGCACCGTCGAGGACATCCGCGCCCGCGTCGGCAACAAGCGCGTCATCTGCGGGCTGAGCGGCGGCGTCGATTCGAGCGTGTGCGCGGCCCTGCTGCTGAAGGCCATCGGCCCGCAGGTGGCGTGCATTTACGTGGACAACGGCCTGATGCGCGAGGGCGAAACGGAGGTCGTGAAGCACACCTTCCGCGACTGGTTCAAGGCCGATCTGCACGCCGTCGACGCCCGCGAACGCTTCCTGACCGAACTGAAGGGCGTGACCGACCCGCAGGAGAAGCGCAAGATCATCGGCCGCGTCTTCATCGACGTGTTCAAGCACGAGGCGAAGTCGATCCCCGACGCCCACTTCCTGGCGCAGGGCACGCTCTACCCCGACGTGATCGAGAGCGGCGGGTCGAAGGACGGCCCGGCGGCGACGATCAAGCTGCACCACAACGTCGGCGGCCTGCCGGCGGAGTTGGGGTTCGAGCTGGTCGAGCCGCTGCGGGATTTGTTCAAGGACGAGGTGCGCCGGCTCGGCACCGACCTGGGGTTGCCCGACGAGGTGGTGTGGCGGCACCCCTTCCCCGGCCCCGGGCTGGCGGTGCGCTGCCTCGGCGAGGTGACGGAGGAGAAGCTGGCGACGCTGCGGAAGGCGGACACGATTTTCCTCGAGGAGCTGCACAAGAGCGGCTGGTACCGCAAGACGGCGCAGGCGTTCGCGGTGCTGCTGCCGGTGCGGTCGGTGGGCGTGATGGGCGACAGCCGCACCTACGAGAACACGGTGGCGATCCGCTGCGTGCAGACAGACGACTTCATGACCGCCGACTGGTCGCGGCTACCGGAGGATTTATTGGCGCGGGTGGCGACGGGGATCATCAACCGGGTGAAGGGCGTCAACCGGGTGGTCTACGACATCAGCAGCAAGCCCCCGGCGACGATCGAGTGGGAATAGCCGAGTTTCGAGTTTCGAGTTTCGAGTTTCGAGTTTCGAGTTTGGAGGCATACCACCCAGGAGCGACGACATGGCCACCGTGAAGCGGTTTGAAGACCTGGAGTGCTGGAAGAAGGCTCGGGAGCTGAACCGTCGTGTCTATTTGCTCTGTCGAGACGGGGCGCTCGCCCGCGACTTCGGCCTCCGGGACCAGATGCGACGGGCGGGCATCTCGGTGATGTCGAACATTGCCGAGGGGTTCGAGCGCGGCGGCCGCAAGGAGTTCATCCAGTTCCTCGCCGTCGCCGAGGGCTCGGCCGGCGAGTTGCGGACACAGGTCGTAGCCCTGCTCGACGTGGGCTATGTCAGCCAACAATCCTACGACGAGCTCTACCGTCTGGCGGAGGAAGTCGGCCGAATCATCGGTGGGTTGATGAAGTACCTCCAGTCCTCCGAGGTTCCCGGCCCCAAGTACCTCACCCCGAACCGACAGGAGGTTGATTCATAACTCGAAACTCGAGACTCCGAAACTCGAAACTCCCCTCGCGTTGACGCGCTTTGGAGGTTTCCGGTAGTCTGAAGCAAATCCCACCGGCGGCGTGAACTAACCTTCGCTGACGAGCGACCGTCCGGGCGGCCGATGACCTTTAGCCGCCTGCCTCGCCCGGAGACCGCGATGTTCCGGTACCGCTGCCCACACTGCACCAAGCTCCTGTCCGCGCCCGAACTCCGCGCCGGCAAGACCACCGTCTGCTCGAAATGCTCCCAACCCCTGACCATACCGGGGGATAAGGCCGAATGGCTGAACGAGCGCGGCGAACCGCTCCTCGCCTCGCCCACGGTCGTCATTCGCACCCCGCCACCTCTCGGCGACCCGCACCCGCCCACACTCGTGCCCCGCGCCGAGGCCGATAACGACGTACTCGGCGCCCTCGTCGCCGGGGATTTGCTCACGCCTGTCAGCGGCCCGCCGTCGGACAATTTCGACCTCGACGTGGCCGTGCCGCCGGGGATGTCGTCGGCTCTGAATGCGCTCCTCGGCCATTCCGACCCCGCCATCACGGAACCGCCGCCGGCACCCGTGTCGGTGGTGATGCCGGCCCCGCCGCCGCCGCCGCCGCCCGAACCGCCGCCGCCGGTGGTGGTTGCGGCCGTTTCGCCGCCCGAACCCACGCCGCCGCCGCCGGAACGGACGCGCTTCCCGACGCCGCCGCCGCGGGCGCTGCCGCGCCGCTCCACCGTCCTCGCCGAACCCGCCGTCGCCGCGCGACCGGCGCCGCGGCCGGCGGGCGCCCAGCCGTTCGCCCCGCAGGTGTCGCCGTCCGGTCGGCACCCGCGGCCCGACTGGGACACGCCGTCGCAGGGCATGACGCGGCCGCGGCTCGTTGCCGCCACGCCAGCCCCGCCCCGCCGGACACCCGAGCCCGTCGCCAGCCGCACCCAGCTCGACGTGGCGGTCCAGCTGTCGTCGGCGCTCGCCACGCGGATGAAGCCGCCGCCCAAGCCGCGCCGCGACCTGCACCTGTCAACCGCCCTGTGGCTCCTCGCCACCGGCGTCGCCGTCGGGCTGCTGATTGTCACCTTCTTCACGCCGCGCGACTTCACCACCCCCGCGCTCGTGCTCGGCGCCGCGCAGGTGTTCGCCGGGTACGTGTGGGTCGTGTGGCTGGCCGCCCGCCGCGACTGGGTGCGCGGCGTCCTCGCCGCCGTGCCGCCGCTCACCGCGTACTACCTCGGCCAGTGGAAGTACGCCCGCTTCCGGCCGCTGCGGTTCGTCGGCACCGGGGTCTTCGTCGCCGGGGTGGCGCTGCTCGCGGGGGCCGTGATGCCGCACACCCGGGCGTGGGCCGGCGCCGACGCGGCCGTCGTCGAGGCGCCGCCGGAGGTGAACCTCGCCGAGCGGCGGAAGGTGGACCAACTCCGCCACCACCGCGACACCCGCGGCTACGCGGCGCTCGCCAAACTCCTCCGCGAGCTGGCCCGCACCGACGCCGTGTACTCGGCCGAGGCCGCCGACCGCGACGATCTCCGCGCCGAAACCAAGGCCCTGTGCGACCACCCGGACGCCGAGGTGAAGGTGGTGGCGCTGGCGGCGTTCGCCGTGTGGGGCGCGCCGGACGAGGCTCTCGACCGCTGCCTCGCGGCCGTCCGCTCCGACAACCCGGACGCCCGGATGATGGCCCTTCGGCTGCTGCCGAAGTGGCCGACGGACCGCGTGGCGGCGGCGGTCGCCGGGCGGATGCAGCAGCGGCCGGGGCTGGAGGCCACGGCGGCGGCCAAGGCGCTGGTCGAGATCGGCGGCGAAGTGGCCGAGCGGGCCGCGGCGCCGCTCCTCGGCGAGCAGTACGAGCAGAGCGTCCGCATCGCCGCGGCCGACGTGCTCGCCGAGAAGCGGGTCGCCAGCCCGACCGCGGTCACCACCCTCCGCGACACCATCCGCACCACCACCGACCCGGCCGTCCGCGCCGCCGCCAGCTCCGCCGTGACCCGCGCCGAGGCGTGGGTGAGCAGGAAGTAGCCGACCCCGGGCGTCGTTCGGGGCAAAATAATTGTTTCCCCCGCGCCCCCCACCGGGTCGCGGAAACAAGTGTTTCGGTTGGTGTGACGCACGTCTGACGCCGCCACCCGCCGCCTCACGGCGGTCGGCTCGCCTCCGCACTTTGCGCCGCGCATTCTCGCCCCTCTCCGCCGGTTGTCCCTGTATCAGGCACTGCTTTGCGGACGAGTCGCTGAAAATGCCAACCAACTCTTGTGTCTGAGAATTGCGTTGTTTAAGCTTCTCTGACGATACCGCCCAGCGGAGACGGATCGGGCGTAAGTCTTATGGGTGTCACCAATGCCCCGTGCACACAAGTACAAGAGGAAGGAAGGGTACTACATCAGGACAACCGTAAAATCGAGACCGATCACTATACGGCTGACCGATAACGGGGTGAAATCACTGGGGCTGTCAGGTCAGTCAAAAGATATTGATTGGGAGGATTTGAAGAGGCTCCTTGCGAACGGGGATGCCTACACAGGCGGTAGTGGTCCCGGAGACGTGCTACCGCCTACGGTGAAGCCAAGCGTACCCTTATACACAAGGGCTACTGCGCCGTTCTACATTCCGCCCTCCACTCCCTGTAGTCCATTCACTGACTACGCGCACGATACAAGACAGATACGGGAGGCGATACCTCATGCCCAATCCAACGCCTGCAGCCCATTTACTGATTTCGCACCGCCGCAGTCACACGAAACCTCAGCGGGTTGGGTAGCTATACCTGCCCCGAGCCGACAGGTAACCGACTTCAGGCCAGATACTCCTGAAGAAAGTCCGCATGACACGTCGCGCAAGGGATGGCTTGGCTACAGCTCGAATGAAGCAGCAGTCAGCGATAATGTCTCGCCTTCCCCGAAATCTTTGTCCGCGGAGGTTGCAGGGAGCTCGCACGGCGACCAAAAGGGTGGTGCATGGTCTACGCCATTGCGAAATCATGTCGATCGCCCTGCTATTCATCACCTACGTGCCGATGAAATTGTCGCAACAATCATTGGGGTCGTCTACACTACGACGAGTTGCATTGGCAAGATACTCACACGCATTTTGCATTTCTTGGCCATGGATGTTTGTCGGATGGCGATTTGGCTCTGGCTGCTGGTTGCCGTCGGAGTGCTCGCGCCAATCATTCTGATGGTCAAAGCTATCGCGAAATAGCTGGATGCGCCGCCTCGCTGATCGGTGACCGCTCGCCGTCCCCTTTCGCGCCGCGTATCCTCACCCCACCACGCCCCACCCCCCGGACACCTCCCATGCGCCGGTTCCTCCCCGCCGTCGTCGCGCTCCTCGCCGCGGCCGGCACCGCCACCGCCCAGCGCGAGTTCGGGTTCGACAACCGCAAGGCGTCCGGCCAGCCGTACCTCACGCCGGACGAATCCACCGCGCGCCTGAAGGTGCCGCCCGAGTTCGAGGCGAAGCTGTTCGCCGGCGAGCCGCAGCTCGCCAACCCCATCGCCTTCACCATCGACGAGAAGGGGCGCGTCTGGTGCGTCGAGTGCTTCGAGTACCCGTCGAAGGCCGGCAAGAAGACGCCGCGCGACCGCATCGTCATCCTCGAAGACACCGACGGCGACGGCCGCGCCGACAAGCGCACCGTCTTCGCCGAGGGCAAAGACTTCCCCGTCACCGACGAGCGGAAGAAGGCCGGGCTCGGGGCGTTCGACATGGCGTCCGGCATCGAGGTGGGTCACGGCGGCGTGTTCGTCGGGGCGCCGCCGTACCTGTGGTTCATCGAGAACAAGGACGACAAGCCGGGGAAGTTCGACGTGCTGCTGAAGGGCTTCGGCAGCCAGGACACGCACGAGACGCTGAACACCTTCCAGTGGGGGCCGGACGGCTGGCTGTACGGCCTGCACGGCGTCTTCACGCAGAGCAACGTGAAGGCCGCCGACGGCCCCGAGGTGCGGATGAACGCCGCCGTCTGGCGCTACCACCCGACCCGCAAGACGTTCGAGATTTTCAGCGAGGGCACGTCGAACCCGTGGGGCATGGACTGGCGGAACACCGACGGGCAGTTCATCCTGGCGTGCTGCGTGATCCCGCACCTGTACCACATGGTGCCGGGCGGGGTGTACAAGCGGCAGGCCGGGGCGAGCTTCAACCCGCACGCCTTCGGGCAGATCAACGAGATTTCGGACCACACGTTCCACAAGAAGAGCGGCTGGGCGCACGCCGGGCTCATCTCCCTGGACGTGCCGCACATGCCAGAAAAGTACCGCAACAGCGTCGTGTTCGGCAGCATCCACGGGTGCAGCATCAAGCAGAACATCTTGAAGGCGAAGGGGAGCAGCTTCGTGGCGTCGGAGGGCGAGGACTTCCTGGTCAGCGGCGACAAGAACTTCCGGCCGATCAACATGCGGTGGGGTCCGAACGGCGACATTTACGTGATCGACTGGCACGACCAGAACCCGTGCCACCAGGCGAAGGCCGAGGACTGGGACTACGAGCGCGGCCGCGTCTACCGCATCCAGCTCAAGGGGACGCAGACGAAGAAGGCGCCGGACCTGTCGGCGCGGTCGCACCGGGAGCTGTGCGAGACGGTCGCCGCGGGGGCCGACCCGTGGGAGTACCGGACTGCCCTCCGCATCCTGCAGGGAAGGCTGCAGGCCCACCAGGCCGCCGGCCGAACCGTCTCCCCCGACGGCGTCGTCGGCCAGCCGTTCGGGCAGGCGGCGCTGCGGTCGGCCGATCCCGCCGCGCAGCTCCGCGGGTTGTGGCTGCTGGACGCCAACAGTATCTCGCAGGAGGAGGCCGAGCGGCACAAAAACCCGGCCGTGCGGGCGTGGTACGCCCGCTTATTCGACGAGTCCAACTACGCCAACGCGTTCCAGATGGCCGGCGGCGGGGAGGCCGACCCGACCGTCCGCCGCGAACTCGCGTCCGCCGCGATCCGGCTTGCCGACAAGCACGACGTGAAGCCGCTGCTGCACGCGCTGATGGCGCACGCCGAGGACGCCAGCGACCCGCAGATTCCGCACCTCCTGTGGCTCGCCTACGAGAAAACATTGACGCGAGCCCCGGCGAGCGGCCCGCGTCAGCGGGCTGTTCCTCAGGGCATCAGTACCGCTCAGGAACAGCCCGCTGACGCGGGCCGCTCGCCCGCGCTTGACGCCGAGCTGACGTGGCTCGCCGAACAGGCGCCGACCAACATCCTCGTCCGCGACCAGATCATCCCGCGCGTCATGCGCCGCCTCGTCGCCACCGGGCAGCCCGACGACCTGGAACGCTGCGTCCGCTTCGTCGCCGGGTTGCGCGACGCGAACAGCCGCGAGAAGGCGCTCGACGGGCTCGCCGTCGGGCTCACCGGCCGTACCGTCGCCCCGCCACCGAGCTGGGCCGCGCTCCAGGCCGAACTCGGCCGCGACCCGCGAATTGTGCCGCTGGCGAACAAGCTCGCCGTCAGCTTCCGCGACCCGGCCGCGATCCGCCGCGCGCTCGACACCGCGAAGGACGCTGCGAAGGACGCCGCCGCCCGCGCCGAGGCCGTCCGCCAGCTCGCGGCGCTGCGGCCGCCCGAAGCCGCGCCGCTGCTGCTCGGTCTGGTGAAGGGGTCCGACCCCGTTCCACTCCGCGCCGAGGCCGCGCGGGCGCTCGCCGGCTTCGACAACCCCAAGCTCCCCGCCGACCTCCTCGCCGGCTGGAAGGGGTATCCGCGCGAGGTGCGCGCCGACGTGGTGACGACGCTGGCGAGCCGCAAGGAGGGGGCGAAGGCACTGCTCGGGGCGATGGCCGGCGGTACGGTCGATCGCGCGGCCGTGACCGACAACACCATCCTCCGCATCCAGGCGTTCAATGACCGCGAGCTGAACGCTCTCATCGAGAAGGCGTGGGGCCGCACCCGGCCGACGCCCGTCGAGCTGAACGCGACGATCGACAAGACGCGGGCGTCGTTCGTCGGCGAGCCGGCGTCGTTCGCCCGCGGCCGGGTGGTGTTCGAGAACAACTGCGCCAAGTGCCACAAGTTCGACGGCAAGGGCGCCGAGGTGGGGCCGCCGCTGGAGGGCGCCGCCCGCGACATCGAGTACATCCTCACGAACGTAATCGACCCGAACCGCGTCATCGGAGCCCCGTACTTCCTCCGCACCGCCCGCCTCCTCGACGGCACCGTGTCCCAGGGCGTGCTGCACGCGGAGGACGAAAAGTCGATCACGTTGAAGCTCGAACAGGGCGTGTTGAAGACGATCCCGAAGGCGGACCTCGACGGCCCGGTGCAGCTGGCAGAGCGGTCGCTGATGCCGGAGGGGCTGGGGTACAACATGACCCCGCAGGACTTCCGCGACCTGGTCCGCTACCTGATGGCGAACCCGTTCGTGACGAGCGCGACGGTGAACGGCGCCGCGGCGCGCGTGGGCGTGGACGGCCGCATTCCACTGCCGGACACGAAGGGGGCGCCCGCCGTCGTGGAGGCCCGCGTGACGGCGCCCGAGGCGCTGAAGCTGACGCTGCTGGTCGGCGCGAGTGCCGACTTCGAGGTGCGCATCGACGGCAAGGCGGCGGGGATCGGCAAGGGGAGCGGCGAGCGGGTGCGGCCGGACGAGGTGGCGATCGAGGTGACGCTGGCGCCGGGCGAGCACACGGTGACGATCGCGGCGCGGGCCGGCGGCGGCGCGGTGTACGCGCGGTTCGCGGACCCCGACCGGAAGCTGCGCTACCCGGACGCGGGCGAGAAGAAGTAATTCGGGAAGGCGAGCCGACCGCCGTCAGGCGGCGGGTGGGGCGCGCCTGAGAACCTGTCCAAGAAGAATCGCCGCAAAAAGGCACAAAAAGCACAAAAAGACGGATGGATCAGATCGGTCTCGGTCTTCGTTTTGTGCCTCTTGTGCTTTTTTGCGGCGAGTCTTCTTGGACAGCCTCTGATGGCGACGGCGGCGGGGTGGGGGGAACCACATACGCGGGGTCACCGGGTGCCGCACGCATCATCGCCCCCCACCGCCGCGACGAGTTGGGCGGCCGTCGGCGTGGCGGTGTTCCTCCTCGCGGCGCTGAACTTCCTCCGCCAGCTCCCGGAGGTTCACTCCCTCGGCGCGGTCGCGTTCGGCGACCCCGGCCTCGGCCTGGCGACGGACGCGCTCGTCGCCGAGGGCCGCGTCCCCACCCGCGACTTCACGTACTTCTACGGCCTCCTCGGCGTCGCCGTCGACCGCGCCTGGTACGCCGCGGTCGGCCGCACCGCCGCCGCCGACACCCTGTTCCTGTTCGCGTGCAACGGCCTCCTCGCCTGGGGGCTCCTCCGCTTCGGCCGCGCCGTCGAGCTGCCGCCGGCGGCGCGGTGGCTCCTCGCCGCCGGCGTGCCCGTGGCGGTGATGCCGCTCCGCTACACCAGCCCGACCCACGCCCTCGACGCCGTGCTGCTGGCGCACGCCCTCGCCTGGCAGGCCCGCGGCAACCACCGGGCCGCGTTCGCCACCGCCGTCGCCGGCGTGTTCGTCAAATCGGCCCTGGCGTCCGTCTACGCGACCGGTCTGCTCGCGCTCATCCTGTTCGGTCCGCGGTTGGTCCCGGCGAACGGGCGAAGCCGCCTCCGCGAGTTGATTCCGGGCGCCGTCCTGGGGTCCGTCGTGGGGGCGCTGCTGACCGCGTGGTTCGGCGTGGGGCCCGTGCTCGAGACGCTGTTCCCGGTGGCGGGGGCAAAGACCTACGAGGGCGAAGGGTTCGGCTTCTTCGGCGGCATCGGCCGGCGGTTCTGGCGGCCGGAGAGCCCGAGCCTCATGTACTACCTGTTCGGCCCCGCCGGGTTCTGGCTGCTGGCGTCGGCCGTGGCGCTGGCGGGGGTGCCGGGGCTGCTCCGCGACCGCCGCGACCCGCGCGCCGCGGCGGTGCTGGCGTGCGCGGCGCTGCACGTCGCGTTCGTGTGCCTCCTGTTCGGGAACGAGCTGTCGTGGATGTACTATTCGTTCCTGCCGGTGCTCGCAGCCGCGGGGGTGGTCGGCCGCGGGGTGCCGAGGTGGCTGGCGGCGGGGCTGCCGGTCGTGGCGGTGTGCGGCTGGGTCGGGTTCGGCTTCCACGGCGCGGCGCTGTGGCGCGACCGCGTTCAGACCGAAGCGACGGGCCGGCTGTTCGCCCCGCCGGCGGACGCGGCGGCGTGGGCGCGGGTGCGCGACCTGGCAGCGACGGAGCGAGTGCTGGTGCTGACGCCGTCGGGGGCGGGACGTGTGCTGTTCCCGGAGGTGGACGGCGTGCGGTCGTCGGCGCTGCTGCCGCGGGTGGCCGCGGCCGCGGAGCTGGACGACCTGGCGGGCCGGTTGCGGGCCGCGGACGTGGTGGTGATCCACGACGTGACGGGGCCGCTGTTCGAGCGGTGGGAGCCGTTCGCGGCCGAGCTGGCGCGGTTCGCCGAGGTGCCGGGGCTGCGCGGGGAGACGTTCCGGGTGCTGCGGCGGATGCACCGCCGCGAGCGGCGGAACCCAATAGAATAACCCCCGTTCCGAACCTGCCCCCGAAAGGCCCGCGCATGCGGCACGTCCTCTCCGCCCTGGTCCACAACCAGCCCGGCGTCCTGGCCAACGTCTCCGGCATGCTCGCCTCCCGCGGGTTCAACATCGACTCCCTCGCCGTCGGCGAGACCGAGCGGAACAACGTCTCCCGCATGGTCTTCGTCGTCCACGGCGACGACACCGTCGTGGACCAGGTCCGCAAGCAGCTCGACAAGCTCGTCCCCGTCATCCGGGTGGACGACATCAGCGCCGAGGACTTCGTCGAGCGCGACCTGATGATCATCAAGGTGTCGTGCCCGTCGGACAAGCGGCCGGAGGTGTTCCAGCTGGCCGAGAGCTTCCGCGGCCGGGTCGTGGACATCCAGCTGGCGAACGTGATGATCGAGATCAGCGGCACCGAGGGGAAGGTGGAGGCGTTCATCGAGCTGATGCGCCCCTACGGCATCCTGGAGCTGGCCCGCACCGGCCGGATCGCGCTGGTCCGCGGCGAGGCCCGCCCGCAGACCGCCGACGAAGGAACCTGAGGGGAAAGCACGAAGCACGAAATTCGAAATCCGAATGGTCGGTGTTCGAATTTCGGATGTCGAATTTCTGCGGATTTCCCGGAGGGTGTTGTGACCGACCCGATCGTACTTCCCACCCGCCGGCTCGACCCGGGGCTGATCGACCTGCTGCGGGCGCTGAAGCCCGGCGACCGGGTGCGCGTCGAGCAGACGGTGCGCGTCGGCGCGCGGGTGTGGCCGGCGGTCGCCGAGGGGGAGTTCCGCGGCCTCGCCTACCTGGCGACGGGCGTGACCACCGAGCGGGTGAAGGACGACGACCTGGTGGTGCCGGTGGTGCGGTTCACGAAGCCGAACGGCGAGCTGACCAGCGTCGCACTCGACGAGCGGACGAAGGTGACGAAGCTGTAGGGCGGGACGCAGACAGAAGCGGGATTAACCACAGAGTCCCAGAGAGCACAGAGGGAAGACAGAAAGCCGAGACGAAGCCGAGTACGAAATCAAATTCTGTCTTTCCCTCGGTCTTCTGTCTTCCCTCTGTGCTCTCTGGGACTCTGTGGTTAATCCCGCTTCTGTCTTCCGCCTTACCGCGCCTCCGCCTCGACCGGCAGCGTCACCGCGGCGCCGCCGTCCAGGTCGGTGCGGATGCGCAACTCCTGCGACACAGCCCCGAGCCGCGTCGGGTCGAACTTCACCGTGATCGTGTGGAGCGGCAGCGGCGTCATCGTCGCCGGCAACTCCACGGTGATGTCGCCGCCGGCGCCGTCCACGCCGAGCACGCGGAACGGCCGGGCCGCCCGCACCAGCACCCGCTTCGTGTCCGACTGACCCACCGTCACCGGGTCGAACCGCACCCGCGCCGGTGCCACCTCCAGCGGCACCGCCACGGCGCCGGTCACGGCCAGCGTCACCACCGGGTTCGCCGGGTCGTTCGTCTTCAGCGTCAGGGTGTCGGCCAGCGACCCGGGCGGGGCGTTCGCCTTCAGCGCCACCGTCACGGCGTACTCGGCGCCGCCGCGCAGCGGGCCGCCGCGGCTCGTCTCCGTGACCTGCACGTCGAACGGGCCGTGCGGCGTCACGGCCTCGGTGATCCGCCAGTCGCGCATCCGGCCCTTGTACTCCACCTTCACCGCCTGCGCCGCCTTCGCCCCCGGGGCGACGCTGCCGAACGCCACGGCGCCGGGGTTCACCGACACGTCCGTCTTGCTGACGGCGCTGACCCGCACCACGGCGGTGGACACGAACTTCGGCCCGAACGTGACGTAGAACGTCTGCGTGTTCGCCCCGACGAACTTGCCGGCGTCCATGGTCACGGTGAGCGGCCCGCTCTCGTTCGGCTGGAGCACCTTCGACAGCGGCACGAAGTTCAGGCACATGCAGCTCTTGCGGATGTCGACGATCTGCACCGGCGTGTCGTAGATGTTCGTGACGTTGAACGTGTGGGTGCAGAGGGTGCCGTGCGGCACGTCGCCGAAGTTGTGCGTGATGACGGGCGGCGGAGCCTGGTCGCGCTGGTCGGCGATGTCGGGGAGGAAGAACTTGTTGGCCCACGGGGCCGGCTGCCCGGGGGGGGAGGCGGTGGGTTGTCCGCCGGCGGGTGCCGCCAGCCCGATCGCCACGGCCGCCAGCCCGAGTGCGCGCCTCATCCGTTGCCTCCGTGCGGTGCGCCCGCGGCTTCCGGCCGACGGGTGTCCCATCGTATGCATCGGCCGCGACGCCCGTCGGGGATTCGGGTCGGGTCGGGAGCGCGGACGGTTGACGGCGCCGGGGGGGAACAAAGTAAGCCCACCCGTCGCAACGGGTGGGCTCCGCCGAATCGCTACCGCCGGCACGACCGGTCGCCGCAGCTCGACGGGGTGCGTGCGTGGTAACCTAACCCCCCGGCCCCCTTCCCGAAGAGGGAAGGGGGGGACGTACCGCCCGACTTGCCGGTCCCTGTATCACGCCCCGCGGTGTTACGGGAGGATGTGTTGCGCGGGCACCCCTCCCCCTTTGGGGGAGGGGCCGGGGGAGGGGTTGACCACGCACGCGCAACGGGATGCGGCGGGGCAATCCTGTACTCTCACCAAACCTACCGCCACTCGCGCGGAATCGCTTCACCCGGCGCCCGCCGAATCACCGCGTGCCGGTCCAGCCCCAGCGCCGGGATCAGCCAGTCGTGCGTCGCCGCGCCGCCGACGAAGGCGCCGCTGCGCAGGTACTTCTCCGCCAGGCTGCTGGTGCCGGGCTCGCCGACGCGCAGCACCGGCTGCCGGTAGCGGCTCACCGCCGGGTCGGCGAACGTCACCGCGTGGACGCAGTGCATCACGTCGCGGTTGCGGCCGAGTGAGTCGAACGACCGGAACCGCACGCCGCCCGTGTCGAGGCTCGCGGCCTGCAGACACGCGAGGGCGTAGCGGTTGGCGTCCACCTCGAACGGCCCCCACACCGACACCTGCGAGTTCTCGCGGGCCATGATCGCCAGCGTCTCGTCGAGCGTGAAGTTGTGGCCGGGGCCGCTGCGGAGGCGCCACGGGTGGACGCGGCCGTCCGGCGGCAGCCAGCTGATCGTGAAACTCTCGACCATCACCGGCCCGGCGCCGGTGGGGGTGGCCTTGGCCCACGTCGCCCAGGTGTGGCCGGTGCGCGGCTTGAACGGCACCGACTGGCCGCCGAACAGGAGGAAGTAGTAGCGCGTGCCCGGCGGGTCGGCGGCCGCGGCCGGGCCGGCGGCGAGGGTCAGGGCGAGGAGGGCGAATAGGGAACGGGTCATGGGCAGGGCTCGCGACCGGGTGTGCCGGGGAAGCGTACCCGGCCCGCACCGGTTGCGCCGCCCCGCGGCGACAACTGGATGGGAAGTTCCGCGAAGGCGGGCGGTCGGTGCGGGTTGGCGCGGATGCGCGGCTGAACCGGCCCTGAGCCGGCCCCGTCAGGGGTCGGAGCCTCGACGCGCGCCGGACACTCCGACCCCTGACGGGGCCGGCTCGGGCGCCACCCCCTTCCCGCCGCCTTCCTTGCGGGGTACACTCGCAGCGTTCCCCCTCGGAGGACGGGTCATGCGGATCGGCACGAATCGACGGGCCGGGCGGGCGGTGCTGGCGCTGCTTGTCGGCCTCCTCGCCGGCGCGTGGGTCGGCGGCGGGCTGGTGTGGATGTTCAACCGCAGCAAGAACCCGGCCGCCGGCGAGGTCGCGGCGGTGTCGCTGGCCCCCGCCGACGAGTTCGACCTGATCCCGGCCGACGCCGCCGGGTTCGTCCACGCCCGCGCCGCCGACCTGTGGAAGACCGACGCCATGACCGACTACCGGCGGGTGGTCGGCAAGGCCGGCGACGACGCGCTGAAGGCGCTCGACGACGGCTTCGTCCCCGCCCCGTCCACGCTCGACCGGGCGACGGTGGTGGTGATGACCAAGCCGGGCCGCAAGGGGGGGCCGGTGCTGAATGTCCCGCCGGGCAAGGGCGCGTTCCCGCCGAAGGGCGGGTTCGGGCCGCCGGCGGGGCAGGGCGGGTTCGGCCCCCAGCAGGGGATGGGCGGCGACGGCCCCGAGGTGGACACGGTCTTCCTCCTCAACTTCAACACCGCGTTCGACCCGGCCAAGGTGCGCGAGGCGAACCTGCCGAAGGGGATCAAGCAGATCGCCGGCGAGCACGAGATGTGGTCCGAGACCGGCGGCACCGGCCTCGCCTTCCACGGCGACCGAACGATCATCGTCGGCGGCGAGTGGGCGGTGCGGAACTTGTTGATCCAGAAGAAGACGCCGGACGGGCCGCTGGCCCCGGCGCTGAAGCTGGCCGCCGGCGGCAACCGGCACGTGGTCGGGGCGATCAACCTGAAGGCGTACCGGCCGCCGGCCGACTTCACCCGCGGGCTGCCGCCCGAGGCGAACACGCTGTGGCGGGCCGACGCCCTGGCCGCCGGTCTGGTGGTCGGCCGCGGCATGAAGGTGGACCTGCGGGCGGTGTATAAGGACGACACCAGCGCCGAGGGGGCCGAGAAGGAGCTGCGGGCGGGGGCCGAGGCCGGGCGGAAGTCGCTGGGCGAGATGAAGACGAAGCTGCTGGAGGCGGTTGCCGGGCGGCCGGGCGGGGCGAAGCCGCGGCCGCCGGGCGACCTGCCGGAGGCGGTCGGCGGGCTGTTCGCGCTCGGCGCCGTAGGGATGCTCGACGAGTGGCTGGCGAACCCGCCGCTGGAGCGCGAGGGGCCGGAACTGAGCGCGTCGGTGACGATCGACTCGGTGGCCGGGGCGTACGGGACGGTCGCGGCGCTGGGGGCCGGGTTCATGCTGCCGGCGGTGCAGAAGGTCCGCGAGGCCGCCGGCCGGGTGCAGGAGCAGAACAACCTGAAGCAGCTGGCGATCGGGATGCACAACTACCACGACGTGAACGGCCGGTTCCCGGCGGCGGGGACCACCCCGCCGGGCAACCCGCGCGGCCGACAGCTGCTGAGCTGGCGGGTGGCGATCCTGCCGTACGTCGAGCAGCAGGCGCTGTACGCGCAGTTCAAGCAGGACGAGCCGTGGGACGGCCCGAACAACATCAAGCTGCTGTCGCAGATGCCGAAGGTGTTCGCCAGCCCGCGGTCGGTCGCCCCGCCGGGGAAGACGCACTACCAGGTGTTCACGACGGCCGAGACCGCCCCGGTGAAGACGATGTTCGGGCGGACGGTCGGGCGGCGTATGAGCGAGATGTCGGACGGCCTGTCGAACACGATCATGGTCGTGGAAGCGGCCGAGCCGGTGGAGTGGACGCGGCCGATGGACCTGCCGTTCGACCCGGACGACGACCCGCCGCCGCTAGGGCTCCCGGGGGTCGGCGGGTTCCAGGCGGCGCTCGGAGACGGGTCGGTCCGGTTCTTCCCGGCGAACACCCGCCCCGAGGCGCTGCGCATCTGGATCGGCGCGAACGACGGCATCCCGATCCCGCGGGAGTGACGCCGGACCAGCGGTCGAGGCGAGCCGACCGCCGTGAGGCGGCGGGTGACGTTCCTATCACCCGCCGCCTCACGGCGGCCGGCTCGCCTTCACAGCACCAGCATCGCGTCGCCGTAGCTGAAGAACCGGTACTCCCGGGCGACCGCCTCCGCGTACGCCCGTCGGAGCAGCTCCTCGCCCGCGAACGCCCCCACCAGCAACAGCAGCGTCGTCCGCGGCAGGTGGAAGTTCGTCACCAGCGCGTCCACCGCCCGGAACGAACCCGGCGCGTGGATGAACAAATCCGTCTCGCCGCGGAACGGGGTCACGGTGCCGCCGCGGGCCGCCGTCTCGATCGCCCGCGCCGCCGTCGTGCCCACCGCCACCACCCGCCCGCCGCGCGCCTTGCACGCCGCCACCGCCGCGGCGGCGCCGTCCGTCACCTCGCACCACTCGGCGTGGATCGCGTGCTTCGTCGGGTCGGCGGCCATGACCGGCGCGAAGGTGCCGAGGCCGACGTGGAGTGTCACCCGGGTGTCACTCACGCCGGCGTCCGCGAGCCGGGCCAGCAGTTCCGGGGTGAAGTGGAGGCCGGCGGTGGGGGCGGCGACGGACCCGTCGGCGGCGGCGAACACGGTCTGGTAGCGGGCGCGGTCGGCGTCGGCGGCGCGGCCCTTGCGGATGTACGGCGGCAGCGGCACGTGGCCGGCCTGGGCCAGCAGTTCGGCCGGCGTGCCGGGGCGGTCGGGTTCCATCAGCCAGTGGCGGTCGGCGGTGCGGCCGCGGAGGGTCAGCCGCAGCGGCCCCGGCTCCAGCGCAAACGCCTCGCCCGGCTGGGCGTATCCGCGGGTCTGCGCCAGCAGCTCCCACAGGCCGTCGGCCGTGGTGCGGACGAACAGCCCTTCCCACTTGCCGCCGGTGGCCTCGCGCCGGCCGATCACCCGCGCCGGGATGACGCGGGTGTCGTTGAGCACGAGGAGGTCGCCGGCGGCGAGGAGGTCCGGCAGGTCGCGGAAGACGTGGTGCTCCAGCGCGCCGGCGGCGCGGCGGACGACGAGGAGGCGGGCGTCGTCGCGCCGCGCCGCGGGGTGCTGGGCGACGAGGCGGTCGGGGAGGGGGTAGTCGAAGAACATGGGGGAGGTCGGGCTCGGGTTTGAGCCCCGAAGGGGCGACAGGTAATAGTAAGCCCTGGGTGCCTGGGCGGTGTCACCGGGGCGTGACCCCCCGAACTCCGCCACAGGCTTCCCAGGGCTTACGCCCTGGGCTATTACCTGCCGCCCCTTCGGGGCTCAAACCCCGAGCCGACACCCGCGTCACTTGAAGTTCCGCACCCACTCGACGAACGCCGGCTTGTGCTTCTCGACCGTCTTCTCCGGGCCGCGGAGCCACGCCGACGCGGTGATCCCATCCTTCGTCTCGAACACCACGTACACCTGCCGGTAGCCGGCGACCGGCGTCCCCTTCTGGTCCATCGGGAAGGCCTTCTTCAGGAACGTGCCGCCGACCTCCTGGAGGACGCCGTCGTTGGTGCCGACCTTCACCTTCTCCTGCTTCTCGTCCACCTTGTCCTTGCCGGCCGGCGGCTGGAACACGGCCAACTGCCGCTTCAGGTTGGCGTCGACACCGCCGCCGCCCTTGAACTCGAAGATCACCACCTCGGCGTCCTCGGGGTCGCCGGCGACCTTCGGGGCGGCGAGCTGCGCCTTCCGCATCGAGCTGGACGGCGTCACCTCCTTCCACTCCTTCGGCGCCGCCGACTTCATCCCGGCCCAATCGACGACGGTCCCGACCTGCTCCTCGCCGCCGGGGGCGGTCGGCTCGGCCGACGAGCAGGCGCCGGCGACGGCGGAGAACAGGGCGACGGCAACAATCCGCTTCATGGGGGGTGGTCTCCGAATGGTACGGGCTCCGGAGGGGATTGTACGAGGCCGCTTGATCGCGTCCCGGGGCGTTGCCCCGGGCTATGCTGTCCCAGGCCGTTGGCCTGAAAACCAATCACCCCTCTTCAGCCCG
>Ga0335394_10001963_pt1 | contig 23115 bp, 27 predicted proteins | sample MAT03_FD_205741 | JGI IMG/M metagenome (GOLD analysis project Ga0335394, IMG submission 205741) | Freshwater microbial communities from Lake Fryxell liftoff mats and glacier meltwater in Antarctica - MAT-03 (spades assembly) (version 2) ...
TGCGATGCCTACGGCGGGCGGTTACGCCATCGTGTAGCCTAGAGGAGGCATCGCCAGACTGCGGGCGGGTAGTCCATCGCGCTTCGGGCGGCGATGCCTGCGGTGTTCTCGAAGAATCGCCAGACTGCGCTCTCAAGAAAGCTCAACTTGAAAACGCTAGTCCTATAATAGCTTGGGCATTTTCCGGTACGATTCCCAAACAACCCGTCGCCTCACGCAGTTTAGCTGTTCCAGTAATATGATCGGCGTGGATGTGGGTTTCTAAACAATATTTCAGAGTTAGTCCTAGTTCTGTGAGTAATTGGCGATCGCGCTCTACCTGTTCTAATACCGAATCGACCAAAATCGCCGTTTTAGTTGCTAAATCAGCAATTAAATAAGTATAGGTGCTTGTTTCTGGGTCAAAGAGTTGTCGGAATAACATCATGGCTAACTCCAGATGAAATTGTTTCATTATCTAATATTATAACTATATAGTAATATATTTTCCAGGCTGGAGTTAGTTTTTTAAAGATACTTATCCCCCTGCGGGGAAAACGAAAGTAGGAACAGAGTCATCCTTTAGAAAGATTTAAGCAATCTATTAACTAAATTACCAAATAGTAATATACTAGAATAGTAAATAATATTTACTGAATCATATCCGAATTTTTCCCTGGACGGAAATTGGCCCCCGCACTGGGCAAAAACCCTGGTGGGTTCAGTAGTTTGATTTTATAGCAGGTTACAATCTGCTATAAATCCGTAAACATCGAGATTATGTTTTTTAAATGCACAGAGAAATGAAGTAAGAGCAGAGTCACGTAGAGAAAAAAGCCTGCCAATACTACAAGGATACAACAATGGAAAATATCATTAAGATTAACGACGAGCTAGGAGTAAAAGGTCAGTTAACACCAGAAGAGTTACGGCAGTTGAGGGGTTTAGGATTTAAATCCCTGTTAAATCTGCGTTCTCCTGATGAAGAAGATTTCCTTCAAGACGAACAACAGCAGGCTGAAGTGGCAGGATTACAATACCTCAACACTCCTGTGAATCTAGCGAACATCAATGATCAACTGACTAACCAGTTAATGCAGCACCTAGATAAGCTGGCAAAACCAACTTTGATTCACTGTAAAAGCGGGATGCGGGCTGGTTTAATAGGGTTAATTTATGTTGCTACCCGTCAGGGTATGACCGCAGAACAGGCTTTAGAAGCCGGGAAAAAACTGGGTTTGAATTTCGATGCTCATCCACAGTTGAAGCAGTTTATCGAGAGCTACATTTGCGATCGCTTCGCTGGCTTTCAGCAACGCCCTTCCACCAATTGAGAATTGTGTAAGTTATCACTACTGATATGGTATCTACATCTTCCATTCAACCATTTGTGAATATCTCCCCTTCTGAATTTGCCAACTTAGCTGAACCTCCCTTGCTGATAGATGTGCGTAGCAAGTTTGAGTATGGGATGTTTCACGCACCTGGGGCAATCAACCTGAGTTTGCCACGTCTTCTAATAGGCATGATACCGGGTTTATGTCGCTGGCTTTATCCCCAATGGTTTCGGGATTTACCCAAAAATGAATCTGTTGTTGTAATTTGTTTAACCTCCCACCGCAGCCCCATCGCTGCTGAATATTTGGTCAAAGCAGGTTTTACTAAAGTCTTCAATATTAGCGGTGGGATGATGGAGTGGCGGCGATTGGGGCTAGAAACTTGTACGGGTAAGTAATAATTTTGGTTTAATCGGGAGTTTTTTATGGCACCACACAGACAAATAACTCCAGACTGGTTAAAACGTCTGTTTGCTTGGGGAATGGCTAAAGCAAATACCGCAGATAACAGTGCCATCAAGTTGCAGGGTTGCAGCAGTTATGAAACTATGGCACAACTCAAACAGGCTTTCTTTGCCGATTTAGACGGACGTGTTTTAGAAATTGGGCCGGGAGCAGGGGCAAATCTCTCTTATTATCCCACTGATGTCCACTGGATTGGTATTGAGCCAAATCCTTTCATGCATTCTTATCTCAAGCAGGAAGCCGAACGCTTTGGTTTGCATAATATTGAGTTACGTTTAGGATCGGCGGAAAGGTTAGAGATTGAAGATAACAGCATTGATGTTGTTGTCAGTACCCATGTTCTCTGTTCTGTAACTGACCTTGTAACTACCTTACGAGAAATCGGGCGGGTACTCAAACCTGATGGTCGTTTCTTATTTATCGAACATGTTGCCGCTGAATGCGGTACTTGGACACGCAGAATTCAAGATGGAATTGAACCAGTCTGGAAGACAATGTTCGACAATTGTCACCCCAACCGTGAAACTGGGGAAATTTTAGAAAATGTTGGTTTTGAGAGCGTTGATTATCAACAGTTTAATCTTTCTTTTCCCATTGTCAGCCCTCATATTGCTGGAGTAGCTAGGAAGAAAACTGTCGAAATCATTAAACAGGATTCAAAAAGTTTAATTAACACTCAAATTGTTTAGACTCACAGTTTCAGATGTGTCGAACTTCTTACCCGCGAGTATTTGCCATTGGTGATTTGAAGGTAGGGTTGAATCAGGTAGTGATTGCTGCGGGGGATGGTGCTTTAGCTGCTACGCAAATTTGGCGAGACATCCGTCGTGCGAATGGTGCGCGTCGTTGGGAGGAGAATCTAAAAGTGAATGTCTAGTCAATGGCTTGTGGGGAGTAGGGAAACTCCCAAGAAACTTTTCCTCAGTTAAGCTGAGGAAACAGTTATTTTGAGAGGGTGCTAAAGGCTTTGATCTGTTCAAATTCTTTAGCCCGTTTTTGTATTTGGTTGCCAATGCGATCGCAAACTAATTCGCATAAATCAAAAATTACAGGGTCACTGATCGCATAGTAGACGCTAACTCCCTTTTGCTGACGGGACACCAAACCTGCTTGGGTCAAGACTTTTAAATGTTTTGAGAGATTCGCTTGTCCTAAACCCGTAGCTTCACCCATTTCGGTAACGTTCATCGGCCCAGTTCTGAGACAACTCAAAATCTGTAAGCGACTGGTTTCAGAGAGTACCTTAAAATACTCAGCAACGGGAGCAAGGATTTCTGAAGTGTTTTTTGGAGAAAGAGTCTCTGACATAAGGATTAAATTTCATATATAACCTATATTACTATATAGTTATGGTTATAGACAATTTTCATCATGGTTATAAATGATTCAAGCGATGAGGTTTTGACCTGCAAAGACTTTGCGATCGCAAGGCAAAGGCATGTATTTTCTGAAACTCCTCGTAGATAAGGATCTTGATGAAAAAATAGCCTAAATCATCAAACGCCCAAACCCTTGCTATTAAAGGATTATTGTGTTTTATATGCGTTTGCCCTATTGGTTATCATAAGCGGATACTCAATATATATACAGCAAGCTAGATATATGTGGCGCATCTAAATTCTACTTTTTGGAGCCAGAAAGACTTGCTGTGAGGTTTTCATCTGGAAAAATTAAATGCGTCTCAACTTAAAACATATTTAATTTGGCTGAGGACGAGAAAACTGGGAAGGTGGATTAAAGTTTTTTACTGGTACATCCTTGAGAGCTTTTTGCATAAAATCGCGCCAGATGGGAGTAACCATCCCTCCACCCGTTGCATCGTGAGCTAATTGCCCATTATTGGTAACAAGCAACCTCCACCTATCGCCCAGATTTCATCCCCCTGGTGCTTGGCATCAAGTGTCAGATTCACTACTTTTTTCAAGTATTTTTCATACCAGTCTTTCAAACACGTACTGTATATATAGGAATCCTATTTGATTTTTGAATAAGCTCCGTACATCTGTAGAGTGTCGAAATCAAAGTTAGTGTGTCTAATAAACCACTCGAACATCCACTTTAAATGCGAGAATGTTGGAATTAAGGCACAAAAACGTCGAACCCATGTTTTGGCTTGTAACCAAATATCCTCTATCGGATTTTGTACTGGGCAATTAGGGGCAAAACGGACACAGTGTATTTTCCATTGCTCGGTTGGTAAGCTTTGATTAACAGAGTCCAAAAAACCTCTAATTTCCTTGGAACGGTGGTAGCTAGCCCCATCCCAAAAAATTAGTAATCGCTGGTCGGGAGAGTTAGCTAGTAAGTATTCTAAGTAGTCGATAGTATTTTTTGAGTTCCCTGCATCATAAGCTTTGAGAACTAATTCTCCAAGGAGATAGTCAACTGCCCCATAGTATGTCTGCTTATCTCGCTCGTTCACAACTGGAACTGCTATTTCTTGGTCACTTTTTCCCCATACGTAACCACTTAAATCTCCCCACATTAAATGACACTCATCAATTAACAATACTCTCAACTTCCCTGTTTCGATTTCCTCTCGGTGAAATGCCCCCGCAACGTTTCAATCTCTTTTTTTTTCTGCAACAGCATTCTCGTCGGCTTTCGGATTTACCTTTGTAGTTTTCTTCCAACTGATTCCTGCTTCATCGAACAGGTCGTAGTAGCTTTGTTTTGACTCATAAACTACGTCATACTTAAAGGCTAGCTTATATTCCAGTTCGCCAAGCTCCCAGATATCTTTGGTTTGTAGCCAACTCAAAACTTCTTCTCGTTGCTCACCCAAAAGATAACTCTTCCTTCCTTTATAATTCAGTCGCAATCCGTCAATTCCATCTTGTTCGTAGGATTGTTTCCAAGCTGTTATTGACCCTCGTGATACGTCTAGAATTGTTTGAATCTCATCATACAAGTAACCTTGATAAACCAACTTTACTGCCAACGCTTTCCTTACTTCACGCGCATCTGGACGCAGAGTTATAAAATCTTGTAGTTCCGCGATCGCATAAAGTGCTATTTGCTCTGCTGACTGTTGCCGGGATACTCCTGCTGGAAGTGTCCCAGTTGGTAAATGCGGACTTATCATCGTTGCTTATTAGACTTGTATACATTTACGTATTATTTCGCAGTCTTGTTCAGAAATCAAATAGGAGTCCTATAGTATCTATTCTTATTACAGCACTTTCGCCTGCTATGAGGTACGCACACAGTCTCAAAAGTTAGGATAGGAAAGGGATGTGGGTAAAATTGTGCTTCATAATAGCCCGAAGTGCTGTAAGTGCGAAAATACTACTCCAAGCTATAGCTCATAAATACTATTTACTACAAATTAGTTAAGTACTAATGTACTTGTGACAGTTAGGGTGCGGAATGTGGGTTCAAAATGAGAATTGCTGAGGTGTAGAGGTCTAGATTGCATTGTCCTGTCGATGGTTTAGTAATTTCTCTAATTGTCCGATACCTGTAAAGTAGACGACCCTTATTTATGAATTCACTATTTTGTTATTCTGTCAATGCGTAAGTCCTAGTTTTGTAATAAAAAAACTCTTTTGCATAAAATTTGCCTTCTGAAGCCAGAAATAAATATAGAGGGAATGGGATTTTGTTAAGTCTGGTAAAAAAGGTGCGATGCCTTTTGTGCGAGACGCTACGCATAGCTTGCTTCCCCGTAGGGGTACGGCGGACGTAGCCATCGCATTGGGTCTTGGAAACTAAACTAAACAAGAAATGCTGATTTTTTCGTTTGTTCTTAACGTTGGTTGTGATCTAGAGTAATTTAGGTGCGTTTGCCTTGGATACCCTACACATCTATTTTTTGACGGGTATTTGAAGGGACATAAATCAAAGCTTTCATTAATGTGTGTGTGGTTATCACCCACATAAGAACATGTGGTGATAAGATTAATGAAATTTTCAGTTCAGTCATCATCAAAAATGGTACGCACAACCCCAGGACAGAAGATTCCAATTGATAAACTCCAAACCACGCTAGGAGAATTAGAGAAGCTAGAAGAGAAGGCTAAAGAAGAATTATCCCTGCGAGAGAGTATTTACTTTCTGCGTGAACAACTTCAATCAGCACTGAAGAAGGGCTATAGTTATCAAGACCTATCGAAGCTACTGGAGAAGAAAGAAATAAAAGTTTCAGCAGCGACACTTAAGCAATACTTAACTGAGATTGAAAAAGAAAAGCGTTCTCGTCAACGAAGAGCTAAACCAAAACAAGTTTTATCTTTTGAAGATTCGACTCAGACTTCAACAGAATCATCGGTAGCACCAGCAGTTATAGCAGTGACTGAGGACTCTCAAAACGCTCCGAAAGATGTAAGTCAATCAACGGAGGAGTCACAAGGGGACAAGGACTCTCAGAAAACTGCTAAAACTACTAGGCGACAAACGTCAAAAACTTCTAAGCCTAGTTCAGATATATTGAGTGAGTTTAATCAGTATTAGAGGTGGGTGTTATGCCGACGATTCATTTGGTAGATGGTGAAAAGGGTGGAGTAGGGAAGTCTCTAGTAACTAGGACAATGATTCAGTACTTTCTAGATAAGAAAATCCCGTTTGTACCAGTAGAAACAGATAGATCAAATCCAGATGTGGCAGGAGTCTATAAGGGAATATGTCAGTATGCAGTGTTTAGCGAGAATGAGCGGCAGGCTGATAAGGCAGATAGAATATTTGAGATGGCGACAAATAAGCCAGTAGTTGTGAATTTGGCAGCACAATCACATAGAGCAGTCTTTGACTGGATAGAAAGAAATCAGTTAATTGAACTAGGGAATTCCGAGGGAGTGACTTTTTGCAAATGGTTTGTCTCTACAGGAGGATATGATAGTCTTAACCTGTTTGGACAGTCAGTGAATAGCTACGGGGAGAAAATACCTCATATTCTGGTACGCAATTTAGGACTGTGTGATGATTGGGAGCATGTAGAGTCAGATGTGAATATACAGAAACTAATCAAAAAATATAAAATTATTGTTATAGATTTTCCGAAACTAGCATATAAAGAAAGAAACATAATAGACCAAAACAGAATGACCTTTGCTGAGGCAAGAGAGAATAAGGAATTTGGAATTATAGGAAGACAGAGAGTAGTAAACTTTCTGAAGCTTGCTTATGCAGAATTTGAGAAGGTAGGTATCTGGGATGAAGAGGTGAAATAAGGAATTTTTGGAGCTACCAGATACCAGGGTAAGCGCATCTAATTTTGTAGCTCTTGATACAGATGAAAATCTTAAAACTCTATCTTAATATCAATTTTCCATTCAAACTAGGACGAATTGTCGTAAATGATTGAAAAAACATGGTTCAAATAGCTTTTTATCTTTTTAAACCACATAAAGACGAAAATATCAATTCCACCCCTTAGCTCAGTATTTGTCTACGTTTTAGCTTTCATGTCGCCCCCTCAGTATTCCTAACTACAATAAGCCAGACTGCTTAATCCGGGAGTATTTACTAAGTCAGTATTGGCTATCCAACCATTACCGGATAACTCTCCAGGGAAACTTCTGGAAAGGTCGATTTCTACCCAAATGTAATTTTCAGATTTATATGAGTTAACTGCATTACCTGTAACCAAGTTCACAAACACAATTGTGTTTGGATTAAGTGTTGTAATATAAGCTCCTTTTGTACTTGGTTGACGACGTAGAGTTTCAGCTTGTACAATTTGCCGACATGCACTGCCAATAGTAGGTTTACTCCACAGGTTTGGAGCGTTGTTATTTGTCTGACAAAGTTTCAGCACAGCAGTTTGAATAAACCCTGAAGTCGGAGATTTAACTCTGACAAATCTATCTCCACTAGCTGGTATATATGCTAAAGCAATCTTTGTTTTTGCCGACAATATTCTGATAGCATTGGATGATGTTGAAGGTTCTTTAAAAATTGGAGTATCTACTTTAGTTGCACGACAACTCGACTGTGAATAATTGGAGGGAGTCTGTGTAATTTGAGCAAATACAGGTACACTCAGAGCGAACGTAGCAATCTTTACTAAAATAAAAATATACAACAACTTCTGGAATTCCACGTTTTTTCCTCAATCTCATTTACGAAATACTGTACATTAGATTCGGAACTTCTAAACTCTGACGTTAAAATAACCTACAAAAAATATTTTTAAGCATTACGAATATCATATAATGGCTTATTACTACTAATTACAAACTACTCACAATCCCTTAATTATGAATCAATCTAATAATAGTAGAATACTTGAACAGTTTGTTAATACAGTTATGGGGGTAAAAACTCTTAATCAAGAACAGCCTCTAAATACATCAATATCTACTACACAAGAAATAGATATCAGAGCAATTTTAGTTTATACACTAGGTACTATCCTACAAATAGTAGTCATAATTCTTGTGTTGCTGGTCATGGAAAAATTAGTAATGTTGATTGATAATAATTCTTTTTTTCCGAGTTGGTTTAGCACTTTTTTGACTGGATTATTTTTTGCTCTATTAAGTATCCGTTCGCGAATTTTTTCTCTTTTAGATAATACCCGTTCTCGCCAGACCTATGACCAGGTAATCAGACCAAGATGGTCTCCTCCACCTTTAGTATTTCCCATAGTTTGGATGATAATTGCGGTTTTGCGGGTAATTTCTTCTGTATTGGTTTGGCAGCAAATGAATCACCAATTTTTAGTGCTGCCTTTAATTTTATTTGTGGTACATCTGGCTTTAGGGGATACTTGGAATACAATTTTTACTGTAGAACGGAGATTAGGTGCTGCTGTGACTGTAGTTATTTTAGGCCCTTGGTTATCTGCTGTAGTGGTGACGGCAATTTATTGGCAAACTAATCCTATAGCAGGAATGACTTTATTATTTTCTTGTGTATGGCTAACTGTAGCTGCTGTATTGGTATTTAAAATTTGGCAATTAAATGGATCTGAGCCATTGTATCCTTTAAAACTAACACTTATGGAGAAATAAATACTCAAAATTTGTGATGCTGTTCAGAATCTCATCCGCTTTTTAGGGGAAAGCGAATATTCTACAGACTTGATAAATGGACAATCTTTACAGGGCTGTTTTATTCTTTTATACGAACGTGACATACCTACACTGATGCAAGCATACAGTGTAGGCTTCTCAGTGACTCTTCTATGAAGACATTGACTGAGCTTTGTTTTGAATCCACGTCATGCCCTGCCGCAGATTTGAACAAGTACCAAAAAGGATGTTCTACCTTAGTACCGCTAGAATTTTACCCATTCACGGAGACGACACAAAAATGTCTATTCTTGAATGGAACCCCATATTCTAGATTGTCTAGGTTCAGTGTACAACCAGCATTTTCGGCAATGCCAGTACTTATTTATAATACCATCAATCGTGGTATTTTCTATATTATCCGTGGTGAGGATCTTCAATGTAACGTCTAACAGCCTCACTACTAACATTGCCAGCCGTACTTACAAAATAACTGCTAGTCCAAAGAGACGGCAGTTTTTTAAGTTGCGGAAATTCCTTCCTTAGATAAAAGCTAGAGCGTCCTTTAAATGCCTTGATAACTAAATGCGGGGTGTCAGTAGGCTTAACGCTAACAAATAAATGTATATGATCTGGAGCAACTTCCAAGGCTAAAATATCCCAGTTTTTCTCTATTGCCAGTGCTGCAAAAATCTGGCGCGTCCTTGTTGCTACCTCACCTATTAAAACTTTCTTTCTCCGTTTCGGAATCCATACAAAATGATAATTAACCAAGAACTTAACATGATTATGGGTTTTGTAGTCTTCCTGAGTCAACATAAAAGATTTGTCTTTTAGTATATAGCTATTGACAAACCCTAGTTTAGTCGATTATTATTTAGTAGTCAACAAATATTGTTGGTCGGTTGATTCACCCTGAGGGGAGCCGTACCCCTCCGGGGATCTTGCTACGCGCAGCGTCTCGTTGGCGTAGCCTAAGAAGAGAAGAGAAGGGATGGTTAAAAACAAGAAAAGCATGGGAGTACAGCAAATCTTGTTGTACCCAGATGATGAAACCAAGGCGTTATTAGAATACCTCTGTCAACAATCTGGAAAGCTTTACAACAGTGGGGTCTACTTTGCTCGTCAAATGCTTTTTAAAACAAGAAAGCTAATGGTTCAATTGTGAATGCAGATTTGAATGGTAGCGCAAATATTTTGCGAAAAGTAGCCAGCAATCTAAGCTTAGACTTAGGCTTACTGGGTAGGCGGGTTTTGACGACCGCAGCGAGAGTCAGAATTTGGATTCTTCCGAATTCTCCTTTGTCCGCAGAATCGAGCGTGTCTTTAGACCTGAGAGTGTCAAGGCATTGCTAAATCGAGGGATAATAACAACTTGATAAAATTTCCTCCTTTGCCTCCCCTGCCTCCCCTGCCCCCTTTATTACTCCGTAGCTAGCCAAGCGCGGAGTACTTCTCCAACAGACCAAGCTTGAGCAATACAACCTTTAGGTTCCATTGGTGGATCACCATTAGATATTTCACTGATAGTTCCAACTCCAGCAGTATAGAGGTGATGCTGCATCGGTTCTAGATATTGGCGAGCAACGGATGGGTTGTTGAACACACGCAAGTGAGCTAAGACAAACGGGCCAATTAACCATTCCCAAACTGTTCCTTGGTGATAAGCGCCGTCACGATGAAATTGATCTCCACCGTAGTGAACGATATACTGCGGATCGTCAGTTGCAAGACTGCGTAATCCGTGAGAAGTTAGAAGCGATCGCTCGCACGCTTCTACTACTTGCCGTTGTTGTTCAAGAGTGAGCGGACTTTCTGGCAAGGATACGGCGAAGATTTGATTTGGTCGCAAAAAAGCTACTGCACCGTTTAAATTAGGGTTTTGCTCTCTACTAGCGACAAAAGTAAATGAACTTCCAGGCTCCAGTGTGGCTTCAAAAGTTGCTGGGTGAAGATGATCGTCTATATCGTTGAGTCCGCGTTCCTTTTCGGCTGCGAGTTCAAATCCGTAGTACCACTCGTTATTAAGTGAGGCATTACCGCTATCTGTCAACAAGTACAAAGGTTGCGCTCCCTGAAATACTGTGACACCGACTCCATGCGCGATCGCATTTACATTCATTCGCCAATCCTTGGCAGGCGATTCTTGAGCATGGGTTCTGCTGTGATAATCGCGGTGATTGACAAATGCTTTGATTGATAAATCACCTTACAACTTTTTCCCACCCAAACTCGTAACTTTTTACTTTGACTTTGTAAGAAGTAGCACCCTTAACAGCAGTCCAAGTTATTTCTGGACGAGAATTAAATGTTGATGTGCCTCTTTTTAGTCAGATATTTTTTTACCTTAAAACGTTCACACTCTCCTATTTCCTCTGTTTTAGCCCCTTTGTCACCCCTTCATCTGTTTAGTTTGCAGTTGATGATAACTTAGCCAGATATACCCCTTATGGGTTTTGAAATGTTAAGAAATATTTCGCCAACAGCATCATCAATGAAACATAAAAGCGGGTTAAGCTTAAAAAGCTTATTTGCTAAAACTTATATACAGCAAGGTTTTTTAGACTATCTTGCAGGTTTTTACTTGGATCTCAGTTCAGTACCACATATCATCCAAATCCGAATAAAGAGATTGAAATGGGAAACCTAAGCGTATCGGCTCGAAAATCATGTAGTGATGAATCAGATGATCAGCGATCGCAGTCCATCTCTTCTACCCAAGTTCGTCAAGTTGCACCCACAAAACAAACTATCTTAATTAGTGGAAGATTCCATTGCCACACGCACGCAAGAAAAGCGGATTTTAGAAACAGCAGGTTATCAAGTGATTACTGCCGTAGATGGTTTGGATGGGTTGAGTAAACTGCGATCGCACACCGTTGATGCCGTTGTCACCGATGTGCAAATGCCAAATCTCGATGGCTTGGGGTTAACTGCCAAAATCCGCCAATATCAGGAATATAGCGATTTACCAATTATCCTGGTGACTTCCCTGGCCAGCGATGAAGATAAACGTCGGGGTGCGGAAGCCGGAGCCAATGCCTACATTATCAAAGGCAGTTTTAATCAACCGGATCAAAGTTCTGGCAGGGGTTACAGTCTTTACTCGCCACACTTCTAGAACTGCGACGGTAGAACCCAGAACGCAGCCTGTTAGCCCCAAACCTCTCAGTAACTCACAATTCCCCATTATTGGTAATGACGCTCTAAGACTCGCTCTTCCGCCGGCGCTAACGTCGTTCTCCCTGCCCAAAGTCGTGGCGATCGGAGCCTCCACAGGCGGCCCCAGGCATTGTACACGATCCTAAAACAACTGCCTGCAAACTTTCCCGTACCCATTCTGTGTGTGCAACATATCAGCGAAGGATTTCTGCAAGGAGTGGTAGATTGGCTAGCAGGAGAATGTTTCCTGCGGGTGACGATCGCCCAACCGGGAGAGTTTCCCAAGCCGGGTACCGTCTACTTTGCTCCCGAAAGACACCACCTGCAACTGGATACTCAAGGGCGATTAACCACCGTCAACACCCCTCCCGTTTCCGGGCATCGTCCCTCTGTCACAGCGTTGTTTCAAAGCGTTGCTACCTGCTACCCGCGATCGGCGGTTGGCATTTTGCTGACTGGTATGGGACGGGATGGCGCAGATGGATTACAAGCGATCGCCCAAGCCGGAGGCACTACCATTGCCCAGAATGAACAAACCTGCGTTGTCTTCGGGATGCCCAAAGAAGCGATCGCTCTGGGAGCCGCCCAACATATTTTGGCGATCGGCGAAATTGCTCCCATGCTCTTGAATCGAATCTTGATTTAATTGCCCCGGAGCGATCGCTACTTTATGGCTTTCCACGCCCACCTACCTAGCTGCTAACGCCTAACATTTGTCTTTTAACAAGAGCATGGCCAGATTGAACATCAAACCAGTGAATATCCTCAAGGGGCAATGCGAGTGTAATATCCTGGCCACTCCAATTTTGATCTGTTGGCAACAAAGCACGTACCGTAATCGCTCCGGTTTGTGAACCCTCAACCCTGACACTGACCAAATAGTGCATACCCAAATTTTCCACTAAAAACACTCGCCCTTGAATAGTCTGGGTATCACCTGGTTGAGCAATGCGGACATCTTCTGGGCGGATTCCCAGAATAATCTGCGGTGGTACAGTTGGTATCTCTGGGAGAAGCACTTGGAAGTTACCCACGATCGCGTATTGTCCCTTACAAGGTAAAGTTAGCAAATTCATTTGCGGACTACCAACAAATCCAGCCACAAATAGATTAGCTGGATGGTTATAGATGCACTCAGGCGGGTCAAGTTGCTGGACATAGCCATCGTTAAGCAATGCAACTTTCGTAGAGAGCGTCATCGCTTCGGTTTGGTCGTGGGTGACATAGACAACTGGCACTTTTTGTGCTGCAAAAATTTGCTTGATATCGGCTCTGACTCTTTCCCGCAGTAGTGCATCCAGGTTACTTAAAGGTTCATCCAGCAGGTACACATCGGCATTACGTACCAAAGCCCGACCGACAGCAACCCGTTGCCGTTGACCTCCAGACATTTGACCCGGCTTGCGGTTCATTAACTCTGCTAATCCTAAAACTTCTGCCACTTCTGCCACTCGCTGTTTAATTTCTGTAGGTGGTACTTTTTTCAGCTTGAGTCCAGAAGCGAGGTTTTCGTACACCGTCATGTGGGGATAGAGTGCATAGCTTTGAAATACCATTGCAATGTTGCGATCGCTTGCTCGTTTATAGGTGACATCCACCTCCCCAATCTTAATTTGACCACGAGTCGGTTCTTCAAGACCCGCAATCATTCTTAGGACGGTAGATTTGCCACAGCCAGAAGGGCCAAGTAAAGTGAGAAACTCATGGTTATCTACAGTTAAACTAACGTCTTTGACAGGAACGACTTTAGGATTATAGGTTTTGTTTAAGTTTGTGAGTTCGAGTTTAGCCATTTTGATTTTTATCCTTTGACAGCACCAGCAGTAAGACCTTGGACAATTCGGCGCTGGAAAAACAAAACTAGTAAAATTAGGGGTAATGTCCCCACAACAGTTGCAGCAGCGATCGGCCCGTAGGGAATTTCATATATTGTCGCACCACCTAACTGAGCAGCAGCAACGGGAATTGTCTTCAACTCTTCACGGGTCATAAACGTCAGAGCGAAAATAAACTCGTTCCAAGCAAAAATAAAGGTGAGGATTCCAGTAGTCACTAAGGCGGGAAGGGTCATGGGTAGCACGATTTGCCATAGTAACTGAAAGGTGTTGTAGCCATCGACCCTAGCGGAATCTTCCAAATCTTTTGGCAATTGTTGAAAAAAGCTTCTAAGTACTAAAATTGTTAGCGGCAAATTGATGGCAGTATAGGGTATAATCAGCGCCAGATAATTGTTGCCCAATCTAAGTGCCTGGATAATTTCTAACAGTCCTAAGAACAACAGAATTCCAGGAAATAAGGTAACAATTAGAACGCTGGCGAGGATAAATCGTTCACCCCAAGGGCGTAACCGTGCCAGTGCATAAGCCGCAGGTGCGCCGATCGCTAAAGATACAGCTGTGGAAGTAATCGAGACAAAGGCACTGTTGAAGATGTAGCGCCAAAATGGGCGACGGGTGAATAACTCAATGTAGTGATTGAAAGTGAATCGTGTGGGAAAATAGACAGTAGGAACGGCAGCAATATCCTCATTCACTTTAAACGAGGTCAGCAATTGCCATAGGGCTGGGGATAGGCTAAATAGCACTATTAATACAACTATTATGGGCAGTAAGATTTTTTTAAGAGAAAACTTGGTTTCTCCTTTTCGTTTTGGAGTCGTTGGAACTGCTTGTGGAGTTACACTCATGGGTTAAATGGCTCCTGATGTTTTGGCACGGTATTTGTTAAGCAAGAAACTAGCGATCGCCACCGCAGCAATCAATATTAAAAATGTCACTACTACAAGGGCTGCTCCATAACCAAAATCTAAGTAGCGCATCACCGTAGAATAAATATACAATGACACTACTTCCGTAGCGCCACCAGGCCCACCTCCGGTCATCACAGCAATCAAGTCGAAAATCCCAAAAGCTTGGGCAAACCGAAATAGCAGTGCAATTAAGATTTGCGGCAGCAGCAGTGGCAGGGTAATATTGCGGAAGCTTTGCCAAGCAGTTGCCCCATCGACCGAGTAAGCTTCATAGAGGTCTTTTGATATCGACTGCAAACCAGCTAGCAAGAGGATACTGATAAACGGCGTAGTTTTCCAAACATCAGCAAAAACCACTGCTATCATCGCCAGCGTTGGATCTCCTAACCAGTTAATCCCAGTCTCAATCAGCCCGAACCGCCGCAAAATATCGTTCACAACCCCAAACTGATCGTTAAAAATCCAAGCCCACGCCAGACCAATCAGAGAGGTAGGCAAAGCCCAAGGGATAATGGCGATTGTACGCACTATGCCCCGCCCAAAAAACGCCTGGTTGAGAACTAGGGCAACCCCCAGTCCTAGCAGTAGTTCTGAGATGACTGATGCTGTTGTGAACACGGTTGTCGCCCACAAACTCTGCCAGAAACGACCATCCCCCGCCATCCGCACATAATTTTCCAAACCAGAGAATACAGGTTGTAGCTCTGTTCCCAGATTTCTAGTAAATACGCTTAACCAAAATGCCCGTAAAATCGGGTAGGCAAATACAAACAACAACAGCAGCAATGCGGGTGTTAGTAATATCCAGGCTGTCTGTTGTTCACGACTTTTGAGTGTATTTAAATTTGTCATTTGTCATTTGTCATTTGTCATTGGTCATAAGGCATTAAGAATTGGGCATTGGGGATTTTGAACCCTGTTAATGAGTATTTTAGGTGGATTAATGAGTCTTTGAGGTGGATGAATGAGTATCCAAGGTGGATTAATGAGTCTTTGAGGTGGATGAATGAGTATCCAAGGTGGATTAATGAGTCTTTGAGGTGGATGAATGAGTCTTTGAGGTGGATGAATGAGTCTTTGAGGTGGATGAATGAGTATCCAAGGTGGATGAATGAGTATCCAAGGTGGATGAATGAGTATCCAAGGTGGATGAATGAGTATCCAAGGTGGATGAACAAGTTTTTAAGCCAATGCTTTAACTTCTAACTTCCCCTGCCCCTAGCAGTCGGCGTGTTTCAGCCGCCGCAGCTTGCATTGCTCGTTCCGAATTCATCCGACCAGATAACGCAGCGCTGAGATAACGCTGCAAAATATCTGATGTTTGAGCATATTGGGCGATCGGCGGACGCAAAACTGCATTGTCAACGACCTCCAATAACTGCGGATAGTGGGGGTATTTAGCAACAATCTCTGGATCTGTAAACAATTCCCGGCGACTTGGCACATAACCTGCGCTCAAAATGAATCGGCGCTGTGCTTTCCGACTGGTAAAATACTGAATTGCTTTCCAAGCTTCTTCAGGATGTTGGGAAGATTTAGCAATCCCTAAACCCCAGCCCCCAAGACAAGCTGCTCCCGTCTCACCAGGAGCATGAACCATCGGTTTAATCGCTATTTTGCCCCGGATTGGCGAATTTTCTGCCTGGGCTAAAGGCCACGCATAGGGCCAACTGCGTAAAAACGCTACTTGACCACTTTGAAACAAACGCCGGGTGTCTTCTTCTTGGTAGGTCGTGACTCCAGGAGGAGAAATGCCTTCCCTGATAGTACTACGCAGAAACTCAATAGCTCGTAATGTTTCTGGTCGATCTAGTCCAACTTCGAGGGTGTCGGGATTAACCCAGAAGCCACCAAAGCCATCGAGAACTTCTGCAAACATCGCCACAAGTCCTTCATATTGCCGACCCTGCCAAACATAGCCCCACTTCACCTGGTTTTTCTTTTGCAAGACTTGGGAAATTCGGATCAAATCATCAAATGTTTCTGGCGGTTGCAATCCTGCTTGTTTGATTAAATCTTCCCGATAGTAGAGCATTCCTACATCGGAACGCACTGGAATGCGGTACAGCTTTTCTTGGTAACGTCCCCCTTCTACATCCTGGGATGAAAATGCTCCCAACTCTTGTTTAGAAATGCGATCGCCTAGTGGTAACAACCATCCAGCAGCAGCAAACTTGGATGTCCAGATCACATCCATATTAATTAGGTCATAAGGGGATTCACCTAAGATAAAAGATGAGGTATACAGGTCTTCGAGCAAATTTGTAGCATTCGGCCCTTCAACCAGGTTAATGCGAATACCTGGGTTCTCAGCCTCGAAGTCTCTAATCAAACCCTGCCTCCAAGGTTCGGCATCAGGGGCAGTCATTAACAGATTAAGGGTAACTGGTTGTTGCGAGAGTGCTACCCAACTGAACAATATGATGCTCAACAGAGTTGCCAGGAAAACCCCTATATGCAAATAACTTTGTTTTTGGATGAATTTTTGCAACTTGTTTATTGGCTTTCGGTACAACATTATCAATCTGGCGATCGCTAGTAGTAATTATTAAGAAATAAAAACATAAATCATCTTAAAAAAGATTATTTTATATCAAAATTCTTGAGTAATAAACAAGCAAGTTAATAAACTTAATATTAAAAGACCATCGTAGGCGATCGTTTCCTGAATTAACCTGAAGGGTAGTTGGGTTAATAAACTGGCGATCGCAAAATTTGCCTTGGCGTTCGCTTCGAGAACTTGGGCTTCTTACCCGGACTTGATAGATAATATTTCTAACTTTTGGCAGCATTTAATATAAAAGCTATTCTCAAATTAGCTTATTTTCCCAAGCGATCGCACCTTTGCTGATGGGGTTGATATTGCGATGTCTACGACGGGCTACGCCTACGCTTATTTACAACAAACATCTGGCTAAAAAAGCAGGAATATCAAGGTTTTTACGAACAATATTTACATATGTTAATATTGGTTGGTTTAAGTACGGATATTCAGTATGGTTCCCATAAAGACCGTTCTAAAAAATTCAGAGCAAGCTACTCGGTTGTTTTCTCATCTTGAATTTGATGGAAAAAACCTCAATCATCAACCGGGTAGTGTATTGGGAAATACTGCATTGATTGCGGGAACCACCGTTGGGGCTGGGATTCTCGCTCTACCAGCCGTTACTCTGCCGTCTGGGATTGTGCCATCCACATCTGGGCTGATTGCTGTTTGGCTCTATGCTTTAGTTTCAGGGTTACTGGTTGCGGAAGTAACTTTAAACACAATGCGAACAGAAGGGCATCCGAATATAGGTTTTTTGGCAGTTGTTGAGAAAATCCTTGGTAAGGTGGGAGGGCGACTTACAGGCGGCGCATATTTATTCATGCATTATGCTCTCTTGGTGGCATACATCACCAAAGGTGGAGAGATTTTAGGATCTGCGACGGCAAAAATCTGGAGTGTGCAGATATTGCCTACATGGGTGGGCACAACGACTTTTACGCTTTTATTTGGTGGCATTATGTATCTTGGGCGAGAAAAATTTATTGAGAAATTAAACAGCGCCTTTGTCGGAATTGTCATCGTTTCCTTTTTGGGACTATTGTTTTTGGCAGGAGGACACATTCAGAGTACCCAACTTTTATTTCAGAACTGGAGTGCCCTTGGTAGTGCCATTTCAGTGATGTCTGTGGCGCTATTTTTCCAAAACGTTGTGCCGTTGGTTGTGACGCAACTCGAAGGAGATGCCCGTAAAATTCGTCAGTCCATCTTTATTGGTTCTGTGATTCCTCTAATTATGTTCTTGGCGTGGAATGCCGTAATTTTAGGGAGCGTCAGTCCTGATATGCTACATAGCACATCTGTCGGTAGAACTGTTTTTGACCCACTGCAAGTTCTCCGAGCCGGTGGCGCGGGGGAATGGTTAGGAGTGCTAGTATCCATTTTTTCAGAGTTTGCGATCGCTACATCATTCATTGGATTTGTATATGGATTGCTGGATTTGTTCAAAGATATTTTCCTAATTGCACAGGGCAAACTTTCTAGTCGCCTACCCCTCTATTCGCTAGTTCTTTTCCCTCCAATGACTCTGGGAACGCTCAATCCCAGTATCTTTTTTACTGCCCTAGATTACACTGGAACATTTAGTATTTCAGTTCTAGGTGGAATTATTCCGGTATTAATGAGTTGGAAGCAACGTCAAGAACAAGAAAACTCAGATAGAATAAATCAACCACTCGTTCCTGGTGGGAAGGTGACACTCATTATCATGGTTGGAGTGGCATTAGCCATGATAGTAAGACAAATTTTGTCAATTTACACAAAGTAAAAGCATCAATTAAAGTTTTTGTGTAACATAATTGTCCAGCATGGTAAAATACTGTTGACACGAATTTTATCGCTACCCGCTCAATATCTGCTTGACTGGTAACGTCTGCACGCAGAGATAGCACTTCTGTGCCTGTTTCCCTGGCAATCTCCGCAGCAGTTTTGTCAATAAACTCACTACGGGCGCAGATGGCAACTTTTGCACCCTCACGGGCAAATTGCCTTGCTGTAGCTTTGCCCAAACCTTTACTAGCAGCAGTCACTAAGGCGACTTTACCACCCCTCTTGTTGAGATGAGATTCCCGCCGATTTTCGTTGAAACACTACTGAAAGATTATTAGCTGGCATTTGGTAAGTTTGTTTCAAGGTGAGATTTTGTGCGCTAGCTGCTGCTACAACATCATCGAAGTTACGTATACCCCACTCTGGGTTTTGGGCGCGTAAAGAGTTGTCAAAAGCGGCATTACTCGGTGCTGTATGTTCTCCAGCTTGTTTGAAGGGCCCATACAAATAAAGGACACCTCCTGCTTTTAGGATACGACCTGCCCCTGCCATTAGCCCCAGACAGGCTGACCAAGGTGAAATGTGAATCATATTGATGTTGACGATGGCGGTAATTGGCGACGTATCCAGCCACTGGGTGACTGCTCCCTCCTCCACTGCCCAAACTGGTTCTCTAACATCAAGTTCAAGCGGTGGATGAATATTTTTACATCCATTGTGTTCAGTCCATGCAATAATGCTGGCTCTTCTTTGTGGATTTGTATCTGTTGGTAACCACATACAATCTCTGAGTCTGGGCGCAAAAAAGACTGCGTGTTCACCAGTACCACTGGCAATTTCCAATATCGTGCCACTCTTGGGCAATACTTGTAAAAGTACTTCTAGAATTGGTTCACGATTGCGCTCGGTTGCTGGTGCATATTCTCGTGCGTCTTGTAGTGTCATTCGTATCGTTTTTACATACCTGATTTCATCTTAGTGGCTATTGTCTAAAAACCATAGGAAACAGGTATTACGAATTAAGCAAAGCGTTACTAGTAAATTACTCTAAGACAATATGATCGAATCAGAGCTAAACTGGTTAGATTTTACATTTGATAGCAATAATTTTACTTGAGCGTCTTCAGCATTAAAATTCAAAAGGAGGCCATCTTTAGTATCGGTTATATTTCCTTGAGAAAACATCTGATTTAACCAAGTGTCAGGGTTAATATCATGCCAACCCCTAAATTCAATCTTATCAATACCAATTTTAAAATCTTGAATAACATCAAACTCACTTGTCAACAAGCGATCGCTAACGTTGAAAAGATTATCGATACCGAGATTAATACCAATACCAACTAGTAAATCTTGGACACCAGCAAGCTTACCTGCTAACAAGCTATCGCTAACGTTGAAAACAAATTTGTCATAGCCGTCGCCACCAACCAAAACATCATTCCCAGAACCACCAATTAGAACGTCATTACCCGAACCGCCATTTAGACTATCATTGCCTTGGCCTCCAATTAGGGTATCATTTCCTTCACCGCCTTCGAGGATATCATCGCCTTTCCTTCCATCCAGTTTGTCATCTCCTAAGCTGGCATAAATTTTGTCTTCACTGTTAGTTCCTTTAAGATCATCTTTCCCAATCGTGCCATAAATAACATCTTTACCTAAATTGTTGATTAAAGTATCTCCTACAAAAGTAATATTACTGGCATTCATTTCTACTATTGTTATGTTGGTGTTATCCTTAAAGGTCTTTTGATAACTACCAATGGACTTTACTTTGAGAGAGTCCTGACCATTATCGCCGTCAATATCAGTAGTTTGGGGGCGACTCTTAATAGTAACATTACTACTTTTGCTATATTCCAAATCAGCAATATGCTCAGAGGAAATTAACGTACCTTGGATACCGAAATAATCTAATACTTTAGGTTTATTAGGATTTGTGGTATCTAGTGCCAAGAAACCAATTTTCCCCTTAGCCTGGTTATATTCACTACCATAATTTTCAATTTCTTTAGCTGTTAGTGCTAAGTCTGCCAAGAAATTGAAAGAAAAGGTTTTATTAGCAGCAACTTCAAAACTAGCAATCACTTGCATTTTATTACTGGCAGTTCCTGCGAAAGAACCATCTAATCCTATACCAGTAACGTCACTAAAGAGCGAAGAAAAAGTCGGGTCAGCATTAAAAATAGCTCCGGCTTGAACCGTAGCAATAGCAACGCCACTTTCAACCAAGCTCTTTATCTCAGTGGTAGTCAAAGTTCCTGAGGGCTTTTGACTATAGTTTGAGAAAAAAGCAGACCCTTTAGCGTTAGCAAAGTTAGGGTTGGGATTAGGAATTTTATCTCCAGTTGGCTGTAAAAATAGTGTCTGTGGCCGCATAATATTTTCTGTTCCTGTTAAGTACTTGGTCTACAAAGATGTATGAGAGTATGCAACCCTATTTTGTGGAATTAGGCGTAGCGATCGCACAATCTCATAATTTCAGCAGTAATGTTGGTTATCCAGGGCGATCGCATCTAAATTATTCTTGGCCACAAACAAGGTATTGTTACTTTTACCCTCTGTTGATGATGAGCTATACTTAGTACGGCAAGGCGGAAGTCACGCATTCAAAAGTTTTGTATATCAAGGCTTTTGCAACTTTTGAAATGGTAGCTTGATTTACGCCACGCTGTACTAGTTAACCAGGTCAACGTCTACTACAATCGCAATTGGCTCAAAACCGCTAGGAAGTTCGGCGAAAATTAAAGTATCATTTACTCCAGAGTTAGTTTGAAGTTTATAATTCCCAGTTGGAGGAAATTGCAACTGATCAATACCCTTCTCAAAGCCCAAAATAATAGCATAGTCATTCTCGCCAGCAGCTGTATAATAAAAGCCATTCGCATCCCCAAGCACAAATACATCTTTCACGCCATCGCCAGAAATATCTGTAACGCTGCCGCTTGTGTCAACCGCACCGCCACCTATTAACACATCTCTCTCAAATGATGTTCCTGTACCACCGCCAAATCCATTGAGAGTGTCACTACCAGCACCCCCTACGAGAACGTCTTCAAAGAATCCTTCAGGAGCATCTGGAGATCCGTTAGTACCTCCAAGCAGACTATCATTACCAGCGCCCCCAAATATTACATCACTACCCTGACCTCCATCGAGGGTGTCATTGCCAGCATTCCCAAAAAGCAAGTCATCACCAAGACCCCCATTCAGGCTATCGTTACCGCTACCCCCATTGAGGGTATCATCGGCGTTAGTTCCTTGTAAGATTGCCATATTTTTTGTCTCGCAAAGTTGCAGATTTTACTATTATTTGCGCTGCTTAAATATTATTTATATTCTTGGTTCAAGCAGGGCGATCGCATCTATACTACTCTTGACCAGAAACAAGGTCTTGTTAATTTCATGTTCTATTGATGATTAGCCATACTTAGTTAATCAGGTTAACGTCTGCTACAATCGCAATTAGCTCATTACCGCTAGGAAGTTCGGCGAAAATTAAAGTATCAAGCTGACTTATCTGAGAGGCTGTTTGAAGTTGATAAGTTACAGATGGACTAAGTAGCAACTCATCAATACCTTTCTCAAAGCCTAAAATAATAGCATAGTCCCTCTCGCCAGCAGCTGTATAAAAAGCGCCTTTCGTATCCCCAAGCACAAATACATCTTTCACGCCATCGCCAGAAATATCTGTAACGCTGCCGCTTGTGTCAACCGCACCGCCACCTATTAACACATCTCTCTCAAATGATGTTCCTGTACCACCGCCAAATCCATTGAGAGTGTCACTACCAGCACCCCCTACGAGAACGTCTTCAAAGAATCCTTCAGGAGCATCTGGAGATCCGTTAGTACCTCCAAGCAGACTATCATTACCAGCGCCCCCAAATATTACATCACTACCCTGACCTCCATCGAGGGTGTCATTGCCAGCATTCCCAAAAAGCAAGTCATCACCAAGACCCCCATTCAGGCTATCGTTACCGCTACCCCCATTGAGGGTATCATCGGCGTTAGTTCCTTGTAAGATTGCCATATTTTTTGTCTCCCAAAGTTGTAAATTTTACTGTTATCTGCCCTGCTTAAATATTATTTATATTCTTGATTCAAGCAGGGCGATCGCATCTATACTACTCTTGACCACAAACAAGG
>Ga0335394_10001965_pt1 | contig 23113 bp, 18 predicted proteins | sample MAT03_FD_205741 | JGI IMG/M metagenome (GOLD analysis project Ga0335394, IMG submission 205741) | Freshwater microbial communities from Lake Fryxell liftoff mats and glacier meltwater in Antarctica - MAT-03 (spades assembly) (version 2) ...
GTTCTCCTTGCGGGCGAAGTTGCCCGGCAAAGAGCATTGCAATGTCCAGTGGACACGCTGCTTCCCCGCGGGAGATCAGGGCATCGAGCAAGTGCGGGACATAGTTCGGCGCGGGAGATAGTCCAACTTCTTGTGACCCAGCAAGACCTGGATCACGCGGATGTCGACCTTGCGCTCCAGCAAGTGGGTGGCAAAGGAGTGGCGCAGCGTGTGCGTGCTCACGCGTTTGGCGATACCAGCGGCTGAGGCGGCGTCGTGTACGGCGCGGTTGATCTGGCGCGGGCTCAGCGGGTCCATCGGATCCATACCCGGAAACAGCCAACCACCGGGCAGGATCCTGCCCTGGGCACGGCCCACGCGCCACCATGCGCGCAGGCGCTGCAGCACCACGGGGCTGAGCATGGCGTAGCGGTCCTTGGCACCCTTGCCCTGCTCGACACGAAGCGCCATGCGTTGGCTGTCGACGTCGCCGATCTTGAGCCGGCAGACCTCGTTGGCGCGCAGGCCGGCGCCGTAGGCCACCGACAGCGCGGCCTGGTGCTTGACGTTGCGCGCCGCGGCGATCAGTGCAGCGGCCTCCTGCATGCTCAGAACCACGGGCACCGTGCGCGGCAGCTTCACCGGCTGCATCCTGGCCATCAACTCGACACGGCCTAGCGTGATGTCGAAGAAGAACCTCAGCCCGGACAGCGTCGCGTTCAGGGTGATCGGCGACGTGCCCGAGTCAACCAGATGCAACTGGAAACTGCGCAGGTCCTCGACCGTGGCGGTATCAGGCGGGCGCTTGAGGCAGACCGTCAACTTGCCAACAGCGCGGATGTAGGCCTGCTGGGTCTTGTCCTCCAGCTTGCGCAGGCGCATGTCTTCGGTCATGCGCTGACGCAGCGGCGTGCCTGTGTGGGTGGTCGTGTCCATGGTTGCAGCTCCGTTGATGAACGGGGCGGATTGCCTCGATCAACAACTTCGCAGAACCGCGACTGCAACGGGCAGCCAAGATGGTGCCGGAGCGCTTACCGCAGTAGCGGTTTAGTCCACGGTCTCTGATGGGTCGTCGGCGGTCAGCCGCTTCGCTGATCCGCACGCCAGATTGCTGTCGTTCGATCTGGACCGTCAAGCAGCCGACATTCGGGAAAACAAGGATCGGCCAAGAGAGGGTGCTCGCCTTTGACCCCGCCAGCAGACGTTCGCTCCGCAGATGGCTCAGTAGCGCGAAGCTCGGCGGCGTTGGTATTCTGCCAACTTATGTCGTCCGAGCAGCAGCAACTCCAGACCGCAATCCTCGCCTTCGAAAGCCAGCGCTCGCTGCTTGGAGATGCGATGGTCGACATGGCCGTCGCTCCACTCAAAGCGAAGTTGGCCGCGCTTCGCGCGCCTGAAGCACCGCCGCCCGAACCCGCGCAAGCGCTCAAGCAGGTGAGCATCCTGTTTCTGGACGTGGTGGGCTCCACCACGCTCAGCCAGCACCTCGACCCTGAAGCCATCAGCGCCGTGATGGACGATGCGCTCACCCGCGGCACCGCGATCGTGGCCGCCCACCGCGGCCGCGTGCTGCAGTACGCCGGCGACAACATCCTGGCCGCCTTCGGCGCCGATGAGGCGCGCGAGGACGACGCCGAGCGTGCCGTGCAGTGCGGCCTGGCCCTGTTGGCCCTCGGCAAGACCCTGGGCACCGAAGTCCTCGCCGCCCACAGCCATGCCGGCTTCAACGTGCGCGTAGGCGTCCACACCGGGGGCGTGCTGCTGGGCGGCGGGGTCGATGCCGAAGGCACCATCCGCGGCATCGCCGTGAACATCGCGGCACGCATGGAGCAGACCGCGCCGGCCGGCGCCCTGCGGATATCGCACGACACCTATTCCCAGGTGCGCGGCCTGTTCGAAGTCGACACGCAGCCGCCGCTGGCGGTGAAGGGCATGGATGCGCCGGTGTTGAGCTACTTGGTCACCCGGGCCAAACCGCGCCAATTCCGCATTGGCACCCGAGGCATCGAAGGCGTCGCCACGAAGATGATCGGCCGCGATGAAGAGCTGGAAGTGCTGCAGACGGCCTTCATGCGACTCTTCACTGAACGCAAGCTCGCCGCCGTGACCGTGGTTGCCGACGCCGGCATCGGCAAGAGCCGGCTGCTGCACGAATTCGAGGCCTGGAGCGAGGCGCGGCCAGAGACCTTCTTCCTCTTCCGCGGCCGGGCCACGCCGCAGACCGACACGCACGCGTTCGGGCTCTTGCGCGACATCCTGGCCTGGCGCTTCCAGATCCAGGACGACGACAGCATCGAGGCGGCGCGACAGAAGATGGAAGACGGCATCGTGCCGCTGTTCCTGCACGATGACGGCCCCGATCTCGCAGAAGGCCACGCCCACTTGCTGGGCCACCTGATCGGCATCGAGTGGAAGGGCAGCCGCCACATCAAGGGCATCCTGGACGACCCCAGGCAGATCCGAAACCGCGCCTTCCATGCTGCGGCGCAACTGTTCCGCCGTGTCAGCGCCGCAGACGGCAGTCCAGTCGTTTTGCAACTCGAAGACCTGCACTGGGCCGACAGCGAGAGCCTGGACTTCCTGAACTACCTCTCCGAGGTGAATCGCGACGTGCCACTGCTCCTGGTGAGCTTCACCCGGCCGACCCTGTTTGAGCGCAGAACCGACTGGAGCAGCACGGCAGGCATCCACCAGCGCATCGACCTGCTGCCGCTGAGCAAAGGCTACAGCCGCGAGCTGGCCAACGAACTCCTCAAGAAGCTGCCCCAGGTCCCAGTGGCCTTGAGAGAACTGCTCACCAGCAGCGCCGAAGGCAACCCCTTCTACATGGAAGAGCTGGTGAAGATGCTGATCGAACAGGGCGCCATCCGGACGGGCGACACCTGGGCCGTGAACGCCCAGCAGCTGCTCGTCTCGAAGGTGCCGTCCACGATCACCGGCGTGTTGCAGGCGCGGCTGGACGGGCTGCCGGCCGCCGAGAAACGCGCGCTGCAGCAGGCCAGCGTGGTGGGTGTGGTGTTCTGGGACCAGGCGCTGGTGGCCGTGGAGGCGCAGGCCGCAGAACAGTTGCCGGCACTGGTGCAGCGCGAACTCACGCTGCCCAAGGCCGATGCCCCGCTGGACGGCCTGCGCGAGTACACGTTCAAACACCAGGTGCTGCACCAGGTGACCTACGACACCGTGCTCAAGCGCCACAAGCGCGAAGGCCATAAACGGGTGGCGCAGTGGCTGGCCGGCCTCATCAAGCAGGGGAGCCTGCGCGCCGGTGACTCGCTGGGCCTGGCCGCCGAACACTTCGAACTGGCGGGTGACGAGGGCAACGCTGCCGAGTTCCACACCCACGCCGCCGAGCAGGCCGGCGCGCGCATGGCGCATGACCGCGTGCTGGTGCATGTGGGCCGGGCGCTGGCGCTCCTGGGTGATCCCCAGTCCGCGCAAGCCGCGCAAGCCGCGCAGGTCGATCTGCGATGGCGCCTCTTGAGCGCGCGCGAACAGACCCTGGCGCTGCTGGCCCGGCGCGCCGAGCAGGAGGCCGACATGGATGCGCTGGCGAAACTGGCCGAACAGTGGGCTGACGACCACCGGCGGGCCTACGTGCAATGGCGCCGCGCCGTCCGCGCAATGCGTATGGCCGACTGGGCGGCGCAGGAGAGCGCCGCGCGCAACGGTCTGACCTGCGCCACACGGGCCGGAGACGACACGCTGCGGCTGCAAGCGCTACGGCTGGTGGCGTCGGCGCGGGTGATGCAGGGCGATATCGACGAAGGCCAGGCGCTGGCGCTGAGGGGCCTGGCCGAGGCCAAAGCGCTGGGGCTGCGGAGCGTCGAGGCGCGGTTGCTCAACACGCTGGCGGCCGTTGCATTGATGCGGGACGACGTTGTGGGTGCCCTCGACCTCAGCCGACAAGGCCTGTCGATCCACCGCGAGACCGGCGACCGGGTCAACGAAGCCATCGCCCTTTCGAACCTGGGCAGGGGCTGGCTGGCACTGGGCGATTTGCCGCAGGCCCGCCGCGAGTTGGACACGGCACTGTTGTTGGCTCGAGCCAATGGTGACCGGGTCGTGGAGGGCTCGGCGCTTTGCAAGCTTTCAACGCTTGCGTTGTGGCAAGGCGACGAGACGCGGGCGCTGGCACTGGCGCGCACGGCGCTGGAAATTGCAATGGCGGCGCAGGCGCGGGATGATGAAGTCTTGGCCGGGCTCGCACTGGGCGACGCCGAGTTGACTTTGGGCCGCACAGCCGCCGCACGGCAGGCGTACGCTCAGGCGCACAGGGTGGCGTTGGAAATCGACCTCCCCCTCAAGCACGACACCAACACCGGCCTGGCGCTCGTGGCGCTGGCCGACGGAGACACCGCCGCGGCACTCGCCGCACTCCAGCCCGTGCTGGATCTGGTGGCCGCCGGTGGCGGGCTGGACAGCGCCATGGATCCGCGCCGAATCGAGTGGGCCTGCCACCAGACCCTGGCCCGCGCCGGCGATCCGCGTGCCGCCGTGTGGCTGGCCCGCGCACACGCCGCGCTGATGGCTGAAGCCGAAGCGATCAGCAGACACAGTCCCGGCACGCAGTTGCACCAGGGCTTCCTGCAGAACATTCCGCACCACCGTGCCACCGTGGCGGCGTGGGCGGCGCGAGACACAGCCGGCGGCTCACCGACCCCGTCGACGGGTTGAGCGTGTGCTTGGGTGTAAAGCGGCTGGCGGTTCTGGGTCGCAAGCCGGTGGCAAAGTCATCGATGAGTCGTCCCGAGAGCCGCCTCCGGCGAACTCTTGTCGGCGGCAGCCTCGACGGATGAAGTTCGTGCCGGATGGCCGGCGCGGAGCCGAGCATCAGACGGGCCGATGCTCAGCCGGTGGGTTGCATGTTCAGCAGTCGGCGCTCGAACAGAGTTTTAAGGTCGCGGCGTCCATCCGCAACAAGTAGCAACGGGCCACGACATCCCGCACTGCACCTCTGCCGCAACCCAGTCCACGCGCAGGCGTCACCTCGGATGGATCGCCAGGCTCGGCCCGGCGACGCACTGGTTTGCGAAGAGATCGTAAGGCGGCGACGACGAGTGTCGCGGCTTCGCGTTCACCGCCCCCGGAGTCGTCCTCAGTCGATGGTCCCGCATGGCACATCCCTAAGGATGATTCACGCGCCCGGGTCGCACACCTATTGTCCGGCCACCCTGATGGCTGACGTGGAGGAGAACGATGACGCGATTCCCAATGAAGGCATCGAGCGCCGCGGTGATCGCGGCGATCGCGGCAATGGGCGGCGGGGCAGCCACGGCCGCCGAGCCCAACGAACCGGTGCAGACGATCACCATCACGGCGCAGAAGCGCGAGCAGCGGCTGATCGACGTGCCGGCCGCGGTGCAGGCCTTCACCGGGTCGCAGCTCGAGGACGCCGGCATCGCCGACCTGAAGGACCTGATGCGGTCCATCCCCGGCGCTTCCGAAGGCCGCTCCACCAGCGCCGGCACGCGCTCGTTCCAGATCCGCGGCGTGACCTCGCTGTACGGCGACAGCACGGTGGGCTACTACGTCGACGACGCGGTGTTCACGGTGCTCAACCGCAACTGGGCACCAGTGGCGAGCACCTTCGACGTCGAGCGCGTCGAGGTTCTGCGCGGCCCGCAGGGCACGTTGTACGGGTTGGGCGCGATGGGCGGCAGCGTGCGCTTCATCACCGCCGATCCCGACCTGAAGAAGCTGCGCGCGCGCACGGTGGCCGGGTATTCCAGCACCGAGGGCGGCGATCCGAACTGGAACGTCGGTGCGGCGCTGAGCGTGCCGATCATCCGCGACGTGCTGGCGCTGCGCGTCACGGCCACACGCGACCACGCCGGCGGCTACGCCGAGTCGCCGACCTTCCCCGGGCAGAAGAACGAGACCGGCAACGAGATGCTGCGCATCAAGCTGTTGGCCAAGCCGCACCACGACGTGACGATCAAGCTCGGCCACCAGCGCAGCCGCACCAGTGACGCCAAGGGCAACCAGCTCGAGTACCGCCCGGGGCCGAACCCGCCCGAGTCCTTCACCGGCTTGTACCCGGCGGCGACGCTGGGCGCGGGCCCAACCGCAAGCACGTTCGAAACCTTCAACAATTCGCGCATCGATCTGTCCAGCGTGTACGCGTCGTACGACGCGGGCCCGGTGCTGATCGAAAGCTCCAGCGGCCGCGTCAAGGCTTGGCAGGCCGCCAAGGTGCCGGTGAACGGGCTGATGCTCGACACTGGGCTCGACGCGAGCACCCTGTCGTCGGAGCTACGCTTCGTATCCAAGAACAAGGGGCCACTGCGTTGGATCGCCGGCGCGATGCTGCTCAACGCCGACAGCGCCGAGGACGTGCGCCTCCTCGCCGTGACGCCGCCGGCGGCGGCCGTGCTGCTGCTCGGGCCGACGTACTCGCCGCTGCGCAACGACGTGCCAAGCTACGAATCGAAGTCGCGGGCCGCGTTCGGCGAGGTGTCTTTCGACCTCCTCGGCGGCACGCTGACGCCGCTTCTGGGCGTGCGCTACTTTCGCGACGAACGCACCTTCACCGACATCCAGCGTCCGCGCACGCTGCTGCCGATAGGCGTGCCGCAGACCAGCAGTTGCACGGCGCCATCTGTCGTCAGGCCGATCGCGCCACTGCCGCCGGTGTGCCTGGTCCCTGCGTCGGTGAGTTCCACCAGCGCCACCTTTGACTCGTGGAACCCGCGCTTCAACCTGTCGTGGCGCCCAGCGCCGGGAACCACCACGTACTTCAACGCCGCCAAGGGCTTCCGCAGTGGCGTGTTCAACAGCCGGTCCACCGTCGTCGCCGGCTTCCCGGCCGCGGTGCAGCCCGACGACGTCTGGTCGTACGAGGTCGGCGGCAAGCTCGCGCTGCTGAACAACACGCTGTTCGTCGAGGCCGCCGTGTACCGGCTCGAATGGAGCGACATGCAGCTGAACTTCAACGCCCCAGGCTTTGCGCCGCCGCCGCCGCAGGTGATAGCCAACGTCGGCGACGTGCGCGGCACCGGCATCGACTACGGCTTTAGCTGGTCGCCGGTGCGCGGCCTGCGGCTTTCGCTGACCGGCAATTTCAACCAGACCGAGTTCGCGCGCATCGCCAACCCGGCGGCGTTCGCCAACACCAACATCTTCGTCGGCAACCAGCTTGTCACGGTACCGAAGCAGACGCACACCGCGCAGGCCAGCTTCTTCCGCGCACTGACCGAAAACTACACCCTGGCGCTGCATGGCAGCTACACCTACATCGGCAAGCAGGGCGACCCCAGCAGCGTGGGCCAAGGGCCGGGCACGCGGCCGGCGCCGCTGGGCAAGGCGCAGAAGCTGCTGGGGCTGCGCGCCGGCGTTGATGCCAACCGCTGGAGCGTCTACGTCGTCGGCACGAACCTTCTGGGCCACGACGACCCGTTCTACATCAGCGGCTCGGGCTACCAGCGCAACTACCCGCGCACCGTGGGGCTGGAGTTCAAGTTTGAACTCTGAAATGGCGAAACCTGCCGTGAGTGCCGCGGCGCACTTGGCCGGCCGCGTGCTGATCGTCTTCGCGCTGCTGCCCAATGGCTTTCGCAAGATCGCCACCTTCGACCTGACGGCAGGAATGATGGGCGGCGCGCCACCGCAGATGGTGGACGGCCGGCTGTTCCCGCCGTTGCCGCCGCTGATCACGTTCCCGATGCCTCAGTTGTTCCTCTCCGCGTCGCTGACACTGGACATCATTGGCGCTCTGCTGATCATGGTCGGCTGGCGCACGCGCGCCGTGGCCGTGCTGCTGGCTGGCTACTGCGTGCTGGCGATGGCGATCTACCACGGGCGCATCAGCAGCGTCGCCGACCTGATGCCGCTGCTGCGCAACATGCCGCTGGTGGGCGGGCTGCTGGTACTGGCCGCGGTCGGTGCCGGTGCCTGGAGCGTCGACGCCTGGCAGACCAGGCGGCGCTCAGCAGGTTGATCCGGCGGGACTCAAGCAAGCAAGACAAGAGCCGCGCAGCGGGCGGCTCTGCTTCTCTGGGGCGGGATCAGAACGGATAGTGCCGCGGCGCCGTCTGCAGCGAAATTCAGCGCAGCGCGGTGAAGGCCTCGATCCCGGCACGCCCGCCAACTCGCCGCCGCAGTTCGGGCACTGTTCGAAGTCGATCTGAAAGTGAAACTTCAGCGAAGACTAACTTGTACCCAATGCGAATTAACTTTAGTTGGGAGCACCGGACAACTTGGCGGCGGCAGCGAACACGGGGGCTAGATCGTTCTCGTTGAGGATGTCCCAGTGCTCGGTGAGCTTGCCGTCAGCCAGACGGAAGACATTGGCGACGCGCACGGTGACGGCGAGGTTGGTGGGCGGCAGACCCATGAAGGCGCCGGTGTGGGTGCCCTTCCAGATCAGGAAGCAGGAAACCTTGTCGCCGTCGGCCAGCACGTGCCGGATCTCCGGTTTCATGTCGGGGAAGCCGGCGAAGAAGCCAGTGTAGAACCGCTTGAGCGATTCGCGCGCCGTGATGTTCTGCGCCTTGTCGGCGGCGTTACGGCGTTCATTGTGATAGGCGAAGTCGGCAGCGAAGTTGCGGTCGACGGAATCGATGTCACGTTTGATGAAGAGTTCATCGGTGGCGCGGAGAAACGCGGCTTTGTTGTTGTCTTGCTGGCTGCTGCTCATGGCGGGCTTTCCTCGAACAACAAGGGAGTGTGCCGAGAAGTCCAAACCGCGCAAGCGGGGAGGACTTCTCGGCACACTCCCCTGTCACCACAAAGGCTACGGTGCTATTGCAGGATGTCGAGGACGATCTGCTTTGTGGGGCCGGGGCGGCAGATCGCCGGGTTGGGGCAGCCCACGAAGCCGCAGGTTGGACCATGCAACGCAGTGATCGTAGCCTCGCCGCGCGCCCTGTTGTATACGCCAGTCCCGCCGGTGATGGCGAGCTTCTGGATCCCGCTGTTCGCGAAGCAGGTATCCGGGGTTCCCTCGAATTCCAGGGCGTTGCCAAACCCGGTGATCACCAGGGTGCCGACCCCGTCGATCCTGATGGTGTGCGTGCATTGCATCATGAAGCTGCCCAGATCCTGGTTCTGCCCTGGAGCAACACTCCTGGTGCTGCCGACGTTCGTACACACCCCGTGCATCACCCCGATGAGCGCGCCGGAGGCGCTGTCCAGACGGACGTTGCTGTTCAGCAGAAGGGTGGTGCCGTGCATGGACTGAACGGCGGGAAAAAACGGCAGCGGTACGAAGTTGCGGGCCACCTCGCTGAATGCCAGGGGATGCACCGACTGCTCCACGATGGTCAAGCGCTGCGCTGCTGACGTGGTCTGGGCATGTGCATTGCCAAAGTTCCCGCCGCCGCCACCGCCGCCGCCGCCGCACCCGGAAATAAGAAACCCAACAAAAATCGGGAAAGCGATCTTGATGAGATTTATGTGTTTAGAGATATGCACTTGCTTCGCTCCTTCAGTGGTTTGTGGATGAAAGCTAATCCGGACGAACCGGAGCCCAACAGGTCATACGATCACTGGCATAGCGACGGCGGAACGATCGACCATGGCTGCGGTGGCATTGACTGAGCGACATGCGACGAATCTGCCCGGCGTGCTGCCGTGTTTCGACAGGATCAACATCACAGGCAAGCTTCCCGATGCGTGCCACCCGGGCGGCATGACGAGTTCTCTGTATCAGCACGGTATCCGCATCTTCGACTACGCGCAGTTTGCCGACCCGCTGCGGGATCGCATTCGGCAGCGGGCACAGGAGGTGTGCGCGGCCGCCGGCATTGAGATCGAGCACGTCAACAAGAACCACATCCGCAAGGAAGAACTGGTGGCGCGGGTGCTTCGTGCGCGCGGTGACGCGCCTGGCTTGGTGCATGTCGTCTCCGCGATGGAAGGCTGCCCGAGCTACAAGCCCTGGCACGACAAGGCCAGCGGCAAGACGTTCCTTCGCCCGGAGCTGGGTAAGAGCCCGCACCACTGCTTCTATTTCATCGACGAAGAGTTCGGCCTGTGCTACCTGCGCGTGCCCACCTGGGCGCCGTTTGTCCTGCAGTTCTGCTGCAACGGCCACAGCGCGCTGGCGATCGCGCTCAAGCGTGAGGGCATCGACTTCGCCCAGGAAAGCAACGCCTTCTTGCGCGTGGCCGACGTCGCCCGGGTGCAAACGCTGGCTGACCGCTTCGACACCGCCGAGCAAGTCCTGCTGCGAGCCTTGCAGCGCGGCGTGTTCCACATCGACGGCTGGCGCAGAGCCGATCTGCTCGCACGGCTGGACATATTGGCAGCGGCAACGTCGCGCCAGCTCAAGCGGCTGGGCGCATTCGGACAGATCAAAAAGGTCGCTCATACCTACCGCCACTACCTCACCGGAATAGGCCGCGCAGCCATTGCCGGAGCCTGTTCGCTAACTCGTTTCAATATCGTCCCAGCGATGGCTGCCGCACGTTGAATTCTTCGCATCATTTGTCAAAACTCAACTGGTTTGAGACTATCGAGCCAACATAATCAAACGTGACGACACTGTAAATCGTCCTTAGGTATTGGGGCAGGGTGCAATGGCACTAACCTGCCGCTGGTGGGCGGCCTGCTTCTCTGGGGCGGGATCAGAAGGGATAGTGCCGCGGCGCCGTCTGCAGCGAAATCCAGCGCAGCTCGGTGAAGGCCTCGATCCCGGCACGTCCGCCAAAGCGGCCGTAGCCCGAGCCCTTGACGCCACCGAACGGCATCTGCGCCTCGTCGTGCACCGTCGGGCCGTTGACGTGGCACATGCCGGACTCGATGCGCTGCGCCACGCGCCAGCCGCGCGCCGTATCGCGCGTATACACCGCCGCCGACAGGCCGTATTCGCCGTCGTTGGCGCAGGCGATCGCGGCCTCGTCGCCGGCGACGCGGATGATCGCTTTCACGGGACCGAAGGTCTCCTCGTGGTAGATGCGCATCGCGGGCGTCACGTGGTCAATGAGCGTGGCCGGGAACAGCGTGTCGCTGGCCTTGCCGCCGCAGATGAGGCGCGCTCCTTGAGCCAGCGCGTCGTCGATCAGCGCGTTGCAGCGCTCGACCGAGGCCATGTCGACGACAGAACCCAGCACGCAAGGCCCCTTGCGCGGGTCGCCCAGCGGCAGCGTATTGGCCTTGGCCACGAGCCGCGTGACGAAGTCGTCGGCGATCTTCTCGTCGACGACGATGCGCTCGGTGGACATGCAGATCTGGCCCGAGTTCGCGAACGCGGCAAAGGCGATGGCGTTCACTGCCGCGTCGATGTCGGCGTCGTCCAGCACCAGCGCCGGCGCCTTGCCGCCGAGTTCCAGCAGCACCGGCTTCAGGTGCCGGGCGCAGGTCATCGCGATCAGCATGCCCACGCGCGTGCTGCCGGTGAAGTTCACGCGCCGCACGGCCGGGTGCGCGATGATGGCGTCGACCACCGACGCTGCGTCGGCCGGCGCGTTGGTGACGAAGTTGACCACGCCCTTCGGCAGCCCTGCTTCCTGCAGCGCCTGAACGATCAGCCCGTGCGTCGCCGGACACAGCTCGCTGCCCTTGAAAACCACGGTGTTGCCGCACACCAGCGGCACCGCCAGCGCGCGCACGCCCAGGATCACCGGCGCGTTCCACGGCGCGATGCCCAGCACCACGCCGGCCGGCTGCCGCACCGCCAGCGCAAGCGACCCCGGCACGTCTGAAGGCACCACTTCGCCGCCGACCTGCGTGGCCAGCGCCGCGGCCTCGCGCAGCATGTCGGCGGCCAGGTGGACGTTGAAGCCGGCCCAGATCGGCGACGCGCCGGTTTCGGCGGCCATCGCGGCGCTGAAGTCGGCCGCGCGCGACTCGATGGCGTCGGCGGCCTTGGCCAGCAGCCGGCGGCGTTCGCCGGGGCCGGTGGCCGACCAGCCTGGAAAGGCCTTCGCAGCCGCTTCCACCGCGGCGAGTGCGTCGTCGGCCGAGGCCGCGGGTGCGGTGGTCGCGGCGCCGCCGTCGAGCGGGTTTCGGCGCGTGAATGTGGCGCCGCTGCGTGCCGCGCAGGGCTCGCCGTCGATCAGCATCGAGATCGTCGTCATCGGGAATCTCCTTGGGTCGTGTAGTCCACCGCCGCCCAGTCGAAGTGGTGCTTGAGCGTGCCGACGATGCCGGCGTGCGCTGGGTGAACGAGGTAGGCGTCGAGCGCCGCCTCGTCGTCGAAGTCGCTTTCCAGCACCCACTGCCAGCTGGCTGGCCGCTGAAGTTCGTTGGCGCTGAAACGCCAGCGCCTGATCCACGGGATCGCCTGCGGCAGCGCGGCCAGCCGTTCGGCGAAGTCGCGCTCGAGCGCGGCGTCGGCCTCGACGCCCGGCTTGCGCCTGAACATCACGATGTGCGTCAGCATCAGGGCAGCCCGGCGCCGGGCACGGCCACATCCACGGCCTCGACGAAGGCGTTGGAGATGCCCTTGGGCATCAACGACAGCGAGGTGTCGGCGGTGACGCAGTACAAGGTCTTGCGGTCGGCGCCGCCCAGGGCGCAGGCCACGGCCCATCGGCCGTCGGTCGGCACGCGGTGCGTGATGCGGCCACCGGGCTCGACGCGGATGAAGGCGCTGGCCAGCGGGCAGCCGGCCCAGACCGCACCTTCGGCGTCGAGGCAGATGCCGTCGGGCGTGTAGCCCGGCGTCTCGGCCCAGACGCGACGGCCGGAAAGCGTGCCGTCGGGCGCGACGTCGTACGCGGTGAGCCGCATCGCGAAGCTCTCGGCGACGATCAGCGTTCGGCCGTCAGCGCTGATAACGGTGCCGTTCGGAAAGATCAGGTCGGTGGCCACCTCGCGCGCACGGCGGTCGGCATCGACCATGATCAGGCTCGCCGGCTTGAGTTCGGCACCGCCCAGGAAGTCGAAGCCGTGGTGGCCGACGTACGCCCTGCCCTGCGCGTCGACCAACAGCTCGTTGGCGCAGCCCCGAGCGAAGGCCGACAGGTCGGCGTACTCGCTCAACTCGCCGTCGCTGCCGATGCGCATCAGCTTCTTGTCCTGCTGCGACACCACCAGCGGCGTGCCGTCGGGCAAGAAGCCCAGGCCGCCCGGTACACCGGGCACCGTCGCGACGACGGTGGCGAGGCCCGCGGCGTCCATGCGGATCACGTGCTTGGAGAAGAAGTCGACGAACCAGAGTTCACCGCCTCGATCGTTCTGCCGCCAGCGCGGCGCCTCGCAGAAGCCGAAGCCTTCGGCCAGCCGGCGCGACGCCAGCTTCGTCGCGCTGGCGATGCCCTGGACGTAGCGGCTGACCTTCGCGGGATCGGTGTCCTCGGGCGGCGGCGTGTCGTAGTCGGCGTAGATCGCGCCCATCACGTCGGCGTCGAGCGCCGTGCTGCTCTGCAGCGCGCGTTGCACCTCGGCCGCGGTCTTGTGGCGCACCGCTGCCACGTTGCCGTATTGCTGCGACGCGTTGATCACGAACTGGTTGTAGTTGCGGCACAGGTCCTCGAACGGCCGCAGCCGCTCGCGAGTCGGCGCGCCACCCTCGGCCAGCACCTTCCTGATCTGGCGCGCAGCGTGCCAGCTGTCACGCATCGCCAGCGTCATGCCGATGCCGTAGTACGGCGGCGTGCAATGCGCCGCGTCGCCCGTGATGACGACGCCGTCTGCGACATAACCCTCGACGTGGTGACGCAGCATCTTGTAGACGTGCAGGTCGTCGTCGACCACCTGCATCTCGCGGAAGTACGGGAAACGCTGCTTCAGCTCTTCGAGCACGGCTTTGAGGCCGATCGAGCGCCAGCGCGCCATCTGGCCCGGCTCGGCTTGCACGGGGCAGCGCACGCGCCGGTTGGTGATCGGGAAAAAGCCGCAGAACCCTTCCGCGCCCCAGACCTCGATGTTCAGGTCCGACGGCTGATCCGGCCCGAGGATGCAGGTCAGCATCAGGTACTCGTACGGATAGGTGTGGATCTCGGTGTGCAGCCCGGCGTGCTGGCGGATCACCGAGCGCGGGCCGTCGCAGCCGGCGACGATGCGCGCGTTGACCTGCAGTTCCTCGCCGCCGCGCATGACGCTGACGCCGCGCGCCATGCCGGTGTCGTCCTTCAGCAGAGCGGTGGCGCGACAGCCGCGCAGCACGCGGACAGTGCCGTTGTCGGTGGCGGTCTCGAGCAGCGCGTCTTCGATCAGCGGGTGCGGCAGCGTGAGGATGTAGTTGTGCGGGCCGTAGGTCGTGGCCGCCAGCGGTACCTCGACAATGGTCTCGCCTTCGGGCCCGATCGCCTTCCAGCGCGTGACCTTCTCGGCGCCGCGCTTGAAGAAGTTCGGCAACGCGCCGACCTTGTCCAACATGCGCACGGTGCACGGCGCCAGTTCGTCGCCGCGGTTGATCTGCGGCGTGCTGGCCGCGGCTTCGAGCAGCACGACGTCGAGCCCGGCGTCGCGCAGGTTGCACGCCATCGAGCCGCCGGCGACGCCGCCGCCGACGATGACGACGTCGCAGTCGATGGTCTTCATGTTTGCGCCTCCTTCCTCAGCGTGTCAGCGCGCCCTGCAGCGCACCGCGGTCGACGACCAGCTCGTCGTCGAGGCGCACGCTGCAGTGGCGCATCGGGATGTCGAAGTGACACGGCGTGAAGCGCCCCGCGACCTCGTTGGCGCCGGTCGAGAACAGGAAGTTGCCGGCGAAGGCGCGCTGCTCGGTGCAGTTCAGGTCGCGGCGGTCGTACATCACCATCGTGTCCCAGCGCGCCGCCGGGTTCATGCCCCAGCCGACGTGGCTGACCGCGTAGGCGTCGCGGCTGCCCCAGGCCTCGAAGTAGCTGCGCATCAGTTCGGCGTCCAGGCCGTCGCCGTCGACGCGCACGACGTGATCGTCTTCGACCGTCAGCACCACGCGGCTTTCCAGATAGCGCTTGAACGTGAGGTTGGCGTCGCCGGGCATCATGACCAGCGTGCCGTTCACCGAATGTGGCTTCGGGAAGCACAGGCACAGCCCGGCCGGCCAGTAGCCCATCATCCCGGGCTTGTCGGCCATGCCGGCACTGCCGCGGCCGACCACTTCGCGCAGGTCGACGTGCAGTTCGGTGCCGGCTGCCGACGTGACGTGCATTGCGCTGGCCTGCGTGATCATCTGGGCGCCGAGCACGCAGCGTTGCTGCAGCGCGCGGTCGACGGTGAAGCGCTCGAGCACCTGCGGGTGCTCGTTGCTGACCATGAAGATGCGCGCGCCCCCCGCAAGGATGTCCTTGCGCTCGGGCGCGTGCAGCAGGCCCTCTACCGTCAGGTCGACAACGAGCTTCGCGCTCGCCAGCGCGTCGATGACGACACGCTTGCCAGCCAGCGCCAGGCAGGTGCCCGTGGAGCGAAGTTCGACCGGCGCACTGGCACGCGGCGACGGCACGACGACGTGGAAGAAGTCTGCACCCAACCGCGACAGTGCCAGCTCGGCCAGCTCGACGACCAGGCGCCGCGACTGCGTCTCCGACAGGATCGCCACCGCCTCGCCAGGCTGCACCGCGGTGAGCCCGTCGAACATCTCCTCGAACATCGCCAGCCACTTGGGCTCGATGCGGTCTTCAGCCACGGTTCATCTCCTCATGCAGGCGCCGGTACCAGGGGTCGGCCGCGTCGGCCAGGCGCAGGTGGGTCTCGAAGTGGCTGGCGCCGGGCACGACTGCGTGCGTCACCGGCGTGCCCACGGCTTGCAGCGCGCCCACCAGCGCCATGCTGGTACGCGCGATGCGGTCGAAGTCGCGCTCGCCCCAGATCATGTGAAACGGCACCGTGTTGCCGGGCGCGTGCAGCACCGGGCTGGCCTCGACGTCCTGGTCGCGGCGCTGCAGCAGGTACTTGTAGACGCGGCCCTCGGCAGAATCGTCGGGCACGTCGCCGTAGCGCAAATCGAACGAGCTGCTCACCGGAAAGCAGGCGTGGACCGGCGTGCCCCGCCGCTGCAGCACGGCCAGCGCCGCGAGGTGCCCGCCCGATGAATGACCGCCGACGACCAGCCGCGCCGGCGCGCCGCCGAACTCTTTGATGCGTGTGTGCACCAGCGCCAATGCGGCGCAGACGTCGTCGTAGGCCGCGGGCCAGCGCGCATCCGGCGCCAGGCGGTAGCTGCCGGCGACGAAAAGCGCCGGCAGCGAAGTGACTGCCGGCGCCATGAAGCGCAGCCACGACAGCCCGCCGCTGACCCAGGCGCCGCCGTGGAAGAACAGCAGCACCGGCAGCGGCTTGGACACTGCTTCGCGGGGTGCGTAGACGTGCAGTTGCTGCCCTGGCTCGCTGCCGTGCTCGATGGTCGCGACGGGGTCCTGCGCGCTGGCGCAACCCAGCATGTGCACACGTGCGCCATAGGCGTCGGCCGCGTCGCTGGACGGCGGCATTCCGGGGTAGTAAGGCGGCGGTGAAGGGGGGGGCGCGAGCATGTTCGGGCGCACTGTAGGCAGCGTCACGCGGCATCGGAATCATCCCTAAGGATGTGCAGCCGCTCAGGCATCGTCGTGCACGCGCACCAGATGGCGGCCGATGCCGCGCCCGCACAGCAGCGCCTCGAGCGCCTGCGGGGCGCTCGCCAAGCCCTCGTGCAGCGTCTGCGGCACCGCGATGGCACCGGCACGCACGCGACGCAGCAGGTCGGCGTGCGCGTCGGCGAAGCGCGCGCCGTGGTCGTGCACGAGAAAGCCGTGCAGCGCCGCGCGCCGGTACAGCACGAGGTCGGCGTCGACCCGCGCCGCGGCCGCGCCGTAGCTGCCGACGTGGCCGACGAGCACGATGCGCGCGCCGATCTGGGCGTGCGGCAGCGCGGCTTCGAGCAGCGCGCCGCCGGCGAGGTCGAGCAGCGCGTCGAAGCCGCCTGGAAGCGCGGCGGCGAGAGCGGCGGGGAGAGCGGCGGGGAGAGCGATGGTGAGCGCATCGTCGAGCGCCGATGCCGCCCCGCCGGTGGCGAGCCTGTCGACGGCGACGACGCCGCGCTCGCGCAGCCAGCTGCATTTGGCCGCGCCCGACGCGACGCCGACAACGCGCACGCCGGCGTCCAGCGCGAGCTGCGCCGCGATGGCGCCGACGGTGCCGGCGGCGCTGGTCACGAGCAGCGTCTGCCCGCGTGCCACGCGCGCGATGTCGTTCAGCGCAATCCACGCCGAAATCCCCGGTATGCCCAGCGCGCCGAGCCAGGCCGTCTCGGGCACGGCGGCATCGTCGGGCAACACGGTGAGCCCCTGCGCCGGGACCACCGCATGCGATCGCCAGCCGAACTCGCCCGCGACCCGCGTTCCTGGAGGCAGTGCGCCACTGACCACGCGCCCGATGCCCCGCCCGGGCATGCGGCTGCCCAGAGCGACCATCGGCCCGACGCGGTCGCCGGTGGCGCGCTCATTCAGCATCGGGTCGATCGCCAACCAGCGCAGCGCGACCCGAACCTCACCGTCTCCCGGCTCGGGCAGCACGGCGTCGTGGAGCGCGAAGTCGGTACTCGCAGCGCGCGCCGCGGGGCGGCAAATCAGTCGGACTTCGGTGGTGAGCATCGTCGACAACATCGTCCCTAAGAATGAGTGACTGCACATCGCGGGGCTCGCTATGCTCGTCGCCGCAGCCTACAGCGCTGTCGGGGAAATCCCGGCCTTCACGGTCTTCACGGTCTTCACGATGAGCGACGAAACAATCCACACGCCGATACTGGTGGCCGGCGGCGGCTCGATCGGCCTTTGCCTGGCGGCCGAACTGGGCTGGCGCGGCGTGAGCGCGCTCGTCGTCGAAGATCGACTCGACATCAACCCGCACCCGCGGGCCAACTCGATCGCCAGCCGCACGATGGAGTACTGCCGTCGCTGGGGCATCGCGGGCGGCGTGTCGCAGTGCGGCATCCCGCCGGACGTGCAGCTCGAGTACCTGTGGATCACGCACTTCCAGGGCCATGTGCTGCACCGGCTTTCGATCCCTTCGTACGACAGCTGGAAATCGGTGCGCAAGCACGGCGGCGCGATGCGCGAGGAGCTGACCTGGTCGCCGTACCTGAAGACCATCACGGGCCAGAACGAATTCGAAGGCGTCGTGCGCGAGTACGTGAAGTCGCGACCCAGCATCGACCTGCGCCAGGGCTGGCGCTTCCTGGGCTTCGAGCAGGACGAGCGCGAGGTGCGATCGCGCATCCGGCGCCTTTCGGACGGGCGCGAGTTCAGCGTCGTGTCGCAGTACCTCGTCGCATGCGATGGCGGGCGCTCGGAAATTCGGCAGGCACTGGGCATCGGGCTGTCGGGCGAAGCCGACATCGCGCAATTCGTATCGATCCACTTCCGTGCGCCCGGACTCGTTCAGTGCCACGACTTCGGCCCGGCGGCGATCTACTTCCCGCTGCACCGCGAGCACATGGGCTTCTTCCTGAACTGGGACACCGGGCAGCGCTGGACCTACCACGTGCACCTCAAACCCGGCCAGCAGTGGAACGACGTCGACCCGCTGAGCGCTATCCGCGGCGTGCTGGGTTGCGACACGCCCGTCGAGTTGCTGTCGGTGCAGCCGTGGACGGCGCACGCCCTGGTGGCCGACCGCTACCGCGCCGGGCGCGTCTTCCTGGCCGGCGACGCTGCGCACCTGTTCACGCCCACCGGCGGCTTCGGCATGAACACCGGCGCGTCGGACGCCGTGGAACTGGCGTGGCGGCTGCAGGCCATGCTTGACGGCTGGGGCGGCGAGGCCCTGCTTGCGAGCTACGAACCCGAGCGCCGGCCGATCGGCTTTCGCAACACCGCCGAGGCCGCGCGCAACTACAAGGAGATGCGCTCGGTGATGGGCTTCGGCGACGAGATGGATGAAACCACGCCCGCGGGCGACGAACGCCGCGCGGCGCTGAAGCACACCCTCGTCGGGCAGGAGAAGCTGCTGGCCTCGTTTGGCGTCGTGCTCGGCTACCGCTTCAGCGACTCGCCGATCGTCGTGCCCGACGGCAGCCCCGAGCCGAGCGACGACGCGCGCTTCTACGTGCCTGCCGGCCGCCCGGGGCACCGCGCGCCGCACGTCTGGCTGGCCGACGACACGGCGTTGATGGACCGCTTCGGGCCCGGCTTCAACCTGCTGTGCTTTGCCGGCGAGAACGCGGAAACGGCCGCCTTCGCTGCCGCGGCGCGCCGCCGTGGCGTGCCGTTGACGGTGCTGGCAATAGACCATGCCGAGGCGCGGCGCCTGTACGGCGCAAACCACGCGCTGGTGCGGCCTGACCTGATGATGGCCTGGCGCGGCGACCGCATCGCCGACCCCGAGACCATCCTGGACGTCGTAACCGGCCGCGGCGGCGAATCCGGGTCGGCACGGATTTGACGCCGGCGGCGGCGCGGCATACTGCAACGATCATGCACATTGAGCAGTTCCGTTCGCAGGTGCTTCTGATGGCGGCTGCGGTTGTGCCGGTCAGCCGCTGCTGCTTCTATAACGTCGACCCGGACCTCGAGCCCAGCGGCCACGTCGTGCTCGGCGACGACCGGCGCTTCGTCGCCGCGTACCTGCATCAGTACCGTGCCTGCGATCCGTTCCACCCGCGCCACTTCACGCAGCAGCTCAAGTCGGTGTTCCGGACCGATGAAGGCGCCGGCAGCGCCGTCGCGCGACAGCGCTACGTGCAGGGCTTCATGGCACCGATGGGCATCCGCTTCAAGGCCGAGGTGTTCCTGCGTGACGAAGCTGGGTCGATCATCGGTGGGTTGCGGCTGTCGCGGCGCGAATCGCTGGGCGAGTTCGAGGGCCGCGACATCGCCGCACTGGAAGCAATGCAGCCGCTGATCCAGACCGCCTTCCAGCACGTTCGCTCGCGCGACCGGGCCACCGTCACGCAGCAGCAGCTCACCGCGCGCGAACGCGAAGTGCTCGACTGCATGCTCGACGGCATGCCGAACAAGGTCATCTGTCGGCAGCTGAATCTGGCGCTGCCCACGGTGAAGTCGCACGTGCGCAATATCCTGCACAAAGTTGGCGCCACGAGCCGCGCCGACGTCATCGCCAAGCTCTGCCGCAGCTTCGCCTAAGAGGCTGAAGGCGCTGGCTCCCATCCCAAGGGATGATTGGTTCGCGGCCTGGGCCGCGTCACGATGCGCCTGTTGCCCCTTAAGGAGAATGCACGATGCCGACCAAGCCCTACCACGTCGACCCTGAGAAGCTGCCGCGCCAGTCCCGGTTCGGCGGGCTGATGCAGGAATCGGCCGTCGTGATGGACCACGCGCTGATCAAGTTCGCCTGGGCCAAACCGTTCTCGGGCGAGATGACCGGCCGCACGGCGGCACCCATGAAGCCCGACGTGCACCCGTGGGACCAGGTGATCCTGCTGATCCGGGGCCGGGTCGAGGTGACGCTGGGCGACGACGGCTGCGAAGGCATCTACACGCTCGAGCCGGGGCACTTGATCTACATCCCGGCCAACATGCCCCATATCGGCCGCGTCGCCTGCGAAGAGGAGTGCTTCGGCGTTGATGTCTTCGCGCCGGTGCGCCAGGATTACCTGGACATGGCGCAGCACCAGCTCGATCTCGAGAAGGCGTGAGCGCGGGCCGCATGAACAGCATGTGCAGCATGTGCAGCCATGTCGTGCTGCTGCTGCGCGACGTGCGCACCAGCGGCTGCCGCGCCGCGGCGGCGAAGTCCAGAAATCCTACGAGGCCACGACCATGACACAAACCATCGCCAAGTCCGAACGCAAGGCCTGGGCGCGCGAGCACTTCCTCGGCCTCGAGAACGTGCTGATGCCGTCGTTTTCAGCCGACCTGCGCGAGCTCGACGACGACGGCATCCGGCTCGACGTTCGCCAGAGCATCCGCCACGGTTTTTTCTCCAGCCTGTGCGCTTTGGAGACGGGCCTCACGATGGACGAGAAGAAGCGCATGCTGACGGTGGCCTGCGACGAAGCCGGCGGCAAGATCGGCATCGCGCTGTCGCTCACCGGTGAGACGATCGACGAGAACATCGAGATCCTGCAGCACGCCGAAAAAGCCGGCGCAACGCACGCGCTCTTGAGCTACCCGCAGAGCTTCGTGCCCAAGACGCAGGACGACGTCTACCGCTTCGGCAAGGCGATCTGCGACGCCACCAACTTGGGGCTGTACCTGTTCATCTCGGACAAGTTCCAGATGCACCATCTGCACCCCAGCGGCGTGCCCTTCGACGCCTACGAGCGCCTGGCCGATGAGCCGAACCTCGTCGCGATGAAGCTCGGCGGCATGGACCTGGGGATGATCTACGAATGCTTTGAGCGCTTCTCGGGCCGGCTGGCGGTGACGACGGTCAACATCGGCCTGATCCCGCTGCTGCGCAAGCAGTACGACGTGCGCTGGACCGGCGCGTGGACGGCAGAGGCGCTGCAGTCGCCCGAGCGGCCGCACGCGGTGCAGTTCCTCGACCACCTGCTCGCCGGCCGGGAGCGTGAGGCGATGGCCAAGTACTGGGAGATGGCGCCGGCGCTGGGCGCGATGATGCGCATCATGATGCCGCTGGTGCCCACGGGCCTGTACCACTGGCCGCTGCTGAAGTTCCAGCAGTGGCTGTCGGGCGGCAACGGCGGCATGACGCGTCAACCGGTGATGCGCGTGTTCGACCGCGACCTGATGGTCATCCGCGGCGGTCTGCGCGCAGTGGGCGTCGACTGCAAGGACCCGAACGAGGACTTCTTCGCCGGCCGCTCGGTGCTGGCGCGCCAGCGCGGCTGAGCCATGACCGTTTCCCGCCAGCACCGCAAGGCCTGGGCACGCGAGGCGCTGGTCGGCGTCGAGAACGCTTTGCTGCCGTCGTTCACGCCTGACCTGCGCACGCTCGACGAGGAAGGCATCCGCCACGATGTGCGGCAGGCGATCGCACACGGCTTCTTCTCGACGATGTGCGCGGTGGAAACCGGGCTGACGCTGGCCGAGGCCAAGCGCTTCATCGCAGTAGCGTGCGACGAAGCGGCAGGCCGCATCCTGGTGTCGTTCACCTTGCTGAACGACTCGTTCGAGGACTCGCTCGAACTGCTGGCGCACGCCGAGAAGGTCGGGGCCAGCCATGCCCTGCTGGGCTACCCGCAAACGTTCCGCCCAGGCACGCCCAAGGACATCGTCGACGCGACGTCGAGACTGGCAGAGGCCACCAACCTCGGCCTCGTGATGTACGCGAGCGACAAGTTTGACTTCGTCCGCCTGCACCCCAGCCAGATCCCGTTCGAAGCCTACGACGCACTGGCCGACCTGCCGAACGTGGTGTCGATCAAGGTCGGCTTCGGCGACCCGGCCACCGTGTTCGAGGCCTTCGAACGTTACGGCGACCGCGTGCTCGTCAACGTCGGCACACCGTTCCTGCTGGGGCTGTTCCCGCTGCTGCGCAAACAGTACGGCGCGCAGTGGTTCGGCGGCGGCTCGTGGGAGATGTGGCAGTCGCCCGAAAAGCCCTACATCGTCGACTACCACCGCGCGGTGATGGCCGGCGACCTGGAGCGCGCGCGGGACCTGTACTGGCAGCTGTCGCGCGGCAACGCGCTGATCATGGGCAGCGTCGCGAGCGGAGGCAACGCCGGCATGTACCACTGGCCGTTCGGCAAGTACATCTCTTGGTCGGTGGGCGGCAACGGCGGACCGATGCGTGAGCCGGCGATGCGGCTGATGACGCCCATGATCATGGCCCGCAAGGCGCAACTGCGCGCCATCGGCATCACGCCGCGCGAGCCGGACGACGAGTTCCGCGTCGGCCGCGTGCGCTACTGCTCGAACTGACCGGCTTGGGGCGCAGAGGCTTCGCTAAGAAACAACCTGCCTATTTTTCATTGAGCTCTTGGGCTTGCATTCGTGCAAGTCGAACCGCTGATGGCGCAACGCTGGAGCCTGATGCAGGACCGGCCGGATGAACGCCGGCGGCGCGCCTTTGCTGCGACCGACCTGCAGGTGATCCGGCAGCGGTGGCGCGGCGCAAGTGTCGCGGCCACAGGCATGTCAAGAAACACCGCCATAGCCGGCACGCAAGAGCCGCAAGGTTCAGCCGGCGGCACGCGACCAGCCCCTTGGTCGTGGGACAGTTGTCGAAGTCGCAGGGCCACAGCCTGCATGCCAACGCGAAGGTCATTGAGGGCAACCATAGCCCGGATCGCAATACACAGTCGGCCCTGCGAAACCCTCAGAACCCGCATGAATGCTGGAGTTTCTGGGTAAACGATGTGCACGGAATCTCTCAAGAAGCGTTTGGTGGAGAGTTGATTTCTGAGGGATTTGGACCATGA
>Ga0335394_10001966_pt1 | contig 23103 bp, 15 predicted proteins | sample MAT03_FD_205741 | JGI IMG/M metagenome (GOLD analysis project Ga0335394, IMG submission 205741) | Freshwater microbial communities from Lake Fryxell liftoff mats and glacier meltwater in Antarctica - MAT-03 (spades assembly) (version 2) ...
AGAGATTAAGGATAAGCTCAACTCCCTAATTAGCGCAGCAGATCCAATAGATCCGAGTTTGGCGAGAAGATTGGATGAAATCAATCGCTGGGTGAAAGATGTTAAACCCGGTTCGCTAACTGCTAAAAAATTTGTGATGGCTTTTTTGCTACAGCTTATCCGAGATTCTCAGATTTGGCTGGCAGTTCAATCTCTACCTTCGGAAATAGAAAAACAAGCCGCGTTTGAGTTAATGACTCCGGGAGAAAGGTATTGGTACAGCTATCTATTTCCTAAATGGCTGAGGGAAAACGATCGCAAATTTTACATCTGGAAACAAAAACTCAAGGCCGGCGAATTCGATCCGGCTGATGATATCGTGATTCGGGCGATCGCCTCCCGGATAGTCGAACGCCAAGGCAGTGTTTTGTATCGCTATGTTGCGGATCTTTCTATGGCTACCGATTCGATCGTTAGCAACCGCCAACAGCAGCCCCTCTGCATTCAAGTTACTACTCTTTCGGATGAGTTTTCTGAACAAAAATATCAAAATTGGCAACAAACTCTTCAAGATTGGGGGATTGACAGAGGACTATTTTTAAGTTATGATACGAAAGATGCAAATTTCCTGAACCAGTTAGTTAATATTGCATTATATAATAGCGATAATTTGCCCGCAGGTCGTTACCTCAAATTTCCATAAATCAACCCGATCTGCTGCTGAGAATAGTCGCACTGTTAAAAACTAGATAAAACTCGGTGAATAATAAATTTTGAATAACTTACAGATTGCAGAATTCTAGACAATACTACAAACCTCAGCCTCCGATCGCTTCCCGCAAAAGGGAAGGCTACACCAAGATTTTTCCTCCCTTTTTCTGTTTCTGGTAAACTGTGGTGACAGGCGATCGAGGTGAATGCTAAGCAACCGGAAGATTTATCGAAGCAATCATCCTTTGGTAAGGTGCGCAATGCGCACCCTACGAAATTTAAAGGTGATACATATAGCCTTTCGAGCTCTCATATGAGGTACTATCCGGCATAGGGCATAGGGCATAGGGTATAGGGCATAGGGCATAGGGCATAGGGCATAGGGCATACTCACTTTTTTGAGAACCGCTATAATTCCTGGCTAAGCAATGGGAATATTTACTGAAAAAATCCATTTTGTCAAATAACTAGCAACTAGGTCTAAATTGAATTGAGATTTGATTGAATCGCGGTGAAGTTGTTGGAATAAAATTACATCAAAATCAATACTATGACAGTACAAGGTACGAACACCGTTGAAAACAACTTGCACAAACTCTGGGAAGAACTGGAAGCAGCCAGAAAAATGCAGGATGACTGGATGAATCACGGGGTAGATTTTGTTGATTTGTATGTGGAAGATGCGGGCGGTGATTGGTTGGAAAAGTGGGGGAAAAATGAAGAAGAATTAGAAGAGATAAAAATTAACAAGGTAGATGTTGAAGCGGCCAAAGTGGCGATCGGCATTTCCGACTTTTGGCATACCGAACTGCTGGAAACTGCTTTGAATAGCCGTGGCGATCGCAGCCAAAACCAGTGTTATGCTGGGCAAGAAGTTAAGCACAAACGGCTATCACTCTTGGGTGGAGCGATTTTTGGTGCTGTTGTTACCGATCGCCTATACCGTGAATATCCCGATCTAGATTGCGATGCTATCTCAACTTTAAAAGCTCGTTTAGCAGACAATCAAAAACTCTCGGAATTTGCACAAAGTTTGAACTTGAAGGAACTAAGTTGGCGTGTTTCGATTGTTCAAGAAACAGACCAAATTGAGTACAATAGATTTTTAGCTGAGACTTTTGAGGCTTTGTTGGGCGCGATTTATTTGGAGTTCGATCGCGATTTTTTCCGTGCGGGTAACTGGCTGATTCAAAAGTTGATTGAACCAACTCTGGGCGAACATCTCGATCTAACTCAGCAGTCGAAAGGTACGCTGGAAAACGAGCTAAAACGGCGGGAAATCCTGGGGGCGGAGATTCTTGAGGCGATCGCGATCGACTATCTGTACAACCGCTTTCCCGATCGCAACAGCAGCCAGCTAACTCGTTGGAAAAATCTGTTAGGGGCTAAAGAGATTTTCCCGAAAGAGTTTAAAACAAAATTAGGCAGTCATTACCTAGAATTGGAGAGCAATTTCTCGCGTACCCGCGACTGGCTGGTGGATAATTTCATCAAAACCGCAGTTGACGAACTGGAAGACGAAACAGGCGATCGACTACAATAAAATCAACTCCTCAAAAAAATGGGAAAACAGCAATGGTTACACAACTGCAATCTCCCGAAAAATCAAAGATCATCTACCCCGACGATAACGGCGAACCGATGTCAAACAATACGGATCAGTTTCGATTAATCGTTTGGATTAAAGAAAATTTAGAATTGCTGTTTGCAGACGATCCGAATGTTTTTGTAGCAGGTGACTTGCTTTGGTATCCGGTGGAAGGGAATAATAAACTACGCCAAGCGCCAGATGTGATGGCAATTTTTGGCATCCCCAAAGGATATCGAGGTTCTTACCAACAGTGGAATGAAGATAATATTGCGCCGCAAGTCGCCTTTGAAATTTGGTCGCCGGGAAATCGTCTGACTCCGATGATGCAAAAATTTCAATTTTACGAACGCTACGGTGTGGAAGAATACTATTTGTACGATCCAGAAAAATTGGAACTGATAGGATGGTTGCGGGTTGAGGGAAAATTAGAACAGATCGAACAAATGGAGGGTTGGGTAAGTCCGAGACTGGGAGTGCGGTTTCAATTATCTGAAACAGGACTCGAAATGTTCGGGCCTTCTGGAGAACCGTTTATGAGTTTTGCTCAGATCGATCGACTGCGACAGCAAGCCGAGGCGCGGGCCGAACAAGAACGGCTGCGGGCCGAACAAGAACGGCTGCGGGCCGAACAAGAACGGCTGCGGGCCGAACAGGCAGAAATGCTGCTGGAACAAGAACGATCGCGATCGCAAGCTTTAGAATTAAGACTGCGAGAAATGGGAATCGAGCCCGATCGATTGTAAGCACAATTGCCAAATTGAACTATTGTGGAACAGGCCGGAAAGCCTGTTGCGGAGTTTTCCAGAACGGGCAGGATGCCCATATCACAATAAAATAGAATTACGGGTTTATCCGTGGGGTAGCTTTCTAAAATCTAAAATCCAAAATCTCAAATCTCAAATTGATTAATCCCCTATCCCTAACCGAATTCTATGCAGTTGCAGCGCCAATTTAGCGGACAACTGATTGCGATCGACACTAACACAGCGATCGCCAGTGGCGGTGAAGGTCGCATCTACCCGATCGCCCAAGATCCATCCCTTGTAGCAAAAATCTACCACAAACCGACAGACGAAGACGGCGACAAACTCACTGTCATGTTCAGTATGCCGCCGGATGCGCCGATCTCGGAAGTGGGACACTCATCAATTGCTTGGCCGATAGATTTGCTGCATACTGTCGGCGGGCGCGAAAAAATCGTCGGTTTTGTGATGCCGCGCGTCAAGAAAGCCTTGCCGGTACACACTTTCTACACACCCAAAACCAGGCGCGAACAAAAACCGCTATTTAACTATCTTTACCTCCACCGCACCGCCCGAAATCTCGCATCGGCTGTAAACGCCCTCCACATCAGGGGTTACGTCATCGGCGATGTGAACGAGTCGAACATTCTCGTCACGGATACGGCTTTGGTAACGCTGGTAGACACCGATTCGTTTCAAGTGCGCGATCCTTATACAGGCTACGTTTATCGGTGTCCCGTGGGGAAACCGGAGTTTACGCCGCCGGAATTGCAGGGGCAGACTTTCCGCGATATCGATCGAGCTCCAGAGCACGATTTGTTCGGTTTAGCGGTGCTAATTTTTCAATTGCTGATGGAAGGTACGCACCCGTTTGCGGGAGTTTATCTCGGTAGCGACGAACCGCCGTCTTTGGAGGCGAGAATTCGATCGGGCCATTTCCCCACCGGTACGAAGCGAATTCCCTACCGCCCGATGCCCGCAGCGCCGCCCTTCGAGATGCTGCATCCCCGGCTGCGACAGATGTTTATCCGTTGTTTTGAGGAAGGGCACGGCAATCCGGCGGCGCGCCCGGATGCCAAAACTTGGGTGAATGCGATTCGGGAAGCCGAAGATGCTTTGGTGACTTGCAGCAAAAACACTCAGCATAAATACGGAAATCATCTGAGTCGATGCCCTTGGTGCGATCGGGCAAAAATGCTCAAAGGTCGCGATCCATTTCCTTCGCGGCAGGCAGTCAGCAACGGATTGCACTTGCAGCCTGCCAAAACCAAGCGTAAAAAGCCCTTACCCCAGCCTCCTGTGCGGGAACCCGCAGTGCGGAGACCACAGCTCGCCACGGGGCTACCGCGCCAAATCGGGCAGTACCAAGTGCCACTGCTACCGATGCCGATGTCTTCTCGGAGTCGGACTCCTGCGCCTCGGGCTCCCGTTGGCAAGTTTGAGCGCATTTTGCAGGATACTGCTTGGGGATGTGTGTGGGGGAGTTTGTGTTTGGCGGCGACGGCGGGAGTTGTTTCGGCGATCGCTGAGGGCGGCGGCGCTGTTTTGGGGGCGATTTTTGTGGGTTCGATTTGGGGCAGTTTTTTTGGGATGATGTGGGGCGTTTTTACTTTGTCGCCGAACCAGATTTGGCGGAAGTGGGGGGGAGTTTTGGTAGGGGCGGCTTGGGGAGCTTTTTTGTTGGCGGCGATCGCCGGTGCGGTGTCTGGGGCGATTAATGGCAATCCGGCGATCGGGCAGGCGATTTTGTCTGGCGCGGGAGTTGGTGCTGTCTGGGGCTTTGTTTGGGCGATTTTTCGGCCTCCTCTGGCGATGCCAGTCGGGAGGGTGTGGGGCCGGCGGGGACTGTATTTGGGAGCGGTTTGGGGAGCGTTTTTGGGGAATGTGGCCGGTGTTTGTTTGGGTGCGGGGTTGGTGGTTTGGCAGCAATATAATGGTCAGATGCGGCCGGTGAACGAGTTTGCGAGTTTGTTGCTTGGTGTGGCGATCGTGGCGGCGGGTGTGGGTGCGGTTGGGGGTTTAGTTTCTGGGAGTTTCTTGGGTTTTTGCGGGTTTTCGCCGAAACTGCCGATCGCATTTCAGCCTTCGGGTGTTAAGGGTGGGGCTTTGGGGGCGATTTGGGGCAGTTTTTTGGGGACTTTTGCGGGTGCTGTGTTGGGGGCGGGGGTGTCTGCGATATTTCCGGCTGTTAGCGCTGGGGTGCCGATGGAGTTGGGGCCTGTCGCAGGGGCGATCGTCGGGGCTGGTTTGGGAGCGATTTGGGGCGTAGTTTCGGGTACTGTTTGGGGGGCTTTGGGAAAGTGGTGAGCGGGTTGGAGTGTATTTTTGGGTAGAAAATGCGTGAATTGGTAGGTGTAAAAATCGAGGTGTTAATTTTGGGGGTTTGGGGTACTTTTATTTTCAAAAATGGGCAAAACAGCCGCAATTAACCTCAAACCCTATTAGGGATTGAAACAAATTTATAATCGTGCTCTCTCAACTCCTTTTCATAGCCGCAATTAACCTCAAACCCTATTAGAGATTGAAACAAATTTATAATCCAATACGGTTCACTTAAGATTGTCCGAAGAGAGGAACGTTAGCGAAGCGATCCGTTCGCCGAAGGCGTTCCCGTTCGCCGAAGGCGTTCCCGAAGGGTAGGGTAGGAAAGCAATCGCAGGATATATTTTTCATAGTTTTTTACCGCCTGGATCGTCTTAAGTAAACCGTATTGATTTATAATCTTTACTAGATGATCAGGAATGAGAATTAAATAACTTCCACAAGTTTGTGGGATGTCCCGCCCGTCTTGAACAGGCTTTCCTGCCTGTTCCACAATAACAATTAAAATTGTAAGTTATTTAATTCGCGATCCTAAGCAGGATATCAAAGCTGCAATCAACCTAACTTGCTATCAAAAATTGAAACTTTTTTAAGTTTGAAAACACTTTTCATACTGCCACCGCAATCAATCTAAATCCCGATCGCCGATTGCAACAATCCAACCTTCGCTAGGTGAATCGTACATCGTCGGTAGCCTTTCTGTCGGGCTTGCGGCGGAGCGCTTGGCGGCACAGGATATTTAAAAGGTAACAGATCGTATTGAGAAATCACTGCATTTATGCTAACATTACTTTAACACTTGCAGGACGAGCGCCAACACCCTGTTAAACTTTTTGGTCAAACTTTTCTTTCTCTCTTCTGCGAAGTCAATCTCAAATCTCAAATAGACTGACCCGAACTGCTGCACTATGATCGACATTCCTCAACTGATTGCTAAAGAACTTTCCATCAATCTTTCCCAAGTCAATAATGCTCTGGAACTTTTCGCCGAAGGAGCAACTATTCCGTTTATTGCCCGCTACCGCAAAGAACGTACTGATTCCCTCAACGAAATTCATCTGCGGGATATCTCCGATCGCTTTACCTATTTGACGGAAATTGAAGACCGCAAAAAGTCGATTTTAGAGACGATCGCCTCCCAGGACAAACTCACGGTCGAATTGCAAGCGAAAATTGAATCTTGTTTGCAAAAAAATGAACTAGAAGACCTTTATCTGCCTTACAAACCCAAGCGGCGGACGCGGGCGACAATTGCGAGAGAAAAAGGTTTGGAACCGCTGGCAATTTTTATTAAGTGTCTGAACTTGCCGACGGCTAAACCTGCCGATATGGAAGCGGAAGCAGCTAAATATATTTCGGAAGAAAAGGGAGTTAAAACAGCAGAAGAAGCTGTCAAAGGTGCTGGGGATATTTTGGCGGAAGCGGTTTCGGAAAAAGCTGAATACCGAGCTTATTTGCGAGATTTTTTGATGAAAACTGGGGTTTTTGTCTCGAAAATTAAAGCTGATTTCCCGGAAGGCAGCACTAAATTTGAAATGTACCGCAATTACCAAGTTGCAGCCAGAAATGTTCAGTCACACAATATGTTAGCGCTGTTTCGCGGGGAAACGGAAGCGGTTTTAGATTTGGAATTAGCCTTTGATGAATCGGCGGTGATGGCTTATTTGGACGATCGCGAAATTAGAACTAGGATACCCGAAGTTAAGGAGTTTTATCGATCGACCTTGAAAGATGCTTTCAACCGACTGATGAAGACTTCGTTAATTACGGAAGTGCGATCGCACCACAAAGCAGCCGCCGATATCGAGTCCATCACCACCTTTGAAACCAACCTCCGCGAGTTGCTGCTGTCAGCGCCGGCGGGAATGAAGCCCACACTGGCGATCGATCCCGGATTTCGCACGGGCTGCAAAGTTTCCGCCCTCGATGAAACCGGGCAGTTTTTGGAATATCAAGCAATTTTTCCCCACCAAGCCGTAGGTCAAAGACAGCAAGCTGGTAAAATTGTCAAGCATTTAATTGAAAAATATAAAATTGAATTAATCGCGATCGGCAACGGTACAGCTTCCCGCGAAACAGACGACTTTGTTGCGGAAGTCTTGGCCGATATGGACAGAAAACCGATTAAAGTCATGGTGAATGAATCCGGTGCATCGATTTATTCAGCAAGCGATGTGGCGATCGCCGAATTTCCCGACCTCGACATCACAATTCGCGGCGCAGTCAGCATCGGAAGGCGCTTGCAAGACCCTTTAGCCGAACTTGTGAAAATTGACCCGAAATCCATCGGAGTCGGTCAATACCAGCACGATGTTGACCAAAAACTGCTCAAAAAGAAACTCGATGAAACAGTCGAAAGCTGCGTCAACTACGTCGGAGTTGACTTAAACACAGCCTCCAAAGAACTGCTGACATTTGTGTCGGGAATGACAGCAACAGTTGCCAAAAATATCGTCAATTACCGCAACGAAAACGGCGCGTTTAAAAATCGCCGCCAACTCCTGAAAGTTCCCAAACTAGGCCCAAAAGCTTTTGAACAAGCAGCCGGATTTCTCCGCATTCGCAACGGCGAAAACCCCCTAGATAATACAGCAGTTCATCCCGAAAGTTATCCTGTCGTACAGGCGATCGCCAAAGATTTAAACTTGCCGCTGACCGGAATAACCGAAATATCGGAAAAAGTCAAGACTATAAATATCAAGAAATATGTCACTGAAAAAGTCGGTGAACCAACACTCCGAGACATTATTTCCGAACTCGAAAAACCGGGAAGAGACCCGCGTGCCGAGTTTAAATATGCCACTTTCCAAGCCGGAATCAAAGAAATCTCCGATTTGCTAGTTGGGATGGAATTGGAAGGCATCATCACGAATGTAGCTAAGTTTGGAGCCTTTGTTGATGTGGGGGTGCACCAAGATGGTTTGGTTCATGTTTCTCAATTAGCCGATCGATTCGTGGACGATCCCACACAAATTGTCAAAGTCGGACAAGTTGTGAAAGTGCGGGTTTTGGAGGTGAATGAGAAGTTAAAACGGGTGAGTTTGACGATGAAGCTGCAAGAAAAACCGCAACCGCCAACTGGCAATATAAGGCTTCCGACTCCGCGCCGCCGTTGAAACTAGGGCTTATCATAATTGTTTGTAGTAAGGACTTTAGTCCTTCTTGACTAAACGCCAGAGAGAGGACTAAAGTCCTCACTACAAACTTTATTTTTTCTTACTGGCTTTCCAAGTGCCACCGTAGAAGTACAAAGGATTATTTTCACTTACCAATTCCCAACATTTAAGACACAAAAAAAACCAAAGCCCCGACTCGTCATACCGGGCGCGGTAGAGAGTCGGGGCAGATTGGGAACAGCGATCGCAAAATTTAATCCTAATTGCCCTAGCCATTGTTTGTGAGTTTCAAGCAATAGCGGACTCTTGAGGGCGGGCGAAAATCATTCTGCCGGCGCTGGTTTGCAGGGCGCTGGTGACTACGACTCGGGCTTCGCCGCCGACGTAACTGCTACCTGCTTCTACGACAACCATTGTGCCGTCATCTAAGTAACCGATGCCTTGAGACGGTTCTTTGCCTTCTTTGCGGATTTTTAGTTCGATCGTATCTCCGGGCAAATAAGTCGGGCGCACCGCATGAGTCAAATCGTTGATATTTAAAACTACCAGTTTTTGGAGGGTAGCTACTTTCGATAAGTTGTAGTCGTTGGTGAGCAAAATGCCGTCGATATCCAAGGCGAATCGGACTAATTTTGCATCGACTGTGGCTATGTCTTCGTAGTCAGCCGAGTGAATTTGAATCCGTTCTGGATATGCTTCTTTGATGCGGTTGAGTACATCTAAGCCGCGACGCCCGCGCACTCGCTTTTGATCGTTGGCGGAATCGGCTACCAGTTGTAGTTCTTGGAGAACGAACTGTGGGATGATAATTTGACCTTCGAGAAAACCTGTTTCTAGTAGGTTTTCAATCCGACCATCAATAATGCAGCTTGTATCGACAACTTTGGCAGCGGCTGGTTTGAAAGTACCTTCGGCTACCAACACCGTGTCTAAGCTTTTGGGGTTGATCAGTCGCAAGAAAGCGCGGCCGTGAGTGTCGGTTAAGCTAACACCTGTGAAGCCGAACATGACGCTTCCCAAGACTGCGACTAGAGGTTTGATGAAGCCGAATTCGCGGGGGATTGGCAGCAGGAACAGCGGAGCCAGCATTAAGTTCGCGACTAGCAGCCCGATGATTAAGCCGATCGCCCGCGTCAGCAGCATCTCCACCGGCATATCGCGGACTTGCTTTTCTAATCGTCGGTAGGTTGTTTGAGCCACTAATCCGAACACGAAGCCCATTAATGCTCCAAACGCTCCCAGTACGGAACTCAAACCTTGTATATTTGTAACTTGCTCTAGCAGGTTGTTCGGCAGGAGTTCGACTCCGTAATATCCGATACCTCCGCCTGCGATGATAAATGAGATAATTATGATTGCGTCTAGCATTAGTTCTAGGTTAATGAATTTGTTTACATTATATCTTTACAGTGCTGATAGTTTTTTCCTAGTTGCGATCGGATATCGCTATATCTACTGAGGGATTTTCATAAACTTATATTTCGCGGTTGTACCCTTTGAGGGATGTGCGATCCTCTTCGTTGGCTTCGCGGGCGCGCTCAATCTAGCATTCAGCGCGCCCGCCAAGGGTGTCTGCGAACTCCCAATAGACTGCCCTGTAGACTGTTCGGGAATTACTGCCGCTCGAAACTTTGTTGAGGTTAAACTAAAATAGCCGTAGCTTGCGGGGCTCCCAGCCATCGCTCGCAACCAATTTTTACTCAAAATATGTCATAATATACATAATTATTTATGACAGTTTAATTAAAACTTTAGATTTGAAGTTGCACTTTGGGCTTGAGATGTAATGAACCCTACCACAGATTATTTAACATTTGAATTAAAAAAAAGTGTGCAAGCAGTAAATTGGGGGATTCCCAGTTCGGCTTACCTGCACATCCCTTTCTGTCGCCGCCGCTGTTACTACTGCGATTTTCCGGTTTTTGTGGTGGGCGATCGCAAAAATGGCGATAATTCCGGCACAATTCAGCAATACGTTCCGGTACTGTGTCAAGAAATTCAAGAAACTGAAAATTTAGGCGCGTCTCTGAAGACAGTTTTTTTTGGTGGTGGCACACCTTCGCTGCTTTCTGTCAGTCAATTGAGCCATATTTTAGAGACTCTCGACGGTAAATTTGGGATTGATACTGGGGCGGAAATTTCTATAGAAATAGACCCTGGAACGTTTACTTTAGAACAGTTGCGGGGATATGTAGCGGCGGGAGTCAATCGAGTTAGTTTGGGAGTGCAAGCTTTTCAGGATGAATTGCTACAAGCTTGCGGGCGATCGCACTCTGTGGCCGAAATTTTTGAAGCAGTAGAAATAGTGCGATCGGCTGGAATTGTCAATTTCAGTTTAGACCTAATTTCGGGATTGCCGCACCAAACTTTAGAACAGTGGGAAACTTCCCTGAAATCGGCGGTAGAAATTAGCCCGACTCACCTGTCGAGTTACGACTTAATTGTTGAGCCGGGAACTGCTTTCGGGCGCTACTTTGAAGCTGGCGCGCAGCCGCTACCAGCAGATGAAACCGCTGCTGGAATGTACCGTTTGGCGCGGGAAATTTTGACCGATGCTGGCTACGAACATTACGAGATTTCTAATTATGCTCGCGATGGCTATCAGTGTCGCCACAACCGCGTTTATTGGGAAAATCGCCCTTATTACGGTTTGGGAATGGGGGCGGCTAGTTACGTACAAGGCCGCAGGGTGACAAGGCCTCGCAAAACTCAAGAATATTATCAGTGGGTGCGATCGATCTCTGCCGTCAATTCTCCAGCTACCCCAAAACTTGGAGGGGAAACCCAGCCAGATATTGAGCGAGAAATTGAGCAAAATTTTCAAGTCTCAGAAAATGACGTTTTGTTGGAAACGCTGATGCTGGGTTTGCGTTTAGCAGAAGGGGTTAACCTGTCGGCGTTGACTGAAAAGTTTACGCAGCAAACGGTTGATCAAATTTGGCGTTGTTTGCAGCCCTACTGGCGGCAAGGATGGGTAGAAATTGTGGCTGCGGATGGGGGGATTCCCTACGGGATAGCTCCGCTTCACGCAACTTTAGGCGAGGACGCGAAACTGCCACTGTCGGGAAATTTGCGGTTGAGCGATCCAGAAGGTTTTTTGTTTTCTAATACAATTTTAGCCGCTTTGTTCAGCAAGTTAGGTGAGGATAATTAGCTTCCGTCTGAGGAAATAGATTCCCTGGCGAGCCTCGCAGCAGTAAAGCCGGGGAAGCAAATTCGACACTAACAAAAATAAAATTGCTCCCTAGCTTTATACTGTCAAAAATGATATGTTTTATATCGATCCCTCAACAAAACTTAAAATGCGAACTAAGCCTTTAGATAGACGCACCGACTGAAATCGCGCTGTCATACTTGAGAGTGAAAATTTAAAAAATATCTTGATGGAAACTCTGACTCTCGAACGCACCAACATTCACAGCAACCCTACTCTGGTAATTAGCGAGCGCGGCTGCAATTCTACTTCTAAGTGTAATTTTTGCGGTCACTACAAGATGCAAAGAGGTTCAGTGGGTCACTGTCAATTGTTGAACGCACCTGTGCGGGGAGGATGGAAATCTTGCACTTTATCAATGCCCGCTTTTGCACCTTCTTGGGAACAAGTCTAAGATGCAAATATTTTGCTTGTGGCATTTATTAATCAACAAAAAAATGTAGAAAAAAATTTGCATTGAGCTAGCAATATGTTATATTAAACTGAGGCTAGTATTCGATAGATTGTAGAATTTCACAAACAACTTAAAAACATGAATTTGACAATGAATGAGGTAATTTCTGAACGTGATACGCGCATTTTGTGTTGGTATCTCAATACTACTAACAAAGTGCAAATTGCTCGGATCACAAATATACCTAATTGGTATTTTGAGCGGACGGTTTTTCCGGGAGAACGTTTTTTGTTTGAAGCGGTACCAGAAGCTCAATTAGAAGTTTGCAGGAGTGTGGAGACTGGTGCTATTGTGTGCGAGCGAATTTTGTGCGATCGGCTGCGAGTTGAAGAATTCAGCATAGCTGATTGATCATAATTCCTCAGACTTACCAGCGAGGGGTAGCAACCCGGTTTTCAAGAGAAACCGGGTTTCTCGTTGCTATCATAAATTGTATATTTTGTGCGGGCTAGAAGCCCGCCCCACAAGAATTTCAATAAAATAAGTGGGGTGGGCATCCTGCCCGCCCGACAAGTTAAATTTAAACCTCAGAAACCCGGTTTATTGCGTAATTTCTCGTTACGAAGCCCAAAACTCGTAGAAACCGGGTTTCTAGCCCCATACGCATCAGCCCTGAAACTGTCCGAAATGTTGATCTAAGTTAAATTATATAAAATCAACCACTATTCAATCTTAAAATCCGATGTCCCTCACTGAACAAATCCTCTCCCAATTGCCAGGAGATGCCCTTGGAGGCCTGCGAAAAGTCGATCGACTCTGGGAAAACCTCAAACAAAACACCGCACCAGCACCCGCAGCCGTCAACCACAGCCAACAACCCCTCGAAACCCTCGATTTCGACATAGTTATCGGCGGCGGAACCCTCGGAATATTAATCGGTACAGCCTTAGCCGTGCGGGGTTGGCGAGTCGCCTTACTCGAACGCGGTATTTTGCGAGGGCGCGAACAAGAATGGAACATTTCTCGCAAAGAATTAGACGCATTCCTCGAACTAAATTTGCTGACGGCTGCTGAGATAGACAAAGCAATAGCCACCGAATACAACCCAGCCCGCATCAGCTTTACCAACACCCCCGACATCTGGGTGCGCGACGTACTCAACATCGGAATTGACCCAGTTTATCTCCTCGAAACCCTCAAACAGCGATTCCTCGAAGCTGGGGGAAAGCTATTTGAAAATACACCATTTAAAACAGCAACAATTCACCCAAACGCAGTCGTCGTAGAATCTGGGACTACCGACTCACAAACTGCCAACAATTTATTTAAAACCAGATTATTCTTAGACGCAATGGGACATTTTTCACCGATTGTCCGCCAAGCCAGACAAGGCAAAAAACCCGACGCAGTATGTTTAGTAGTCGGTAGTTGCGCCCAAGGATTCCCCAACAACGAGACTGGCGATATATTTGCATCCTTCACCCCAATGCAAAATCAATGCCAATACTTTTGGGAAGCATTTCCAGCCAGAGATGGTCGCACCACTTACTTATTTACCTACATAGACGCTGACACAGAAAGATTCAGTTTAGAAACATTATTTGAAGACTATTTACGCTTGCTACCCCAATATCAAAACGTCGAACTCGAACAGTTAAAATTCCAAAGAGCACTCTACGGATTCTTCCCCTGCTATCGCCAAAGCCCTCTAAAAACGCCTTGGAATCGGATACTTCCAGTTGGAGACAGCAGCGGTAGCCAATCACCCCTTAGCTTCGGCGGTTTCGGGGCAATGGTGCGCCACCTCAAACGATTGACTCTCGGAATTGACGAAGCTTTGACAAGCGAAAGTCTCGACAAAAATTCCCTCGCACTTTTGCAACCGTACCAGCCAAATCTATCAGTTACCTGGTTGTTTCAGCGTTCGATGAGTGCTGGGATGAATCAGAAAATAGACCCCAATCAAATCAATCAACTTTTGGCTACTGTATTTCAGGTAATGGAAGAGTTGGGAGAACCAGTGCTCAAGCCGTTTCTTCAGGATATCGTGCTGTTTCCGGCTTTGTCAAAAACCCTGTTTAAAACAGCACTTAGCCATCCTGGATTAGTTATGAAAATTATTCCGCAGGTGGGAATAGCTAATTTACTTGATTGGATGATTCATTATGTTAATCTAGGGATTTATACGGGATTGCAGCCTTTAGGGAAAGCTGTGGAACCGCAGGTTAAAAAATTATCGCCGGAACAGCAATACTATGTTCACCGATTAGTTGAAGCGTGGCAATACGGCGCTGGAGGCGATTATTGATTGTCTGTATTTTAGTTTTTAGAACACCGGGCGGTTGAAACCGCGTCTATACAAACAAAACCTGCCTCCGCAGGTTGAAGAAAGAAGACCGGGCGGTTGAAACCGCGTCTATACAGACAAAACCCGCCTCCGCGGGTTGAAGAAAGAAGACCGGGCGGTTGAAACCGCGTCTATACAGACAAAACCCGCCTCCGCGGGTTGAAGAAAGGGCGGTTTAACTCGTTACCAGGCTTCAGCCTGGTAACGAGTTAAACAAGTTAATATTCTTTAGTCCGCGGAGGCGGACTTTGTTTGTGTAGAAGCGGTTTCAACCGCCGTATTATCTGATATATTAGTTGTGAGTTATGCAGGAGCGATAACTGCCAAAGCTTGGGGAATTACTCGGAATTTTGCAGGCGTGTGAGTTGTGATTTCACCGTCGGTATTAATCCGACGGCGTTTGCTAGTATTAATTTCAATTTCTTGAGCATGGAAGGCGCGAACGTTAGGCCAACTGCTATGATTCCCTTGCCTCATTGCTGGCAGCAAAGCAATGATTTCCCACCAATGTTGTGTCTCCAAACTGTACAAATCTAGTCGCCTATCATCAATCGTAGCATCTTCGGCAACTGTCATGCCACCGCCGTAATAGCGACCGTTGCCAATGGCAATCTGAATTGTTTTAACATAAAAAGTTTGGTTGTTTACCTTTATTTCTGCTCTGAATGGTCGCGATTCCCAAATTGTCTGCAAAGCAGTAACAGCATAAGCTAAAATTCCCCAGCGCTGCTTCGCGTCTTTGGTTAGTCGTTGGGTAATTTGCACGCTCAATCCTAAACTTGCTACATTGAAAAAATGCTGGCCATTCACCCAACCTAAGTCTATGAGCCGAACTTTACCGCTGGCAATTAGTTGACAAGCTGCGGATAAATCTGTAGGAATTTTCAGAGTGCGAGCCAAGTCGTTAGCAGTTCCCATCGGCAAAATACCGAAGGGCAATTTCGTGTCGATTAAACCTTCTATGGCGCAGTTGAGAGTCCCGTCGCCGCCGCCGATGATGACTAATTCGACTTGATTTTTGTAGCGCCGAATTGTGTCGGAAAGTTCGTCGGCGTGGTTGGTAGATTCTACAATTAACTCAAAGCCTAGTGATTGTAATTGTCTTGTGGCTTGAGATAATAACTTTTGCCCTTTTCGGGAGTGCTGGTTTACTAAAAGCAGAGCTTTTTTCATGTGGTCATTTAAATTGGGGGATATTGAGCGCTTTTAATGACGAAAAGTATAGCTTGATTGCTTAACTGTATGAAATTAATGCTTGATTACCATTTTACCCGTTATGATGGATTGACAAAAATGTCAAAAACTGGGTAATTTTAGCAGAATATAGCTGAAAAGTATTTTTCATTCTCAGCTAGCTGCCATCTACCTCGCTCCTTAAAGAAGCAAAACTAAAATTATGTCTAATATTGTAGAACAAGCGCAAGTCGCTGCCGATCGCCAAAACTGGCCTGAGTTAGTCGAATGCTTGCAGCAAGTGACAGCTAATGATAGTCAGCGGCCAGAACAACATATTTTAGACCAAGCTGTCAGTTTAGCAATACAAGCCTTAGAATGGGGCGATTTTCAAGACCGCTGGGAAATTGCTAAAGTATTGCCCAATCTGGGAAATGGGGCGATCGCACCTTTAATTGCTGTGCTCGAAGACGAAGACGCAGACACTGAGCCCCGATGGTTCGCCGCCCGCATTCTCGGAAAGTACGCGCGGCCGGAAGTGATTCAAGCTTTAGTCAAATTGGTCAAAAATTCCGATGAAGAATTGAGCCAAATCGCGGCACAAACCCTCGGAAATTTCGGCCCGACAGCCATAGAATCCCTAGCAACTCTCCTACTACAAGAAGACTCGCGACAGTTTGCCACAGCAGCGCTCGCCCAAATTCGGCACGCCGACATTATTGCACCACTGTTGAGCGTAGTCGGAGACTCTCAAGTTGGGGTGCGGCTGGCTGCGATCGATGCCCTGAGCAGCTTTTGCGACTCCCGCATCCCGCCGGTACTGGTAGCAGCACTCAAAGATGTGGCGACATCAGTCAGAAAAGAAGCCGTGCGAGCTCTGGGAGTTCGCGCCTATTTAGATGCAGAATTCGATTTAGTTCAGTTGCTCAAACCTTTGCTTTCGGACATCCGTTTAGAAGTTTGTCAGTCTGCTGCGATCGCTCTTGGGCGGCTGAAAACCGATGCTGCGGCGTACAGTTTATTTGAATTATTGCGATCGTCCACAACTCCAGTAGAATTGCAAGTCGAAACTGTGCGCGCCCTAAGCTGGATGGAAACTGCAACCGCTTTAGCATATTTGCAACAAACATTAATTGCCGAATTTGATAACACAAATTTTCTTATTTGTCAAGAAATTGTCACTGTTTTAGGACGATGGTCAAAGCCGGAATTAAAAGCGACAAGTGCTGAAATTATGATCGATTTTCTGGCAAGCAATCATCCCGGAGTCGAGTCGGTGAAAATCAAACAATCCATAGCTTTAGGGTTAGGACAATTAGGAGATATCAGAGCGCTAGATGTCTTGATTAAACTGTTAGCAGACCCAGACAACAGCGTCAGACTGCACAGTTTATCAGCAATCAAACAGCTAGATGGTGGTGAAGGAAGGCAGAAACTAGAAAGTTTAGTTAAGCAAGATAATCTGGAACAGGGATTGAAAGAGGGAATTGCGATCGCATTGCAAGAATGGTAGGAGAATTAATCAAAAATTGGCGATTCTGGACACCCCACCGCGCCCGTCGGAGTGTCAACAGATGAAACTATCTTTTACCGCCTCTCTCTTTTTTAGATCAAATCCGGTCAACTGTCGCACATTTAAATTGGAAATTCGGGACGGGCTAGAAGCCCATCCCACAAGAGTTTTATTGATATTACACCATAAACTCAGGAGAGCCTACTCTTGGCATTATATCTGGGCGTTTATGCTCGGTACGATCGCCCTTAATTTACACTCAAAAATAGAAAAGATATCGCCCCTGAGTTTTATGAGAAAAACTCGGGGGCGATCGCTATAAGAGATATCTTTGCAAGCTGTTATTTTTTCCTAAACAGCTTGAGTTAACGGAGAGGGAGGGATTCGAACCCTCGTTAAGTTGCCCTAAACACACTTTCCAGGCGTGCGCCTTCAACCGCTCGGCCACCTCTCCAGGGCTAAATTCGTTCACTTAGCCACAGCTAAACTATACTAGCAGAACAAATCTGATTTGGGAAGGGGGTAACGGCATAAATTTGTTGTTTAATATGAATATGTGTCAAACGGGCAAGCTTAGCTAGCGATCGCTGCAAGTGCAAACCCATTCAAATAAAGGATTTTGCCCCCAAAACCCAATTCGATAAGCTAAAATCTAAAATCTAAAATTCCATGACTCGTTCTTACACAATTAAAATTCATAACAGACAAACGGGATCGAACCACACAGTCCGAGTACCCGAAGACCGCTACATCCTGCAAAGCGCCGAAAACCAAGGAGTAGAATTACCCTTTTCCTGCCGCAACGGCGCTTGTACCGCCTGTGCGGTGCGCGTCAAGTCAGGAGAATTGCACCAGCCAGAAGCAATGGGACTTTCTGTGGAACTGCAAAAAGAGGGTTATGCGCTGCTGTGCGTCAGCTATCCCCGTTCCAACATGGAAGTAGACACACAAGACGAAGACGAAGTGTACGAACAGCAATTCGGCCGCTTTTTCGCTAAAGGTAAAGTTAGATTCGGTTTGCCGTTGGATGAAGAATGAGGCGATTTTATCAATTATCAACTACCAATTATTAATGCTTTATCGGTTATTCGCGATCGCCCTTTGTCTATTGTTAGCTAGCTGCCAAAAATTAGAAATGCCCCAAGGTACGATCGCCAAAGTAGAAAGGGCTATCAGCGGCCAAACAATCGAAGTTATCAGTACAGCCGACAAAATCGCCTTATTAGAACAAATCAGGCTGATTGGTATTGATGCGCCGGATTTGAAACAGCAACCTTGGGGAGAAGCAGCCAAACAAAGACTAGAACAGCTAATTGGAGGAAAAAAAGTATTATTAGAATCAGACATCGAAGAGAAAGACCAGTTCGATCGCAAATTAGCATACTTGTGGCAAGATCAAATGCTGCTCAACGAACAGCTAGTCAAAGAAGGCTATGTTTTGGTCTCAGTGCGATCATCGGGTAACACCAAATATCAAGAGCGACTGATCAACGCTCAAGAATGGGCGAGACTTATGGGTAAAGGGTTGTGGAATCCAGAACGAGCCCTGCGCCAAACCCCCGCAGAATTTCGCCAGCAAAATCAGAAATAGTCATTAGTCATTAGTCATTAGTCATTAGTCATTAGTCGTTAGTCATTAGTCATTAGTCATTAGTCATTAGGATTATTCTTCCCTCTTTCTTAGTGTCCTAGTGCTTACGCACCGCTTCGCGTACTGCGTCTTCGCGTCTTCGCGGTTCCTTCTTCCTTCTTCCTTCTTCCTTCTTCCTTCTTACTTCTTACTTCTTCCTTCTTCCTTCTTACTTCTTCCTTCTTCCTTCTTCCTTCTTCCTTCTTACTTCTTCCTTCTTCCTTCTTCCTTCTTCCTTCTTCCTTCATAATGACCGATAATCAACTGCAAAACTTCCTTGAAATAGCCACTGAAGCAGCCCTCGCCGCTGGTTCTGTCTTGCAATCTTTCTGTGGCAAATTAGAAAATATTCAAGAAAAAGGCCGATCGGGCGATTTAGTCACAGAAGCCGACAAAGCCTCAGAAGCCGTCATTTTGGAAATTCTCGGGCGCCACGTACCCGATCATGGCATCCTCGCCGAAGAATCGGGCAAATTAGGGAATGCTAGCAGCAAATATCTGTGGGCGATCGACCCTTTGGACGGTACAACCAATTATGCTCACCAATATCCTTTTTACGCTGTGTCGATCGGGCTTTTAATCGACGGTATACCACAAATCGGCGTAATTTACGACCCTTTACATAACGAATTGTTTCGGGCGGGCAAAGGATTGGGGGCAACCTGTAACCGTAAGCCGATCGCAGTTTCCCAAATCTCAGAATTGAGCAAAAGTTTGTTAGTAACCGGCTTTGCGTACGATCGGCGCGAAACAGCAGACAATAACTATGCCGAATTCTGTCACCTCACCCACCTCACCCAAGGCGTGCGACGCAGCGGTTCGGCTGCCCTAGACCTCGCACATACAGCCTGCGGGCGATCGGACGGATACTGGGAACGGGGACTAGCCCCTTGGGACGTAGCAGCCGGTGTACTGATCGTCTCCGAAGCCGGAGGTCAAGTTACAGCTTATGACGGCAGTTCCTTGGCGATGAGCTCAGGTCGAGTTTTGGCCACAAACGGTAGAATACACGCCGAACTCAGCGGCGCACTGCTGTCAGTTCCGCCCTTATCTTCTTGGAGGTAGCACTTCGACAGCAAGGGTTCCGGGATAGTACGGGGGTCACAACCCCTTGACTCAGGCTACATTAAAGAATAGTCAAAAGCCAGGAAAGCGAGAGTAAAAGTTATGTCTTTTGAAATGACAAAAGGGCTGTTTAAGTACGACTTTACAGATCAGCACGCAATTTTGGGAATTCCCTTAGACGCCGAGTTTAGCGACATCCGCAAGCGCTACATGAAAATTGCCCGCCGCTTGCATTCGGATACTTGCTCTTTTGAAGACCAAGCCGATAAAGATTGGGCCAACCAATTTTTGTCAAAAGTAGTCAATCCGGCCTACAACAAATTCTCTAAGGAAACCGATCGCAAAGAATACAACCTGCTATTAGGAACCATCAGCAAGCGCGTCGCTAAAGAACAAGCAAAAATGCAAATCGACAGCGCAGCAGCCCGAGAGTTAGCTACCGCTAAAGATTTGGAAGAGGCTTACAAAACAGCAGTTGGCAAACTCGCTCTCAAGCAGTACGAATCGGTTCAGGAAACCCAAGATGCGATCGATCAGATTAGCGAACTAAACATGGTTTACCTGCTGCGAAAAGAGCTCGGTGGTCGTGAGATTTCACCCGGTTCGTCCTCAGCAGAAGTAGATCCATCAGTCGTAGATCAGAAAAAACCAAAATCAGACGAGGTAACTCCGTCGCCCAAAGTCACACGCAAAAAATCGCTGGCCGATCAATCCTGCGATCGAGCTCAAGGATTTATGGACAGCAAAAATTACGCCAAAGCAACTTTGGAGTTGAGGGAAGCCCTGAAGCGCGAACCGAAACACAGCAGAGCTCACGCTTTGTTAGCAATGTGTTACTTTCAACAAGATCAAGCCACAATGGCAAAACTTGAGGTGCAAAAAGCTTTGGCATCAGATCCCGAAGAACCTACGGCTTTGGAGGTCAAGAAAAAGCTGGAACAAGCTTTGGAAAAGGCTAAAAAAGGTGAGAAGAAACCGGGATTTTTTGCAAGTTTGTTTGGCGGAAAGAAGAAATAAGAAGATAGGACGTACGGTTGAAACCGCGTCTTGTCAAACGATGTCCGCCTCCACGGACTGAATAAAATAACGTTTTACGTTATTTTCACCGCCCGTTCTTCAACCCCTCTGAGCTCGGGTTTTGTTTGTATAGACGCGGTTTCAACCGCCCGGTCTTCTGTGCCCAATCTAAAGTCTAAAATCTCAAATCTAAAATTGATATGGTTTACCAACCCCCATCGGGTGCAAGAGATTTATTGCCCCTTGACGTTGCTCAAAAAAATTCGATCGAACGGCGCTTGCAGCAGGTTTTTCACCGCTGGGGCTATCACCGGATTATTACCTCTACTCTAGAACGGCTGGAGACGTTGATGGCTGGGGGCGCGATCGACCGATCGACCTTAATTCAACTCCAAGACGCTGAAGATGGAGAACTTGGCTTGCGGCCGGAATTGACAGCTTCCATCGCCCGCGCGGCTGCGATGCGGATGTCCGGGACTCGCTGGCAGCCCCAGCGCCTCTACTACAACGCGAACGTCTTCCGCAAAGGCCCGGATACTGGCTCAGGCGGGCAACAGGAGTTCTATCAAGCTGGGGTAGAACTCCTCGGCGCGGGCGGGAGCGTTGCCGATGCGGAAGTGCTGCTGCTGCTGTCTGAGTGCTTGCAGAGCTTAGAAATTGATGACTGGCATTTGGTTTTGGGAGAAGCGGGCTTGACTGCAACTTTGCTAGAACCGTTTCCGCCAAATGTGCGCCAAAAAGTGCGATCGGCGATCGCCAATCTCGATCGCATAGCCTTGGAAACTTTGCCGTTGTCGGACGAATTGCGATCGAGAGCTTTGCTGTTGTTTGACTTGCGCGGCCGCCCAGAAGATGTATTGGAGATTGTGGCGAAGCTGGATTTAGATGCGCCACAGCAAGCCGCGTTAAATGAACTCAAAAGTGCGATCGAGCTACTGCACAAATGTCAAGCAAAAATTCCCAATCTCAAATCTAAAATTCATCTTGATTTAAGTTTGATTCAAACATTTGACTACTACACTGGAATTGTGTTTGAAGTTGTCAGCAGCAGCAAGACAGGACAGCGAGTTTTAGGACAAGGCGGACGGTACGACCAACTGCTAGGACTGTTCGACCCCCAAGGTCAAAATTCCCCCGGCATCGGGTTTTGTCTGAACATTGAAGATTTGCACCAAGTTTTGCTGACAGAGGGTCAATTGCCCACGGAGACACCAGCCAGCGAATGGTTGGTAGTGCCTCAAACACCTGAAGCGGCGGCGGCGGCTTTTGATTATGCTCGCAAACTCCGAGAGTCTAGTCCCCTAATGCGGGTGGAAATAGATTTGGAGAGTCGGGAGACAGAGGAGGCTGCTAGGGACTACGCGCGCGATCGTAGAATTGCTCAAATTGCCTGGGTAAATGCCGAAGGTTCCCCAACAATTGAAAAGGTAAACCTCTTGCAAAATTCATTTTAATCAAATTTTGTAACAGGCAAGATGCCTGTTCCACAAGAAAAAATGTTTGCTTGTGGAACGGGCCGGAGAGCCCGTCCTAGTTATTTTTGCAAGAGGTCTAGTAAACTAGGATTTGTTTGAAACCTAATTGCTAACTACCAATTGCTAATTTCTCATCCACAATCCAAAATCTAAAATAGAAACATGGCGCACACTATCGTTACGAATATCTGCGAAGGAGTTGCTGATTGTGTAGGCGCTTGTCCAGTTGCTTGCATTCACCCAGGCCCCGGCAAAAACGTCAAAGGAACCGATTGGTATTGGATTGATTTCGATACCTGCATAGACTGCGGCATTTGTTTGCAGGTGTGTCCAGTCGAAAATGCGATCGTCCCAGACGAAAGGCCCGAATTGCAACAAACACCCGCTTAATTGCATTCACAAGTAAGGTGCGCAATGCGCACCCTACACATAGATAAACCTGTAGGGTGTGCACTGCGCACCATAGATTCACGAGTTATGCACACATTTACATAAACTCTTTCTCTTCCCTTCTCCTCTCTTCCTACCCTACCCTTCGGGAACCCCTGCGGGGAACGGGAACGGCTTCACCGAACGCGCCCTTAGCGTCTTCGCGGTTCGTTAAAATTCTATAACTAAGTTTAGATATCTAAGTGCAGGTAATTAAATATGCTACTTTTAGATCCAAAAACTCTCGAACCAGCCACCGAACAGCGCATTATTTTATATGATGTGACTTGGGAACAATACGAGCAACTTTCCGATATGTTTGTCGATGAATTCCCCAGGATGACTTACTTGGAAGGAACGTTAGAAATTATTATGACGACTTCG